>ENA-ORRQ01002216-ORRQ01002216.1-human-gut-metagenome-genome-assembly--contig:-NODE-2216-length-13055-cov-2.860462_pt1 | contig 13055 bp, 12 predicted proteins | sample MGYA00242177_ERZ509138 | MGnify/ENA primary metagenome ERZ509138 (study PRJEB26280, sample SAMEA2338628) | human gut metagenome | biome: human gut; feature: human-associated habitat; material: faeces... | reverse complement strand
GGCTGGACCAGGTCCAGGCCCTGGGGGCCTTTGCTTTGCTGCGCCATCTGGCCTCCGTCCGGCCCGGAGCGGAGGGGCGTCCGCCCCAGAGTGAGCTGTGGCAGTTCGGGATCTCCGGGGATCTGCCCATCGCGGCTGCGCCGCTGGAGGGAGGAGTGGGAGAGGATAAGATCGGGCTGTGGTGTGCCCAGCATCGGTTCCTCACCCGGGCCGGCTGGCCGTTTGACTTGGTGTTTCTGGCGGAGGAGGGGGGCGACTACCGCCGTCCCCTGCTTACTGCGGTCAGGGAGGCGCTGCGGGCGCTGGGGGCGGAATCCGCCCTTGGGGCCCGGGGCGGGGTCCACCTGGTGGACCACGGGGAGGGATTTCCCACCGTGTTGGCCTGGGCCTCCGCCCGCCTGCCCCTGGAACTGATGGAGGAAGAGCCGGAGCACTGGACGCCTCCGCCGGCGGTGTCGGTCCGCCCGGAGCCCGCCCCCTGGCACTTTGACCAGGCGGGCAGCGTGGTCATCCGCGCCGGGGAGCGCCTGCCCCCTGTGGGCTGGAGTCAGATCCTGTGCGGAGAGAGCTTCGGATGGCTGACCGACGAGACAGGCAACGGCCTGCTCTGGAGGGAGAATGCCCACGAGGGCCGCCTCACCCGCTGGAAAAACGACCCGCTGGCCGTGGGCGGGGAGGAGCGGCTGCTGCTGGAGACAGGGGGCATCTGCGCCTCCGTCTTCGCGGACGGGGATGGCCTGCCCTGTACAGTGACCTACGGCCCCGGCTTTGCCCGCTGGGAGAAGCGGTTTGGGGAGACCCTGCTGGTGACGGAGGGACATGTGCCCCCGGACCGGCCGGAGCGGGTGCTCCGTTTCGCGCTCTCCGGAGGTGCTGGGACGCTGTCCATCCAAAGGAGAGATGGAGAGGCGTCCGCCTGCCCGGTGGCAGAGGGACTGCCGGCCGTTCTGGTGAGCGCGCCGGGGGAACGGGGCGGGAGGGTCCACCGCTGGGACGCCCTCCCGCCGGAACGGGCGGAGGCAGAGGGGGAGCAGGTCGTGCTGGACTGGCGGAAAAAGGTGTCCGCCCTGCGCTTCTCCACCCCGGAGCCGGCGCTGGACCGGTATCTCAACGGCTGGGCGCTCTATCAGGTGCTGGCCTGCCGGCTGATGGCCCGCACGTCTCAGTATCAGAATGGCGGAGCCTACGGCTTCCGTGCGGGCCCTGCTGCTCACTGTGCCGGAGCGGGCCCGGGAACAGCTGGTGCTGGCCTCCTCCCGCCAATTTCCGGAGGGAGACGTGCAGCACTGGTGGCATCCGCCCCATGGGGCGGGGGTCCGGACCCGGATCACCGACGACCTGCTGTGGCTGCCTTATGTGCTGGCGGAATATCTGGAGGTGACGGGAGACTGGTCCGTGTGCGGGGAGAAGACCTGCTATCTGGAATCCCCGCCCCTGCGGGAGGGGGAGCGGGAGCGGTATGAGACGCCCCGGTGTTCGGAGCGAGAGGACACGGTCTACCGCCATGCCCTGGCGGCCATCCGGTGCGCCATGGAGCGCGGTGTGGGCAGCCACGGCCTGGCCCTGATAGGAGGCGGAGACTGGAACGACGGCATGAACCGCGTGGGGGCGGGAGGCCGGGGGGAGTCTGTGTGGCTGACCTGGTTCCTCGCCCTGGTGCTTCGGAAGTTCGCGCCGGTGTGCCGGCATATGGAGGAGCCGCAGCTGGCGGAGGAGCTGCTGGGCCGGGCGGAGGGATACCGGAAGGCCGCGGAGGCGGCTTGGGACGGGAGCTGGTACCGCCGGGGCTATTTTGACAGCGGGGCCCCCCTGGGGACCCGGGGGGCGGAGAGCTGCGAGATCGACTCCATTGCCCAGTCCTTCGCCGCGCTGGTGGAGGACTCGGACCGGGAGCGGGCCTGCCAGGCAGTGTCTGCCGCGCTGGAGCGGCTCTATCTGCCCCAGGCCGGGGTAGTGAAGCTGTTCGATCCGCCCTTTCAGGACAGGGGCCCGGACCCGGGCTATATCAAGGGCTATCTGCCCGGCGTGCGGGAGAACGGGGGACAGTACACCCATGGGGCTGTGTGGCTGGCTCTGGCCTGCCTCCGCCTGGGCCGGACGGAGGATGGGCTGGAGCTGCTGCGGGCCCTCCTGCCGGAGCGCCGCCGGACGCAGATCTATCAGGCGGAGCCCTATGTGCTGGCCGCCGATGTCTATGCGGCCCCGGGGCACCTGGGCCGGGGCGGCTGGAGCTGGTACACCGGGGCGGCGGGGTGGTACTACCGCACCGCGGTGGAGGAGCTGCTGGGCCTGAAGGTCCGGGAAGGCCGCTTGTTTGTGGAGCCCCACCTGCCGGAGGACTGGCCGGGCTGGACCGGGGAGTGGGAACTGGACCGGGGGCGGCTGAGCATCCAGGTGAGCCGGGGGAGAGAGCTCTCCGTCCGGCTGGACGGCCGGGAGATCCGGGACGGCGTCCCCCTCCGGGAACTGACAGGGGACCACCGGCTGGAAGTGACAGCGGCACCCGGGAATGGAAAGCTTTGCTTTTCCGCGAAAGATGTGGTATGATAACTCTGTTCTGCTTCCAGGAAGGAAATTCCCTTCTGAAAGGCCACAGGAAAAGGGGGACGCCCCCTTTCGTGCAGAGAAAGGAATCTGATCTATGACTCAAGTAACGCGCCGGGAGCTCTTTCCCGGGGTGTGGCTGCGGACAGTCCACACCGACAAATTCAAAAGCAGCTATCTCAGCCTGACCATGCTGGTCCCCCTGGAGCGGGAGCGGGCGGCGGCCAATGCCCTGCTCTTCCCGGTGCTGCGCCGGGGGACCCGGGAGCACCCGGATATGGAGTCCCTCTCCGCCGCCCTGGACGAGCTGTACGGAGGCGCCATCGAGCCCATCGTGCGGAAAAAGGGGGAGACCCAGTGCCTGGGCTTTGTGGCCAGCTTTCTGGATGATGCCTTTGCGCCCGGGGGCGAGCCCATCCTGGAGCCCGCGGCGGGGCTGCTGGGGGAGCTGCTGCTCCGCCCCCGCCTTCAGGACGGCATTTTTGCGGAGGAATATGTGTCCGGGGAACGGGCCAATCTGGTGGACCGCATCCGGGGCCAGATCAACGACAAGCGCTCCTACGCCACCCTGCGCCTGGGACAGCTGATGTGCGGGGAGGAGGCCTTCGGGGTGGACAAGCTGGGGGATGTGGAGCATGCCGCGGCCGTCACGCCGGGCTCTCTGTGGGAGCGGTATCAGCAGCTGCTCTCCACCGCCCAGATCGAGCTGTACTACTGCGGTTCCGCGGAGGAGGAGCGGGTGGCCCGCGCCCTGAAGGAGGCGCTGTCCGCCCTCCCCGTGAATGAGGGGCGGATCTGCCCGGACTGCGAGGTCCGGCTCCACGCCGGACCGGAGCCCAGCATGGTGGAGGAGTCCATGGACGTGACCCAGGGCAAGCTGGCCATGGGCTTCCGCACCGGCGGCGTCACCTGCTGGGAGGAGGAATCCCCCGCCATGGCCATGTGCAACGCCGTATTCGGCGGCACTACCCTGTCCAAGCTCTTTATGAACGTGCGGGAGAAGCTGTCTCTGTGCTACTACGCCAGCTCCACCCTGGAGAAGATGAAGGGGCTGATCCTGGTCTCCTCCGGGATCGAATTTGACAAGTTCCAGCAGGCCAGGGACGAGATCCTCCATCAGCTGGAGGAGATCCGGCAGGGGAACATGGAGGACTGGGAGCTGGAGGGGACCCGCCGCACCATGATCGGCGCCCACCTGGCCACCCTGGATGTCCAGGACCGGCAGGAGGACTTCTGGCTGGGCCAGACGGCCGCCGGTCTGGAGACCGGCATCGAGGAGCTGGTGGCCCAGCTGGAGCAGGTCACCCGGGAGCAGGTGGCCCAGGCGGCTCAGAAGCTGGAACTGGACACCATTTACTTCCTGAAGGGAACGGAGGGCTGAACCATGGAGAAACTGGAATTTCCCCGGGTGGGGGAGCAGATGTACCACCAGGTGCTGGACAACGGACTGCATATCTTTGTGGTGCCCAAGCCCGGCTTTCAGAAGAGCTACGCCTTTTTTGCCACCAATTACGGAGGCATGGATATGAAGTTCAAGCTGGATGGCCAGGATATGGACACTCCGGCGGGGGTGGCCCACTATCTGGAGCACAAGATGTTCGACACCAAGGAGGGCAACGCCCTCCAGGAGCTGGCGGCCAACGGCGCCTCCCCCAATGCCTTCACCAGCAACGCCATCACAGGCTACTATTTCGAGAGCACAGAGAAATTCGAGGAGAACCTGCGCATCCTGCTCTCCTTCGTCTCCATTCCCTATTTCACCAAGGAGAGCGTGGACAAGGAGCAGGGGATCATCGGTCAGGAGATCGGCATGATCGAGGACGCCCCGGACTGGGTGGTCTTTATGGATCTGATGCAGGCCCTCTACGAGAAGCACCCGGTGCGGGTGTCGGTGGCGGGCTCGGCGGAGTCCATCTCCCACATCACCGCTGAGACCCTCTACGCCTGCCACAAGGCATTCTACGACCCCTCCAATATGGTGCTGTGCGTGGCAGGGGACGTGGACCCGGAGAAGATCTGCCAGGCGGCCCGGGAGATCCTGCCGGAGCGGCCTGGAGCACCGGTTGCCCGGGGGGACTACGGCGCCCAGGAGCCCGCGGAGGTGTGCCAGCCCATGATCCAGCGGGAGATGGAGGTCTCGGTCCCCCTGTTCCAGCTGGGATTCAAGGGGGAGGCGGCCCCGGAGGGAGAGGGGGCCCTGCGCCAGCAGCTGCTGGGCGAGCTGGCCTGTGAGGCACTTCTGGGCAACTCCGGCCCGCTGTATGCCAGACTCTACCGGGAGGGGCTGGTCAACCGGAATTTCTCCTACGGGTATGAGAGCTACCCCGGCTGCGCTTTCCTGTGTGCCGGGGGGGAGAGCAAGGACCCGGAGGGAGTGCGGGCGGCGGTGGCCGCCGAGGCGGAGCGGATCGCACGGGAGGGGATCGACCCCGAGCTGTGGGAGCGGCTGAAAAAATCCTCCTACGGAAACCGGGTGCGGGCGCTGAACTCCTTTGAGCACATCTGCATCAGTCAGGCCCAGTCGTTTTTCCAGGGCTGCGATTTCCTGCGCTTCCCAGAGGTGTACGACAGCCTGACCAGGGAGGACGCCCAGGCCATGATCGCCCGCTGGGTCACGCCGGAGCGCACCGCCCTGTCCGTGGTCCGGCCCAGAGAGGAAGCGGTGGAATGACCAACATCGTGACATTTCCCGGACTGGGGCTGGAGTTCCACCTTGACCGGGTGGCCTTCTCGTTGTTTGGCCACCCGGTGTACTGGTACGGGGTCATCATCGGCTGCGGATTTCTGCTGGCCGTCCTGCTGTGCTGCCGGTGGGCGCCCAGATTCGGCGTGAACAGCGACCAGATCATGGACCTGCTGATCTTCGCGGTGCCCCTCTCCGTGGTGGGGCTGCGGGTCTATTACGTACTCTTCTATCTGGACCTGTACCGGGAGGCGGACGGTTCCCTGAACTGGGGGGCCATCTTCCGCATCACGGACGGCGGCCTGGCCATCTACGGCGGCATCATTGCCGCCGCCCTGACCTTGATCGTGTTCTGCCGTATCCGGAAGATCAGCTTCTTCTCCTTTGCAGACCTGGGGGTCCACGGCCTTCTGATCGGCCAGTGCATCGGCCGGTGGGGAAACTTTATGAATGTGGAGGCCTACGGCGGCGTCACCGGACTTCCCTGGCGGATGTGTTCGGAGAGCATCGCCAGCTCCCTGCTGTCCCAGGGACTGGTGGACGCGGACGGCTATCAGGCCATCCTGGACGGCACCCTGGGGGTGCACCCTACGTTTTTCTACGAGTCCCTGTGGAATTTTGTGGGCATCTTTCTGATCTACTGGATCGGAAAGCACTGGAAGAAATTTGATGGCCAGGTGTTCTGGAGCTATGTGCTGTGGTACGGCCTGGGCCGGTTCTGGATCGAGGGCCTGCGGACGGACAGCCTGTATTTCTTCGGACTGGAGCTGTTCGGCGCCCCCATCCGCACCTCCCAGGTGCTGGCCATCGTCTCTGCCGCCGTGGCGGCTGTTGTATTGATCTATGAGCTGAAGTTCCGTCGGCACGATCCGTCTGAGCTTTATGTGAACCGGCTGGCCGCCCACAGGGCGGACGCTGGAGAGGGCCCGGGCGGACCGGAGAAAAAGGAGGACTGATTTGTGTCGGCGGTCATCATGGACGGAAAGGCACTGGCAAAAAAGGTGAAGGAGGAGGTCCGGGAGGCGGCGGCGCGGATGGAGCGCCGCCCCGGCCTGGCCGTGATCCTGGTAGGGGACGACCCCGCCAGCCAGGTCTACGCGGATGGAAAGAAGCGGGACTGTGCCCAGTGCGGGATATACAGTGAGGAATACATCCTGCCGGCGGAGACAGGACAGGAGGAGCTGATGCTGCTCATTGAAACGCTGAACGGACGCAGCGACATCGACGGCATCCTGATCCAGCTGCCCCTGCCGGCCCATTTGAATGAGCGGGCGGTCCTGTCTGTGGTCAGGCCCGACAAGGATGTGGACTGCTTCCACCCCTTCAACGTGGGGGAGCTGATGATCGGGGAGAAGGGCTTTTATCCCTGCACCCCGGCCAGCGTGATGCGTCTGCTCGCGGAATACGGCGTGGAGCTGTCGGGGAAAAGCTGCGTGATCGTGGGGCGCTCCAATATCGTGGGCAAGCCGCTGGCTATGCTGATGCTGCGGGAGAACGCCACGGTCACCATCTGCCACACCAAGACGGAGTACCTGAAAAAGGAGTGCAGCCGGGCGGACATCCTGATCTCCGCCGCTGGACAGGCCGGCCTCATCACTGGAGACATGGTGAAGGAGGGGGCCGTGGTGGTGGATGTGGCAGTGAACCGCCGGGCGGACGGGACCCTGTGCGGCGACGTGGTATTTGAGGAGGCGGCCGGACGGGCGTCGTACATCACCCCGGTTCCGGGGGGCGTTGGGCCGCTGACCCGGGCCATGCTGATGAAGAACACACTGTACGCAGCGGTGATCCACGGAAAATAGATCCGGAAGCGGGCGGAGAGGGGGAGTCATCTCCCACCTCTCCGCCCGTCCTTTTTACTGTAAAAAAGATGGGGAAATGATTGACGGACCAGGTGGCTATCCCATATACTGGTCTTACATAAAATCGTGCTGCGGGAGGGCCGTATGAGAACAAAAGTAAGGACAAGACTGCTGAAGTTTACCATGGCGATGGAGATCGTGATGGCGATCACCATCCTGGGGGCGATCCTGGCCAGCATTGCACTGCTGATCTGCGGCTCGGTGGAGAAGTTCTGCTGCCAGTGGGAGTCCTTCTCCATTGACGCATTTATGGCAAATGCGTTCCTCATCGTCATGGGGATCGAGTTTGTAAAGATGCTGATGCTACATACCTACGGGGCGGTGATCGATGTGCTGCTGTTCGCCATCGCCCGGCAGATGATCATCAGCCATGAGGAACCCATGCAGACGCTGATGAGCGTGGGGGCGGTGGCCGGGATCTTTGCCATCAAGAAATATCTCTACACCGGGGAGCGGTGGGAGTCCGGACAGAAGGAGCGGCCATGCAGCAAGTAAAAAACCGGCGGCTCTGGGAGGAGACCCAGAGCCGCCGGCCTTTCTTTTTTAGGGATCACTTCCGCTTCCGGTCTGGCCAGAAGAGGATGAAGACCAGGGCACACACCGCCATAAGATAGCAGTAGAACATGTAGGGCATGATCTTGACGGCAGAGACCCCCGTCCCTGCGGAGGCGTAGAGCAGCTGCGCACCATAGGGCAGGATGCCCTGCATCACCGAGGCAAAGATATCCAGGAGGGAGGCGGACCGCCGGGGGTCGATGTGGTACTCCTGGCTGATGTCCTTGGCGATGGAGCCGGTCATCACGATGGCAACTGTGTTATTGGCGGTGGCTACACCCCCCGCGGCCACCAGTCCGGCGATGCCCAGCTGGGCACCCCGCTTGGAGTTGGCGCGGCGGTGGACGAAGTCGATGAGCCACTGGATGCCGCCATATTCCCGCACCAGGGCGCCGATACAGGCCACGACGATGGAGATGACAGTGATGTCATACATGGCGGTGATGCCCGTCCCCATCACAGAGAAGATCTGGGTCCAGGGAAAGGCGCCGGAGGCCACGCCCACGATCAGGCTCAGCACAGCGCCAATGGTCAGGATCAGGAACACGTTGACGCCGGCCACGGCCCCCACCAGGACCACCAGATAGGGCAGGACCTTCCAGACGCTGTATGTGCCGATCTCCGGCTGGCCGCTGCCGCCCCCGGTGAGGGCGATGAAGATCACCAGGGTGAGGATGGCCGCAGGCAGGACGATGAAGAAGTTCATGCGGAACTTGTCCTTCATTTCACAGCCCTGGGTGCGGACCGCGGCGATGGTGGTGTCGGAGATCATGGAGAGGTTGTCACCGAACATGGCGCCCGAGGCCACCGCCGCGATGCACAGGACCACCTCGAAGCCGGTGGCTTCGCTCATGGAGACGGCGAAGGGGGCCAGGGCGGAGATGGTGCCCACCGAGGTGCCCATGGAGATGGACACGAAGCAGGAGATCAAGAACAGGCCCGCCACCGCGAACTGGCTGGGCAGGTAGTCCAGGAACAGATAGACCGTGCTGTCGGCGCCGCCGGCGGCCTGGACCGCGCCGGAAAAGGCGCCTGCGGCCAGAAAGACCAGGCACATGGTGAGGATGTTCTCATCCGCCACCCCGTTGGCCATTACCTTCAGCTTGGCGTTGAAGTCCAGGGCCCGGTTCTGGACGCAGGCTACGAACAGGGCGATGAGGAAGGCCACGATGGCCGGGGTCTGATAGAAGCCCATCTCGATCTTGAGCCCATACTCGAACAGCAGGCCGCAGCCCAAATAGAGGACCAGGAACACCAGGATGGGGAGCAGGGCGGCGGCATTGCCCCGCTTCTGCGCCGGATTGAGTTCTCCCATAGGAAGGGACCCCCTTTTTCTTTCTCTTTTGACCTTTCTATTTTAGAGGAGTTGGGAGAGGGTGTCAATAGAAAAGGAGGCGGCATAGGATGGAACAGCCTTTGTATGGACAGAGGAGGGAGCCATGGAACTGAAGCTGAGTCAGGAGTTCCTGACAGAGAATGACTGTTACCAGGCCGGGCGGAAGATCGTACCCAAGGGGATCATGGTCCACTCCACCGGCGTGGCGCAGCCGGACCCGCAGGTGTTCATCCGCCGCTGGAACAAGCCCGGGGTGGAGGTGTGCGTCCACGCCTTCGTGGCCCGGGATGAGGTCATCCAGACCCTGCCCTGGAACTGGCGGGGCTGGCACGCAGGCTCGGGAAAAAACGGCAGCGCCAACAATACCCACATCTCCTTTGAGTGCTGTGAGCCAGCCGGGCACACCTATCAGAACGGAAAGATGGTGGGCTATGATGTGGAGAAGAACGAGGCATATTTTCAGGACATCTACCGCAACGCCGTGGAGCTGTCCGCCATGCTGTGCCGCCAGTACCGCCTGGACCCCATGGAGCCGGGCGTGATCCTGGACCACGCCGGCGGCCACGCCCTGGGGATCGCCAGCAACCACAGCGATGTGGGCCAGTGGTGGCCGCTGCACGGGAAGACCATGGATGACTTCAGGCGGGCCGTGAGGGATGCGATGAGAGGAGGAGAGGAGACGGTGACACAGGAACAGTTTGATGCCATGATGGCGGATTATCTGGCCCGCAGAGGCCGAGAGAAGCCCTCTGACTGGTCTGAGAACGCCCGCCGCTGGGCGGAGGAGGCCGGACTGGTCTCCGGGGACAGCGCTGGGATGCGCTATCGGGACTTCACCACCCGGGAGGAGACCATCCAGTTCCTTTACCGCTACCAGCAGGTGACGGAAGGGAAGCCATAACGGAGAAAGAGCCCCCTCCGCCGGAAGAGCCGGCAGAGGGGGCTTCTGGTCATGGTGTCGCTCAGGCTCTCCAGAGCCCGTGAAGATTGCAATAGGCGTAAGCGGCCTTGACCCGGTCGCCGGGGGCGAGGGCAAATTTGACCTCCGGGGCCTGACCTGGCTCCAGGTATTTGATTTGACAGCCCTCGGTGGTCTCCAGGGCCACCCACTGGATATAGTGCTCGGGGATCATGGGATGGGGGGCGGAGCCCACCTTGACATCCACCATGCTGCCCTCTACGGTGACCACAGGGACATGCTTCTCCTGAGCCGCGTCGGTGGAATCGGGGACGAGTTCGGTCATCTTCTGCCCGCAGCACATGACGGGCACGCCGCTGGACTGGAGAAAGGTGACGATATTCCCGCAGTGCTCACAGATGTAGAACTTCATAGGATGCTGCCTCCTTTGCAATGGGGAGCCCGTGATTTTCCGGCCGGGATGTGCCGGAAGAGCTCAGCCCTATTATACCCAAAATACAGGGAAATAGCAACAGGATCTTAGTGTTACGAGCCGTGTATCCGCCACAGCTGATGCCGCTCCGCCACCGGGTCCACGGCGATCAGCTCCCCGTCCCGGGTGAAGGAGATGAACCGCCCGCCCTGATGGCACAGGGTGCCCCGGTCCCCCTTGGAGAGATAGTACCAGATGTCCGGCGGGACCTGGCAGGTCACCACAGTGTCCCGGCAGGGGACATGGAAATAGAGGTAGTAGGAGGAGCCAGCGCGGGAGTGGCAGTTCTCCTTGGCGTGGACCCGGGCCTCTTCGGCCCGGACAGGCTCCCCTCTGGAGGAGTCCTGAAGGTTGTGCAGACGGAAGATGATCAAACTGATGCACAGGGCGGCCAGTACTGCCGCAGCGACAGCCATATCCTGCCTCCTTCCTCCAAAGGCCTGAGGTACAAGACCAGCATAACAGAAAAAAGCGAAAAAAACAACCTTCCACCGGAGTGGAAGGTTGTTTTTTCTGACTTACCGGATGAGGCTGCTCATATCGTACAGGCCGGGCGCCTTCACACCGGCCATAAACTTGGCCGCCTCCACGGCGCCCTGGGCGAAGATCTCCCGGGAGAGGGCAGTGTGGCGGATCTCCATGACCTCGTCGTGGCCGGCAAAGATGATCTCGTGCTCCCCCACGATGGTGCCGCCCCGGACCGCGGAGATGCCGATCTCCTTCTTGTCACGGGGATGGCGGACGCTGTGGCGCTCGAAGACGTACTCCGTCTCGTGGCCGCAGGCCCCCGCTGCCGCGTCGGCGATCATCAGGGCAGTGCCGCTGGGAGCGTCCACCTTCCGGCGGTGATGGCGCTCCACGATCTCGATGTCATAGCTGTCTCCCAGCACAGAGGCCGCCTTTTTCACCAGCTCCAGCAGTACATTGATCCCCAGGGACATGTTGGCGGAGCGGAAAATGGGCACCTCCAGGGCAGCGGCGCCGATTTGGGCCACCTGCTCAGGGGTGTAGCCGGTGGTGGCCAGCACCAGAGGGGTCCCGGTGGCCCGGGCGAAGTCCAGCAGCCCCTCCAGGGCGGCGGGGGAGGAGAAGTCGATGACCGCGTCCGCCTCCCCGCTGAACTGGGCAGGGGAGGAGAAGACGGGAAAATCCCGGTCGGAGGAGCCCAGGATATCGAAGCCGGCCGCCACCTGCACCTGGGGGTCGGCGGCGCACAGGGACTCCACCACCCGGCCCATGTGGCCGCTGCATCCGGAGATGATGATCTTTTGCATGGCGGCTCCTTACAGCAGGCCCATGCGGCCCATGGCCTGGCGCAGCGTCTCCAGATTCTTGTGGGAGATGTCGCACAGGGGCAGACGCAGGGAACCAGCCTCCATGCCCATCAGGTTCATGGCTGCCTTGATGGGGATGGGGTTGACCTCGATGAACAGGGCGTCGATCAGGTCCATATAGGCGATCTGAAGCTTGGAGGCATCCTCAAACTGTCCCTCCAGGCACAGATGGGACATCTTGACCATGACCTCGGGGATGATGTTGCTGGCCACCGAGATGACCCCCTTGGCACCCAGGGACATCATAGGGACCACCTGGTCGTCGTTGCCGGACCAGATGTAGAAGTCATCGGGGCAGAGGAACCGGGTGTGGGCCAGCAGGGAGAAGTTGCCGGAGGCCTCCTTCACGCCGTTGATCTTGGGATTCTGAGCCAGCACCTTGTAGGACTCGGCGGTAAAGGAGACCCCGGTGCGGCTGGGCACGTTGTAGAGGATCATAGGCAGCTCGATGCGCTCCGCGATGTACTCATAGTGCTTGATGAGGCCGGTCTGGCTGGCCTTGTTGTAGTAGGGGGTCACCAGCAGGCAGGCGTCGGCGCCGGAGTCCTGGGCGTGCTGGGACAGGTAGACGGCGGCGGAGGTGTCGTTGCTGCCCGTGCCGGCGATGACTTTGACCCGGTGGTCCACCCGCTTGACGCAGAATTCCACCGCGGCGATGTGCTCCCGGATGGACATGGTGGCTGACTCGCCGGTGGTACCGCACACGCAGACCGCATCCACGCCGGCGGCGATCTGGGCGTCGATCAGCTTGCCGAAGGCGTCGTAGTTGATATTGCCGTTCTGGTCAAAGGGTGTAGCCAGGGCGGGGCAGGAGCCGGTAAATACGGGTGTTCTCATAAAACAGCATCCCTTCTGATTGAGAGTGGAAGAGTGAAGCGTGGAACACGGAGGCGGCCCATGCAGGGGACGTCTCTGCGCCCCTTCACTCAGAGGAATTGACGGCCGTAAAAGCGCTTCGGATGGAGAGACAGCGAAAGGGACCGCAGAGGCGGGGCCCTTCCTGCGTCATGTTTTTCTCAGTTATCCGTTAAATATACCCTTCCGCGCACAGCAGCTCGGCCAGCAGGACCGCGCCGCCGGCGGCGCCGCGCAGGGTGTTGTGGGACAGGCCCACGAACTTGTAGTCGTACTGGGTATCGGGGCGCAGACGGCCCAGGGAGATGGCCATGCCGCCCTCCAGATCCCGGTCCAGTCTGGCCTGGGGACGGTCGGGCTCCTCAAAATAGTGGAGGAACTGCTTGGGGGCGGAGGGGAGCTCCAGCTCCTGGGCCCGGCCCTTGAAGTTCTTCCAGGTCTCCCTGATCTCCTCCATAGAGGGCTTATTGCGGAAGGTGACGAACACGGCGGCGG
>ENA-ORRQ01002212-ORRQ01002212.1-human-gut-metagenome-genome-assembly--contig:-NODE-2212-length-13086-cov-4.184790_pt1 | contig 13086 bp, 10 predicted proteins | sample MGYA00242177_ERZ509138 | MGnify/ENA primary metagenome ERZ509138 (study PRJEB26280, sample SAMEA2338628) | human gut metagenome | biome: human gut; feature: human-associated habitat; material: faeces... | reverse complement strand
TTGGTGATGCCCTCAGAGGCCGAGGTGCCCTTGCGCGCGTAGGAACCGATCCATCCGAACGCGCCAAGGCGCATTCCCTCTACTGGCATGACCCAAGCGCCACCGATAATGTTCTTCTGCTGGTCCACATCCTTCACGTTGATGCCCTGACCGTTGAAGACGCCCACCTGGTAGTGGATGAGGTTGCGTCCGCTGGCATTCTTGAGGAAGTCACCCTGCAACTGCACGCCGATGTCGCGTCCGTTGCTGGAGTGTGCACCAGCGCGGTCGCTGAATCCGGCAAACTTCGAGATCACCTGCGAGTAGCTCATGAATCCCTGGTCGATCGGGTGCATCGGGTTCTCGTAGGTGAAGGGGTTCTTAAACTGTCCAGCCTTCACGCGCAGGAAGTCATATTTCTGCCACTCGATGAAGATATCGACGAGTTTCGGGCTGGATCCGAGCGTTGAGGTGTTGCCGTTGAACTGGATCTGCGCCTTCCAGTACCAGTCGTCGAAGGCACGTCCGTCGAGCGCCAGTCGGGCGAGGCGGAGGTTGAAGGAGTTGGACTCATTGTTCTCCTGGCCGTTGTACGTGTACTGCACGATGCCAAATCCGGAGAGCTTCACGTTGTTGATCCACTTCGGGACCACACTCTGCGCGCTTGCCGTCAGCGTAGAAACGGCCAGCGCGGCCATGACAAAATACTTTTTCATGTTTTGATATAATGTTATGAGTTAAAAATTGCTTGGGTTAGTGGGAGATGATGACCTTGGCGGGGATGGGAGACGCTTTCCCCCACCCTGCCACGGCCTGTTCTTGCACAAGCCATGAGACCTCCTGCGGCAGCCCGCGGCAGTCGATCTCACGAAGTCCTGGGCCTATGATCTTCTGAGAAGCTGCACGACGTTCTCCACATGAGGCGTATGCGGGAACATATCTACTGGCTGCACCTGCGCCACCTCGTAGTCGGCGTCGAGCAGACTGAGGTCGCGGGCCTGTGTGGCCGGGTTGCAACTCACATAGACGATGCGCTGGGGAGCTGCGTTGAGGATGACGGAGACCACGTCAGGATGCATTCCGGCCCTTGGCGGATCGGTGATGATCACGTCGGGATGGCCGTGGCGGGCGATGAAGTCGTCGGTGAGGATGTCCTTCATGTCGCCGGCAAAAAACTTCGTGTTCTCCAGTCCGTTGATGCGTGCGTTCTCCTTCGCGTCGACGATGGCCTCGGGCACATACTCGATGCCGATCACCTCACGCGCGCCCTTCGCCACAAAGTTGGCGATGGTGCCCGTGCCCGTATAGAGGTCATAGACCAGTTCCTCTCCCGTCAGGCAGGCAAAGCGCCGCGCCACCTCGTAGAGATGATACGCCTGCTCGGTGTTGGTCTGATAGAAACTCTTCGGTCCCACCTTGAATCGGAGGTCCTCCATCAGCTCGTAGATGAAGTCCGTGCCGTGGAAGTTGCGGAGCGGCAGGTCACCGATGGTGTCGTTGCCCTTGGTGTTGTTGACATAGAGCAGCGAGCTGATCTGCGGAAATCGCTCGGTGATATGCTCCATGAGCGCCAGGGCCTTGCGTCCGTCCTCGGTCTCGAAGAGCTTGTCGTCGGCAGCCGCCGCCACGGGGTCGTAGTGGTCTCCTGCCCCACCCTCCGGGAAGATGCAAAACTGGATGACGAGCATCCATTCCCCCGTGTTGCTGTTGCGCACCATGAGGTTGCGGAGCAGTCCCGTGCGCTTGTGGGTGTCGAAGAACGACAAGTCGTGGGCCACGGCCCAGTCGAAGATATCGTTGCGCAGTTCGTTCTGCAGCGGGTCCATCAGCTGGCAGTCCGTGATCGGGTAGATCTTGTCAAAGGCCCCCGTGATATGGAATCCGATGGCCGGCTCTCCCAGTCCCACGCCCTCGGGCAACCGGGCCAGGTCCTCGGCCGTGTACCATCGCTTGTCGGAGCATCCAAACTCCAGTTTGTTGCGATAGGCGCGGGTCTGCTGCGACCCGAGGATGGGTGTGATCTGTGGCAACTGCACATGGCCGATGCGCGTCAGCTGGTCATAGACCTGCTGCTGCTTGGCCTCCAGCTGCTTCTCGTAGGGCAAGGTCTGCCATTTGCAGCCGCCACAGATGCCGAAGTGGGGACACATCGGCTCCGTCCGGACGTCACTCTTCTTGATAAATCGCTCGACGGTAGCCTCACAATAGCTGCGCCGCTTCTTGCGCACGCGCAGGTCCACGACGTCGCCCGGGACGACAAAGGGGACGAAGACCACCATCTCGCCCACATGGGCGACGCATTTACCCTCGGCGGCAACGGCCTCTATGGTGACGTTTTCCAACAAGGGTAGCGGCTTTCTTTTTCTGCTCATTCGAATTGGTAAATATTCTATTTTTACTGCAAAGGTACTTATTTTTAGGCAACAAGACGAAGGTGTCCGCATTTTTTTGCTACCTTTGCAGCATAATACAAGAAAATCGATTATGATTCTATTCCCTTGCTGCAAGATCAATCTGGGTCTGAACGTCGTCGGCAAGCGTCCTGACGGCTACCATGACATAGAGACCGTGTTCTATCCCGTCCCCCTCTGCGACGCGCTGGAGGTGACGGAGATGGACGCCCAGTTTCCCTCCCCCTACGACTGCGACCTCAAGGTGACGGGCAACGCCGTGGACTGCGACGAGCAGAAGAACCTCGTCGTCAAGGCCTACCACCTGCTGCGCCAGCACGCCCCCATCCCTCGCGCGCACATACATCTATATAAGCGCATCCCCTCCCAGGCCGGCCTGGGAGGAGGTTCCGCCGACGCCGCCTACACCCTGCGCCTGCTCAACCAGCAGTTTGGAGCCAATCTCTCCGACGCCGACCTGCGGCTGCTGGCCAAGCGCCTGGGCGCCGACTGCCCCTTCTTCATCGGCGACGCCCCTGCCTACGCCACCGGCATCGGCGACCAGCTCTCCCCGATGTCCCACAAGGCGCTCGCGGGCTATTGGCTGGCCATCGTGAAGCCCGACGTCAGCATCTCCACTGCCGAGGCATACGCGGGCGTGACGGTGGAAAAACCCGCCAAGAGCTGTCGCGACATCGTCCTCCAGGACATCACCACCTGGCGCGCCGAGCTCACCAACAGTTTCGAGGCCTCCGTCTATGACCGCCACCCGCGGCTGCGCGCCATCAAGGACCAGCTCTACGACCTGGGCGCCCTCTATGCGCAGATGTCCGGCAGCGGCAGCGCCCATTTCGGTATCTTCCGCGACGAGCCCACCCGCCTGGCCGACAGCTTCCCCGCCGACTTCGTCTTCGCCTGCCGGCTCTGATTTAGGGTTAATTAGTATTAAATCTTCGTAGAAAGCAGGCTCAACAGATGGCCAGACGGCAAAAAAGCAGTACCTTTGCGCCCGATTATGCCGTTGTGGCTCGAATAAGTTCCACCGAAGTGTGGGCGCCAGGCGGTAAGAACCGTATTACATAAATTAAAGTAAATGTACGCGATTGTAGAAATCAACGGCCAGCAGTTCAAGGCTGAGGCTGGCAAGAAGCTCTTCATCAACCATTTGCGTGACGCAGAAGAGGGCCAGGCTGTTGAGTTTGACAAGGTTCTGCTCTTGGACAACGAGGGAACCGTGAAGGTAGGTGCACCGACCGTAGAGGGTGCAAAGGTAGTGGCAGAGGTCGTCAAGCCTCTCGTAAAGGGTGACAAGGTCATCGTCTTCAAGATGAAGCGCCGCAAGGATTTTCGCAAGAAGAACGGTCATCGTCAGCAGTACACCCAAGTAGAAATCAAATCAATCAACGCTTAAAGTAGGAGGACGAAAGAATGGCACATAAAAAAGGTGTAGGTAGTTCTAAGAACGGCCGCGAGTCTCACAGCAAGCGACTCGGCGTGAAGATCTGGGGTGGCCAGAAAATCAACGCTGGCAACATCATCGTGCGTCAGCGTGGCAACCGCCACTACCCCGGCGAGAATGTTGGTCAGGGCAAGGACGATACGCTCTATGCGCTCACAGACGGCATCGTCTATTTCAAGAAGGGTCGTTGCAACAAGAGCACAGTCCACGTTCTGTCTGAGGAGGCTTATGCCGCCAAGACTCAGGTGAACGCTGACGCCTAAACCAAACAATAATTCCTATTCCAAACAAACACAGAAAGCCTGTCTCCCCCACGGAGCGGGCTTTTTGCCTTTCTGCCCCTATCGTCCCGCAAAGTCGCCCCAAGTCGGCCCGATAGGATGAAATGTGAATAGTTTTCCATCGTTTTCTTTGCCCATTCATGATTTCTTCGTACATTTGCACTTAGAATGTCTCTTCGAGACCCATAGCAGAACATCAATTTAAGACAAGATACACTATGCTTACATTAAAGCTCATCAGTGAGGAAACTGAACGTGTGGTGAAAGGCTTGGAGAAGAAATGCTTCCCCAACGCCCGCGAGGCCGTGGAGAAGGTGCTGGAATACGACCGCCTGCGTCGTGAGACCCAGCAGCAGCTCGACGCCAACAAGCAGCGTCAGAATCAGCTCTCGCGCGAGATTGGCGGGCTGATGAAGTCTGGCAAGCGTGACGAGGCCAACCAGGTGAAGGAGCAGGTGGCCCAGCTCAAGGCTGCCGACAAGGCCCTGCAGGAAGTCATGCAGAAGGCCCAGACCGACATGAACGAGGTGCTGCTCACCATCCCCAACATACCCACCGACGAGGTGCCCGAGGGCCGCGATGCCAGTAGCAACGTGGTGGTGAAGGAAGGCGGCGTGAAGCCCGATCTTCCCGAAGGCTCCCTTTGTCACTGGGACCTGCTGAAGAAGTTCAACCTCGTCGATTTCGACCTCGGCGTCAAGATCACCGGTGCGGGCTTCCCCGTCTATATCGGCAAGATGGCCCGCTTCCAGCGCGCGCTGGAGGCCTTCTTCCTCGACGAGGCCCGCAAGTCGGGCTATACCGAGGTGCAGCCGCCCCTCGTGGTCAATGAGGCCAGCGGACTGGGCACGGGCCAGCTCCCCGACAAGGAGGGCCAGATGTACCATGCCAACCTCGACAACCTCTACCTGATCCCCACCGCCGAGGTGCCGGTGACCAACCTCTTCCGCGACGAGATCATCGAGGAGAACGAGCTCCCTATCAAGTGCTGCGCCTACTCCGCCTGCTTCCGTCGCGAGGCCGGCAGCTATGGCAAGGACGTGCGCGGTCTCAACCGTCTCCACCAGTTTGACAAGGTCGAGATCGTCCGCATCGACACGCCGCAGCACGCAGAGGTCTCCTACCAGGAGATGCTCGACCACGTGGAGGGCCTGCTCGCCAAGCTGGAGCTTCCCTACCACATCCTCCGTCTCTGTGGCGGCGACATGAGCTTCACCTCCGCCATCTGCCACGACTTCGAGACCTGGAGCGCCGCCCAGCAGCGCTGGCTGGAAGTCAGTTCGGTGTCCAACTTCGGCAGCTACCAGGCCAACCGCCTCCACTGCCGCTTCCGCCATGCCGACACCAAGAAGATCGAGCTCTGCCACACGCTCAACGGCTCGGCCCTCGCCCTGCCGCGCATCGTGGCCACCATCATCGAGAACAACCAGACCCCGGAGGGCATCCGCGTGCCGAAGGTCCTCGTGCCCTACTGCGGCTTCGAGATGCTCGACGACAAGATGGACTAAGCGCCGCGCGGAGCGGGGCGACCATCCACGAGGAGGCGCCCCTCCCCGCCGAGCTTCAAGATAGAAACAATCAATCCGAATCAATAACGTCAAAATCATTCGCAGATAAAGACTATATCTATTTATCATGAACAAGATTCTAACCAAGAAACAACTCTCCGACCACGCTTATAGCTTCGTCGTCGAGAATGGTCAAATTGCCCGCAGCAGCCGTCCTGGCAACTTCGTCACCGTGCGTGCCGACATCCACAGCGAGCGCATCCCCCTCGTCGTCGTCGATAGCGACAAGCAGAAGGGGACGCTGACGCTCGTGGTCCAGGAGGCCGGCCTCTCTTCCACCAAGTTCTGCCAGCTCTCCGAGGGCGATGAGATCCTCGACGTCGTCGGTCCGCTCGGCACCCCCTACGCCATTTCCAAGGTCGGCACGGTGGTCTGTGTCGGCGGCGGTGTGGGCACGGTCAGCGTGCTCCCCGTGGCCCGCGCCATGAAGGAGGCAGGCAACCGCGTCGTGAGCGTGGTGGCAGGCCAGACGAAGGACCGCCTGGTCGTCGTCGACGAGATGCGCCAGGCCAGCGACGAGCTCATCGTCGTCACCGACGACGGCAGCGAGGGTCAGAAGGGCCTCCCCGTCGATGCGCTGGGCGAGATCCTGGCCCGCGAGCAGGTCGATCGCATCGTGGCCGTCGGTCCCGGCGCCATGATGGAAGCCATCTGCCAGGTCGGCAAGGAGAAGTCCATCCCCGTCGATGTGGCCCTCAACGCCATCATCGTCGATGGCACGGGCATCTGCGGCAGCTGCCGCCTGACCATTGGCGGCAAGACCCGCTTCGTCTGCATCGACGGTCCGTTCTTCGACGGCACGCAGGTCGATTGGAAGGAGGTAGAGACGCGCGGCACCATCTACTCCAAGATGGAGAACGACGCGCTGGAGCAGATCGGCGTCCACCTCGACAAGGAGTCGCGCCTGGAGCAGACCGACAAGGAGCAGCCCACCATCAAGGAGCCGCTGGGCCACGGTGCCGAGAACGACTCCATCGAGGAGCTGACCGACCGTGGCGCCGCCTGGCGCGACGAGTTGCGCAAGTCGATGAAGAACAAGGACCGCATGGCCCTCAAGCGCCACGCCATGCCGATGGTGGACATGCACACGCGCACCCACGACCGCATCCAGGAGGTGGCCCAGGGCTTCACGCTGGAGATGGCCATGGACGAGGCCCGTCGCTGCATCGACTGCGCCAAGCCCACCTGCCGCGAGGGTTGCCCCATCCACATGAACATCCCGGCCTTCATCAAGAACATCGAGCGCGGCGAGATCCTTGCTGCCGACCGCGTGCTCAAGCAGTACTCCTCCTTCTCCGCCATCTGCGGCCGCGTCTGCCCGCAGGAGAAGCAGTGTGAGGGCCATTGCATCCACGTCAAGATGAAGGACGCCCCCGTCGCCATCGGCCCGCTGGAGCGCTTCGTCGCCGATTACGAGCGCCAGTCTGTCAAGAAGGTCACGTGGGACGTGGCTCCCGCCAACGGCATCAAGGTCGCCATCATCGGTTCCGGTCCCTCGGGCCTTGCCTTTGCGGGCGAGATGGCCAAGAAGGGCTTTGAGCCCCACGTCTTCGAGGCCCTCCATTTCCTCGGCGGCGTGCTCTACTACGGCATCCCGCAGTATCGTCTGCCGGACGAGATCGTGGACCATGAGCTCGACGTGCTCCGCTCCCTGGGCGTGAAGTTCCACACCAACTGCCTCGTGGGCAAGACCGTCACCATCGACGAGCTCCGCGAGCAGGGCTTCAAGGGCATCTACGTCGCCACGGGCGCAGGCAAGCCGAAGTTTATGAACATCCCCGGCGAGAACGCCATCCATATCCTCTCCGCCAACGAGTTCCTCTTCCGCGTCAACGTCATGGACGCCGACCAGCCCGACTCTGAGACGCCGCTCTATGTCGGCAAGAAGGTCATCGTGGTCGGTGGTGGCAACACCGCCATGGACTCCTGCCGCACGGCCAAGCGCCTCGGCGCCGACGTGACGGTGGTCTATCGCCGCACCTTCGACGAGATGCCGGCAGGCCGCGACGAGATCGAGCAGGCACAGGAGGAGGGCGTCAACTTCATGAACCTCCACAACCCGCAGCGCTACATCGTCGGCGACGACGGCAAGGTGAAGGGTGCCGTGCTCGACGTGATGAAGCTCGGCGAGCCCGGCGACTCGGGTCGCCGCCGCCCTGTCAAGACGGGCGAGACCATCACCGTGGAGTGTGACGAGGTGCTCGTGGCTGTCGGTGTCGATCCCAACCCGCTCGTTCCCCAGTCCATCGAGGGCCTGAAGGAAGGCTGGGCCCACGCCATCGAGGTCAACGAGGACGGCCAGTCCAACATCTCCGACATCTACGCCGGTGGCGACATTGCCCGCGGCGCCGCTACGGTGGTGCTCGCCATGGGTGACGGACGCCGTGCCGCCAACAAGATGGCCGAGGAGCTGCTGGCTAAGTAGTCCCTACGCGCTACGACACGATACAAGGCCGATTGGCTTCCAAGGGCATACTGTAAACCACTTGGGAGCCAATTGGCTTTTTTCCCAACCATACACTCATACCACAATCCTAATCCCCCAACGCTATGACACCTGCCTATTTCCCAGCCTCCGAGCTGATCATCAATGGCGACGGTAGCATCTTCCACCTGCACCTACGCCCCGAACAGTTGGCCGACCGCGTGATCCTCGTGGGCGACCCCGGCCGCGTCCCCCTGGTAGCCCACCACTTCGACACCGTGGAGTGTGAGGTCCAAAGCCGCGAGTTCCACACCATCACGGGCACCTACAAGGGCAAGCGCATCACGGCCCTCTCCACGGGCATCGGCTGCGACAACATCGATATCGTGATGAACGAGCTCGACGCCCTGGCCAACATCGACTTCGCCACCCGCACGGAGCGCCCCGTGCACCGCATGCTGACCCTCGTCCGCGTGGGCACTTGTGGCGGACTGCAGCCCGAGACGCCGACCGGAACCTATATCGCCAGCGTCAAGAGCATCGGTTTCGACGGCTTGCTCAACTTCTATGCGGGCCGCGACGCCAGTTGCGACCTGGAGCTGGAGGCCGAGTTCAAGCGTCAGGTGGCGTGGCGTCCCGTCATGGGCAATCCCTATGTGGCCACGGCCGACGCCGCGCTGATCGACCGCGTGGCACAGTCCGACATGGTCAGGGGCATCACGGTGGCCTGCAACGGCTTCTTCGGTCCGCAGGGGCGCCGTCTGCGCCTCCCCCTGATGGACGAACAGCTTAACGAAAAGATTGAAGCCTTCGAATACAAAGGCCTCAAGATCACCAACTTCGAGATGGAGTCGTCGGCCCTCGCCGGTCTCTCCCGCCTCATGGGCCACCAGGCCATGACCTGCTGCATGGTCATTGCCAACCGCCGATCCCACGAGGCCAATACGGGCTACAAAAACACCATCGACTCGCTCATCAAACTGGTGCTGGAGAGAATCTGATGACACACTACGCCAACGATACCATCTGCGCCCTGGCCACCCCCGTGGGGGGCGCCATCGCCGTCGTGAGAGTGAGCGGCAGCCAGAGCTATCCCGTCCTCGGCCGCCTGCTCCGCCAGGATCTCTCCGCCTGCGCGCCCGCCACGTTGCGCCACGCTTCCCTCTACAGTCCCGAGGGCGAGGAGATCGACGACGTCGTCGTCGCCTTCTACCGTGCGCCCCACTCCTACACGGGAGAGGACGCGATAGAGATCTCCTGCCACGGATCGGCCTACATCGTCCACCAAATCCTCGACGCGCTCACCAAGGCCGGATGCCGCCAGGCCGAACCGGGCGAATACACCCGCAGGGCCTACCTCAACGGCAAGATGGACCTGAGCCAGGCCGAGGCCGTGGCCGACCTGATCAGTTCCTCCAACCAGGCCTCCCACCGGCTGGCCCTCAGCCAACTCAAGGGCCACGTCCGCACGGCCCTGGAGACGCTGCGCGAAAGGCTGCTCCGGCTCACCTCGCTGCTCGAACTCGAGCTGGACTTCTCCGACCACGACGACCTGGTCTTTGCCGACCGCAGCGAGCTCCTCTCCCTGGCCCGCAGCATCGAGGACCACGTGGCCGCGCTGGCCCGGACCTACCATATCGGCAAGGCCGTCAAGGAGGGCATTCCCGTGGCCATCGTCGGCAAGACCAATGTGGGCAAATCGACACTCCTCAACCACCTGGTCGGCGAGGACCGCGCCCTCGTGAGCGACGTCCACGGCACCACACGCGACAGCATCGAGGAGACCACCCTCATCGGGGGGGTCACCTTCCGCTTCGTTGATACGGCCGGACTGCGCCACACCGACGACGTCGTGGAGCAGATGGGCATCGAGCGCACGTGGCAGAAGCTGGACGAAGCCCTGCTCGTGCTCTGGGTGGTCGATCGCTGGCCGACGCAGGAGGAGACCGACGAGATGGTGGCCCACTGCCAGGGCAAGCACGTCCTGCTCGTCTTCAACAAGGCCGACCTCCACACGCCGCCCACCACCCCGCTCGTCGCCGATGGCGGTGACACGGGCGCTGCCCGGTCGCTTCCTCCCCACCCCATCTCCGCCAAGACGGGCCAAGGCCTCGACGCCCTGGAGGCAGCCATCCGCCAGGCGGTCGATATTCCCGAGATCCACGAGGCCGACGTCGTCATCACCTCCGCGCGCCAGTACGACCTGCTGACCGCTGCGGCCCAGGAGCTGCAGCGCGTCGTCGATGGTCTCCAGAGCGACCTGCCCTCCGACCTCGTGGCCGAAGACCTACGCATGGTCCTCGACACCCTCGGCGACGCCACGGGCGTAGAGCGCATCACGCCCCAGGCCACGCTCAATAACATCTTTTCCTCGTTCTGCATCGGAAAATAAGTCGTAATAAACAACGATTAATATCGACAATAAATGATAGTTAAGGTGCTCAAAATGAGCATCTTTCTTTTTAGCCTTACTATTGGTTATAATCAATGGTAAGGCTTTTTTAGCACCTTTTTGTACCGCTCTTGTACCTCCACTTTTCAAAAGTAATAATTTGAGACTCCATTTTTGGCAAATGAGTGCAAGATTGCCGAGAGTTTTGGACAATGATGGACGATGATATAAGACTATTGAAAATAAACGGAGTAATGACAGACGACTTTTTCTACAATAAATTAAGTAAAAAAGTATAAAAAGCGTACAAATGACAGCAAGCAAAGAAAGAATTCTAAAAATTTGCGAGTATTGTGGGAAGAGCTTCTATGCATCAAAATCCACAACTCGTTATTGCTCCAAGCAATGCAACAGTTATGCCTATAAGGCAGCAAGACGTGAGGAGAAAGTAAAGATGGCTGAGACAATGAGCCACCGAAAAGCTTCCGAGAAATCCATGTCTGAAATCCTCATGAAAGAATACCTCACTATTCAAGAGGTCGCTATACTTTTGGGACTAAGCAGACAGACCATATATAATATGGTGTATAGTGGTAAGTTGCGAGCATCCAAGATTACTTCTCGTTTATCTTTAATCAGAAAGCGAGATATAGATTATCTTGTTGATAGTTTGCCATACACCACCAAAAAAAGTGCTTCAAAAGAAGCAGTTCATGCAAACCGAGAGCTACCTGTTCCAGAATATTACTCTGCCAAGGAAATTTCAGAAGTCCACAACACTTACGAGACCGCCATCTATGAGATTGTCAAGAAAGTCAAGATTTCAAGAATATCCATACAAGGAAGAGTATATTGGAACAAGAAAGAGGTGGATGATTATTTTGCACACCTGTCTCCAGATCCAACCATCAGTGAATGGATGACTGTTATGGACATTCAACAGAAATATTGTATGACGAAAACGGCCGTATATAGTTTCGTTAGTCACAATGCTATTCCAAGAAAAATGGAAGGTAACAATGTTCTGTATTCCAAGCGTCATGTACAATTGGCAAAAGGTGAATCCGTAGAAGACCAGCTTTATTATACAATACCGGAGGCCATGAAGTTGTATGGTTTAAGTCAGGACCAGATTTATAAGCGAATCAAGAAATACGCTATTGAAAAGGTGAAGATTGGCAAGTATATCAAGATTTCCAAGCGAGATTTAGAGAAAGCTATCGGCAAACCTAAGGTTATTTAGCGGTTATCAAAAGGTTAAGTTGTACCCCATTACATAACTCTATTATTTTGCAATCGATTTCAAAGATCTCTTAATACGGGATCATATATGAAACATAAGTATCACATTATAAAAAGTAAACATCATGGTAAATACATGTACAAGAGTTTCTCTTCGCCAAAGAGCGATTAAAAACGACCGTATTTCTCTTTATTTGGATTTCTATCCACCAGTACGCAATCCTGAGACTATGCAAATGAGTCGCAGGGAATATTTAGGTATCTATATCTATGCTCATCCAAAGAATGAGATGGAACGTGAGTTTAATACAGATATGCTCAACAAAGCAGAGGCCATCCGTTGTATCAGAACCCAATCACTCATCAATGAAGAATTTGGTTTTTTGGACAAAACACGACAGAAAGCTGATTTTTTGGCATACTTTGAGAAGATGACACATAAGAAAGATGACAAGTGGACATGTGTCTACAAGCATTTCTTCAAATTTGTTCAAGGTCATTGTACATTTGGGGATGTGACAGTGGAACTTTGCAAAAAGTTCAGAGAGTATCTTCTGAATGCAAATCAGTTGAATCGAACAAAACAAAAGGTATCTCTCAACTCTGCAGCAGGTTACTACTCTACTTTCCGTGGTCTCTTAAAAATCGCCTATCGTGACAAGTGGCTGCGTGAGAACATCAATGACTATCTGGACAAGATTGAGCCACAAGATGTAAAGAAGGAGTTTCTTACCCTCGATGAAGTAAAGCAGTTGGCAGCTACTCCTTGCGATATACCTGTACTGAAGTCAGCCTCCCTCTTTGCTTGCCTCACAGGATTGCGAATCAGCGACATCTTAAAATTGCGTTGGGAAGATTTCGAGATAGCTCCCGACCAAGGCTATTGCTTGCGTATTCGTACCCAGAAGACTCAGACCGAGGCAACCTTGCCTATCAGCAACGAGGCATACGAACTATGTGGTGAACCAAACACGGGTATCGTGTTCAAGGGATTGAAGCGCAGCATGATTAACCATCCCCTTAAAGCATGGTTGAAGAAGGCAGGAATCACCAAGCCATTTTCATTCCATTGCTTGAGTCACAGTAAATTCTTTTATTTATTGAATATCAGCGAGTTGAGTATTTTAAAGAATGTGACTGCTAACGATTTAGAAACGAGCTATATTCTTTTTCTTTCACAACTTTGCAATATACAAAGAACGCTTTGATTTCGAGTGCAAAGTTAAATCTAATTTCTGAAAAACAACATTTTATGCTGTGATTTTACAAAATATTAAGATTAGTCTTTGCAAAGGGTAACTATTCAGCAATAACACTCCTTTGAGTTTTTTATCAACAATCCTGACAAAA
>ENA-ORRQ01002203-ORRQ01002203.1-human-gut-metagenome-genome-assembly--contig:-NODE-2203-length-13118-cov-7.179285_pt1 | contig 13118 bp, 9 predicted proteins | sample MGYA00242177_ERZ509138 | MGnify/ENA primary metagenome ERZ509138 (study PRJEB26280, sample SAMEA2338628) | human gut metagenome | biome: human gut; feature: human-associated habitat; material: faeces... | reverse complement strand
TAGAGCACTGGTCTCCAAAACCAGGTGTCGGGGGTTCGAGCCCTCCAACCCGTGCAAAAATAAAAAATATATGTTTAAGAAAATAGGAAATTATTGCAAGGCTTGTTATAACGAACTTGTACATAAGACCACTTGGCCGTCATACGCTGAGCTGACACATAGCGCTGTTGTTGTGCTGTCTGCTTCTGTTGTGGTGGCTCTTGTTGTTTTCGCAATGGATAGTTTTTTCCGTTTTGTGATGACTACCATCTATCCTAATTAAAGGTAACAATGGCAGAAACTGGAATGAATTGGTATGTACTGCGCGCCGTTAGTGGCAAGGAGGCCAAGCTCAAAGAATATATTGAGGCCGAAATCAAACACAACGATTTGCTCAGTGCTAATGTAGCTCAGGTACTTATTCCTACAGAGAAGACATATTCTCAGCGCAACGGTCGTCGCGTGGAGAAGGAAAAAATCTCTCTGCCGGGATATGTTTTTGTGCAGGCAACACTTATCGGTGATGTCGCACATACTTTGCGCTTTATGCCCAACTGTTTAGGTTTTCTCGGAGGTCTTGACAATCCCTCACCTGTTCCCCAGAGCGATATCAACCGTATGCTCGGTGCTGCTGAGGAAGCTGAGTTTGCCGCAGACGTAAACATCCCTTACGAGGTAAACGAGGTTGTCAAGGTTACCGACGGTCCTTTCAGCGGATTTACCGGTATCATCGAAGAGGTGAACACCGAAAAGCGCAAGCTCAAGGTTATGGTGAAAATCTTCGGACGCAAGACACCGCTTGAGTTGAATTTCATGCAAGTAGAAAAAGAAGGATAGGCGCATATTGTTACGGTGTGTCTTCCTAACAAGTCGAGAGGCTTCCACTCTTCAGACTGATAATTAACAAAAAATCAATTATTAACAAAAATGGCTAAAGAAGTTGCTGGATTAATCAAATTACAGATTAAAGGTGGCGCTGCGAATCCTTCACCACCCGTAGGTCCTGCTTTGGGTTCTAAGGGTATCAACATTATGGGATTCTGCAAAGAGTTCAACGCCAGAACCCAGGATAAGGCAGGTAAGATACTTCCTGTTGTTATCACTTATTATACAGACAAGTCTTTCAGCTTTATTATCAAGACTCCTCCCGCAGCTGTGCAGTTGAAAGAGGTGGCCAAGGTAAAGAGTGGTTCAGCCCAGCCCAACCGTCAGAAGGTGGCAACCGTAACCTGGGATCAGGTAAAGGCTATCGCCGAAGACAAGATGGCTGACTTGAACTGTTTCACTATCGAGAGCGCTATGAGACTTGTTGCCGGTACTGCTCGCAGTATGGGTATCACTGTAAAAGGGGACTTCCCTGGAGAATAATTTAAAAACTTCAATTAAAGATGAGTAAACTGACAAAAAATCAAAAATCAGTCGCTGAGAAGGTTGAAGCAGGGAAGATGTACACACTCAAGGAGGCTACAGAGCTGGTAAAGGAAATTACCACTACCAAGTTTGAGGCTTCTGTTGACGTGGACGTTCGTCTTGGTGTTGACCCCCGTAAGGCAAACCAGATGGTTCGTGGCGTAGTATCTCTTCCTAACGGAACAGGTAAGGTTACGCGTGTACTCGCCCTCTGTACTCCCGATCAGGAAGCAGCTGCCAAGGAGGCAGGTGCCGACTACGTTGGTCTTGATGAATATATCGAGAAGATCAAAGGCGGATGGACAGATATCGATGTCATCATCACAATGCCCTCTTGCATGGGTAAAGTAGGTCCCCTCGGCCGTGTACTCGGTCCTCGTGGTCTTATGCCTAACCCCAAGAGCGGTACTGTAACTATGGATGTTGCTAAGGCAGTTAAGGACGTTAAGCAGGGTAAGATTGACTTCAAGGTAGATAAGGCTGGTATCATCCACACCTCTATCGGTAAGGTTAATATGACCGCCGAGCAGATTTATGGTAACGCTAAGGAGTTTATCCAGACCGTTATCAAGTTGAAGCCTGCTGCTGCTAAAGGTACATATATCAAGAGTATCTTTATTTCTAGCACTATGAGTAAGGGTATCAAGATTGATCCTAAATCAGTTGAATAACTCTAAAAGTTTTGTACAATGAAGAAAGAACTTAAAGATACTATTATAGCAGAGCTTGGACAGAAACTCAAGGAATATCCCCATTTCTATCTTGTTGACGTAACAGGATTGAATGCAGAGAAAACCAGTGATTTCCGTCGCCAGTGCTTCAAGAGTGAAATCAAGATGGTCGTTGTGAAGAACACCCTTCTCCACAAGGCAATGGAAGAGTCTGAGATTGATTTCTCTGAGCTCTACGGTAGCCTGAAGGGTAGCACCGCCGTCCTCTTCGCTCACACAGCGAATGTACCTGCCAAGTTGCTTAAGGAATATACCAAAGAGGGTATCCCCGCACTTAAGGCTGCTTACGCAGAGGAGGGTTTCTTCGGAGCCAACCAGCTCGAGGAACTCGTGGCTATCAAGAGCAAGAACGAAGTTATCGCAGATATTGTTGCTTTGCTTCAGTCTCCCGCCAAGAACGTTGTTTCTGCTCTTCAGTCAGGCGCAAACACCATCCACGGTGTGCTCAAGACTTTAGGCGAGCGTCCTGAATAATAATTGCAATGTAACAATTACAATTACATAAAGTCAAAGATATATTTATTACAAGAACAATTAAAATTTAGAATAAAATGGCAGACATTAAAGCTATTGCAGAAGAATTAGTAAATCTTACTGTTAAGGAAGTAAATGAGTTGGCAACAGTCCTGAAGGACGAGTACGGTATTGAGCCCGCAGCTGCAGCTGTTGCTGTTGCTGCTGGTCCTGCTGCTGCTGGTGCAGCCGCAGCTGAGGAGAAGACATCTTTCGATGTTGTCCTCGCTGAGGTAGGTGCTACAAAGCTCCAGGTAGTTAAGGCTGTTAAGGAGGCTTGCGGTCTTGGTCTGAAAGAGGCTAAGGATCTCGTAGACGCTGCTCCTGCTACAGTTAAGGAAGGTCTCTCTAAGGAAGAGGCTGAGAACCTGAAGAAGGCTATCGAGGAAGCTGGCGCTAAGGTAGAGCTCAAGTAATAAGAACTCAGTTTTCTCTTAAATATGGTTAGGATTTGCCCAGTCGGTGAGTCCTAACCTTTTTGTGTCTTTCTATAGACGCTGATGCCCAGCCCGCTCTTTCGGGCTTTTATAACAGATCATTTAATTCATTTATGGCTACAAAAATTGTCGATAACAGAGTAAATTTTGCCAGCGTGCATAATCCGTACCCTTTCCCGGATTTTCTCGATGTGCAGTTGAAGTCTTTCAAGGACTTTTTACAGTTGGAAACTCCGCCTGAAGAACGCAAGAATGACGGTCTGTATAAGGTGTTCGCTGAGAACTTCCCTATCACCGATACTCGCAATAACTTCGTTCTTGAGTTCTTGGATTACTATATTGATCCGCCGCGTTACACCATAGACGAGTGTCTGGAGCGTGGCCTTACATATAGTGTGCCTTTGAAGGCTAAGATGAAGCTGTTTTGTACCGACCCCGACCACGAGGATTTCGGAACCGTCATCCAGGACGTGTTCCTCGGTACCATTCCTTACATGACAAGCAACGGTACATTCGTTATCAACGGTGCTGAGCGCGTGGTAGTTGCCCAGCTGCACCGTTCACCGGGTGTATTCTTCGGTCAGGGTGTGCATGCCAACGGTACTGTGCTTTACAGCGCACGTATCATTCCATTCAAGGGTTCTTGGATTGAGTTTGCGACCGATATAAATAATGTAATGTATGCATATATCGACCGTAAGAAGAAATTGCCTGTTACGACACTGCTGCGTGCCATCGGTTATGAAAGCGATAAGGACATTCTGCGCATCTTCGACCTTGCCGAGGAGGTAAAGGTCAACAAGAAGAACCTCAAGGCCTGCGTAGGCCGCAAGGTTGCCGGTAGCGTGGTGACTCGCTGGAACGAGGATTTCGTGGACGAAGATACTGGTGAAGTAGTATCTATCGACCGTTCGGAGGTTATCGTTGAGCGCGAGACTGTCATCACCGAGGAGATGATACCTGAGATTCTGGAAAGTGGAGCTCAGAGCATTCTCCTGCACAAGGATGCCGAAGCCGGTAACAAGTATTCTATCATCTTCAACACTTTGGCCAAAGACCCCTCTAACTCTGAGAAGGAGGCCGTGCTCTACATCTATCGCCAGCTGCGTAATGCTGACCCTGCCGATGATGCCAGTGCCAAGGAAGTATTCCAGAATCTGTTCTTCTCTGACAAGCGTTACGACTTGGGCGAGGTGGGCCGCTATCGTATCAACAAGAAGTTGGGCCTGAACACCGAGTCTGATGTCCGCGTGCTTACCAAGGAAGATATCATCGAGATTATCAAATATCTCATCCAGCTCGTCAACTCCAATGCTACCGTTGACGATATCGACCACCTGAGCAACCGCCGTGTACGCACGGTAGGCGAGCAGTTGGCCAACCAGTTCTCTATCGGTCTTGCCCGTATGGCCCGTACCATCCGTGAGCGCATGAACGTTCGCGACAATGAGGTGTTTACTCCTACCGACCTGATTAACGCCAAGACCATCTCGAGCGTTATCAATTCATTCTTCGGTACCAACCCTCTGAGCCAGTTCATGGACCAGACCAACCCCCTTGCCGAGGTTACCCACAAGCGTCGTCTTTCGGCCCTTGGTCCTGGCGGTCTTTCTCGTGAGCGTGCCGGTTTCGAGGTTCGAGACGTACACTATACTCACTACGGCCGTCTGTGTCCTATCGAGAGTCCTGAAGGTCCTAACATCGGTCTTATTTCATCACTCTGTCTGTATGCCAAGATTAACGACCTCGGCTTCATCGTTACACCTTACCGTAAGATTGTTGACGGCAAGGCCGACATGGACAACAAGGACGTGGTATACCTTACCGCAGAGGAGGAAGAGGCCAAGATTATCGGTCAGGGCAATGCGCCCCTTACTCCCGAGGGCAACTTCATCCGCAAGGTTGTAAAGTGCCGTCAGGATGCCGACTATCCAGTAGTTGCTCCTACCCAGGTAGATTACATGGACGTTGCTCCCCAGCAGATTGCTTCTGTTTCAGCAGGTCTTATTCCTTTCCTCGAGCACGATGACGGTCACCGTGCGCTGATGGGATGTAACATGATGCGCCAGGCAGTGCCATTGCTCCACAACGATGCACCTATCGTAGGTACCGGTCTGGAGAAGAAGGTCTGCGAGGACTCACGCACCATGATTACCGCCGAGGGCGACGGTGTCATCGAGTATGTTGACGCCACCACCATCCGTATTCTCTACGACCGCACCGAGGAGGAAGACTTTGTCAGCTTCGAGCCTGCTCTCAAGGAGTATCGCATTCCCAAGTTCCGTCGTACCAACCAGAATATGACCATCGACCTTCGTCCTATCTGCGACAAGGGTCAGCGTGTGAAAGCCGGTGATATCCTCACCGAGGGTTATGCCACCGAGAATGGTGAGCTGGCCCTGGGTCGCAACCTGCTCGTAGCCTACGTGCCATGGAAGGGTTACAACTATGAGGACGCCGTCGTTATCTCTGAGCGCCTGGTAAGTGAGGATGTGCTCACTTCCGTACATGTCGACGAGTATTCACTCGACGTGCGTGAGACCAAGCGTGGTGTGGAAGAGTTTACCTCTGATATCCCCAATGTGAGCGAAGAGGCTACCAAGGACCTTGACGAGAACGGTGTTATCCGCGTCGGAGCCCGCGTAGAGCCAGGCGATGTGCTCATCGGTAAGATTTCGCCCAAGGGCGAGAGCGACCCCTCACCCGAGGAGAAGCTGCTGCGCGCCATCTTCGGCGACAAGGCCGGCGATGTGAAGGACTCTTCACTCAAGGCCAATCCATCACTCAGCGGTGTGGTTATCGACAAGAAGCTCTTCTCTCGTGCCATCAAGACCCGTGAGTCCAAGAAGCAGGACAAGATTGTTCTGGCCAAGATTGACGAGGAATACGAGGCAAAGAATGAGGACCTGAAGGATATCCTCGTTGACAAGCTCCTTGAACTCACCGAAGACAAGAAGTGTGAGGGCATCAAGGACTATACCGGTGCCGAAATCATCTCCAAGGGTTCTACCTTCACCGCTACTGCGCTGAAGAACCTCGAGTACGACGGCATCCAGAGCAATGGCTGGACTGGCGACGAGCATACCGACGGCCTTATCCAGAAGCTCATCATGAACTATATCCGCAAGTACAAGCAGCTCGATGCCGAGCTGAAGCGCCGCAAGTTTGCCATCACCATTGGCGACGAGCTGCCTTCAGGCATCCTGCAGATGGCCAAGGTCTATATCGCCAAGAAGCGTAAGATTCAGGTGGGCGACAAGCTCGCTGGTCGTCACGGTAACAAGGGTATCGTTTCCAAGGTCGTACGTGCCGAGGATATGCCTTTCCTCGAGGACGGACGTCCTGTAGACCTGGTGCTCAACCCTATGGGTGTGCCCTCTCGTATGAACCTCGGTCAGATCTTCGAAGCCATCCTCGGTGCTGCCGGTAAGAAGCTCGGTGTCAAGTTTGCCACTCCTATCTTCGACGGTGCCAAGCTCAACGACCTCTCCGAGTGGACCGACAAGGCAGGTCTGCCCCGCCTCTGCTCTACCTATATATATGATGGTGAGACCGGCGAGAAGTTCGACCAGCCCGCTACCATCGGTATGACCTACTTCTTGAAGCTCGGCCACATGGTTGAAGACAAGATGCACGCCCGTTCTCTCGGTCCGTACAGCTTGATTACCCAGCAGCCACTCGGTGGTAAAGCCCAGTTTGGTGGTCAGCGTTTCGGAGAGATGGAGGTTTGGGCTCTTGAGGCATTCGGTGCAAGCCATGTGCTCCAGGAGATTCTGACCATCAAGAGTGATGACGTCGTAGGACGTTCCAAGGCTTACGAGGCTATCGTCAAGGGCGATGCCATGCCTACTCCCGGTATCCCCGAGTCACTCAACGTACTTCTCCACGAACTCCGTGGTCTTGGTTTGAGTATCAAACTTGATTAAACGAGAACCCTTAATTATTTCAAGACAATGGCTTTTAAGAAAGATACAAAAATAAAGAATAATTTTACGAAGATTACCATCGGATTGGCTTCTCCCGAAGAAATCCTGGAAAATTCGTTTGGCGAGGTTACCAAACCAGAGACGATTAACTATCGTACCTATAAGCCAGAGCGTGACGGACTCTTCTGCGAGCGCATCTTCGGTCCTACCAAGGACTATGAGTGCGCCTGCGGCAAGTACAAGCGCATACGCTACAAGGGTATCGTCTGCGACCGATGCGGTGTCGAGGTTACCGAGAAGAAGGTACGCCGCGAGCGCTCAGGTCATATCGAACTGGTAGTGCCCATCGCACATATCTGGTATTTCCGTTCACTGCCCAACAAGATTGGCTATCTGCTCGGAATGCCTACCAAGAAGCTCGACGCTGTGGTCTACTACGAGAAGTATATCGTCATCAAGCCCGGAGCCTTTGAGGGCCGCACCGACAAGGACGGACTCGAGATCAACGGTTCTCACCGCATGGACCTTCTCACCGAAGACGAGTATCTGAACATTCTCGATACCCAGCTCGACCCCAACAACCAGCTCCTCCCCGACGATGATCCCAACAAGTTCATCGCCAAGATGGGTGCCGAGGCTATCCGCGACCTCCTTACCGACCTCGACCTCGACTCTATCTCTTACGAGCTGCGCGACCGAGCCAACAATGACTCCAGCCAGCAGCGCAAGACCGAGGCTCTGAAGCGCCTGCAGGTTGTCGAGGCTTTCCGCTCGTCCAAGGAGGTCAACAAGCCCGAGTGGATGATTATGAAGATACTTCCCGTCATCCCCCCCGAGCTTCGTCCGCTCGTACCCCTCGACGGTGGCCGCTTTGCCACATCCGACCTCAACGACCTCTACCGTCGTGTCATCATCCGCAACAACCGTCTGAAGAGACTCGTCGAAATCAAGGCTCCCGAGGTGATTCTCCGCAACGAGAAGCGTATGCTCCAGGAGGCTGTCGACTCACTCTTCGACAACTCTCGCAAGGCCAGTGCCGTGAAGAGCGAGAGCAATCGTCCGCTCAAGTCACTCTCCGACTCACTCAAGGGTAAGCAGGGTCGCTTCCGTCAGAACCTTCTCGGTAAGCGTGTCGACTATTCAGCGCGTTCGGTTATCGTTGTCGGCCCTGAACTCAAGATGGGAGAGTGCGGTCTGCCCAAGCTGATGGCTGCCGAGCTCTACAAACCATTCATCATCCGCAAACTCATCGAGCGTGGCATTGTCAAGACTGTCAAGAGCGCCAAGAAGATAGTAGACCGTCGTGAGCCCGTCATCTGGGACATCCTCGAGAATGTCATGAAGGGTCACCCCGTGCTCCTCAACCGTGCTCCTACTCTGCACCGTCTGGGTATCCAGGCCTTCCAACCCAAGCTCATCGAGGGCAAAGCCATCCAGCTCCACCCGCTGGCATGTACTGCGTTCAATGCCGACTTCGACGGTGACCAGATGGCTGTCCACCTTCCCTTGAGCAACGAGGCTGTACTCGAGGCACAGATACTGATGCTCCAGAGCCACAATATCCTCAACCCTGCCAACGGTGCTCCTATCACTGTGCCCTCTCAGGACATGGTGCTCGGTCTCTACTATATCACCAAGCTCCGTCCCGGAGCCAAGGGCGAGGGTCTGAGCTTCTACGGTCCCGAAGAGGCCATCATCGCCTACAACGACGGCAAGTGCGACCTCCACGCTCCTGTCAAGGTGCTCGTCGACGATATCGTTGAGGGTCAGCCCGTCAAGCATATTGTCGAGACCTCTGTTGGCCGCGTGGTAGTCAATCAGATTATCCCCGATGAACTGGGCTTCGTCAATGAAATCATCTCCAAGAAGTCACTCCGTGGCATCATCGCCCGCGTTATCAAGGCAGTCGGTATGGCTCGCGCCTGCGCCTTCCTTGACGGCATCAAGAACCTGGGTTACCACATGTCCTATGTAGCCGGTCTGTCGTTCAACCTCGACGATATCATCATCCCTGTAGAGAAGGAGGCTATCGTAGAGAAGGGACAGCGCGAGGTCGAGGAGATTACCAACAACTATAACATGGGTTTCATCACCGACAACGAGCGTTACAACCAGGTTATCGATGCCTGGACCCACGTCAACGACGAGTTGGGTGATGTTCTGATGAAGGAAATGACCGAAGCCGACCAGGGCTTCAACGCCGTATACATGATGCTCGATTCCGGAGCCCGTGGTTCTCAGGACCAGATCAAGCAGCTCTCCGGTATGCGTGGTCTGATGGCCAAGCCCCAGAAGGCCGGTGCCGAGGGCGCTCAGATTATTGAGAATCCTATCCTCTCCAACTTCAAGGAGGGTATGTCTGTGCTCGAGTACTTCATCGCTTCCCACGGTGCCCGTAAGGGTCTTGCCGATACCGCTATGAAGACTGCCGACGCCGGTTACCTTACCCGTCGTCTCGTCGACGTGTCCCACGATGTCATCATTACCCAGGAAGACTGCGGTACACTGCGTGGCCTCGAGTGCCGTGCGCTCAAGAATGGCGACGAGATTGTATCTTCTCTCGGCGAGCGCATCCTCGGCCGTGTGTCAGTCCATGACATCATCCACCCCACCACTGGCGAGCTCATCTGCGCAGCCGGTGAGGAAATCAATGAGGAGAAGGCCGACATCATCGAGAAGTCACCCATCGAGATGGTAGAAATCCGCTCCGTACTTACCTGTGAGAGCAAGCGCGGTATCTGTGCCAAGTGCTATGGCCGCAACCTCGCCACCTCGCGTATGGTACAGCTGGGCGAAGCTGCCGGTGTCATCGCCGCTCAGGCCATCGGTGAGCCTGGTACACAGCTTACACTGCGTACATTCCACGCCGGTGGTGTGGCTGGTAATGCAGCCGCCAACGCCAGCATCGTTGCCAAGAACGACGCCCGCATCGAGTTCGAAGAGGTGCGCGACGTTCCCTTCCGCGACGACGAGTCCAAGGATTGCCGTATGGTCGTAAGCCGTCTGGGCGAGATCCGATTCATCGACCCCAATACCGATATCGTCCTCTCTACCCTCGACCTGCCCTATGGTTCTATCCTCTACAACAAGCACGGCGACATCGTCAAGCAGGGCGACCTCATCGCCAAGTGGGACCCCTTCAATGCGCTCATCGTTACCGAGTATGCCGGTACACTGCGCTTCAACGACGTCATCGACGGTGTCACCTTCAAGGCCGAGACCGACGATACCACAGGTCTTTCTGAGAAGATTATCATCGACGCCAAGGACCACACCAAGGTTCCTACCTGCGATGTGCTCGACGCCGACGGCAATGTGCTCGGTACCTACAACTTCCCCGTAGGCTGTCACGTAGTGGTAGAAGACGGACAGAAGGTATCTACCGGTGCCACCCTCGTTAAGATTCCACGTGCCGTAGGAGGTGCTGGTGACATCACCGGTGGTCTCCCACGAGTTACCGAGCTCTTCGAGGCCCGCAATCCCTCTAACCCCGCAGTCGTTTCTGAGATTGATGGTGAGGTGACTATGGGCAAGCTCAAGCGTGGTAACCGCGAGATCATCGTTACGCCCAAGCACGGCGAACCCCATAAGTATCTTGTCAATCTGAGCAAGCAGCTGCTCGTGCAGGAGCACGACGCCGTGCGTGCCGGAACTCCACTCTCCGACGGTGTCATCACTCCCAATGACATCCTTGCCATCAAGGGTCCCACCGCCGTACAGGAGTACATTGTCAACGAGGTACAGGACGTTTACCGCCTCCAGGGTGTGAAGATCAATGACAAGCACTTCGAGATTATCGTGCGTCAGATGATGCGCAAGGTTCAGATTAATGACCCGGGCGACACCACATTCCTTGAGCAAGAACTCGTAGACAAGCTCGACTTCGCCGAGGAGAACGACCGCATCTGGGGCAAGAAGGTAGTCACCGACGCCGGCGACTCCGAGAACCTCAAGGCTGGTCAGATTATCACTCTCCGCAAGCTGCGCGACGAGAACTCAAGCCTCAAGCGCCGCGACCTGCGCCTCGTCCAGGTGCGCGATGCCGTCCAGGCCACAGCCACCCAGATACTCCAGGGTATCACCCGTGCTGCCCTCGGTACCAAGAGCTTCATGTCTGCCGCTTCGTTCCAGGAGACCACCAAGGTGCTCAACGAGGCTGCCATCCGTGGCAAGCAAGACCGCCTCGAGGGTATGAAGGAGAACGTTATCTGCGGTCACCGCATCCCCGCCGGTACAGGTCTGCGCCAGTTTGACAAGCTCATCGTTGGTTCGCGTGAGGATTACGAGCGCATCGAGGCCAACAAGAAGAACATCCTCGACATCGACGTCAAAGACAGCAACATCTAAGGTTTTTCCCTTGATTACAACATAAGCGAGAGCCGCCGACCCCACTCAGGGTCATGCGGCTCTCGCTTTTTTCAATGACACAGCCGTTATAGAGTTTTGTATGGGTATGCTTACACGAATAGCCGTTTCACTTCTGAGAACGGTAGAGAGCATTGCTACTCCCTGTTCTGTAAAAGCATATGAGCGAACTGTTGAGTGCTTCAAACTATTGAACCGGTCGCAATTTGCGACCAGTTCTCCTTCATCTTGATGTTCTATATTATCTGCCATATTGTTATCTTTACTTTCAAAATCACAAATTGTGACCTTAAACGTATTGTTACTTATTGTTGTATGCAAAGGTAGTGCTTTTAGCCTTTAAGCCACTATTGCACAACCCCTTTCTGAAAAGAACGTAAAATCAATAGTATTATTGCGGTGATTGCACTTTTATTAATCGCTTCACTCGTTGTACAAATGAAAAAAGGAGTAAGAACATTATAGCCTTACTCCTTAATACGTATTTTATAAAATATGAATACACATTTACAACGATTTGCAAAACAGATCTTTCATCTTATCCAAATCAGGCAAAGCCTTCTGTAATTCTTCAGGCATATCCTGTTTGGTTTTATATGTTGCTACTCCCATTGGGCTGTCGTAGTTCCTTACAACAATGTCAACAAAAGCCTTGTTCATTTCTTTGCATAAGACAATACCAATAGAAGGATTTTCGTGTGGCTTTTTAACAGTAAGGTCTAATGCCTGTAGATATGTACATAGTTGTCCCAAATATGAAGGCTTGAACTTACCGTATTTTAGTTCTACGGCTACCATTGCTGCAAGTTCTCGACTAAAGAACAAAAGGTCTATGAACATTTCTTCTCCTTCAAGTACGACACGATACTGGTTACCCATAAAGATAAAATCCTTTCCGAATTGAAGAATGAAATCGCGCATGTTTCTTACAATTTCTTGCTCAACTACACGTTCGTCAATGTCCTCAATCTCCAGTCCCAAATTTTCAGTATTGATGAAATCAAGCAAATATTCATCCTTAAACATTGATATTGTTTTCATTGATTGCTTAATGTCTGGTATCGCTTTCGGAAAATTGTTAGGCATATTGCCTTGATGGTGATATAGGTCATCTGATAAGTATTTCCGTAATACGTACTTGTTCCAATGATACAGGTTCACTTGATGTATATAGTAGATGCGCTCATCTAAAGTGGTAGTTTTATGCAAAATTTCCATATGATGAGTGAAACTAATGCCCACAAAATCCTCTATATGCAAGTCTGCTGACTCTATAGGTCTGTTAATACAAAGGAGTGTCTTTTCTCCTATTTCAATACCTTCTTCTATCTTATTTTCAAGCTGTTGTAATTGGTTCGCCAATGGCGAACCAATTGAAAGGCATTGCCATTCCTCATAGAAGATACGCATTTTCTTCAAGTTGCCTGAAGAAAAGCCTCTTAATCCTGGCAATTCACGCTGCAATCTCTCACTAATAGTATCAAGAGCTTTTGCGCCCCAATGTGCTTGCTGTAAATTGATAGACACATAACGCCCTATACCATAATATAAAGACAACTGTATGGCATTACTTGACTGGCTCGCCTGTGCTTGAGCTCGCAAAATTGCCCCTTTTATGGTTTGGACAGCTTTATCTACTGTTATATTGTTTTCTTCCATTATACTCTGTTTTGATATTATTTACAAAGGTAGTGCTTTTAGTCTTTAAGCCACTATTGCACAACCCCTTTCTTTGAAAAGAACGTAAAATTAATAGT
>ENA-ORRQ01002200-ORRQ01002200.1-human-gut-metagenome-genome-assembly--contig:-NODE-2200-length-13151-cov-2.809331_pt1 | contig 13151 bp, 6 predicted proteins | sample MGYA00242177_ERZ509138 | MGnify/ENA primary metagenome ERZ509138 (study PRJEB26280, sample SAMEA2338628) | human gut metagenome | biome: human gut; feature: human-associated habitat; material: faeces... | reverse complement strand
CGGAAGACGCGTCCTTGTCTGTAGAAGATGTTTTCACATTGGCAATGCCATATTCAGCCAATGGATCTTGCGCACCTGCATTCGGCAGATCATAAGTCTGGTCGGCAGGAGTATCTACGGTTGGGAATGTACGAGGTACGCCAGTACGGAATACAATTCGTTCCACAGCAGCCACGGGCGCATAGAACATACGCAACCCTACTCTCTTACCATCTACATACACTTGAATATTACGATCTGCAGTCGAAAGAACTGCTTCTACATGATAAGTCTTCCCTGCCTCATATTTCATCATATTTGCAAACCGTGAGCCACCTTTCATACGGAAAATACCGTCCGGAGTTAGCTCAAGCCGCGAACAAGCAATGCTGTTTTCATCTAAAAAGTCAATCTGAAGTATACCTTTATCATTCTGTCCGGCCAACAGATCAAATGAAACTTTCAATTCTTTAGAAGCCGGAATCTTACGCTCTGCCTTCGCATAGTCAAACGGGTCTTTATCCTGTAAAATCAACCATTCTCCTTCTAAAGAAACCGGAGCCCAAACCGGAGAATAAATATTCCAATTAGCTAGTTCAGCCATTGAACCGAATTTCGAAAAATCATCATCTGCATGTGCGGAAGCATTGATCTCTACCGGAACAGGAATACGGGAAATCCACATATCTTCTTTATTCACGCTATATGAAACCCACAAATCACCATCTGCAGGTATTCCGTTTCCTTCCTGAATGCCACGGGGATATTGAGGACCATATGATTTGTAATTTCCTCCATAGCGCATCGGAGTAATTTCACCATGTACCAAGTTTAATGTAGTATACTCCAATCCGTCCTTACTCAATGAGATAGCCAACGGCCAGCGGAATTCCGACGGATTATAAACCGTAGCATAGGTTCCATCGCTCAGACGTTGTCCCCAGATTTTCGCATTACTGTTGACAAATCCTTTTGCACGAAGCACAGGTTCTGCCCAGGTATGTCCCCCATCTTCACTGATCGAAGTCAAAGCGTGTTTCCAAAGACTCGCAATGCGTCCATCGGGCAATGTATAGCAATTGAATGCTTTATATCCTTTTTTCAGTGGAATGATCGGATCTTCACGGTCAGCTTCTTCTACCCATTGCATCATATAAAGCGGATTATCCAGTATTTCCTGGCAAGCCTTTACGAATTCCCAGTCTTTGCTCTTTTTAAAATAGGGATAATCGGTATTCTTTTCGTTGAATCCATGATTGTAATAAATGAAATAGATAGGACCAAACGAACCATCTTTCTTAATCTCACGCACTACCCTACCTATGCCGTTCCCATCATTCGGATCATCTTTCTTATCTAAGGCTACCCCATAATTTCCCATTGTAATCAACTTGCCCGACTTAGATACATAAAAGCCTACACGTTGATGCATGATAGCGATCAAATCTTTTGCCTGCATACCAGGGCGGGATTCTTTAGTATATCCGTCCGGCACTTTGTAAGGGGGGAATACTATTTCCGGATTTGTCCATTGATAACCGTCTTTCGAGGTCATGAGGAACGTTTGGGAAGGTGGTACATGTTCATCTGACGGATCTGCCAAATACTGATAATAAAACTGACCGTTCCAGTAAGCCAGCATAGGCTGATGATTGTAAGTCCATCCATTGCCGTTCAACGCTTCCGGATGCTCGCGATTGGCACGCACCAGTTGAATATTATGCACTCCCACTACCGGAGATAATTGTCCGTCGTGATAGGTGGGATTCGATAATTCTTTTCCTGTGTAATGGATTCTATCCTGCGGAGTCTGCGCCTGAATGGTAGTCGCCATCCATCCGGCAGCCAATACAAGAAGAATCTTCGTTGAGTTGTTCATGATTTATTTCAGGTTTTAGTTTATTCCGGATTCAACTTATCCGGTTTAAGTTTATTTCTTCTTGCTTTCTTCCAGCAATGTTTTAACATCTGATTCTGAAGCTTTAAAGATGGTTCCGTGTTTATGCCCGACAGGCACACTCACACTTTCTGTGATATCCGTGAAGTTCTTAAAATCACGGGTACACATGGCACCGTATATTTTCTTTTTATAAACATCAAAATAGATCAGATAATCATCACCTAATTTCTCGACAGACGGTCCCTCTACAAACGATTCGGTAAATGGTTGTGATGACGGCGAATAAGGTCCTGTCAGAGAGTCTGAAAAAGCAATTTTCAGATTACGTTCGGGACGTGTATTATCTTTGAGTACCATTACATAATCATTTTTCGCACGCTTTACAATGACAGCGTCGATTGAGCTGAAACCGGGATCATATAATACTTTCGTCTTGGATACTGTCTTAAAATCCCTTGTAGTGATGTAGTATAAACGATGATTATTCTCTTCTTCTTCGATTCCCTTTTCAAAACGACCTGGTACACATGAAGCCCATACTACCATAAACTGTTCGCTCTCGTCATCATAAAAAATCTCCGGAGCCCATACATTGACAGTGGTCGGTTCGTCTGCCATTACAGGAATCATTTGTTGCTCCGACCAGTGAATCAAATCTTTGGACTGTGCATAGCCAAAACCTAAATCACCTTTCCAACTGGTAGTCCACACCAAATGAAAGGTTCCATCCGGTGTACGCACTATGGAAGGGTCGCGCATTAACCGATGTTGCCCTAATTCCGGTTTCAACCAAACGCCGGGAATGCTATCCCAGTACATTCCATCTTCGCTATACAGATATCTCAGACCTTCATCAGCCGGCTCATGAAATGAAGTGAACATATAATAATCTTTATTCCCTCCACAAGAAGCTAAAAGCAGGATGCTTATTGCAGCTAATGTATTTCTTAACTTTCCCATTTCTATGATTCTTTTACACTATACTAATATCCTTTATACAGAGACGATGAAAAGCCGGATTTGTACTCAAATAGATTGGAAGATTCGTCAGAATCAAAATTTAGAGACGATAAAAAGGGCGACTCTCCGAGCCACCCTTTCCTCCATCAAACAAACTAACCATTTAATAATGGGAAAGAATTCCACTTCTTTTTATAGTATCTCATTGGTTACCAATCCTTTCTTACCAGATTCTATACTTTTACAGCGTTCCTCCCCGTGCTTTCACACGTTTGGCCCACTCTTCACGTTCTTTCGTCAAATTATATCCCCGCTTAGCCAGATAATTGTTGATACGTCCTTTGTACTTGCCGAAAGCCGCATGTTTCTTATTTGAATTTTCCGCATCCATGGCAAACTCACGCGCTTCCACCAACCAAGCATAGATTTGTACCTTTTCTTCTTCTTTCAAAGAAGGAATCATATCAAGCGTAGCTTCATAAGTCACTTTCACCACGCCATAAGTCATTCCATCTTTTACGGCTTCTATCTGTTCCTCATTCAAAAAGAGAGATAAACTGGCAGGAAAAGCAAAGTGAGAACGGTACAAAGCTGCATCTTTTTCATTTTCAGCAGCCTTCAACGCTTCATCTTTCGCATCACCGGTCAAACCTGATTCCTTAACGGTTTTTACTTTTGCATCACGTATTTCATAAATATCATTCAGTTCGAAATAGCGATTGGCAATAATATTACAAACATCTTCGGCTACTTTCGCATCCGTAAGTCCTAGTTTATCTACAATTTTCTGCGAACGATTGACAATGGACTCTACATATTTCGGATCACGATTCTCTTTATTCAAATCAACTGCTCCGGCAGATATCCAACCGCAAAGCAACAACAGAGACATTAAAACTATCTTTTTCATTTCATCTTATTTTTTATACCATATGCCAAAAGGAAACCCAGTTCCGGCATCTTATACCGATACCAGTTGCAGATTACATTAATTTTCCTTTCTCAGCCAATGTATCGTAGTTATTTTTTAAATCTCTCCAGTCTACTTTGTGTTTTGTACTGATTCCATTGATATACTTTTCAATATTCGTATATCCGTCACCTGTACAATCTTTATTAGCATCACTTGGATCATTCGGATTCAATCCATTAGCAATTTCCCATTCATCCGGCATACCGTCACCATCCGTATCCACATACGGAGTTCCTTTATATTCGGGGAAACCACCCATCTGACGAATATCAGTAATGATACCTATCTTATAAGAATCTTTAGGTAAACGACGATATTTAAACTGACCGTCTTCTCCCATTGACTTAGGAGACAAGCCTGTAAGATCACCATTAGCATCCTTCGCAAGTTTCTTGTCATAATAAGGAATACCTGTTTTTACTTCTTCTATGATGCGTTCGTCCACGATATCACGGCAGGGTATATTGGCACCAACATGTTTTGTCACATAATCATAAGCATCATTAGCTGATGTAATTTTGATATAAGGCATTGCAAACGGCTCATAGCTCCGCATATTCTCAGTATATCCCTCTGTATTTGGCTGACTCTCGATTTGGATACCACCATTCCAGTTATCTTTCGTGATTTCCGGATAGCCTTCCATAACGTTACCATCAGCATACACGCGACCGTATACCTTATAATTCAGTTTACTGCGTCCGGCTTCCGGTTTCAGAATACGGCAGCCTACCGTATTATTCTTTGGAGTAGCAGGACCGGGTTTATAATAGTTATTGATCATATTGAACATGGCGGTATAATCGCCACCATCAGAAGAACGATGCACCCAATTAAATACTACATTATTAACGAAGTTGAATACTCCATTCCAGCCTACAGACGGATTGCGACCAGAGTTGCTGGCCCAAAGGTTACGCATAAATGCACAGTTCTCACCTCCCAGCGTACTGCCGAATGCATGGTTATAGGTATCCAGCGCTTTCGCAGAAATTGTATTCTGAATAGTTACATTGACTGTCGGAAGCTTCAAATCCTTGCTTTCATATTGACCTTCACTCGGATCGTACATATGACGGTAGAAAGATATATTTTCGTCCAGTCCCCATGTACATGAACAGTGGTCTATCATGATATTACCAATCGGATTACCACCGAAAGAGTCGTCACGATGCCATACTTTTGTTTCTCCACGACGGAATCTCATATGACGTACAACTACGTCGTGTGTATCCACCCAAAATGATTCTCCGGCAATGCAGACACCATCACCCGGTGCTGTCTGTCCGGCAATAGTAACGTAAGGAGCACGAACGATAATCGGAGAATTCAATTTGATAATACCGGAAACATTAAACACAATGATACGGGCACCACCAGTCTCACACGCCTCACGGAAAGAACCCGGACCACGGTCATTCAGATTTGTAACCGTAATTACCTTACCACCACGGCCACCAAAACTATACATTCCGCCTCCTTCAGCACCCGGAAACGAAGGTATTTTAGCCTGTGGCAAGTCATAAGGACGACCGGCCCATGAAATATAAGGACGTCCCTCTTTGGCTTCTTTCAGTACTATTGGTAACGCTTTCTCCCATGCTTCATCAGAACGTTTCCGTTCCTCGGTCATCATCTTTGTATAATTCGCTTTGGCTTCGTCAGTTATCTGCGGGTATTGTGCCCATACAACGGTCGGAGTCAACATTGTAGCAGCAAAGGCTACTAAAAGTACATGTTTCTTCTTCATTTTTATTAGGTTTTGTGAGATTGATCATTCTAAAATACAATAATAAGACGAGAGAGGAGAGATTTTGTAATCAGTGGAGAGAAAAAATAGTGTGATTTTTGTTAGTTTTTGCCCAGTATTGAATTTATCATTTATAAATAAAATCTTTGTCTATGTTCAAAATTAGACACATGAAACTTTTGTTGTTAAACACCCAATTTTATTTTGTGCCAATTTCCAACCTCCTTATATAGTCAAGTCCGAAGTTTCACCACCACTGTTGTCTCAATCGAAGGTTCTACCTTCTGTGGCATTCGCCTTCCGTCCTAGCACCTGACGTTTGTTACAGACAATAAACGCAGCATTCATTTGGCTACCACGTCTGTATAACCAGTACCCGCTTCAATTAGAGTATTAGCGTTAAGAAACTTGACGAGCAGGCAGTAAGCATCGTCCACGGCAACACAAGAATCAGTCCAATCCTTTATTTTTATTATTATTTCAAGTAAAAATCATACCATTCTCATTTTTTTTCTGCCATTGGGAGCATTCTTGCCCTCTGCGGCTTCAAAGTAAATGAGAAATTGCCATTTTTCCTCTCTTCTTTCATAAAAGATATGGAAAATGGCAATTTCTTATGTATTCAATCCTATTTATTTAGGTAGAAAATCGGATCTTTTTATTCTTCCAGTGGGTCAAAAGTACCATTGGAACCACCGTTCATGTAATCTCCCCAACCGATAGTTTGCGTCAGCGTAGTAGCACTACTCTGTATGCCTTGGTTAAATCCGAGGAAATAATAGCGGGGAAGAAATTCGATGTACAATTCTGCTTGAGAATCGTTATAGGAATCTCCCTTTTTCGTCTTGCGTATAAGATTAGCATTGTAGAATTCTCTCAATGCCTCTGTTTGAGTAGAAAGATCATTTCTCAAATCAAGAGCCGCCGGACGAGTAACTCCTGCAACTGTCAGAGGGTCGGAAGCCAATGTTGTCCCACCAATACCTTCTCCCTGGCCACTGTCAATCTTTACACGAAATTCAAGATTCTCACGACGCTGCCCATTGAGTGGAGTAAAACCTAGATAGCTACAGGTATTTCCATCCCATCCGGTCAGTCTCCAAGAGGAAGGCGCTCCATCAGGTAATACAGTTCCACCATCAAACAACATCCAACGACGCAAATCATCGAAACGTTTACCTTCATAAGCCAATTCAATCTGCCGTTCATACAAGATAGCAGCCATACATGCGGCAGCATCTCCACTTAAATTGGCTTACAAGCCATAGTTGTTTTCGGCTGTATAGCCTACGCGGGCACGTATTCTTTGCAATTGGGCTACGGCTTCATCCAAATGCCCTGCACCACAAGCAGCTTCTGCATAGTTAAGTAACACTTCTGCAAAGCGAATTTCCATATACGGAGATGCGCTACGAGTAAAACCTGAAGCTTGTGTATACTCATATCGTGAAGTAGAATTTACATCCCGGTCGTCTGAACGTTTACGTACATAAAATCCTTTTACGTTATTCAATAAGTTGTCAGCACCGTATGTAGCTTCACTGTTTGCAGTTATATCATCTCGTAAAGCGGGAGAAGTATACCACACGTAGTTCCAAAGCTCATAGTCAGTACCATTATAAGGATTATCGTTATTATCATTTCGAGGATCACCGGTAAATGTCCAACGGACACCCGGAAAAGCAAATGTACGGTAAAAACGCGGGTCGCGATCGATAAAAGGAAACTGTGGATTATAATCTGATTCTGATTTATCCAATTTCGTATAGGTGTTGCAGCCTCCTGGTACTTTACCATCACGCATCGGGAACATATCTACCAACATGGCAGAAGGAGTTTTTCCACCACCCCCCAAAGTATTATTTGGACGGATACCATGCTCCCAAGTATTATTCTTCCGATAATCCGGAGTTCCCTGAACAAGTGTCTTATAAAGCGTTACGAATATGCCCTCCGTGTTTGGTACTTGAGAGAACATGCTAGCCCAGCCTGAAGCGTTGATACCAGGATTACTTTCATTTGCCAATCCATAACCGGCAGCTGTCAATACACCAATGGACCTTTTAATATCCTCATAAGCTTGTGTCCAACGGGTTACATCATTTGTACGGTTAAACATTGGACTGGCATACAGCAAGCGTACACGACCCAACAAAGCTACCGCCGCACCGGAAGTAACGCGACCGTAATTTTCGCCCGACATCCATTGTCCGCTTCCTGTAAAACGAGCCAACAAGGTTTCGGCTGTATTCAAGTCATCACAGATAAAGTCAATACATGCCTTAGTAGAAGAACGAGGAACAACCGAACTGGCAATAGGTTCCAATACATCCGTAACGATAGGCACACCGCCATACCATTTCACCAGATTGTAATAACACCATGCCCTTAAGAAATAAGCCTGGCCTAATAACTGATCTTTTTCATCCTGCGAAAGCGTACTTTCAGTTACACCAATAATTACATCGTTGACATCACGAATACGACCATAAACGCCTTCAAGAGGGTTTCCCTTAGTCCCTTGAAAATAATCGGGTACGGGATTATTGCCTGTCTGATAAGTCAAAGGAGCCTGCGGATTCACAAAAACGCTGAATCCACTATACTCTTCCGTCGATTTAGACTGGTCATCAGCTAAGCCTGTACAATTGAATCTTGCAGATGCATTTGCTGCTGCATCGGGCAAACATGTTCTGTAAATAGCCGACACACGTGCAGATGCTCCACTCCAATAGTTATAAGCTTCTCTAGTTGTACTGTCATAGTTCTGTTTTTCCTCCAAAAACGAGTCGCTGCAAGAAGTGAAAATTGCTGCGGTCAGAAAAGCGAGACTACTGATACGAAAAATATTTTTTCTTTTCATTATACTGTTCTTTTAGAATGTTAAATTGACACCAATCGTGAATTTACGCAATGTAGGATAACTTCCGTAAGAGGTCATCGGATCGATGAAATTGTCTGGATACGGATTATAGAAGCTGAGCAAATTCTGTCCGGTAACGTTGAAACGGCAACTTTCAATGCCTATTACTTTCATATATTTTGAGGGGATAGAATAAGCCAGTGTCAAACGATTCAATCGAATACGTGTTCCACTAACTCTCCAGAATGAAGATTGTACTCCATTTACGCTAGTCCATCTCAAGTTTGGATATTCACCGTTACGATTAGCCTTCACAACTACGTTGCCTGCTGCATCAGTTACGTCATTATATACAAACATATTATCTGTTGTCCAAAAAGAGGGCATATTCGCATATTCCAAATCATTATATTTGTTAGCCGACGTTCCCATATTTCCCAACGAATAGGCACTGGAAGGAATAAAGCTATACCCTCCCCAACCAGCGTTGAACTGGGCTGTCAGAGAAATACCTTTCCATTCTGCACTCAAATTCATAGTCATACCATAAGGATTATTCCGATTAGACAATCGTACTTGGTCATTTTCAGTGCTGACAACCCCGTCTGGTGCAGCATAAGTACCGTCAGCCTGTCTAGCTCCGCGTACATCCTTATAAATCAACATACCAGGTTTTACATCTTCTTTATTAAGTCCCATATAGGTGGAAATATTGTATTTTGTAAAATATTCATCAATATCCTGATAGCTGCGGAACATACCTAGACACTGCATTCCCCATGAGCCCTGATCCGTACGGTCACCTCTTCTATAATCCTTGTAAGTCGGTTCTGTAACCCAGTCTCTTACCAAAATTTTATTATCACTATAACCTGTGTTAATCTGAATTTTGTATTTAAAGTCCTTGCCAATTCGATCTCTCCAGGTTGCGGACAGTTCTACACCATAAGCATCTAGTTCACCATAATTAACCTTAGCGGAGTTCGCTCCAACAATAGACGGAACAGACTCATTATAGCTAAGTAACATTTCACGATTCCATTCATAATAAGCGTCAATATTAAATGACAACCGATTATTGAGGACGTTGAAATCAAGTCCGAAGTTTCCTTTATAAGACTTATCCCAATGGGCGTCACGGTTGACTGCAGCGTTTCTGCTATTCATTGTAAGACGGCTACCGGCCTGAGAAGTGGGATCTGTACCCAAGACAGGTCCCTTATCCAAATCCGTACCATAAGTCTGTAACCATTGCCACGGTGTCGTATTATCACGTCCGGTTAAACCGAATGATGCACGTAGCTTCAAATAGTCCACCCATTTTACATTTTTACTAAACCAGCTTTCCTGCGAAATTATCCAACCGGCAGATACCGAGGGGAAGAATCCCCAATAGTTTTCAGGGGCAAACTTAGTAGAAGAGTCCGAACGTAGCAGGAACTCAAACAAATATCTGTCTGCATATGAATAGTTCAAACGACCGATATAAGACAAGTTTCCTGATTCATAACGAGTGAAAGTTGTTCCCGGTGTACTAGTATATTTTACCGAATTGGACTGTCCTGTTGTAAATTCATAAGGGTCGGTAACAGAACCATATAAATATTCGGTTTCCGATTCTGACTTCTCAATAGAGAACAAAGCTGCTATTGAATGTTGTCCGAAATCTCTGTTGTAAGTTGCCGTAAAGTTCATCTGATAGTTATCTGAACGCGTCATTGAACGAGACAAATAGCCTTCGGTATCCGAAGAACTGGAGTTTACCACCAATTTTCCACCATTAGCATACAAGAATCTGGTATTCTCAAACAAACTATTGTCCGCACCATCAATTGGAGTGTATAGATGCTGCCCACTACCTGCACGATTCTCTAAATAGTAAAGTTCATAAGAGGTACCATAATCATTTGTTTTATCGGAATTAATGCTCTTTGAATAAGAAAACTTCAACTTCAATCCTTTCAACCACTTATTCCATCCGAAGTCATACTCCAGTCCAGCATTCACATTCATGTTTGAAGACATATTGCGTTTATAGTCACCGTTGTTCTGCAACACACTAAAGTTATAGTTTTGTATGTTACTCACCTGCTCATTGGTAGGACCGTAAGCGGCAACCGCATAATCACCCACATATTCGGGGATATAATAAGGATGCGTCAACAGTGTATTGTAGTCCTTCTCGGCTTGCGATCCGCCTACTTGGTTGAGTGGAGTATTCTTTTTTCCATAATCACCCGAAACCTGGATATTTGCTTTCACCCACTTGCTTATCTTTACGTCAATACCAGCACGATAGTTCCAACGGTTGTAATCCAACTTACCCAAATTACCATCCTGGTCAAAATAGGAAATACCGGCAAAATAGCTTGCCCTTTCAGTGGCGCCACTCAAATTCACACTGTGCTGTTGAGTCAATGCAGCTTTCCAGTTCTTATCCAATAAATCATAGTTCAAGCTTTTCATAGCATTAAGCTCATCTTGTTGGAAAAGTTGCTTCAACGGGTCAATACCAGTTTCCGTAGGGTCTCCCATACGTACTGCATTCCACAATTTGCCATATTCATATGCACTCAACATACTTGGGCGAGATACTTCATCTGTTATACCGAATGTACCGCTATATGATATTTTAGGAGTTCCTAATTTTCCCTTCTTCGTTGTCACCAAAACAACACCATTAGCTGCACGGGCACCATATACCGCTGCCGAAGCATCCTTCAATATAGAAATACTTTCTACGACCGTAGGATCTAGGTTGTTGAAAGCTTCCGCACCTAGATTCACTGTGCTATTTCCAACTTTCACCTCCGTCGGATAAATGTAACCATCTATCACATACAATGGAGTCAAGTTGCTTCCACCAATATCTTCTAATGCTTTATTCTGGCGAATCGAAATGCTCGCATTTTCACCCGGACGGCTATCACCTCCACTTACAGAAACTCCGTTTACCAAACCTCTCAACGTATTGGATAAGCTACCGCTAGAAACGTCTTGAATTTCATCTACGGGAACCGTTGCAATAGCACCGGTTAGATGGGCCTTCTTCTGTGTGCCATAACCTACAACTACTACTTCATCCAATTGCTGTGCATCTTCCTTTAAAATAATCTTGGCCAGTTTAGAGGAAAAAGAAGAGAACCGTTGCGACACATAGCCAATATAAGATATTTCAACTTCTTTACCTGCAGGCACATTCAGCGTGAAATTTCCATCCAGATCGGTAATCGTTCCTGTAGTTGTTCCCACAACCTTTACAGCAGCCCCAATAATAGGTTGTTCGGCTTCATCCAAAACAATCCCTTTGAATGTTCTTGCATTCTGAGCCATTGCCGACATAGCCATTACAAAAGCCAAAAGCATGCACAAACATAATTTAAGTATATTCTTATGTTTCATTTTTATTATATTATAGATTTAACTCTCTGTTTTATTTTAACCAACGCGGGTCACCACTACCATGACTGAACACTTCTGGAGCGCTCGGAGTAAAGTCTCCATTAGCCGGATCTGCAAATCCCGGGTCTACGCCATAGGCTGTGGAACTCTTATCACCTGTACTTTGTCCTGTTGTTTCATTTACCGGCAAGGATCCATCAAACCAATAACAGTTGTTATCGCAAGTTTTACTATTATCAGTACGTCCCCCCACAATACGCCGATTAAACTCACCACTACAAGAATCGAAAAATATATTCTTGCTCAAATTGACAGTATTAGCTTGTCTATTCCAAACATTAGAATTGAAGGCTTGCTGTGTTTTAGAAATATTGTAGAATGTATTACTTGTGAAGTTCATTGAACAACTTGTCCAACCAGCCCTAGAAGCTTGTCCACCAGCAACACGTAAGAAACGACCATTATTAGCATTCGAAACATTATAAAAAGTTGTATTACTGATTTCAAAGTCCTTTACAAATGTACTATTTGCATTAAAATTGATAAGATCACCATCTTGGTACAGTTTGATTAAACAGTCTCTGATAATGAAATTCTGTATGGCATAGTTCTTACCATTAATATTGACAAGATAATGACGCACATTCAATATCTCGCAAGATTGGAAAATCATTGGATTAGTAACGATTCCATAGCTATTCATTCCCAATATTTCACTAGGTACATTACCGAATTTCAAGAAAGTTCCACCTGTCACTACGTCACAGTCGAACTCTATAAACTTCAACGCTAATCCTCCACCACATGAAATAATAGAACCCGGACCTGTAAATTTTACTTTGGCATGATCTAGTTTATTACCACGTAATTGTACGTTGTTTACTCCAAAATCCAAATCCCCTGAAATAGTATACGTTCCTCCTGCCGCCAATTCATAGGCAACTTCAGTATCTTTTCCGCTAGTGACAGGATTGTCAGCAAACCATGTAGTCAAATCTGCTCCATCAGGAATACTCGTTGCAGGAACAAGAGTAGACCAACTCGCTTCAGTAGGCGAAGTAGCAGTTGCATTGTTTAATTTCGCATTTCCCAACGTTACAATCTCCGCCTTATAATTTGTATCGTCCAAATAGGGACACACTACAGACGCCCCGTCTATAATACTATCTTTTACAACAGTGATAGGATTAGAGGGATCATCCACAATATATAAGGAAAACTGGTAACCACCCGCCCCCATAATCACCGGCCAAGTAACCTTTACATTAGTAGTACCGGCAAGTTTTGCAAATTCAACACCAGATGCTTCCGGTGACAATAATTG
>ENA-ORRQ01002199-ORRQ01002199.1-human-gut-metagenome-genome-assembly--contig:-NODE-2199-length-13151-cov-4.120113_pt1 | contig 13151 bp, 9 predicted proteins | sample MGYA00242177_ERZ509138 | MGnify/ENA primary metagenome ERZ509138 (study PRJEB26280, sample SAMEA2338628) | human gut metagenome | biome: human gut; feature: human-associated habitat; material: faeces... | reverse complement strand
GAGCCACCTTGAGAACAAGAAAATCTGCTGCTTACATGCAAGCATGACGCATCAGCTTTTCTTATTCTCAGTGTTTCTGAATAGTTACTCTGTTTATATTATATTATACCACATCTGATAAATTCTTTTGTAGCTTTATATAAACAAAAGTGTAACTGTTAAAGCAAAAAGCAGAGATGTCACCCTGACATCTCTGCTAATCATTTTGGAAGTATGAAAAAGAATTTTTCTTGCGATATTATTTCTTCTGAACGTATTTCAGACAGTCAAGTGTAACTGCTACAAGAATGATAATTCCTGAGAATACGAACTGAAGGTTTGTATCAATACCAAGGATTGTAAGAGAGTATGTGAGTGCTGTGAAGATACATACACCGGTTACAACACCTGATATCTTACCGATACCACCTGTGAATGATACACCACCAACTACACAGGCTGCGATTGCGTCCATGTCCCAGCCCTGTCCATAAGCTGCTGAACCTGAACCAACCATTCTTGCACACTCAAGCCATGAGCCAAATCCATAAAGGATACCAGCCATAACGAATGCGCCTAGAGTTACTGCAAATACTGAGATACCTGAAACTGCTGCTGCCTCCGGGTTTCCTCCTACTGCGTAGAGGTTTTTACCAAATGTTGTCTTGTTCCAGATAAACCATACAATTGCGATTGCTGCTACTGCCCAGATGATGATGGTTGGGAAACCATTTACCTTTGGAATAATCATGTTAGGGATAACCGGCTCAATAGCACCGAATGAAACTCCCTTTGTAGCATATGTTACGATACCGAAGATAACAAGCATGTTGGCCATGGTTGAAATAAACGGATGCATCTTAAACTTCGCTGTAAAAAATCCTGCAATACTTGTGAAGAATGTACAAAGCACGATACATGCAATTAATGCGATAACCACTCTTGCACCTGTAGGTACTCCTGTAAAGTCAAATATATGACCGAATACAGAGCCTGTATTGATACCCTGATGCATGATGATTGTGGCTGTTGTCATACCCATACCAACCATTCGTCCAACAGAAAGGTCCGTTCCTGTTAAGAGGATAAGTCCTGCAACACCAAGTGCTAAGAACATTCTCGGTGAAGCCTGCTGAAGAATATTCAGTATGTTGTTGTATGTCAGAAGAGGTGTGCCCTTCTTTATCGGTGTTATGACACAAAGCGCTATGAATATAAGTATAATTGCAATATAAAGACCATTCTGTAACAGGAAGTTTCTCCTATTGAACGTATACTTGTAATTCTCCCATTTCTGAGCTCTTTTCTCCATAAATGTGAACTTTGAAAGACGAAGCATATCAATCAGGTGATACTTGTAGCTGTATGCCTCATGCTTTTTGTCCTTGATCGTCTGATACTCTTTCTCGAGCTCAAGCTTCTCATTGGAAATACGATTCTTGTGTACGTAGTTTTCTTCCTTTATCTCAGTACTGTCTGATGTCTTTGCAAGAGCAGCCTTGTGCTTTTTATCAAGCTCTGCCATTCTCTCATTATGAGCAGCAAGCGCCTCTGCCTTTTCCGCCTCACAGCTTGCCTTAACGGCATTGTAATACTTTGAATCAAAATTTTCCTTTAAATAGCTTTCAGCCTTGGCAATGAGCTTTGAAATCTCATCCTTGTTCTTTGCCTCAACAGCCTTTGCCTTTGCAAGCTCTTTCTCGCAGGCTGCTATTTCTGACTCTTTCTCGCCCTTTGAAAGAGTTTTATCTCTCTTGATGCCTGCTATCGCTGACTGACACTCTACAACCTTTGTAGTTCCGTCTTTTCTGAGTGCATCAATTTCTTTTTGTATTCCACCAACATATTCGTCGATAGGCTGGCGCAGAGCACGCTCCTGCTCAGCCGTTAAAATCTTACTATTAGCCATATCCGTCTTCTCCCTTTATTATAGGTACTTTGCACTGAGTCTCAGCAGTTCTTCCTGATTGGTTTCCTTTGTATTGACAATTCCTGAGAGCCGTCCGTTTGACATGACTCCGATACGATTTGTTATACCAAGGATCTCAGGCATCTCAGATGAAACTACAATGACTGTCTTACCCTGCTTTGCCATATTGATTATCAGCTCGTAAATCTCATATTTGGCACCTACATCGATACCTCTTGTAGGCTCATCCATCATGAATATCTGCGGTCCTCTTTCAAGCCATTTACCAAAGATAACCTTCTGCTGGTTTCCTCCTGACAGAGCCGAAATCATATCCTCCGGTCCCATACACTTTGTGTGCATAATCTTTATCTCATCAGAGGTGGCCTTTGTCATCTTGCTGTCTGAAAGTGCCGGTCCATTCTTATAAGCACCGAGATTTGCGATTGTTGTGTTAAAGGTGAGGTTTCCCTTAAGGAAAAGTCCATTTGCTTTTCTTTCCTCTGTGATAAGTGCGAAGCCATAGTCCATAGCCTCCTTTGCACAGGTGAAATTCATAAGCTGGTTCTTAAAATATACTCGTCCCGCAGCTCTTGTCCTGATTCCGAAAATCGTCTCAAGAAGCTCTGTACGACCTGCTCCGACAAGTCCGTATAGTCCAAATATCTCCCCCTCATGCACATCAAATGTGATGTCCTGCAGATGTGGCTCGTACTTTGTCGAAAGATGCTGTATTGACAAGATTACATCCTTTGGTTTGTTGTCTACCGGAGGGAATCTGTTCTCCAGTACTCGTCCAACCATCGCTGCAATCAGTTCATTCATATTTGTTTCTTTTGTGCTCTTTGTCATGACCAGATTTCCATCTCTAAGAACCGAAATCTCATCACAAATCTCAAAAATCTCATCCATCTTGTGAGAAATATAGATAAGTGAAATACCCTGGTCACGAAGCATCCTCATCATCTGGAACAGCTTTTCAACCTCCTGTACCGTAAGTGATGATGTAGGCTCATCCAATACTATAACCTTTGAGTTGTATGATATTGCCTTTGCAATCTCACACATCTGTCGCTGTGATACTGACATATTTTTCATCGGCTGCTCGAGATTAACTGTCATTCCCAGCTTTCTGAATAATTCAGACGCTTCTTTTTTCATGCGTCCCTCATCAATCATACCAAATGAATTGACCGGATATCTTCCGAGAAACAGATTGTCTACGACATTTCTCTCAAGACACTGGTTCAACTCCTGATGCACCATCGCTATTCCATTTTCCAGTGCATCCTTAGGACCTGAAAAGCTTACCTCTTTTCCGTCCAGATATATAGTTCCCTCGTCCTTCTGGTATGTACCAAAAAGACATTTCATCATTGTCGACTTACCGGCTCCGTTCTCCCCCATGAGACCCATTACAGTACCTTTTTTCACATCTAAATTGATGTGGTCAAGAACCCTGTTTCGTCCAAATGACTTGCTCATGCCACGAATCGATAAGATGTTTTCATTATTCTTATCGCCCATACTTCCTGCTCCTAACTCTATATTTGCTGTCGTTTGTATACACTTTATTTTGGGGAGAGATTTTTCCCTCCCCAACTAAGTGCTTTAAATACTTTTACTGGTTCAAAAGAGCTGTATAAGAAGCTGCATTATCTGTCTTAACCATGTTGATTGCGAATGCATCGTACTGGCTTGGATTTCCAAGTCTGTTTGTGATATTAGACTCTGTCTGTCCATCACCACCGATGTACTCAACATCAAGATTTAAGAGATCATCATACTTCTGTAAGAGTGGCTGATATGTAGAGCTTAAGAAGTTATCTGAAGCATTGTAGATATTCAGCCATACCTTCTTTGTAGGGTGCTTTGCTGAATCAAGCTGTGTTGAAACAGGTGCCCATACAACTGTTGAATCTGTGAAATCCTTGTAGTTATCTGCTGTAACTGCTACGTTTAATGCGTAGTAAGATCTCTCATCATCCTTGTAAACATATACATCATCGCTTAATACGTTTCCTGCATCATCCTCTGTGCCGATACCTGTATCAATATCTACACCATCGAGTGCGTTTCTAAGTACACGAAGTGTGAGGTAAGCCTGAACGTCAGCATGCTGGCTGATTGTTCCGCCATAGCCCTCTGCGATAGCTGCTACTGCATCACTGTTGGCATCGTATCCGAATGTCGGAACCTTGTTGTCCTTTGACCATGCATTGAACATTGACATTCCCATTCCATCGTTGTTAGAAACAACTACGTCGATTGACTCGCCAAATGATGATGACCATGTTCCGATTGCATTTCCTGCTGTAGCTGCATCCCATGTAGCTCCTGCTGAGTTCTTCATCTCCTGTGAAGCAAGCTCTCTTACTACATAGTCTTTGCCGTTTACAGTAATCTTGCCGTCCTGAACCTCAGCTGCTTTTCCGTCTGAGTTTGTTCCTGCCGGTGCACTGTCAATCTCGCCGCTCTTGTCTACGCCTGTTCCAAGAGCTTTACGAACACCTCTTGTTCTTGCAATTGAATCGTTGTGTCCGATATCACCGATTGCAAGTACATATCCGATAACGCCATCCCCATTTCTGTCGATCGTATCAATGTTCTTCTCGATATACTCTTTTACCATTTCTCCCTGAAGTTCAGCTCCCTGATTAGCATCGAAACCTACATAATAGGTATCCTTGTTGTAGTTGAGTGCTGTTGTGTCAAGCTCTCCTGTTGAGCTGTTTGATGGCTGACGGTTGAACCACACAAGTGGCTTGTCCTTGTTTGCAACATCTGATGTCGTTGTGCTGCTTCCCCCTTTCTGTGTATCAGAAGAACCCCCATCTGATCCACAAGCGGCCATTGACGCTGCCATAGCAGCTACCATCATGATTGCAACAAATTTTTTCTTCATATATTTTTGTCCCCCTTTGTTTTGTTGGTAAGGCTAGTATACAAAAATATTTCGTGAATCACTATAGAATATTTTTCGATAAACATTAAAAATTTTACTGTTTTTCGTCATGTAGACGAAAATTTTCTAGTTTTTATTTTTTCGCTACGTCATATTGTTCAGCTTCAACAAAAACGGGCTTTCCGCTTTGTCCTTATTACTTCCTTTGCTCCGTCACTCACAAACATTCCAATCCCTCTTTTCTTATACAAAATTCCTGCATCCACAAGTATATTTATGCCCTTTGCCGCTGTAGACGGATTTATCGCATACAGCTTTGCAAGCTCGTTTGTGCTCGGCACGCGCTCATCCTCCAAAAGCACATCCCGCAGTATGTCGTTTTCTATCATTTCGCTTATCTGAATATAGATTGATTTCTCCTGATTCAGAATTTCATTCACATGCTCCGCCTCTTTTCTATACAAATAGAAAACGTTATACGTATGGCTGTATGTACAGTTTACGTTTGGTATATGGTTAAGTATGCTGTACGTATAAAATACTTAGAACCAGTTGTCAGTGATTGAATGAATTACGGGTACAAAAAAGCACCATTTATAGGTGCTGAAAATAAAGAAAACTATAAGCAATACTTATTGTAGCATGTGTAAATTTACACTTCAATCACAGAGATGTGCCAATATTATGTCATAGCATAATAAAAGGGATTAGATGAACACTATCTAATCCCTAAAGGTTATGGTGTAACGATATTTAGTTTCTCTATTGCAACTTCAGTGTCAAGTACATTATTCTCAAAGAAATAGAAAGTAATTTCTTGACCAGCCTCTAAATATGTAATGTCGAGAGATGATTTGTTGCAATTTAATGTAATATTGGTACCATCAAAAAAATTATTTTTTTGACTGATATCAACACAGATTTTTTTTTGAGAGTTATCTATGGATGTGATGATACCGTTTGAATGGAACCAATGAGTATTATCATCTCCGGAAATAGCATTTTCTTCCATAATAGAATCTCCTTTCATGGAACCATTTTTATGTATGAATATCACAACAATTCCGCTTAATATTAATACAAATATTAGAATAAGTAGTCGCTTTTTTTTATCCATTAAAAGTTGTACCTCGCAAATCAGTCCAGTTTCCAAAATCTAAATTTAAATATCGTACATATTCATTCCAACCATCAAATACCATTAAAGTATGGAGTTGATTTCCAGAGCTTTTGCTTTGTATAGTGGCATATCCCTGAACAGCCATGGAATGACCGGAACGTATGTTATCATCTTCATTAATTATTCCGTTGCAGAATTCTTACCGCTTTTTAATCAGGAGTGCGCACTTGTTCCGCAATTACCTACTTGTTGTACTTTTTATTATCGTAACTATCCAGAACCACCACACACATTCGCAAAACCGCACGATATTTGTACTTTATCTGCACTCTGTTTAGCATCGCTGCTACACAGCTAATTTCGCTCATATTTGCGGTATGGTTGCATGGTTAACCACTCAAGTAACTAACCTATGAACTTATAATAGATAATATAAATAATACTGTCAACTGTATTTTTCTTCATATAAAAAAGACCATACACTTTAATTCATCTTATTCCCAACAGCACTATGGTAATTCAAATGTCATCCTCTCCCCTGTCGCAGGATGGTCAAAAACAAGCTTGTAGGAGCAAAGTGCAAGCTGCTCCCTCACACCGCCACCGGTGCGTCCGGATTTGCTTCCCGTTCCTGAGTTATTTGAGGCAGGCTTCCCATACTTGGTATCTCCTATCAGTGGATAGCCAATATTTGCAAGCTGCAAACGTATCTGATGGTGCCTTCCGGTGAGAAGCTTTATGTCAAATTCTGTTTTATTGCATTCATTTGATATTATCCTGTACTGAAGCACTGCTTTTTTTGCCAGCTTGTCTTTTTCGCTTGTGATTTTAGATGTATTGGTAAGCTTGTCGAAGGAGATATAATCTGTGAGAGTATGCCATGCCAGATCATGATTATCTTCTTTATTAGCTTCTTCCTTATCTGCTCCTGACACTCCCTGACCTCTGCTTGCCGCACGATAATATTTCTCGGTTGTATGCTCCTTTATCTGCCTGCTCAAGGATGCCGCGGCTTTCTGATTCTTGGCAAATACCATCACGCCCTCTACCGGCTGGTCGAGTCTGTGCACTATACCGACATAGGGCGGCTCATTTTTAGCCGCCCTGTAATTTCTTATGAAACTCTCCATATCCTGCTGCCCTATACGCCTGGTCTGTGTAGCAATTCCCGCCGGCTTGTAGCAGACGATAATGTTGTTGTCTTCGTAAATGATATCTGGTTTTCCCATGTTGTAACTCCCGCAAATTGTTATTTTAAATTTTAACTGTTCAGCACATTTACAGTTGCGATACGCACGCATATAGCCAAGTGTCACCTCACATACAAACGAAGGCCGCATCGGTGTAAAATAATAGTTACTTATCATATTTTATCAACTTAGTGAGTTATTAGCAATGATATTTAAAAACTAATTCTGACAATTTAATATTCTTTTTGCACATTCTATCTGTTCCTTTGTCGGAGGTTCCACCCCCTCAAGCTGGTATGGTATACCAAGCTCCTTCCACTTAAATACGCCAAGTGTGTGGTACGGCAGCACCTCAACCCTGTCCACTGTTTTAAGTGTGTCGATAAACTCTCTAAGCTGCTTTAAATATTTCTCATCCGTGGTGATTCCAGGCACAAGCACATGACGTATCCACATTTTTTTACCGTTTTTTGAGAGATATTGTGCCATATCAAGGATATTCTTATTTGTCTGTCCCGTAAGCTTTTTATGCTCCTCGTCATCTATATGCTTAATGTCCAGCATGAAGAGATCTGTATATTTCATCAGCTCATTAAATTTGCCGAAAAACGGTTCTTCCACGGTAAACGGATTTCCTGATGTGTCAAGGCATGTGTTTACACCTTTTTCCTTTGCAAGCTTAAATAGCTCTGTGACAAAGTCTATCTGCAAAAGTGCTTCACCTCCGCTTACTGTGATGCCACCTGTTTGCTTCCAGTACGCTTTATAGCGCATGGCGGTCTTTAGCACCTCCTGCGGTGTCATCAGCTTTGCACCGTCATTTTCGCCGCATTTGGCCCATGTGTCCGGGTTATGGCAGTATTTACAGCGCATATTGCAGCCCTTCAAAAAGACTATATATCTCACTCCCGGGCCGTCGGCTGAGCCGAAGCTTTCTACCGAGTGTACTCTTCCTAGTGTTTCTCCCATGTTTTACCTCCTTCAGGTTATTGCTGCTACTTTTATTTTATGGTACGGAATTTTCGGCAACCCGCCGACCGGGACTTTGCAATGCGAATTTCGCAGGGCTTAGAGGCTGTTAGAATTATGAACACAGCCAGCGATGCCCATGCACGGACGCATGGGCAAGGCGTTATGCGCCATGGAAGGCGCGTAAAAGCCGGTCGCGTCAAACATAGAAAACCTAAATCATAATTCATACAGCCTCTTAGCCCGAAGAACCTGAGCATTGAAAAGTCCCGGCTGGCGGGTTGCTGAAAATTCCTTACGCTGTGGTGTTATTTAGTACATATGCAGTTTATTTGGAAATCAGAATATGCAGGCACTTGGCCTGCACATTCTGGAATGTTGGATATTTTTTTATATTACATTCTCTCGTGGCATGTACGTGAGATTACATCGAGCTGCTGCTCTCTTGTGAGGTCGATGAACTTAACTGCGTATCCTGATACTCGGATTGTGAAGTTTGCGTACTCCTCCTTCTCAGGATGCTCCATTGCATCGATGAGCTTCTCTTTACCGAATACGTTTACATTAAGGTGATGTGCACCCTGGTCGAAGTATCCGTCCATTACGTTTACAAGGTTGTCAATTCTCTCTCCCTCGTTGTTTCCAAGTGCTCCCGGGTTGATGGTCTGTGTATTTGAGATTCCATCAAGTGCCCACTCATATGGAAGCTTTGTGAGTGAGTTTAAGGATGCGAGAAGTCCGTTCTGCTCTGCGCCGTATGATGGGTTTGCTCCCGGTGAGAGTGGCTCTCCGGCTTTACGTCCGTCAGGCATTGCTCCTGTAGCTTTTCCGTATACTACGTTTGATGTAATTGTAAGGATTGATGTTGTAGGCTCTGAATCACGGTATGTGTGATGCTTCTTTAACTTGTCCATGAATGTCTTAAGAAGCCATACACCGATTTCGTCCGCGCGGTCATCATCGTTTCCGTATTTAGGGAACTCTCCCTCAATTTCGAAATCCTTCGCCAGTCCGCTCTCGTCACGTACTACTTTAACCTTTGCATATTTGATTGCTGAAAGAGAATCGATTACGTGTGAGAATCCTGCGATTCCTGTTGCGAATGTTCTCTTTAAGTCCGTATCCATGAGTGCAAGCTCTGCTGCCTCATAGTAGTATTTGTCATGCATGTACTGGATAAGGTTTAATGTATTTACATAGATGTCTACTAACCAGTCCATCATCTTGTCGTATTTCGCCATTACCTCGTCATAGTCAAGGTACTCTGCTGTGATAGGTGCGTAGTTTGGTCCTACCTGCTCACCTGATTTCTCATCAACACCACCGTTGATAGCGTAAAGGAGACATTTTGCAAGGTTTGCACGTGCTCCGAAGAACTGCATCTCTTTACCTGTCTGTGTTGCAGATACACAGCAGCAGATTGCATAATCATCACCCCATACCGGCTTCATTGCGTCATCGTTCTCATACTGGATTGAGCTTGTCTCAATTGAGATGCGGGCTGCATAATCCTTGAAGGTCTGAGGAAGCTTTGATGAGTAGAATACTGTGAGGTTTGGCTCCGGTGCAGGTCCCATGTTCTCTAATGTATGGAGGAAACGGAAGTCTGTCTTTGTAACCATTGAACGTCCGTCCACACCTGTTCCTGCCACGTCAAGTGTTGCCCATACAGGATCACCTGAGAATAACTGGTTGTATGAAGGGATACGTGCAAATTTAACCATACGAAGCTTCATTGTAAAATGGTCGATGAGCTCCTGTGCTTCCTGCTCTGTGAGGATGCCCTTGTCCATATCTCTCTTGATGTAAATGTCAAGAAATGTAGATACACGTCCTACTGACATTGCTGCACCATTCTGTGTCTTGATTGCTGCAAGGTATCCGAAGTATAACCACTGAACTGCTTCTTTAGCGTTTGTAGCAGGACCTGAAATATCATAGCCATAGATCTTAGCCATTTCTTTCATTCCCTGAAGAGCTTTGATCTGCTCAGCGATCTCTTCTCTTAAACGGATAATATCTTCTGTCATTGTTCCGTTTCCACAGTTCTTCTTGTCTTCTTTCTTCTTCTCGATCAGGAAATCGATACCGTACAGAGCAACTCTTCTGTAGTCGCCTACGATACGTCCACGACCATAGGTATCGGGAAGACCGGTAACGATATGGGTATGACGAGCAACCTTCATCTCATCGGTATAAGCATCAAATACTGCCTGGTTGTGAGTCTTGTGATACTCATTGAAGATCTTGTCATACTTTTCATTTACTTCGTAGCCATAGGTGCTTGCAGCCTGCTGAGCCATCTTGATACCACCATAAGGCATGAATGCTCTCTTTAAAGGCTTGTCTGTCTGCAGACCAACGATCTGCTCCAGATCCTTCATAGATTCATCAATATAGCCAGGGCCATAAGCGGTCAGACTGGATACGATCTCTGTTTCGCATTCCAGAACGCCGTTATGCTCACGCTCTTCCTTCTGTAACTCCTGAAGTCTGCCCCAAAGCTTATCAGTTGCTTCGGTAGGTCCCTCCAGGAAGCTCTCATCTCCATCATACGGAGTGTAGTTGGTCTGGATGAAGTTACGTACATTGACGTCTACATCCCAGTGGCCATCTCTTTTAAAGCCTCTCCATGCTTCTGCCATGAAAATTTACCTCCTTCTAGTAAAAACAATTAATATTATCAACTGAGAGTACCAGTTGCGCCGGCATCCCAAGCTGTTTCTTTACGATAAAAGTGTACTACCTGACAAGGGTAAGTGTCAACAGTTTTAGGTAATGTACGCGCTTTTGTACATCAGCTCTGACATAAAAAGACCATCCCCTGGTGAGGGCGCCATTTGTGAAGCAAATGCTTTTATGAATGTGGTTCGCGGCAGAGCTGATCCCGGGGGAGGAACAAATGCTGATGCACAAGAATATTCTTGTAATCTTTTGGGGAAAGTATTATACTAAAAAAGCCTTATACGGCAGAAAGGAGACCGATATGACCGGAGTAACAAAAGACATGACCATTGGCGAGATCTTACGTGCCAATCCTGAAGTAGCTCCCGTACTCCTCGATGCAGGAATGCATTGCCTGGGATGCCCTGCTTCACAGGGAGAGACCCTGGAAGAGGCAGCTATGGTACATGGCATTGATGTAGATGAGCTTATGAAAGTGATCGAGGAGCTGTAAGCTTTGTATGTCTGTTTTGGAAACATCACCTGACCGGGGCACACAGGTGAAACAAAGTATTTATGGAATTTCATAGCTCAGATTTCCGCGCAATCGAAATGTGTCCGCCGATTGCGCGGATTTGAGAAATCTAAAGAATTCAAGGAACTCAGATCATCGGCCTCTGGCCGTCTTTTTTTTTTGCCTTTTTCCCTTAGATAAATTATCTGATCCGATATTATGAAGTATGACTGGCCCGGTAGATTCTTTCAGGGGAGGCTAATCCTGTGGTACTTTCAGTTCCCAGCCGGAATAAATCAGAGCAGGGTTGCGGATCAGTTCCCGGTTCAGGGAGATGATCTCGGCCACGGAGCAGCCGTACTTTCTGGCGATTTTCCAGAGGGTGTCGCCCTGTCTGACGATGTATATCCCACTTTTCTTATTCTCAGGCAGAACAGCATCGGGAGTGCCGCCTGTGATAGGCGCTCCGCTTTGGGGAATCTTAAGCTGCCAGCCGGCGTGAATCCGGTTCGGGTTCTTGATCCGGTCACTGTTGGCTACCATGATCCCGGTTATGGAGCAGTTGTATTTTCTGGCGATTTTCCAGAGAGTGTCACCCGCCTGTACGGTATAGGTCAAATAAGAGGTGGTGTTTTTCACGACAGGAGAGGGAACTTCACGGTCGGTCTGTTCTCCGGAGCTGCTGTCGTCAGTCTTATACTGCTCTACGATATTGCTGGTGTTGTTGCCGGGAATGATGGGAGTCGTGTTCTTCGTCCATTTTGCATAGAATGTTTTATTTCCCGTTTCGGTAGCAGAGATCTCTGTAATGGGAGAGCTGGAAAAACTGCTGTCCGCGTACCAGCCGTCAAAGCGGTATCCCTCGCGGGTGATATCATTGGCGGTCGGAAGAACTGCTCCGGTGCCGTAAGTGTAGCCGGTTACTTCTTTTCCGCTGGCAATCGTACCGCCGTCCGTCTGCAGCGTTACGGAATAGGTGGAGAGTTCCCATTTTGCCTTGAGGGTCATAGTGCATTTGACTGTATCCGTGTCAAAGTTCCATTTTGTTTCTGTACCATTGTTATCATAATACCAGCCGTCAAGACTATGCCCCTCTTTGGTGGGAACGGGATCCGGTGCGGTGAGTGCCACTCCGTCTTTACTCCAATTCACTTCCCGTGTGATGACCGGCTCTCCGTTGTTCGGTTCAAAAGTGATCACGAGCATACCGTTCAGGGTGGCTTTGCTGAAATCACCGCCTGAAATTGTTCCGTCCTTGTTCTCAACTGTGCCGGTAAATGTGCCGCCGTTAATGGTACCACTGCTCTCATTTATGACCTCACTCGTGAATGTGCCCTTCCGGATGGTGCCGGTGTTGGTCACTTTGCCATGGAACTCAGTGCTGCCGGCGGCACCCTCACTGCCGGTGATCGTGCCGCTGCCGTACTCGTTGGTATCGTTCGTCATTGTGCCGGACATTTCGCCGCCGTCAGCATTCAGGATGCCAACGTTTGTTACATTTGTGTAGATTTTTGCGTTGCCGCTTATAGTAAGAGTAGTCTCCTGACTGGAAGTATTGTATACATGGCTTGCGTCATTCTCATTATCCGGATCACCGATTGTGCCCCCTGTCATGGTGAACTGATTATCATTCCACACCCCGCCGCTTGAAGCATACTGGGGGGCGGTGCTGATGCTGGCTTTAATCGTACCGCCTGACATAATAAAGGATCCAGAGTTGTCCACACCGCCACTGTATAATCCTGTGCATGTACGGATTGTTCCGCCGTTCATGATAAAGCGGCCGATGATATTTGAATTCCACAGGGCGCTGATGCTCACACCACCACCCCCGGATTGTGCGTTGCAGTTGCGGATCTCAGAGCCGGAACCCATGGTGAATGTGCAACCCGGGGAGACAG
>ENA-ORRQ01002190-ORRQ01002190.1-human-gut-metagenome-genome-assembly--contig:-NODE-2190-length-13171-cov-4.096981_pt1 | contig 13171 bp, 9 predicted proteins | sample MGYA00242177_ERZ509138 | MGnify/ENA primary metagenome ERZ509138 (study PRJEB26280, sample SAMEA2338628) | human gut metagenome | biome: human gut; feature: human-associated habitat; material: faeces... | reverse complement strand
CCGCTCTCCTCCGGAGAGCAGGCTGCCGTTTTCTCCAATCCCGGTGTCATAGCTCTTTTCCAGTTTCTCCACAAAGCCGTCACATCCGGCGTCCCTGCAGGCTGCCTCCACCTCCCGGTCAGTGGCCGTGGGCCGGGCGTGGCGGATGTTCTCCCGCACGGTATCGTCAAAGAGGAACACCTGCTGGTCCACCATAGAGAGCTGTGCCAGCACCCGCTCTGCGGAGACAGTCTGGATGGATTGACCGCCGATGGCGATGGTCCCGCTCTGCGGCTCATAGAATTTGGCGATCAGATTCAAAATCGTGGATTTGCCCGAGCCGGAGTCCCCCACGATGGCGGTGAGTTTCCCGTCCGGGACGGTGAAGGACACCCTCTTCAGGACCGGCTCTCCCGGCATATAGGAGAACGACACATCCCGGAAGGTGATGTCGTGCCGCTCCGGGGCAAAGGGCGCGCCCTCCCCGGCCTCCTCCGGCTCCTGAATCAGATTCTCAATGTTCCTTTTGGAGACCATCAGGTGCTTCCATTCAAAGAGATCAATGGCAATACTGGCGGTGAGCTTGGTCAGCAAAATGGGCAGCATGGAGAGCATCAGATAGTCCACGCCGCTCAGTGTCCCCGCCGCCCATGGCCCGGCGGCCAGCACCATGATAAGCGGCACGCTGCCCCAGCTGATGATATTGTAGCCGAATCCGATGGGGATGCCCTTGGCTTCGTACTGGTAGCACACCCGGCTGAACTCCTCCATGGCCTGGGTGACGGTCCTGTTTTTTACGCCGCCCATGTTGTACGCCCGGAACATCTGAATGCCGTCAATGTACTCCACAATGCCACTCACCGTCTCGGCGCTGACCTTGTTTTTCGCCACGCCGTACACCTTTACCACCCGGAAGGACAGCCACAGGTCGGGAATCAGCAACGCGACAACCGCCAGCAGGATCAGCCCCGCCGGTAGCCAGACGGTGCATACAAAGCCAACCAGCACCGCGGAGAGCGCGGCGTTTTTGATAATGTTCCCACTGGAATGGGTCAGAATTTTCTCATAGCTGCCCACATCGCTGGTCATGGTGTTCACATACTGCCCAACCTGCCCCTGGGTGAAGCGGGCCAGGGGGATCTTCTTGAGCTTATCCCCCAGAAGCAGCCGCAGGCGCTTGGACACCGCCGCCCCGCCGATCTGGACCTGGGTGTACCCGGTGCTGTAAATGACCAGCCGCAGCAGGAAAATGACAGCGAGCCCCGCGGTGACCGCTCCCACCATTCCGGCGGTAATCGTTCCTGAAGCCAGAGCGGTGAGGACGATGTAGACAGACAGATAACTGCACCCGGAGAGGATGCCCTCCAATACGGTCAGCACTACACCAATATAAAAAGCCCTGTTTTTGCGGAACGGAGATTCATTTGTCATCGTCTTGCCCTCCTTTCACGGAATAGGTGATGGACCTGGCCGCCCGGTAGTCGGCCCAGGCTTTGCGGTAATAAGAATTCTGTTCCAGCACCTCCGCATGAGTTCCGCAGCAGGTGATGGTGTGGTCCTCCACCACCGCCACTTTGTCGCACATCTTTACCGCGCCCAGCCGGTGAGCCACGATGAGTACGGTCTTGCCACGGCAGAGGTTTTCAATGGCCCGGTCAATCTCCACCTGATTCTCCGGGTCGGCGGCGGAGGTCGCCTCGTCCAGAATGAGGATGGGGGCGTCCTTCAAAATAGCGCGGGCAATGGCGATGCGCTGGCGCTCCCCACCGGAGAAGCGTGAGCCCATAGCCCCAACCTTGGTGTCGTATCCCTGGGGCAGCGACAGGATGAAGTCGTCGATCTGTGCCAGACGGGCGGCCTCCCGCACCTGTTCCAGCGTGGCCTGCGTGCCCATACGGATGTTCTCCAGCACGCTGTCCCGGGTGAGGAAGGTCTTTTGAAACACGATGGAGATGTGAGCGAGCAGGTCCTCGTAGCGGATGTCCCTGACATTCCGGCCGCCGATGCGGACCTCGCCCTTTGTTGTATCGTAAAACCGGGAGATCAGCTGGATGATAGTGCTTTTGCCCGCGCCGGACACCCCCACCAGGGCCACCTTTTCCCCCTGCTTTACCGACAGAGAGCAATCCCGCAGCACATCCGTCTTCCCGTCATAGGAGAAGGTCACATGGTCCAGTTCAATGCCGTGGTCCTCCGGGAATGGCCCGCCTCCTTCAAAGACCGGAAGCTCCAGGATCTCCCGCACCTTTCCCACACCGCTGAGAGCCTGGGCAAAGGTAGTGGACATCTTCTGGAGCGGCAGGATCTCCGTCAAATACATGCCGCCCACATAGGCAAAGAGCAGAAACACGCTGGCGCTCACCGAGCCCCGGAGGAACATAAGCCCCCCGGCTGGGATCATCAGGAGCATACCGCACTCCACCAGCAGCAGGAAAGCCGCATAGGGCGGCGCGGTTTTATGGGTCACCAGATTCCAGATCCGGTTTTCCTCCGAAATGGCGTGGGAAAACTTCTGAAACGACCGGCTCCCCATGTTGTACGCCTTGATGAGCCGCATCCCGGAGACATACTCGATCATTACCGAGTTGAAGCTCACCAGGGAGCGGTTGGCGTCCTCCAGAATTCCCTTCATGCGGCCAAAGATCACCCCCATCACAATTCCCGCCAGCGGCAGGGGGAGCAGCGAGACCAGCGCCAATGGGACATTCACCGACAGCAGATAGAGGAAGATCACCACCGGGCCGGTGAGATAGGCCACGAACTCCGGCAGGTTATGGGCCAGAAACAGCTCCAGCTTCTCAATGTCCTCGTTGAGCACGGTCTTGACCGCTCCCGTGCTCCGCTCGTCCAACGCGCCCAGGGGCACCTTCGCCAGATGCTCCGTGACCATGCACCGCACCCGGAACAGGGCGCCGTAGGCCCCCTTGTGGGACAGCACCCCGGAGGCCCCCAGCAGCACCATCCGCCCCACGGTGCCCGCCATCACGAACACGGCGCAGTCCGCGATCACCGCCGGGGTGCAGGCGCCGGACAGCACCGCGTCCATCAGCCGGTACAGCCCCAGGTAGGCGGTGATCGCCAGCAGCCCGCTCCCAAAGGCGCACAGCACCGACCCGATCAGCCATTTCTTCTCCGGCCCTGCCCACCGGAGCAACAGCCTGACCGGGCTTATCTCTTTCTGTTTCATATTGCACTCCTCCTTTACCAGCCTTGACGGAACAGGCCGGATATGATATTTTAGTTAGCAGATACTAACCAAATAACAGCATACTCCCTGTCTGTCACAGATACAAGGCGTGCCACGCTCATGCGGCTGATCGGGGTATGGATTCGGCCGATTGAGGTGGAGGAGGCGTGTCAGAATGTATAGCTGCAATGTATTGGATGAGCAATATGCCGGGGCCATGGCGGAGCATGGCTTTGTGCCGGAGCCGGACAACCGGAGGTATGGAAGCATGGGCCTGTGCTGGCGTCAGGCCGGCCCCGGTGGAAGCGGCTATTTCTGGACCTATGGGCAGCAGGACCTCTATATGCTCAAAATCCACGATTTCTATTTTCATGAGGATCAGCTTCTGGAGTTTTGCTGGCCGGAGAGCCTGAGCGTCACCTGGTACGAGTCCATCTCCGGGGAGGAGTTCTCTCCCTGCCGCCGGCTGGTGTCCGGCTGTGTCAAGAGCTTCATCGGCGGGCGGGAGCCCTACCGGGCGCTCATCCACCGCCGGGTCCCCATCGTATCCATCGGCATTGAGATCACTCCGGCTTACTATCAGGACTACCTCCGCCGCCAGTTTTCGGAGGAGTTTCAAAGCCTGTTGGAATCCTTTCAATCTCTGGACCAGACCGACCACTTCCCGGAGATGGTCCGCCTGCTGAAAGAGGTCCGTGACTACCGGGGCGAGGGGCTGGCCGCCAAACTCTTTTACGACGGCAAGGTGGCGGAAGCCGTGGCGCTGGTGGTGGAACGGCACCGGGCCCACCCAGCTCCCAGGCGAACACTGACGCAGGAGGATGAGCGGATGCTGGCGGATGTGGCGGCCTACATCACCGCCCACTGCGCGGACCGGCTGCCTCTGGAGCGCCTGGCCCGCATCGGCTGCATGGGCGTCTCCAAGCTGAAGGATGCCTTTCACGCCCGATACGGCTGCACCATCACTCAGTATATTCAGGGGCAGCGGATGGAGCGTGCGGAGCAGCTGCTGGCAAATACCGACCTGCCCGTGGGCCAGATCGCTCAAATTGTGGGCTATCAGAATCCCAGCCGTTTCGCGCAGCTCTTCCGCCGCAGCACCGGGCAGAGCCCGGCAGCGTTCCGGGCGTTCTCCCACCCACGGGAAGCAGAGTGAGAGAACACGCCGGACCGAAAAAGCCAGGAGGCAGGAAGAAAGACAGCCGCCAGCTCTCGGCTTGCTCCTAAGCCTGAAGGAACCGGTGAATGATTTGCAATCTCATCGCGCCCGATATCTATGGTAATAGAAAAATCTATATGAGGACGCTACAATAGTATCAAGGAGATTATGAATTTGAGCCATCCTTCATCTTGGTACGAATCGTCTGCTGCGCTCCCAGCATGGAACATACCGCTCTTGTTGCTTGATCGAGAGTAAGGGCAATCCATGCTCCGTATAATCCCAGGCCAAGTTCATAAACCAGAAAGAAGGTAAGGATCGGCCGCACCACCGCGATACTGATGAGAGAATAGAGGGCCACAAAACTGGTATGCCCCAAGCCACGGAGCAGCCCCGCATGGACCATAGCCCATGCCTCCGGAATGTTGACAGCAGCCACAAAGATCATGATCTCACAGCCCAGAGCCAGGTCATTGCCCTCCAAGTGGTAGAACCGAAGCAAGGGCGACCGGAGCAGCAAATAGATCAGCGTGGCCGCACCCCCAGTCCACAGCGCCGCCCGGCGGGACACCGCCCCGATCCGTTTCAGATTGCACGTCCGTCCAGAGCCCAACGCCTGGCCTGCCTGAACCAAGCTGGCCTTCCCAAGCCCCTGGGAGAAGCTATAGTAAATGTCGCACAGGCTCCCGCAGATGTTGTGGACGCTTAGCGCCACTGTGCCCAGATCCGCCACCAGGCGGGAGAATGTGAACATCCCGAACCGTTCCGCCGCCTGCTCCAGGAACGTGCCCGCGGCAAGGGGAGCCAGGGAGCGGAGGTATTCCCGTCCCGGCAGCCAGTCCCCTCTGCCCCGCAGAGTGGCCGGATGCCGCCGCCGTAAGAAAAGCGCCAGCGTATAGGCCAGCGTAGCGCCAGCACCGATAGCGGTTCCAAGTCCGGCGCCAAAAACTCCCAATTTGGGGAATGGACCAAGGCCGTAGATCAGCAGCGCATTGAAGACGACATTGACTCCGTTGCCCAGCACATTGGACACAAGCACGCTTTTGGTATCGCCAAGCCCCGCCAAGATGCCGTGAAGGACAATAGCCGGCCCGGAGAATGCCAGACTCACCAGGGCGGGAAAGGCATACCGCAACGCCAAGCTGATATAGTCATCCTGTGCACCGGCCAGTTGTAGAAGCGGGCCGGCTCCAATCCAGGTCCCGACCAGGAGCAGTATCGAGAGACCGCACCCCAGCATGAGCGAAGCGCGGGAACAGGCGGTCAGGGACTCATCCGGATCCTCGCCGCGCCGGCGGGCAACATAGGCGCTCAGTGCAACAGAGTAGGAGCGGGTTACGCAGAGGATCACCATACGGGGTTGGGAAAAAATACTGACCGCCGCCACCGCTGTGTTTCCCAGAGAGGAAACCATCAGCAGGTCGGCGGCGGTGAGCAGCATCAGCAACAGTCCCTCTGCCGCGGCGGGCCCGGCCAGCCGCCAGAATTCCTTACGGATGGCCATATGCGATCAGCGGATCTCCCGCCCGGACGCCCAGGGCGATTGTGTAGTAAAGGACAATGCCGTCAAACTCGGCCCGAACCTCTTGTAAGCGGTGGCCGGACAGCGTCTCCAGATGTCCGAGCAGTTCTCCCCTTCGGACCTGTTGGTCTAACCCTACTGCCGGGTACCAAAATCCCTCCGACTCAGCTTCCGCATAGAAGGTTTCTGTGATTTCCAGCTGATCCCGCGGCGGGTTCCCTCCGGGCATAATCTCCAGATGTCGCAGCAGGGAGCGGACATCCTCACAGCAGGCGTCCACCTCCTGTTCAGACCACAGCCCCTGACCGCCCCGCTCAATCAGCAGGGCGGGAACGCCCCTCTGCACCGCCCAGCTGTAAAGTCCGTTCTTCGCAGTGGAACGTACCCGGTAGGGTACAGTCAGGACCTTGGCGGCGGCCAGGGAGACTTGGTTGACCATTTCCTCCCCCGCTGTGGGGAAGAACACCAATGGATGAAGCGCCTCGTTGCAGTCTCCGCTGTGGAGATCAGCCAGCAAATCGGCTTCCGGGTACAAAGCCGTTTCCAGAGCAAAGGCCAATCGAGCGGAAAGGCTGCCCGCAGAATCGCCGGGAAAGGCTCGGTTCAAATTGACGCCGTCCTCTGGCACCACCTGTTTGGCTCCGGCATAGAAGGCGCTGGGATTTGCCAGCGGCAGGAGGATGACGTTCCCCGACAGTCTCGCCGGGTCCAGTTCTCCAGCCAGGCGGCGCAGTGCCTGGGGCCCCACATATTCGCACCCATGGACCCCGCCTGTGACAACCAGTGTTCTGCCCCGTGCGGCGCCGCACAGGCAGATTGCATTCAGAGGCGGAGCATCCGGTACCGGGAGCGGTACGTTTTTCCGCTCACCCGGCAAAAGTGTTGTCCCACAAAAAATCATACGGCCACCTCCGAAGTCTCGGTGTCAAATACCACAATGGACTCCAGCAGCCGCCGGGCGTACTCATCCTTGGTCTCGCTGATGCGGCTGACGGGCAGATATTCAGTTACACGGCCCTGATAAAGGAACAGCACATCGTCACAGAGATAAGTGATAGAGGTCAGGTCGTGGGTGATAAATACATAGGTCAGTCCCAGTTTTTCCTTCAGGTCCTGCAGCAGATCCATCACCTGGACCTGGGTATGCGCATCCAAGGAGGAGATCGCCTCATCAAAGAGGATGACCTCTGGCTTACAGGCCACCGCCCTGGCGATGCACACCCGCTGAAGCTGGCCACCGGAGAGTTCGTGGGGAAATCTGTCCGCAAAATCAGCAGGAAGTCCCACCAGCTCCAGAAGGGCGGCTGTTTCTTTGTTTCGCTCCAGCCGTCCCCTCTCCCGGCGTTCCCGAACGGTCAGGCCCTCGCCAATGATGTCTTTGACACGGAAGCGGGGATTAGCAGAGGTTGTGTAGTCTTGAAACACCACACTGAGCTTGTTTTGCAGGTTCCTCCGGCCCGCCCGGGAGGCGTAGACCGACACACCGTCCAGAATCGCCTCCCCGCTGTCTGGCTTCAGGAGCCCACACAGCACCCGGCCCATAGTGGATTTTCCGCTGCCGGACTCTCCCAAAATACCGAGGCAAGTCCCTCTTTTTACGTTCAGGGACACATCAAAGAGCACCTGCTGACGGGTATGTCCGAACACCTTGTCCTGACGCTCACTTCGGAAACTGACGCAGATATTTTTCAGTTCAAGCATAGGCGCACTCCTTTCCTCCCAGTACCTGGCTGTACCGGCGCATCACATCCGTCCGCTTCTCCACCAGCAGCTTGGTATAGGAATCGGTCGCGTGATGGAGAATATGATGGAAATCCCCTTGATCCACCACAAGCCCCTGATTGAGGACTACGATCCGGTCTGCCACCCGGGAAATAGCGTTCAAGTCATGAGAGATAAAGACCATTGCCGTCTGGTGTTCCTGCTTGATCCGCAGCAATTCGTCCAGAATCTCAAATTGAGTGATGGCGTCAATGGCTGTGGTGGGTTCGTCCGCGATCAGGAGGGACGGCTCCATAGCGGTTGCGATACCAATCATGATCCGTTGAAGCATTCCGCCGGAGAGCTGATGCGGGTACTTCTCCAACACCTCTTCCGGATTACGAATCCGCATTTTCCCCAGCATCTCCAGAGATCGCTGGAGGATATCCTCCTTGCTCCAGTTATTGTGGGCCGCAAAGGTTTCGGCAATCTGGGCTCCGATCCGGTAGAGGGGGTCAAAACAGGTCATCGGGTTTTGGAGAATGATGCCTACCTGGCCGCCCCTCAGACGGCGCAGCTCTTCATCACTTTTCCCCAGCAGTTCTTCTCCCTGGAATTTGGCGCTTCCAAGCACGTGGAATCCATGATCCAAAAGGCCCATCGCCGCTTTCATAGACATGGATTTTCCACTTCCGGACTCCCCAAGGATTCCAAGACACTCTCCAGGATATACCGAGAAGGAAACTCCCTTCACCAACTCCACCCCCTGATGCCGACGTGCGCAGAGCAGGACATGGAGATCTTGTAATTCCAGAACCGGGGTCATTTCTCCACCTCCTTGGGGTCCAGCACGTCCCGCAGGGCGTCACCCATCAGATTAAAGCAGCACACCAGAACCACGATAGCAATACCAGGCGCGATCATCTGGGTGGGATTACTGGTGAGTACATCCTTCGCCTCGTTGAGCATGGCTCCCCATTCCGGGGTGGGGGCCTGCACGCCGAGTCCCAGGAAGGACAGGGTAGAGATATTGATAATGGCCCAGCCCACATCCAGAGAAGCCAGCACCGCAAGATCAGAGGTGATGGATGGCAAAAGGTGGCGGAACAGGATGAACCGCTCCGGCATCCCCACGCACCGGGAGAACTGGACAAAGTTCCGGTCCCGGTACTGCATAACGCCGGTTCGGATCATACGGGCATACCAGGCCCATTTGATGAACACATTGGCAATGATGACATTTTGGACATTGATCCCCAGAAGGCCCACCACGGCGAACACCATGATCTGACTGGGGAAGGAGAGCATCACGTCCACCACCCGCATGATGATTTCTTCCACCACGCCCCGGAAGTAGCCGGCCATAACGCCCAGCAGCGCGCCCAGCGCGATGGTCCCCAGCATGGTCAGAAGGGCAAGTCCCAGTGTTGGACGGATACCATAAATCAGGCGGGAGAGCACACACCGCCCCAGGTGATCAGTCCCCAGCGGATATTCCAGGCTGTACGGCGCGAATTTGTCGAGGATGTCCGTAACATAGGGATCGTGCGGCGCCAGGAGCGGGGCAAGAATGCCGATCAGCGCGATCAGGAGGACAAAAGCCACCGTTACCACAGCGGCACGGTTGTGCAGAAAGCGTTTTCCCATAGCTCAGCTCTCCTTTCTCAGCCTGGGATCGGATACAGTCTGAAGGATGTCGAACACTAGATTAAATACCACGAACAATACACCGATGAACAGCACATAAGTCTGGATGACCGGCAAATCACGATTAAAGATAGAACTGATGCACAGCGTTCCCAGCCCCGGCCAGGAAAACACGTTTTCCACCACGATGGTGCCGGCAATCATCTGAGGGATGCTCATGCCCATGGCGACAATGCAGGTGTGCATGGAATTTTTCAGGATATGCTTGACCAGGATAGACCGCTGAGGCAATCCCCGGACATTGGCATAGAGTACATAATCCTGCTTCATATTCTCCAGCATATTGTTGCGGATGAGCCGGATATAGGTAGAGATGTAGCTGAGCGCCACGGTAAAGGCGGGCAGTATCATATGTTGCCAAGTACCGTTTCCGTTGGTCGGTAGAAGCCCCATTTTGACACTGATCCCCCACATCAGGAGTAACCCGACCCAATAGGCAGGCATGGCGGTGGAGATGAAGACCAAACCCCGCATAATCTTATCGAACCAGCCGTCCTTATACACAGCGCAGAGGAAGCCGATAGGGATGCTCAGCACCAGCACGATCACAAACGAGGCCGCCGCCAACTGCAGTGTGGCTGGCAGGCAGCGGGCCAGTTCTCCGGCTACTGTGCGGGCGGGATTGACATAACTGATACCGAAATCTCCCTGAAGACAGCCCAGGACCCAGTCAAAATACCGCACCAGAAACGGTTTGTTCAGGCCCAGCGCCTCCTCCATCTCCGCAATCGCCTCCTCTGTGATAATGGGCGTCTGCTGAATTCGGAGGACGACCTCCGCCGGATTTGAGGGGATCATATTGATGAATACAAAACAGACAAAGGAAATCGCCAGCAGCAGGGGGATTGCCATCAGCAGCCGGCGGATCACATAGCGCTTCATAGATGCCCCTTTCTTTTTTACATATTTGCAAAATTGTGATTTTCTTCTGTGGAAGCCTCGCAAACGTGTTTCTTGTGTGCTTCACGCCTGGGGAAAGCGTGAGCAAATCCCGCGAGCGAAAGCAATTCAGCATAAGGGCCGCTTCAAAAGAAGCGGCCCCGATGCCATCGACGATTACTCGAAGTACATGCTTGCGAAATCCACATCATACTGGTCGGTGCCGAAGTGGACCCCCTTCAGTTCCGAGGTATAAAGGGCCTTGTTGGTTTCATAGGTCAAGGGGATGTAGACGGCGTCCTCATGGAGCCGGGTCAGAACAAAGTCATATAGTTCCTGACGCTCTGTCTCATCGGTGGAGGTGAGGATATCCGTGATGGCCTGATCGATCTCCGCCTTGTCCTCCAGTCCCTGCTGTGCAGCGTAGTCGCCATACACCGGGGCCCGCATAGCAGCCAGAGAGGACTGGGGATCATAAGGCATACCCCAGCAGATGTTGAACACCATATCGAAATTACCGGCTTTCATGTTATCACGATAAGACTGTTCTTCCTCGCCGTGGATGTTCAGGGAGATGCCCAATTTCAGATACTCGCTCTGAAGATACTCGGAAATGGTCTTCTCAGTAACGCTGTCGCTGTTGTAGAGGAGGTCCAGTTCCAGTTTCTGTCCATTCTTGGCGCGGACCCCGTCGCTTCCCATAACCCAGCCGGCCTCGTCCAGAAGGCGGGCCGCCTCATCGGTGTCGTAAGCATAAGGCTCCAAATCCACGTCACAGTAGGGGACGGTTGGGGAATAAAGGGTATCCGCTGCCGGCTCCAGGCCGTAGAAAATGCCCTCGGAGATGGCCTGCCGGTTTGTGGCGTGCTGGAGCGCCTTTCGCACCGCCACGTCTCCCAAAATATCGTGGGTGGTGTTCAGCACAATATGCCGGGTGGAGGTGGGGTCAGACAGGCTTACGGTGAACCGGTCACTGTCCACATACTGGCTGATGGCATCAGCGTCCAGCATGTTCTTGCCGAAAATCAGGTCGATCTCCTCATTCTCCAGGGCCATAATGCGTGTCTGGTTGTCGGGGATGACCTTGACAGTGATCTTCTGAATTGCGGGCGCCTCACCCCAATAATTCTCATTGCGCTCAAAAACAGCATACTCATCGGTAACAAAGTCTGTGAGCACATAAGGACCTGTCCCGATATAGCCGTTGACGCCGTTCATCGTGCTGCCGTCGATCATGCAGTTAGGGGAAATCATTGCGAACGGGCGGATGCAAGCCAGCTCGGTGAGCATGGGGTAGTACGGCTCGCTCATCTCAATGACAAAAGTATCGCTGTCCGGCGCCGAAACGCTCACCAGCAGGTTCATCATCTCCAGCCAGGTGTGCCGCTCCCGGTTTTCCAGAATCGCGTTGAAGTTGGCCAGAATGGCGTTGGCGTCGCAGGGTGTTCCGTCGGAGAAGGTTACGCCGTCCCGGATATTGAAGGTATAGATCCGGCCATCATCGCTGATGGTCCAGTCCTCTGCCAGACAACCCACATAACCATCTTCCGTATTGCTCACCAGTGTATCGTAAAGGATACTCTGGGCGTACATCTCACCGGCGTACAGGTGGGGGTTCAGGTCCCGGATATCCCGATAGTTGACAAATATCAGCTCGTCCCGCGTAGCGGTTTCACTCTCTGCGTCGGACGGGCTTCCGCTTGGATCTGCTTCGCCCCCTTGCCCGCAGCCGGCGAGCGCCGTCAGCAACAGAGCGCTGCTCAACAGCACAGAAAAAATTCTTCTTTTCATAAATGCCTCCAGTCTTAAATATTGTAGTCTTGTACTACGGTCTGTAATTTTACAGCAGTTAGTCAAGACTTACCAGAGGCCAGTTTTTCATGGAATTCCATAACTATTTGTTATGCCCTTACAGCATTTCCCTGAACCGCTCTATCAGCCAGGAGGCCTGCGGCGAGAGCGGGCGCTCTGGGTCCAGCACATAGCCGATTTGGAGAAACGGCTCGCATCCGTTGATGGACAACGGTTTGATATCATATTGTTCATAGGGGCGGTGCATAAAATTCAGGCCTAGACTGCAAACATCCGTGTGGAGCAGAAAATTGATGATCGAGTGGTCACTGTCGCTGTATATCACGTGCTTCATAACGCTTTGGTCAATGACTCCCATGCTCACCGTTTCAAGATGATGTTCCATGGAAAAGAAATCCCGTACTCCCCGCATGAATTTCAGATTTGGCAGTTCTGAAAAGTCCACACTCTCCGCATGATACAGTGGGTGCTGAGGTCCTACATAGACGCAGATGCTCTTTTCACTCTGAGGAACAAATTCCAATTTCTTGTGGAAAAGAATGTGTTGGAATGTAGGAGTCTGCTTTTGCGCCACATATACGATCCCGACTTCGGAGATCCCCTGGTGGACATGGTTGGTGATCTCCTCCACGGTGCCCTCATGGTGCTCAATATGGATTCGAGGTCCCCAGGTTTTGTAGAAGTCTACCAACAGGCGTGACACCATGTTGCTAGGATATGTGGACAGCCGCAGACCGTCCTGCTCATCCGGCACGGCTAAAGAGGAGATCGTAGCCGTTGCCCTCAGAATCAGCTTCGCATACTCCAGTACGGTCTTCCCATAAACCGTAGGCTGTACGCCCTTCCCGCTCCGGACCAGAAGGGGCCGTCCCAGTTCATGCTCCAATGTACGGATGGTTTTGCTGACGTTTGGCTGCGTGGTATACATGCAAGCCGCAGCTTGTGAAATGCTTCCGCGTTCGCAGGCGGTCACAAAGCTCTCCAGTTGTTTCATTTCCATTGCGCGTTCCTCCATGCCATCAGTTTGCGTATGCTAACCACAATATACTATATCAGGCGCTTACGGACAAGTAATATATTCTCATTCAGGATGATATAAACTTGAAAATAGCCGAAATATCAGGTACAGTTTATTTTGGTGAATTATAGGCTGGGTTCCTCCTGAATGGCTGATTGTCAATATGTCCAAGCAGCAGACCTGGCAGGTGGTAAGCGGCCAGAGGCC
>ENA-ORRQ01002189-ORRQ01002189.1-human-gut-metagenome-genome-assembly--contig:-NODE-2189-length-13173-cov-5.638512_pt1 | contig 13173 bp, 5 predicted proteins | sample MGYA00242177_ERZ509138 | MGnify/ENA primary metagenome ERZ509138 (study PRJEB26280, sample SAMEA2338628) | human gut metagenome | biome: human gut; feature: human-associated habitat; material: faeces... | reverse complement strand
AGAGATATGGCGGCATATGAAAAGACAGGGAAAGTACGAGGGCGTATATCATGTTCTTCATGGAGCAATAAGCCCGATGCTTGGAATCGGACCGGCTGATATCAGGTTAAAGGAGCTTATGGTAAGGCTTCAGGGAGATGTTGACGAGGTTATTATCGCAACTAATTCCAATCTGGAGGGTGAGACAACAGCAATGTACATAAGCAAAATGATAAAGCCAACAGGAATTAAGGTGACAAGAATTGCAAGCGGAGTTCCTGTCGGCGGCGATCTTGAATATATCGATGAGGTTACTCTTTTAAGAGCATTAGACGGAAGAACCGAGCTTTAAATTTGGTGAAGAACCAAGCTTTAAGCTTAATGTCCTGGCGCACCGGGCATTAAGACAATATGTGTAAAATGCGTGCGCAGAAATGAAGAATACTATGGCAGAGAATATGACAGGTGATATCATATCGGATCACCGTGAACGAATGCTTAATCTGAAGAAATATTATCCTTTCTTCAGACTGATAGACACATCATTTTCTAATTTCAAGGATGGCAAATACGAAATCCTTGATATGGGCTATATAGTTATGGCGGTTCTCCGTTTCTTTATAGAGGAGAATAATTTTAAGGAAAAGGATGTTACATATCCCGAATATCTCGATTTCTTAAGGCTAATACTTAAGAGAGATTTCGGGCTTGATTTGAATGAACAGGACAGCAAGGAGATTGCTGATTATATATTTGACAAGATAAAGAATGATGGCAGGCCATTTGAATTCTCGTATTTTGATCCGGTGGACAGGAAAAAGAGAGTATCAAGAATGAAGATAATCGAGAGTTCGATAAGAGACAATACCGTGTGGTATTCGATAAGCCCTGATGCTATTGAATTCTATCTTGATACCAAGGAAATCAAGGACGAGAGCAGGATAAGCGTATCCCAGCTTCTTCTTGAAAAAATGATTAATTCACAGAACTTCCGTGGCGGAGTTGAAGTGGTTGAAAGAATTAACGAAGAGGTCAACCGTCTTAAGTTAAAGAAGAATGAAGTGCTGACAATTCTGTCGGGCGATGTATTTGCAGGAATAGAGGCTTATGAGGAATTCGTCAAGACAGGAATGAAATGGTTTGATGATGAAGAAAAGCTTTTTAAGAAGAACCGTGACCTTATTGCAAAATCAATTGAGAAGCTTAATGCATCGGGCAGCACAGGCGAAGGCTATTACAGGACGATGAACGAAATATACAGTCTTGAGACTCAGCTTAAGCAGGCAATGAACAGGCACAGCGAGCTGTTAAAGGATTGTACAGAAATGCAGAAGATGACCGATGACGCAGTAAGACGCGCCAAGCTTGGCAGATTAAGAAGCCATATGGATTTCACATCGGCACTTTCAGATATGATTAAGAGGGACAATGCAGATATATTAGTCACAATGTTAAGTCCGCTTCTAAAGCCGAACATAAGAAAGACATTTGACCTGATAAGCATTGATGATGCGCTTATGGTGAAGCCTCCAAGATATGAGGAGAAAGAGCTTATAAGCAACGAAAGACCGGAAGATATTGAATTCGCAGATGAGATTGAAGAAAAGAGAATTAAGGATAATTACGTATTCCTTATGAAAAATCTCATTGTGTGTTTGAAAAAATCGGACATTATAACACTCGGTCAGTTTGCAGATGCAATGAAGAGGGCGTATGGTGAGCAGGTTTTAAGAAATGCAGATTTCTTCTCTTTCTTTGTTAATCTGTGCCAGAAGGATGAGTACCAGCTTGGCGGTGATGCGGGAGAAGATACATTTCTTGATGCATACTTAGGGGAAGGCTTTAAAGATACGGAAAGCTTTACATTTGCAATAAGAAAAGGGCTTGGCGGGCAGGTTATATTGTCGGATAACTGTATGATGGCAGATGTTGAATTGGTACGAAAGGAAGCACATGGAGAATAGAAATCTAGATAAGGCGCTGGACATAGTTTCCAAGCTTATCACAGGGGAAAATGTGTCTGAGAGGGGCGAGAATGCAGCTCTTTATCAGGAATACAATAATAATGCAGAAGTGTATGACATCGTTCATATGTCACTTAAGAAACTTAATCTTAACATATATGAATATAACAATGGTCTGTATGTGAGTGCAGGTGATAATAACAGGGTGTTTGGATATTCCAACGAGGAATTAAGAAATGTACTTGGGTTAAGAGTTAATAAAGAATTATATCTTGCGTATTTCATAATCTACAACATAATAACAGAGTTTTATTCAGATACAATGAGTTCAACTTATGCTGAGTTCATAAGACTTGAGGACATCATTAAAAATGTTGATAAGACAACAGGTGGTATTGTCGATAAGAGCGCAGGGCTTGTGCTTGATGAGGTTGAGGAGAACAGCTTTAAGCAGATAGCACTTACATGGGACGAGCTTCCGGTGACAACAGTAGAGGATCAGACAGGAGCGAGAGCAGCAAGAAATTCAAAGTCGGGTATGGTAAAGCTTGTGCTTAATTTCTGCGTTGCGCAGGAACTTTTAGTTGAGAGTCAGGACAGATATTATCCGACAGACAGATTCAGAAGTCTTATAGAGAATTATTTTGATGATTACAGAGGACGATTTGCCGAACTTATGAATGGAGGACGCGATGCCACAGATTAACAGAATCAGAGTTAATAATGTTAAATATAATTTCGGTACACAGGTGTACGACGATTTCGTGATGCGTTTCAACTGCCAGAATACTATATATGACCTTGCCAATGGAGGTGGTAAGAGTCTGCTTATGCTGCTTCTTATGCAGAATATGCTTCCTAACTGCACACTTGATGACAAGCAGCCTATTGAGAAGCTTTTCAGACAGGGAAGCGGTAATACATGTATTCATTCTTTGGTTGAGTGGAAGTTAGATCCATGTTATCAGAAGGATGGTTTCAGGTTCATGACAACTGGTTTCTGTGCAAGAAAGGGAAGAGGCACAGACGATGAGAATCAGGATGGACAGGAACAGACAGCTGCACCGACAGCAAGTGTTGAATACTTTAATTACTGCATATTCTACAGGGAATTTGGCGATAACGACATTAAGAATCTTCCACTTGTAAGTAATGGAGAGAGAATTACATATAACGGACTTAAGGCTTATCTTCGTGACATTGAGAAGGGAGGGTACAAATATGTTGTTAAGATATTTGACAGAAAAGGTGATTACCAGAGCTTCATAAGCAACTACGGAATATATGAGAGTGCATGGGAAATTGTGCGTGGAATTAACAAGACAGAGGGACATGTAAGAACATATTTCGAGTCAAATTATAAGACAAGCCGTAAGGTTGTTGAGGATCTGCTTATAGAAGAGATTATCCAGAAATCCTTCAATAACAAGCTGTCAGTTGACAATGACGAGGGCATGATGGCGCAGACTCTTATGGATATTAAGGACAAGTTAGTGGAGCTTTCAAAGAAACACTCACAGCTTGGAGCATATGACAGCCAGATTGCAGCTATCGACAGTTTTAAAGAATATCTGTCGACATATGAAGCATTTTACAACAGAAAAGAAGAAATAGAGAAGCAGCTATATGACCTGCTTCTTGTTGCTATGCGGGAAAGTGATAAGAAGGATAAGGAACTTAAGAGTCAGGATGACCTTATCACTAAGATGTATGATGAGCTTGCACACGAGAAGGAAGCTATAGCAGTTGCAGAGGTTATGTCTGAAAAGAATTCGATGGCAGGAGTTGAGAGCCTTGTTAATGAGACAAGAAAGGCACTTGAACTCAAGAACGCTGCAATTGAAGAGGCAAGAGGAAAGCTTTCTTTGATGGAGTCTGCGGGTGATTATAAAGATTATGCAGAATACGAGAAGTCTTATAAAGGACTTCAGATTGCGATAGATAACAGATTAAGAGAAGATACGGATATAACAGCAGAGTTAAAGATACTTGCTGCAGGTTACAGAAAATTCTATGAGACAGAGACCAGAAGACTTAAGGAAAAGCTTGATATAGCAGCTAACCGTGTTAAGGCTCTGGAAGTCAGATTATCAGAGTCTAAGGATAACCTTAGAAATGCTGACAAAGAGGCGGCAGGTCTTGGTAGTCTTTCTGATAATCTTGAGAATGAGATACAGGAATTACAGGCACAGCTTGGAGCATCTTTATCAGAGGCAGGAACTGTCGTATGTGAAAATGCGTCTGAAGAATATGATAAGTCATTCAGGGATAAAGAACTGTTAAAGAATGAAGAGACAAGAATGTCCGAAAAATTCAATGATGTGCAGCAGCAGTTAATGTCACTTAATGAGACAATATCTGCCAATAAAGCACTTATTGATATATTTACAGAGCAGTCAGAAAAGCTTGAAAAGGCTGATGAAGCTGGAAATGCTGATAACGAGCGCATGGGCAAAATCCGTGAAATATACAGTGCAGATAATGACGAGGCAATGCTTTCGGTTATTCTTGAGACTTACCAGAAGATGCGCAGTGAATATACAGAAGAGTGTAAGGCAGCCCAGGAACTTGATAGCTTTATTGACAATGCAAGAAAGGGAACATATATCTGTAAGAGTTCTGAAAGAGACAGGCTTAAGGAATACCTTGAGAGCCAGTATGGTTCAGATGTTGTTGAGGGTCATGAGTGGTTCGCAGCCCTGAATGCAGGACAGAAAAGAGATGTATTAAAGAGAACACCTTTCGTTGAGTACGCATTTATAATAAAGAACGATTTCGAGAGAATCAAAGCAGATGAGATGCTTAAGGATTTTGGCAAGGGTGCGGCTGCTTATCCTGTTATAAGCGAGCAGGTGCTTATTGATACTAAGTTAGAGATTAACAAAGATCTGATTGTATTCGCATTAAAGGATATGTCGTTCCTGCGTGATGAGGCAAAGCTTGAGACACAGATTAAGCTTGCACAGGAGGAGCTTGAGTCGCATAAGGCGCAGGCAGGAAAGCTGGCCGACAGAATGGAGCTTGTGTGGAATGATTATACATTTGCACTTGTATATAATGCTGTGTCTGGAAAGGTGGATGCGTCCGAGGCAGAAGCAATCAGATTAAAGATTGCTGACAGCGAGGCTGCAATTATTGAGGCTGAGAAAAAGAGAAGTGTGTTAAATGAGGTTAAAGAGCAGCTTTCAAGGAACCTCGCACAGACAAGAGATGATATAGAAGAGAAGGAAACAGCATGCAGCCTGCTCTCGCGTATTATGGAGATGAATACTTCTATAGATAAAAAGTATGAGCGCTTAAAGGGACTGAAGGCTGATGTGGACAGTGCAAGAAACCGCATATATGAGTGCGAGGAGGCAGCAGCTTCTGCTAATTCTGAGTATGATACCGCGAGAGATTTCGAGGACAGTACAAGAAAGGCATATGATGAAATCATTAAGTCATGGGAGGAGCAGTACGCACCTTATTATGATGAAAATGTTTCAATAGAAATCGATGACGATACATACCGTCTTGATAAGGATGAAATAGAGAGCAGATTCACCGGATTAAAGACAGCACTTTCACAGAAGAACAGTGACTTTGCAGATAAGCAGGCGCTGATGAACCATCTGTCTGCATCTATGAACAAATGTCGTGATGCAATAGAGTACAGAGGTTATACATTTGACGATATTAAGGCAAAGTATGAAGCCGGTGAGATTATGGCAGCAGGTTCACAGCAGTTAAGGAATGCCAAGGATGCTCTTAATAATCTTGTGAAGAGCAGTGATTCTGTAAGGGAAGAGCTTGAGTCACAGGAAGCACTTCTTAACAGACTTGAGGGAAGTATCGCACATGGTATTAACCAGATTGAGAATAATTATGGAAGCTTTAATGAATTCCCATGCGATGACCCGGATGAATTCATTACACAGCACAAGGTACTTATTAAGAAGTTAGAGGATAACACCAAGGTTCAGGAAAAGACACGCAGACAGATGTCTGATTCATTAAAAGATATTCTTGTATGCAGAAAAGACCTTGAAAGAATCGTGTCTGATGCGGGCATGCATGTTCCAGAAGAATTCCGTCCTGAGGATGCACAAGGAATTACAGCTAATCTTACAGAATATGAGGCTGTTCATAAAGAATATGCTTCAATTACCAGATTAGAGTATAAGAAGGTTGATGAATTTAATAAGAATAAATCTAAGCTTATTGACCTGCTTAACGGATTTAATGCAGTCGAGCTTGCTGATGAAGTAAGGATATCACTTAATGTTCCTGAAAATGTGGCTAAGACCAGAAGTATGATTGAATCGTTAAATGAGACGAACACATTTATACAGTTAGAAAAAGACCGCATTGCCAAGGGTATAGAGGATATGCAGATGATTAAGGATAACTTTGAAAATCGTTGTATCCAGACATGCAGTAATATTAAGACTGAGCTTGACCGTCTGCCACAGTTGTCTAATATCAATCTTGACGGAGAACAGATTGCAATAATCAGTTTGCAGATTCCTTATATAAAGGAAGAATTATATAAGGAAAAGATGTCTGAATATATTGATGAAACTGTTTTTATGGCGGAAAGTTTTAAAGAGCCTGCGGAAAGACTCAAGTATATAAGAAACAGACTGTCATGGAAGAGACTTTTCTCAGTTATTGTCACAGATATGAATTCAATCAGAATTAATCTGTATAAGAGAGAGAGGATCAAGGACCAGAGCCGTTATTTAAGATATGAGGAAGCGGTTGGCTCAACAGGACAGTCACAGGGTATATATATCCAGTTCCTTATTGCGATTATCAACTACATATCTAATATGAATTCTTCAGGTAATGAAGGTGTTGAGGGTAAGACAATATTCATAGATAACCCATTCGGTGCGGCAAAGGATATATACATATGGGAGCCAATATTCAAGCTGCTTGCAACTAATCATGTCCAGCTTATTGTTCCGGCAAGAGGTGCAACTCCTGCTATTACAGGAAGATTCGATGTTAATTACATACTAGGTCAGAAGCTGGTAGATTCAAGGCAGCAGACTGTGGTTGTTGATTATTACAGCAGCACGAAGGAATCAGAATTGGAATACACGAGAATGGATTACGAACAGGCTACATTTGATTTTTTGTAACATATTTGTAACAATTCTGTGAACTTGGTTTACAATGAACTTAGGCTGTGCTAAACTTTAATGAGTTGTAAAATGCGATAAATAAATTATTCACAACATTCATCAAGTAAGCATTGGAATGAGGAATATATAATCATGAATAAATACGAATTAGGAATTAAGATAGACCAGATTAAGAAGCTGGCAGCGAAAAAGGAATACACAGAAGCGGCAGCCATAGCTAAGGATATTAACTGGACTAAGATTAAAGACTGGCAGGCACTTGCCACAGCCATTAATGTACAGGAAGCAGTCGGGGACTATGAAGAAGCAAGAGACATGGCAATTCTTGCTTATAACAGAAACCTTGGCGGAAGAAAGCTGGTTTATAAGCTTACTGAATTCTTTATTAAAGTTGGAGATTTTGATAATGCTAACGAGCTTTATGAAGAATACAGCAAATCTTCACAGCATGATGTGAGCAGATTTATCCTGTATTATGACCTTAGAAAGGCACAGAATGCATCAGATAATGAACTTGTAGGAATCTTAGAGGATTACAGGGAGCATGAGATTGATGAGAAGTATATGTATGAGCTTGCAAAGCTGTATTATAAGACTGGAAGAAAAGAAGAATGTATTAAGACATGTGATAATATCGTTCTGTGGTTTCAGGATGGTATATACGTTGAGAAAGCAGTACAGTTAAAGGAAAAGCTTGGTGTTGTTCTTACTAAGACACAGAAAGGTATCTTAGAAGATGTAAGAAAAAGAAAGGAAGATATAGAGGCAACTAAGGAAGAGCTTTTTGCAAAGCAGAAGGAACTTGCTAATCTTAAGAGAGATGAAGTTGAAGATGTTTTCCGTGAAGAAGATGAGAAAGAACAGAAATCAACTGGTAAACAGCCAGTGCCAGAGGTAAGTCTGAATGTTCCTGAGTTTGCTAAGGAACAGGAGGAAGGACCTCTTTCAATAGACCTTGTACAGAATGACCAGAATGATGATATCAAAGCATTTTTAATGAAAGCTCTGAATAAGGATGAAGATGCTGATGATACTAAGGACAGCTCTGTTGTTATGTCTAAGATAGAGACTCCTCAGGTGGAGAAGCCAGAGGTTTCTGAGACACTTAGCAAAGATGGAGAGAAGAATTTCTCAAGCGAGATTAATAAGGCAAATGTCTCACTTAAGGAGCTTATTGAGAATGCAAAGCAGAAGTTAGCTGATAACTATGAGCAGATCAATAAAGAAGACGAAGCTGAGCAGAGAAAAGAAGCTGAGGAAAGAATCAATAAGGAAGCAGAGAATATAGATATTAATGTCCCTGTACCTGAATATAACAACTTATATGATACAAGAAATCTTCAGGAAGAGCTTGCTGCCAAGATGAGTGACTTGTTCGGTGATGATGAAGAAGATGACGATGTTAAGACATTTGTACCAGCTTCTAAGAATAAGGAAGAACAGCCTGCAAAGGAGGTTAAGACTCCGGCTCCTGTAACTGAACAGGTTGTTAATGATGATACAGAAGCTCAGGAAGATGATGACCAGATTGAAGGCCAGATGGATATAACAGAGTGGATGCAGTCTGTAAGAGAAGAAAAGTATGGCAAGCAGGATACTAAGGAATTCTCAAAGTCAGAGCTTGAGCGTTATCTTGATGAGAAAGACGAGAAAAGTGCAGCTTATGAAAAGCTTGTAGAGCAGAAGAAAGCAGAAGTACTGGCTGATGGTAAGGAGATTGATAAGGAAGAAGCAAAGAGAGCAGCTCTTGCACAGATGGCAGTTGATTCAGCGAGAATGGATCTTGCAATAAGAACAGGTAAGGCTGCAGCGAGACTAGAGCAGGCAGCAACTGCTATAGAGAATGAAGATATTCCTTTAGTTACAGCACAGATACCAACTGTGTCAGAATCAATGATTTCAGATATCAATTCAATTATGAATGAAGATATTGATAATAAAGACAATAAAGAAGAAGGTGAGGAGGCTGTTGTACTAGATGAGGTAGCTGCAGGTGTTGAGCCGGAAGAAACAGTAATTCCATTCACCAGACAGGAAGAAGAACAGCCATTGACTATGGAAGAAGAGATTGAAGAAACTGAGCAGATAGAGAAGAAGCTTACAGGAGAGCTGGCAAAGATATTCAGAAAGTACAGAGATATGCCAGGACTTGAGGAACAGTTAGCTGATCTTTTCGATACAATTGACGATGAAATGCAGATGAATTCATCAGCATCAGGAAATATTCTTATTTCTGGTAATTCAAGTTCTGATAAGACAGACCTTGCAAGAACTATAATAAGAGCTATTAATACTTTATATCCAGACCAGCCAAAGAAGATTGCTAAGACATCAGGAGAGAGTATTAACCAGAGAGGTATTGCCAAGGCAATGGGAAGACTTAAGGGAACAGCTCTTATCGTTGAAGGCGCAGGAACAATCCAGCCTAAGAGAATTAATGAACTGCTTAACTGTCTTGAACAGGATACAGGAAGAATGATTGTCATATTTGAAGATTCAGATACAGACATGAATGTTCTTATCAATTTTAATCCTGAGCTTACCAAGACATTCAATCACAGAATTGTTCTTAAGCAGTACACAGTTAATGAGCTTGTTGAGATGGCGAAGAGATTCGCAAGAAAGAGACAGTATGAGGTTGATGATGATGCATTACTGGAACTGTATCTTAAGATTGACAAACTCCATAACGTGAATGATAATATTAAACTTGATGATATCAAGGAAATTATCAATCAGGCAATTGTCAATTCTGAAAGAAGAGCATCAAGAAGATTCTTTGGCGGACTTAAGAAGAAGAGAAGCGAGAATGGTGATGTTATATTCTTGACAGAGGCAGATTTTAAAGACAGATAACTTATAATATTATGCACAGATGTGCTTACACAGGGAGGAAAATATGACTAACATCGATGAAATGTCAATTAATGCAATCAGGGTATTGTCAGCAGATGCAATCCAGAAGGCTAATTCAGGACATCCTGGACTTCCACTTGGAACTGCACCAACAGCTTATGAATTATGGACTAACCATATGAATTACAACCCGGCTGATCCAGAATGGGAGAACAGAGACAGATTCGTTCTTTCTGGCGGACATGGTTCAATGCTTCTTTATTCATTGTTCCATTTACTTGGAATTGGCAATCTTTCTTTAGATGATGTGAAGAATTTCAGACAGATGGGTTCTAAGACACCAGGACATCCGGAATATGGTCACACAGTTGGTGTTGAGGCTACAACAGGACCTCTTGGACAGGGTATGGCTATGGCAGTTGGTATGGCTATGGCAGAAGCACATCTTGCGTCATTATTCAATAAAGACGGATACAATGTAGTTGACCATTACACATATGTACTTGGTGGAGACGGCTGTATGATGGAAGGTATTTCATCAGAGTGTTTCTCACTTGCAGGAACATTAGGCCTTTCAAAGCTTATTGTATTCTACGATTCTAACAATATATCAATTGAGGGAAGCACAGATATTGCATTTACTGAAAATGTAATGAAGAGATTTGAAGCATTTGGCTTCCAGACAATCGAGGTTGCTGATGGCAATGATATTGAAGCTATCGGTAAAGCTATTGAGGAGGCTAAGGCTGATAAGGAAAGACCTTCACTTATCAAGGTTAATACACTTATCGGATACGGCTGTCCTGCAAAGCAGGGTAAGGCAAGCGCACACGGTGAGCCTCTTGGTATTGATAATGTTGCAGCACTTAAGGAAAATCTTAACTGGCCATGCAAGGGTGATTTTGAAGTACCACAGGAAGTATATGACCATTATAAAGAGATAGCTGCAAGAATGGCTGAACCGGAAGAAGAATGGAATAAGCTTTTTGCTGAATACTGTGAGAAGTTCCCTGAGATGAAGGAACTCTGGGATAAGTACTACAATGGATGTGATATGTCCGATTTATTCAATTCTGAGGAATACCTTGCAAAGCCAGAGAAGGCAGAAGCAACAAGAAGTTCAAGCGGAACAATTCTTAACATGATTAAGAATGTAATGCCTAACCTTATCGGTGGTTCAGCAGATTTAGCACCATCTAATAAGACTAATATGAAGGATGCAGGAGATTTCTCTAAGGAGAATTATGCAGGAACTAACCTTCACTTTGGTGTAAGAGAACAGGCTATGGCAGCAATTGGTAACGGACTTGCACTTCACGGTGGATTAAGACCATTCGTTGCAACATTCTTCGTATTCAGTGATTATACAAAGCCAATGGCAAGACTTACATCACTTATGAAGCTGCCACTTATATATGTATTCACACATGACAGTATCGGAGTTGGTGAGGACGGACCTACACATGAGCCAATTGAGCAGCTTGCAGCATTCCGCTCAATGCCTAACTTCACAGTATTCAGACCATGTGATAGAACAGAGACAGCACTTGCATGGGAATATGCTATTGAATCTAAGGATGAACCAACAGCATTAGTTCTTACAAGACAGAATCTTCCACAGATGGCAGGTTCATCTAAGGAAGCACTTAAGGGTGCATATATTCTTGAGGATTCTGATAAAGAGACTCCAGATGGAATTATTATTGCAAGTGGTTCTGAAGTTAACCTGGCTGTATCTGCAAAGGCAGAGCTTAAGAATGCAGGAATAGATGTAAGAGTAGTAAGTATGCCATCTATGGACGTATTCGAGAAGCAGTCAGAGGAATACAAGGAATCAGTCCTTCCTAAGAGTGTAAGAAAGAGAGTTGCAGTTGAGGCACTTTCAGACTTTGGCTGGTACAAGTATGTAGGTCTTGACGGCAAGGTTATCGCTATGGAAGGCTTTGGCGCTTCAGGTCCAGCAGCTACATTGTTTGAGCATTTTGGATTTACAGTTGATAATGTTGTTAAGACAGTGAAGGAAGTTATTGGATAAATATCTGGATAAATTTATATCTGGATTAATCTTATGAAATAATAAAACAGATAACAATCAAACAACAATCAAATAGATAATAATAAGGCGCTGGTTTGACCAGCAGTACTGCAATATTGTATATATCGCATTGTGCTGCTGGCTGAATCAGGGCTTTTAGCATATTAGGAGCTTTTATTTGTAAGATAACTCTTATGCCTGAAAAGCTATATGTAATAAATACAAATAAAATACATATAAAATACAATAAATTAACATATAATTACTTGAAATAACAAAAAAATGGGTATATACTATTGATATAAAGATTGTTAGAGTATTAACAATCTAATCAAACAAATGAATGATTGCATTGTGGGGTGCAACCGGTGGATTATTACATTAATCCATATTAATCACTTATTATTTAATTCTATTTTTAGGAGGTACAGGATTATGGTACGTTTTACATTACCAAGAGATTTATATCATGGTAAGGGAGCTCTTGAAGCACTTAAAACTCTCAAAGGAAAGAAGGCTATCATCTGTGTTGGTGGTGGTTCTATGAAGCGTTTCGGATTCCTTCAGAGAGCTGAGGATTATCTTAAGGAAGCAGGAATGGAAGTTAAGTTATTCGAGGGTATCGAATCAGATCCTTCAGTTGATACAGTTATGAAGGGTGCTAAGGTTATGGAAGAATACCAGCCAGACTGGATAGTAGCTATTGGTGGTGGTTCTCCTATCGATGCAGCAAAGGCTATGTGGATTAAGTACGAATATCCAGAAACAACATTTGAAGATATGTGCAAGGTATTCGGTTTACCAAAGCTTCGTACTAAAGCTCATTTCTGTGCTGTTTCATCTACATCAGGTACAGCTACAGAGGTTACAGCATTCTCAGTTATTACAGATTATGAGAAAGGTATTAAGTATCCTTTAGCAGACTTTGAGATTACTCCTGATGTTGCTATTGTTGACCCAGAGCTTGCAGAGACTATGCCTAAGAAGCTCGTAGCACATACAGGTATGGATGCTATGACACATGCTATTGAAGCTTATGTATCTACTGCTAACTGTGACTACACAGATGCACTTGCTCTTCATGCTATGAAGATGATTAAGGATGATCTTATTGGTTCATATAACGAAGATATGGAGAAGAGAGATGCAATGCACAACGCACAGTGTCTTGCAGGTATGGCATTCTCTAACGCATTACTTGGTATTGTAC
>ENA-ORRQ01002183-ORRQ01002183.1-human-gut-metagenome-genome-assembly--contig:-NODE-2183-length-13186-cov-3.759043_pt1 | contig 13186 bp, 10 predicted proteins | sample MGYA00242177_ERZ509138 | MGnify/ENA primary metagenome ERZ509138 (study PRJEB26280, sample SAMEA2338628) | human gut metagenome | biome: human gut; feature: human-associated habitat; material: faeces... | reverse complement strand
ATGCACCGTGTTCAACGGCGAGCTGTCCGCGGAGACGGTGTTCGGTGCATATGGAAAAGATCGGCACGCACTGACCCATCTGGACGTCTATGAAATTGACGATGACACCGGCCTGAACTGGACTGCGAATCAAGCTGAGGATAACCAGGCTGTCCTTGACAAGTATGTGGATGACTATCTGATCCCTTGCAGCAGCACGGACTATCTGACCGACAAAAACCTTCAATGGCTGAGCTGGGAAGAATGTACGCTTGCAAGAAACGAGATCTACGCCCGCCATGGGCGGATCTTCAAGACAGCCGAGATCGCAGCATATTTTAAGAGCAAAGACTGGTACGCAGGGACAATCCCGAGCAACGTATTCGATGCAAATGAGGCTGGATATCTGAGCGACGTTGAGTATGCAAATACCAGATTCATTCTGGATTATGAAAAAGCAAAATTCGGCGGTTCCTATTACTAACAGGAGAGAACAAAATGAAAAAGATTAAAAAGCTGCTCCTGCTTGCAATCGCTGGCGCTATCTTTTTTACGCTTGCAGGCTGCAGCAGCAAACAATCTGAAGAAGACCTGATTGACAAAGTCCTTTGGCAGACGGAACAGCTGGAAACACAGAAAGCGGACGTACCGCCGCAGTCTCCGCAGGAAGAAACAGTGCCAGAAGAGGCGCCTCCCGTGAATGAGCCTGTGCATATAGAACCGATACTCTCTTCGGCTGAGCAGCAGGAGGATCCGCCGGAAGAGCCAGCACCTCAACCACACGAAGCATGGCTTATCGTGATCGATCCGGGGCACCAGAGCCACGGGAACTACGACACCGAGCCGCTTGGTCCCGGTTCCGCCGAGACAAAGGCGAAGGTCGCAAGCGGAACCGCTGGTACAGCATCCGGCCTTGCGGAATATGAGCTGAATCTGCAGGTTTCCCTTCTCTTGCGTGATGAGCTTGAGGCGCGCGGATATCACGTACAAATGACGCGCGAAAGCAACGACGTTGATATTTCCAATGCAGAACGGGCACAGCTTGCCAACGAAGCCGGTGCGGACGCCTATCTACGTATCCATGCCAACGCAGCAGACAGCTCCGCTGCCAATGGCATGATGGCGATTTGCATGACAAAAAGCAATCCATTCAATGCAGATCTCTACCCAGACAGCTATGCGCTGTCGGAAGCTGTTTTGAATGCGGCTGTCGAGGCAACTGGCGCAAAAAAAGAATATATCTGGGAAACAGACACTATGACGGGGATCAACTGGTCCGAGGTACCGGTCACCATTCTGGAAATGGGCTACATGACAAACCCGGAAGAAGACCTGCTTCTGGCATCGGAAGCCTATCAGGAAAAAATCGTGCAGGGAATCGCGAACGGCTTAGATGCCTATTTCTCTGAACGAAAGGCGCCAGCCGGACCGCTTGCAAAGCTTGAAAAAAGCATTCAAACAGAACTGAGCCGCCTGACAAGCAAGTGGGATGTTTGGGTCGAGGATCTGACAGATGGAACAAGCATCCATTGTACGCAGAACATCGAGGAAAACCAGCCGATGGTTTCGGCCAGTCTGATAAAACTCTTTATCATGGGTGCTGTCTATGATAAGATCGAGACTGGCGCGGTAAAAGAATCCGATGTCAGTGAAAAACTGGAGCAGATGATCACGGTCAGCGACAATGCGGCAGCAAACAGCCTGACGATGCTGCTTGGAAGCGGTGATGAAGAAGCCGGACGAAAGACAGTCGAAACATGGGCTGCGTCGATCGGATGTGAAAATGTCGCTTATCATCGCCTGATGCTTGCGGAGAATGACCTGCAAAACCATGTGACTGCACGGGATTGTGCAGAAATCTTGCGCCAGATCTACAAAAAAACCTGCATTTCAGAAGCCGTATCAGAGAAAATGCTGCAGCTGCTGGAAAATCAACAGGTCAACGACCGGCTGCCCCTGCTCCTGCCGGAGGATGTCACAGTCGCGCACAAAACGGGGAATCTGTCCGGGATTTGCATTGCAGATGTCGGGATCGTTGAACTCAAAGACAGCCCCTATCTCATTTGCGTTATCTGCAACGATCCCTATACAGATGCTGGAGCGACGAGCGAGATCGCAGAATTGTCGCAAAGCGTGTATCGCGCATTTGCAGGGTGATGGCGGCTGCGTCCCCTATCGTATAGTGCACCCCCTGCTGCAGGTTTCTGCAGCAGGGGGTGTTGTATATGAGCTTCTTTGGCGTTGCCGATCATTTTATAGTAAGCAGCCGGGGCGTGTCATTTTCGCAGGCCTGGTTTTATGCACAGACCGGAAAATCGATTGCTGAACAGCGGTTCTTCTGGCATGGGCGGCGTTCGTATGAAGCGGCTCGTTACTGGGACAAATTTGCCGGTTTCGCCCGATCGCTGCAGCGACTCTATTACGTCCAGTGTATGATAGGTGAAATCGACAGCCAGTCTCGGCGCACGGCCGCGGATGAGTGCGTCCGCCATATCGCTGACACCGACGCCGCGGCAGTTCTTTTCATAGGGAAACTCAATCGGGAGCTGTCGCCAGGTACTGTCATTGCGTCCCCGAAAGAGAATCTCGCCCGAAAAATCGCATGGTGGTGCGGTAATCAGCGTCCCCTCCGTCCCATAGATTTCAATTCTGGTATCAAGCCGGGAGCACGGTACGTCGAATGAATGCAGCGATGTGCAGATCGCACCGCTGTTCAGATGCATCGTGCAGGCGTAATACGTGGGCATTTCCACGTCGATCTTCTCGCCGCAATGCGGCTGACTGCCGATGGTGCGCTGCGCATAGGTCTTCTTTGCCATACAGGCAACTTCTCCTGCCGGGCCAAGCAGGTACAGGATCCCGCCGATATAATACGGCCCCACGTCATACAGGGGCCCTGCGCCCTTCTGATATAGGAAGAATGGATTCGGGTGCCAGGACTCCGGACCGCCGTTGAACGTCTGACCGACGGAGGCGACCGGCGTACCGATCAGTCCGTTGTCGATCAGCTTCCGGCATGTCTGGATCCCGCCGCCAAGCAGCGTATCCGGCGCGCAGGTGAGCATCAGGTTTTTCTCCCGTGCCAGCGTGAGAAGATGCGCAGCCTCAGCGGTAGTCGCCGCTTTTCCACATATGTGTGCTTTCCTGCCAGAAGAGCCTGCTCGGCAAGCCGAAAATGACTGACGGGATCGGTCAGGATCACAACAATGTCAAATTCCATGGCCAGCAGTTCTTCTGTGCTGACGGCGTAGGGAATGTCGAACTCTGCCGCCCGGCGCCTTGCGCTTTCCCCGCCGCGGCTGCTGACAGCCACGACCTGTGTGTTCCGAAATACTTGTGTGAGCGAATGCAGATAGACACGACTGATGTCTCCACAGCCGATCACACCGACTTTGCATCGATCCATTGATTTATCCCCCCGGCTTCAGCGCCTGGATACAAATTCAACAACGCCGTCACAGGCTGGTACCGTCACGGTGCAAAGACCGTCGATATCATAAATAAGCGTGCGCGGCTCGTCTGTGCGGTTGACGCAGACAAGCGCGTATTCTGTATCGCTTTCCAGCAGACGCACAAGCATGCCGCTGCTCGAGAGCATCCGAATCGCTCCATAGCCGTTTGCGTTGGCGTAGGAAGCGATCAGATCGGCGGTCGCGTCATCGCGGGTATTCCAGTAGGCGCCGCCCGCAAAACCGCCGAACCAAACAATGCGTCCTGCCCCGAAGCTGCGCGTGAGAATCGCAGGGCTGCCATCAGAGAAGACGGCCTTGACTGTCACGTCTGCTGCACAGGAGGCGAAACCCTGCCGGTAGTAGCAGAACTCGCCCGTCCTTCTGCCATCCAGGGTATAGACGGTTTCCGGCACACGCAGAAGATCAAAGTTGACGGACTGCATGCCAAGCAGTTCGCGCAGGAAGCTTCCGTCGGCCTCCAGTTCCCCATTTTCGCGATAGCTTCCGGCACCGGCCTCAAGCACAAGCGTGCCACCGGCTTTTACGTACGCAGTAAGCGCGCGGCGCTCGTCTTCACACAGTGAGAGTGTCATGGGGAGATACAGCGTTCGCACGCCTTCGGCGTAAAGAGTATCCGCATAATCCGCATGCGCAAACCGGCAGGGAATCCCGCGGTCGGTAAGCGCCTGGTGATAGCCCTTGAAGCTGTTATTGTATTTCTTTTCCTCCTGTACGGCGTTTGCCAGAAGGTCGCTGTTGCGGGACAGGAAAATCGCGTTGGATGAAAGGCAGCGTTCGAACTGCTCGAGCTTCAGTGCCGAAAACTGCCTTGCACAGTTCCCGGCCTCGCGCGAACGCGGCGTATTGGTGCCATCGATATTGACAAGGCCAAAGCCAGGCGACTCCATGCCGGCGGGCTCTGGCTTATACTGCCAGTAGACCACGCCCTTACCGCCCGCGGCGATCACGCTCCAGTTCCACTGGCGTACATCCGGCTCCTTCGGCACAACCCCCGCAAGCAGCCCCTCTTTGCCGCCGCCGCCCTGCAGCTCAACCTGATAGAAGGGTTTCCCCCGTGACGCTTCCGCCACAACCTCCGCGTTCATGAAATGCTGACCAATGTGCTCTGTTCCCATCAGCCACAGCGGGAATGCGGAAAGGCCAAACTGATCGACTTCCCGGGCAAGCAGGAATTCATCCGTCAGATCCTTGGCAAGGCCGCCGTCGTTGACCTGCCCCATATAGCCGGAGTAGGCGACATGCGTCTGCACGGTTTTACCGGGTGCGCCGCGCCTGACAGCCGCCGCGCGGTCATGCAGAAGTGCCCGCAAATTGTCCATGCCAAAGCGCCGCCAGTCGATCATATCCGCAGCGGTGCCGTATCTGCGCGGTGCCTCGACCTGCTCCCAGCTGCTGTAGCAGCGGAACCATGCCGCGTTCAGCTTTTCAAGCGTGCCGTAGCGCGATTGCAGCCAGCCGCGGAATTTGGCCTGCGTATGCTCACAGTAGCAGAGCAGGCTATCCGGATAGTCGTACATGGGCTCCAGGTGCGGCTCATTCCACACATCAAAGCATGTAACCGCGGGATCGGCAGCGAAATGCTTCGCCGTCTCATAGCAGAAGCGGTAGATCAGCGCGGCATAATCCGGGCTGTCCGGGCAGAGGCCGGGCCAGCCCGCAGTCGGAATATTACCAGGGCCGCTGTATTTCAGCTGCTCGCCCGTGGACATTTCATAAAATGCACCGAGCTTACCGTCGGAGGTCCAATAGGGTGCGCCCTCCGGGATGAGATTGATCACAACGCTGAGCCCTTTTTTCGCGCAGAGCGCCGTGAGCGCATCAAGATCGTCAAACTGAAACACGCCGGGCTCGCGCTCGATCCAGTTCCAGACTGCCCAGAGCTTTACGGTATTGAACCCGAGCGAGACCATGTTGTCAAGATCATTTTCCCAGCAGCCGCGATAGGGAAAGGGCGGGCGATAATATTGAGAGCCGTAGATCATAGTTTTCTCCTCTGTTTTTTATCCTTTGACCGATCCGGCAGTCATGCCGGTAACGAGATATTTCTGCATGGCGAAGCCAATGAGAATCACGGGCAGCATACCGACTGTCGCAGCAGCGCTGCATTTGCCCCAGTCGACTGTCAACGCACCGGTAAAGCGGCTGATTCCGACCTGGATCGTATAGGCCTTCATAGTCGTCAGCTGCAGCGCGTAAAGCAGTTCGTTCCAGGAGCATTGGAACGTCAGAATGATGGAAGAACCCAGCGCGGGCTTGAGCACAGGCATCATGATCTTCCAGAACGCCTGCATTCTGGTTGCGCCATCAATCGTGGCAGCCTCGAGCAGCTCCATCGGAATATCACGCATGAAGCCGAGGATCAGCCATACGATAAACGGCAGGTTCAGCGAGCAGTGAGCCAGAATGACACCAATATACGTGCGGTGCAGCCCGAGCTTGACCAGAATGCTGTAGAACGGGATCAGAATCGTAATGGACGGGACAAGCTTACCGATCAAAAGAAAGCTGGAGGCCTGTTTTCCGGCTCTGGATTTCATGATCAGAAGCCCATATGCACCCATTGCGCCAAACAGCACGCAGATCAGCGTTGTAACAGACGTGATGATGATTGAGTTTTTGAAATACAGTAGGAAATCGCCGTTGCTGAAGGCCTTCTGGAAATGAGAAAGCGTTGGCTGAAAGAAAAGTTTCGGAGGGATCGCCGTAATGTCGAGCGTCGGCTTGATTGCGTTGGTGATGACAATATAGACGGGGATCAGCGACCACAGGAAGAACAGCGCGAGGATCACAGCGCGCGCAATTTTTGCCGCTTTGGATTCTTTGATGCCCAGCATGCTCAGCCCTCCTCGTCACGCTTGATGTTATATTTGATAAACGGGATCCCGAACAGGAGCATCGTAAGCACCATGGTAAACAGTGAGATGGCCATCGCATAGCCCATATCATTGGTCTTGAAGGCGGTGCGATAGGCGTAGATGCTCAGGGACATGGTAGAGTTGGACGGACCTCCACTTGTAAGCGAATAGATCAGGTCGAAGACCTTGATCGTATCGACGCCGCTGACGACGAGAATCACCATATAAATCCCCGTAAGAAGCGGAAGGGTTATTTTGAAAAACAGCTTAAGCCCGGAAGCCCCATCCAGATAGGCCGCTTCATAGACGTCTGCCGGGATCGAGGTCAGACCTGCACTGACGACGAGAATGACAAACGGGACGACCTGCCACCAATGCGCGACAACGACGCAAAGCATCGCCGTTTTCTCGCTGGACAGCCCGGGAACCTGTGAAATACCGAGGTGAACGAGACTTAAAACATAGTAGAACGGCCCCGAAGCGGGGTCAAAAATAAATTTCCAGATCAGGCCGACAATCAACGGCGAGATGAGCAGCGGAATCAGATAGACCGCGCGCAGCACATCGCTTCTGCGCCGGGAGACCTTCGTCAGCAGCACCGCAATCAGTGTGCCGAAGAAAAGATCGCCGGAGGTAGCGAGCAGCGCAAATTCCAGCGTATTCCACGTGACCTTTCCAAGTGTTTCGTCCTTGAACAGGCGCAGATAATTTGCCAGACCAACAAAGGTCTCGCCATCCAGCCGGCCGCCTACCTTATAGGCATACAGGCTGATATACAGCCCATAGAAAAACGGGACGATCATGACGACCAGTACGATAAAAAGCGTTGGAGAAAGCAGCAGCGTAGGGAGAAAATCGCCCTTTTCGAGCGAGATACGCGTTGAAGAACGTTTATTTTTCATAGCCATCCTTATCCAAAGAGCCTGTAGGGTTCGGGTGGACAGCCCGGCTGAACCGGACTGCCCACCAGTTCTCACATGAGATATCTCAGCTTAATTTGACGGTATCCGCCAGATCGTTCTGGAGCTTGTTGAACACCTCGACCGGATCGGCACCGGAGGCCGCGATCTCAGAGAGTGCGGCCTGCAGCGGGTCGGACAGTGCGCTTGCGCTGGCAGCCAGAGGCTGCGTCTTGCCGTTCGCCATCTGCTCGGACAGCGCGGGGAGGAAGGGTTCCGCCGCGAGAACATCAGCGTCGGACGACAGCGCGGCAACTGCGGAAGTATGGCCGATCTGAACAGCCATCTGCTTTTCCACATCCGCACTCGTGAGATATTTTACCGCTTCCCATGCAGCATCCGGGTTGGCGCTGTTGGCAGCGATCGCCCAGGACCAGGTGTTCAGGCAGCCGGAGACGGATTTCTTGCCGGGCATTGCGCCATAAGCGACGCAGTCGGCGATCACAGAGCCTTCAGGATCGGAGTCAAGGCCGGAAAGGCCGGACATCGTGATTCCGAACGGGCATTTGCCGGTGCGGATGGCCTCGGAGACCTGATCGTTGTGCCAGGTGACTGCACCGTCCATGGCGTACTGCGCGAGCTCGGCGTACTGCTGTGCTGCCTCAAGGCAGACATCACTGGTAAGAGCAAGGCTGCCGTCAGCATCAAAGTAATCGCCGCCGTTGGAATAGAGGATCATCGCATAAAGGTCCATGGCTGCCTGGCCCTGCATGAGCGGCAAGCCGATGCCGGTGCCAGCTTCCTTAAAATACTTCGCCAGCGCGACGAGCTCGTCCCACGTGGCGGGGATGTTCTGGCCTTCCCGTTCGAGCCATTCGGTGTTGTAGGTCATCATCATGCCCTGCATCATGTCAGGCATGGCATACATGGTGCCATCGACCTTGCCAATCTCCACAATACCGGAAAGATAATCGTCCATGTTCAGATCGTCGCGTGCAATGTAGGAGTCGAGCGGGAGCAGCCAGCCATTTGCGACATACTCAGGGATCCAGACCTCGGGAACCCAGATCAGGTCATATTCGCCGGATGCGCTCATGCTGAGGATCTGTTTCTCCTTGAGGTTGTTGTAGTCAACGTCGTCAATAACGATTGTGCCGTTTGTGTAGCTTTCCACAATGGCCTTCTGGGTATCGGCGTTCGGACCTGCCCAACGGGAAGCAACGACGGTCACGCCGGAGAAATCGGAGCCGGAAGATGCAGCCTCAGCAGGAGCTGCTGCAGACGCATCGGTGCTGTCGGATGCATCGGCGGCAGGAGCCGCGGGCTGTGCGCATGCACAAAGTGCAGCAAGCAGACTGAGTGCAAGAAGGAGAACGAGTGCCTTTTTCATATTGGTGGTTCCTTTCTTTTTTTATTCGAACACGGGTCTTCGTGTGTTCTATGAATCAATAGGTGGTGCGGTTATAGATCTCGACCTGAACATCCTTGTGCAGATCCACGAATCTGGCGCTGAAGCCGCCTACACGCACGATCAGATCCCGGTAATCCTCCGGGCGCTCCAGCGCGTTTTTCAGATCCTCTCTACCGACGACAGAGATCATGGCCTGCGCGCCGCCGCGATCAAAGTAATTCTGAATCAGCTCCAGAACCTTTTCTCTGGACGCCTGGAACAGTTCCTTGCTGAACCGGAAATTCTGCACAGTGCCGGCATTGTTGTCCTGCGGCATTTTCAGCAGAGAATTGATCATTGCAGTCACGCCGTTTTTATCTGCGCCAGGCTCAGGATTGTTGGCGTTGGCAAACGGTGTGCCTGCCTTGCGGCCGTTTGGCGTTGCGCCGACCCAGCGGGCAAGTGTCGTATTCTGGTCGTTGTTGATGATGACAGAAAGATTGGTATCGAGACCAGCCAGAGGTGCCTGCGCTGCAATATCCTGGTTGATATCGCTCTGCAGCTTGACGACCATGCGGTCGACGTCGTCGATGTCGTTGCCGTACTTCGGCAAATCAAGCATCATGCGGCGCTCTTTTTCGAAGCCGAAGAAATTGTTGTCCAGAATGCGGACAAGCTCGCTGCCGGTCAGCACCTTTTCATCATAGATCAGCTTTTTGATTGCAAAGAGGCTGTCGCCGGCATCGACCAGGCCGTAGAGCTCCAGCGTGCCGTTGAGACTCTGGCAGCCGCCGGCAAACATCGGCTTTCCGCTCTCTAGGCAGCCGTCATAGAGCATGGAGAAGTACAGGAACGGATGAATCGAGCCGGTCTTATCGTACTCATAGCGCTCAAATTTCGCTTCAGCGGCGATATAGAAGTGCAGCTGCGTCAGATAGTTATCATAGAATTCTTCAAAGCTGCGGCATTCGGCAAGCGCCTTGGTTTTCGGACCGACCCACTTCCGGCTGACCGGTTCATAGCCGCCGCGGATTGCGATCTCGAGGATCTTGGATACGTTCATCGAACCGCTGGGGGTGTGGATACTGTAATGATCAAATTCGATCTCGCCGCAGCCGAGAGGGACGTAGGATTCTGCGCGGGCTCTGTCGACGCCATAGCCCTTCATGATCGCAGGGACGAGCACATCGTCGTTATACAGCAGCGGATAGGAGCGCCCCTCCTCGATGCAGCGCATCGCCGCATCCCAGACCGCCTTCGGTGTCTGTTTGCTGAAGCGGAGCGTAAACTGTGGAAGGACTTCCTTGACCGTGCGGCAGGCTTCGATCGCGACGAGCGAGAAGCGATCCGCATTTTCCGTATTTCTGCGCCCCAGACCGCCGACAAACAGGCGGCCATCGACCTCGCAGTTGAGATGGTCGATCAGGCGGAAATAAGACTGCACCAGTGCCAGCGCCTCTTCATCCGAGAGCGCACCGCTGTCAATATCCTTGACATAGAGGTCCCCAAGATAGATATCCGCCCGGCCGTACTCGACCTGAGGTGCCATTATACCATACATCCATACCAGCTGGATAGCCTCGCGCATGGACTGGGGCGCACGCTCGGTGATGTTCTGCAGGACCTGCGCCATGACGCGGAGCTCGGCAGCACGTTGTGCATCCGGATGGCTTTCGGCCATACGCAGCGCCTGGTCGCGGTAATACAGGCAGCATTCTGCGATCAGATCGACTGCGCCCAGCATGCATTCATACAGAATCACGTCACCGCCGCGTGCCTTCTCGCGCTCGATGCAGCCGCGGATCTCCGCCTGCATACCGGGCAAACCAACCTGAACAAGCTTATCGAAGTTGGGATACGAGCCCGCCATGCGGAGGATCGGCGTTGCGGGCAGCGGATCGTTTTCCCAGACGTCGGTGTAGAAAACATCCTTCAGATCCGCGGGAACGTCGGCCATGACCTTTGCCCCGGTGCGCTCAGCATACCAGAAGGTCAGCATATCGTGGATATCCTCCCGGTATTTCTGGTTACCGGGCTGGTTGGCCAGCAGATCGGCGATCCGCGCAAGATCGGCGTAGTAGCCGAAGCCACCAGTCTGGTGCTGTGAGCCGAAGCCGACAATGCCCATCTGCACGCGGCCCGCGAACAGATCTTCGTCCTCAATCTCATGCATGATCGCAGGAAACTGCGCGCGCAGCGCGGCAAGCTCAATCTGCGCCGGATGCGTAAACTTCGCCTTCGCTTCCCGATACGCCTTCGTAAAGGCAATCTCAAAGGACAGGTCTGTGCGAGGATGCTTGACTTTCCAATTGTTCATCTGGAGCCTCCTGAAAAATTTTTGATTTTTTGCCTGGACTGTGATATATAAAAACAAGAATGAATCAGCGTCCGAAAAGGGGTGTACGCCGTGGCTGTGCAATTTCTTGCCGAGAACTATCTGCTGCAGGATCAGCTTGGGATCTGCTCATATCTTACAAACACGGTAACCGTGCCGCATTTTCATGATTACTACGAGATATTTCTTGTGGAAAAAGGCACCGGAACGCATGTGACACAGCAGGGATCATTTGAGATCGTCCCTGGCGATCTTTGCTTTGTGCGGCCGGAAGATATCCATTTTTTCAAGTCCAACAAATGCGAGATGTTCAATATTCTGATCTCAGACGAGCTGTGGAATCAGGCTGCCGCATTTATCGGGCCAAGTCCGGTGCTTCGCGATCTGACCGGCGCGGAGGCGCCGATCAAAATCAATCTGCATCAGGAGGACTTCGAATTCACCCGTCATATGCTGGAGACCAATATCCTTGTACCATATAACAATAAGGACGACTATAACGCGCAGCTCAAGCTCGTACTGATCACCATGCTCAAGCTGTTTTTCACTTATCCTCTGCAGGAAAAGGAGCAGCTCCCGTCGTGGATGGACAATCTGCTCAAGCAGATGCAGAATCCTGCGCGGTACGCTGAGGGGATCGAGGCTATGTACCGCATCTCCGGCTATACGCCGGAGCACCTGTGCCGCTCGTTCAAGCGCTATCTGAACACGACGCCGACCGCGTATCTCAACGCACTGCGGATCCATGAGGCAAGCCGGTTTTTGATCTATACCGACGAAGAGATTCTTGAGATCGCGTCAAAATGCGGCTTCAACTCACTGAGCCATTTCTATCATCTGTTCAAGACCACATACTGCATGTCGCCCATGCAATACAGAAAACTGCGTAAATTTCAGCGCAGCGCACAATAGCATCGTGATCAGCCCAAGCGGGCGTCGCAGCCGAGTGCGCGCAGCTGTGAAAGCCACTGCTGCTTCTGCTCCTGCTCCGGGATCTCCGCGCGGAAACTGTCCGCGCGGCCAAGCTGTCCCTTTTTGCTCTCGCCCATCGTGTGATAGGCCATCAGTTCTACATGGTCGATCGCGTCCAAGGAAGACGCCAGACGCGCGATGCCCTCAAAATGTGCTGTGCAGTCATTGACGCCCGGAATGATCGGGCAGCGGAGCACAATGCGCTTGTGCTGCCCGGCAAGATAGCGCAGATTGTGCAGGATCAGACTGTTGTCAACGCCGATATACGTCTTATGCAGCGCCGGATCAGTCAGCTTCCAGTCGAACAGGAAACAATCGGTTAGAGGGCTGATACGTGCAAGCACGTCCGCGTTGGCAAAGCCACTGGTTTCAATGTAAGAACGGATCCCCGCTTCTGCGGCAAGCCGCAGGAGCGCTTCCAGGAACTCTGGCTGCATCAGCGGTTCGCCGCCACTGACTGTCATGCCGCCGCGCTCGCCGAAAAAGGGCTTATCCTTACAGACGCTGTCGATAACGCTTCCGGCCGTCTGCCTGCTGCCGCATAGCTCCAGCGCATCATAGCAGCATACTGCGGTACAGAGCCCGCACCGGATGCAGCGGGAAAAATCCACAAAATGAACGCCGCCATCAAACCGGTGTACCCCATGCTCGCAGACGTCGGCACAGGCCATGCAGCCGACGCAGCGAGCAGGCTTGTACATCAGCTGCGGTGCAGCAAGCTGCGATTCCGGATTATGACACCAGCGGCAGTGCAGCGGGCAGCCTTTCAAAAAGACCGTTGTCCGGATCCCGTCGCCGTCTGTGATGCAGAATCTTTGAATATTGAAGATGACGCCCTGTATTTCTCTGCTGTTCATGGCAACGCTCCAACAAATGCATAGAATTGTGTTGCATTGACTTCATTATATCTGCTATATCGGCATTTTTCTTCTGTTCGCTTGACGAATTATTGTAATATATTGATGTGTCTTGTCACATTGCACAGCACAGCTTGCGGGTTTTTGTGTATATAAACAAAGCCCCCGCGCCGGTCCCGCCACTGCCAAAGCTGTCGCAGAGGCCGCAAGAAGGACCCGCGTAATGAGGAGTGGCACCAATGTAATTAAAAACTGCGCCATCAAAGTGTTTCCGTTTTTTCAAAAAAAGCAGCCGGTCTCAAAATGAGATCGGCTGCTTTTTTCCATATTGCTTTCCCTGGGTCCGGACATTTTATGCGCAAACACCTGCCGCGCGGTCAAATCTTCAAATACTCCATCATACTCCTCTGAAGCCGGTTGTGGATC
>ENA-ORRQ01002179-ORRQ01002179.1-human-gut-metagenome-genome-assembly--contig:-NODE-2179-length-13190-cov-4.985078_pt1 | contig 13190 bp, 8 predicted proteins | sample MGYA00242177_ERZ509138 | MGnify/ENA primary metagenome ERZ509138 (study PRJEB26280, sample SAMEA2338628) | human gut metagenome | biome: human gut; feature: human-associated habitat; material: faeces... | reverse complement strand
TGTTCCAGATATGTTGCCGTTTGTGGATGTGTCCGCAAGTCATATAGTCGGGATGGTCGTTCCATCCTTCCAGGTCTACTTCCTCCTGTCCGCCGATGACAATCTTCTCGCTCGCATCCTTCTTGGCAATGTCCGACCCCTTGGCGTACATGTGCGCCATCATGATGCACTTCCTGCCTGGGTGTTTCTTTCGTGCCTCAGCCGTCAGTTCTCTCAGAAAGTCGTTGACTCCCTGCGAGTAACTTGTGTTCTGCACCACATCGCTCCTAAGGAAAGGTACGGCGAGGATTATGACTTCTTCTCCTTGCTCGTTGGTTACGGGTATGATGAGGTCGTCGAAGGAATAGAGCCAATTGGATTGCTGCCATATTTTCCTTACGTTTCCTCTTATTTCCACATGGTATCGGGTGAGCAGCGGACGTGGTGCCTCCAGTCGGCTGGCTGAATCGTGATTGCCGGCGGTGATTATGACCTGCATGTTCGGACACAGTTGGGTGGCATCGGCAAGAAACTCGTAATAAACGGTCTGTGCCGCTGCCGATGGATTCCCGTTATCAAAGATGTCTCCTGCGATGAGGAGAGCATCGGGTTTTTGTTCAGCTATTTGCCCTAAGAGCCATTTCAGGAAATGCTTGTGTTCAGGCAGACGGTCGTTGCCATGAAACAAGTTGCCCAGATGCCAGTCGCTGGTTGCTAATATCTTCATACTCATAAGGATGTATAATCTTAGTGTTTTCTTTATCTCAAATTTGCAATCCTTTGCCTTTGGCTTGCAATCCGACAACAAAGTTGGCACAATTATTTGGGATACGCAAGGAAATAGGCCCAAAAACGAAGAATTATGGATGGAAAAGTGAAGATATTTGGGGAAAGACAACAATATAACTATGAACAATATTATTGAAGACTTCTGTATGGCTTATGACTTCAAGTCTATTACATGTGGCTATCCAGTTCCTTAATAAAAACAGATTGTTTAACTCCTAAGCTGGGCAGGAGTATAAGGTGCCCTGCAATTATATTCCCCCGCACTTCACGGGAAAACGGCAAGGGTCTATATGCCACGATGAAAAGGTGGCGTATAAACCCTTGACTATATTGTGCGATATTCGTAATATCATGGCATCAAACCAAAGTAGTCATTTTCAGAAAATCTCGCAGATGAATGTGCTTAATGCCATCAATATTGGTTTGACTGTAAAGCCTATCCATAGAAATCACGTATTTGGGATGACTGTCTTTTATCAATTTCAAATTGCCGAATTCACGCTCTACCGTTTCCTCAGAAGCCAGCAGATAGGTAACTTGCACATACGCCACACTATCCGCTTTCTCGGCAACAAAATCAATCTCAGCCTTATACATCTGACCAACATATACTTTATACCCCATCCTGCACAAATGGATATATACAGCGTTCTCCATCACCTTTTCTATATCAAAACGCCTGTTGCCACCTATAATATGATTCCTGATTCCCAGGTCTTCGAAATAGAACTTGTCGCCTAACTCGAAAAGTCGCTTGCCATGAATGTCGTATCTGTTAACTCGATCGATAATAAAAGCATTGCTTAAATACTCCAAATACGTGAGAATCATCTTGGCAGACGTTTCGGTGTTCTGGCTTTTCAGAAATTTTACAATACTCGTTGCTGAGAATTGTTTACCGATATTATCGCTCACAAACTTCAGCAGCGTTCGCAACAATGGTATGTTTCTGATGTTTTCTCGCTCTATGATATCACGAAGTACTATCGTATTATACACATTGTCAAGATAATCTTCTACCAAATCCGTATTTTCCAATCCTAAACTGCGCAACTGAGGGAAATTCGACGCATCACGCAACTCTTGCCGACACGCCTCTGACCCGTCAACGCAATCATCATTCCACGTCCAAACATGCGCTCAATATGTTCGGAATACCCTATTCTTTCTAATATTTTTTGTTTCATACGAGTAAAACTTTCCGCAAAAATACTATTTTTGTTTCGTATAAGTAATAAAAGCGACGGCTCTTTTGTTTTTATTACTTATAATTAACATGTTCGCTATATCGACTATAATAGTTCTTATTGTTAAAAAATATCTTAATTTCTTGCTTTAAAGGACAGACAAAGAATGAAGACCAGCAAGGTTGCATGGTTGAGATAGGGTCTTTGGGCTTCGGTCCATGCACCACCATCGCCCACCATCCACACCTCTTGCCTTGACCTGCTGTAAATAACGGCAGAAGCCGTAAGGCGTTCCTCGGGATGCTGCAACAATCGCTCAGCCACGCCCAAAGGCTTATACACTTTATCGCATATATAAATGCATGATGCCTTGGCAGAAATCATCCGCCAAGGCATCCGCTTTCAATTCTTGTATGATATATTCAGAGATGAGCATCATGGCATAACGTCCAATCCATCCTCACAGGCCTCCTGGCACTTCTTGCCAATAATGCTCTTCTCTATTACATTCATGATTTGACGCTCATACATTACTTAACAACAAACTTCTTACCAGCCACGACGTATATGCCAGAAGAAAGATTGCTCATATTATTACTGGTGCACACGCGTTGCCCGCTCAGGTTATAAACAAACCCATCGGCTTGAACCGCAGCGTCCTCTTGTCTTGTCACGTTCTCTATGGCTGTCGTAGAAGAATCACCATCAAAGCTGAACGAGAGCTTCGCGGGAATGCCTTTTGCATCTGTTATGGTGACATACCAACTTGTACCCACAAAGTTTTTCCACTCTGAACTAAGATGATACATATTACCGTTATTTACCACGTATGCATTAGCAGGAGCTGCACCCGGGTCGTAATAGAAGCCCTGGAACTTAACCGTATAATCACCAGAAGTTTTCTCTTCTATTACTTCATCACCAGTAAATGTAGGAGGAACAACACCCTTTACCTGATAGATAGGTCCATTTACCTTTACCGTGGCATCGTTACCCCAAGGGAATGTGTATACATCAGTCTTTGTCTTGATATCGGCCTCCTTGCCCACCTTGATGATATAAGGCGTGCCAGCAACGATACCCTCCTTATCAAGATCAACAGTCTTGAAATAGACACAGGTTCCATTCACCTCCTTAAAGACACTGAGTTGCACCCCCTTCTCGCCTCCGAATGTCTGTTTTACCTGGTCGCCCGTCAGTGTGCAAGGAAGAATCAGGCTTTCCCACTGGTCCTTGTGGAAGTAGCGGCGTATGTTGTAAGTAACGGGGAACTTATACTGGTCATTACCCTTAGGATTGTGGTTGATGCCACTTGGAGTGTAGGAACCATCGTTGTTCTGGGTTATTTTAAACTCATCGGTGCTTGTGTTCGTAGCATCGAGATACCACTCCTTGTCTCCCATATAGAAAAGTTGGAAATTGTCAAAAAAGGCATAGCCTCCATCGTTGGCTCTCTTGCCAGCACCGATGTAGAGAGTACCCGTACCCGTCGTTGCATCATCCGCCTTTACGAGGACTGCCACACTGCTGTCGTACTTACGATGGTCCACATCCTTGTCTTCATAAGGATTGTTCTCTGCGAATATTTTACCGGCATTGACACAATGCTTGATAGAAATATCCTCATAACCCTTCAAGCCTTTAGGTTTGTTAATTCCGTTGAGAATCCAAGGAGCATTCACCGTCATACTATTGCGACGGTCGAAGATGCCATAATTCTCAGGGCCGTAGTCGAATTTGTTGTTGTCCCAAACGAAAGTAGAGAAGCCTCGGTCGTGAGCCTCCTTAGTCAAGAAATTACAGTAGTAGCTCATGTTTGATTGCACTTCCCCTGGGTTTGAAGTATTACGATTGGTTACTCCCCACTCTCCTATTACGATGCCCAGTCCTTGGTTGCTCCAGGGTTTCACGTCGTCTTCGAAGAATTTCTTCATCCAAGTCTCGTTTTCAGGAGGTGTCGTGCCAGCATCCTTGTAAGCATCACCCCAGTAATCGTAGCGGTCACCTGTGTTGGGGTAGCCGGCATAGCTCCATGGCTGATAGAAGTGGAATTCCACACTCATATAGTTGTTGCCATTGCCTGGGACATCCGTCGGAATGATGAAACGTCCATTGATGCCATACCAAGGGTTGCAAGCGTAAGTCTGTACGATGAGGTGACGCTTGGCATTGTTGCCGCCTGTGTTACGAACCGCATTCACAAATGTCTGATTGTAAGCATTCTGCACTATGAGGTTATCGTTAGTAGGCTCCTTCCAGTTGTCCTTGACGTGAACCTCATTAGTACCGGCGAAAGCCAAGCGACTGTCATAATCGGCAAACTCAGTGGCGATATTCTTCCAGAGGAGCGCAAGCTTCTCGCAGTTTTTAACCTTATATTCATCGGTAGGATTATTTTCGAGCCACTTTTCATGATGCGCATTGATGATAACCTTGAGGTCATTATCCAGACACCAACCCACTACCTCCTTGATACGAGCAATCCAAGCCTTGTCGATGCTCATCGCCTGAGCATTGGTAATGTGACACTGCCAACGAATTGGAATACGGACGGCATTGAAGCCTGCCTTCTTCACGGCTTGTATCATCTTCTTGGTAACAACGGGATTGCCCCAAGCTGTCTCTGCATGGATGGAACCATCAGGGTTACCAATCTGCATCGACTCACCATCCTGTCCAGGAGCAGAACACTCAAATTCGTTACCAAGATTCCACCCCACAATGTCTTTATTCCATTGCTGGGCAGTAGGCATGGATTCGCATACGCCATCTGAATCATTGGATGAGTTCTCCTCCAACGTGTTTGCTTCGCATGAGAAACATGTGAAGATGCCTATTAAAAAGAGGCTAAAAGTAAAAACGAATCTTTTCATTTTAGGTTTATGATTGTTATTGTTTCGTTTAAAATAATCCGTTTGCAATGACGCAACAGATTCTGGCTGCAAAGGTAGGTAAAAGGAACAGTAAGAGGGTTTGATAACAAACAAAAGAGGTTTCAATTCAGACATTTCGTCTAAACCAAAACCTCTTTATATTAACTAAAGTCTTAATTTACAGATACTTACTTGGAGATACTCCAAAATGTTTCTTAAACACAGTACTAAAGTACTTCACATTCACGAAACCTGCTTTCACTGAGACATCCAACACGCTGTCTCCCTGTTTCAAGAACATCGCAGCCTGTTCCAGACGAATCAATCGCATAAAATCCTGCGGACTTTGACCAGTAAGCGTCTTCAGTTTGCCATAGAAAAGCGTTCTACTCATCGCCATTTCTCTACAGAGACAGTCGATATTAAAGTCGGTATCGCTCAGATGACTCAAAACCAAACGGGTAGCTTTTTCCACAAAGGCCTGGTCTTGTTGATTCAAAATGGCTTGCTCTTCTTTCTCATCAGAAGCCAGGATAGTTTCTATCGGTTCATCTGCAGCATTCAAATCCATCACCTGTTTGGATGAATCTGATTTAGCAGAAACATCACCTCTAACAAGCGCAAGACTTCGGTCCATGTAATATTGGCTCAACCGGCGACGATTCTTCAACATACTGTCTATCTTGCTGGCAAGAATAGCCGCGTCGAAAGGCTTGGATATATAATCATCCGCCCCCAATCCAAGTCCTTCAATCATAAAATTGCGCCCTGCCTTAGCAGTAAGCAGGATGACAGGCAACCAGGAAGTGTCCTTGTTTTCCTTGATGCGTTGGCAAAGTACATCACCCTGCATACCAGGCATCATCACATCCGAAACAACGATGTCACATTCACCGCCCTCTTCTAAATATTTCAAGGCAGCATCGCCACTTTCCACATCCACCACCCGATAAGTATCACTAAATGTCATGCGGATGTATTGACGAAGATCTTCATTGTCATCAACAAAGAGAAGCGTATCCTTCGAAACGTCAGAATTCTGATTATCTGAAGAAGCCACAGATTTCATTTCCTCATCATGAACATCTTGATGATCAGAAGATATGGTCTCTACATTTTGCGCCTCTTCTACAGGTTGAGTTGAAGATGCTGCAGAATTCCCCAAAGGCAACACTACATGGAAGGTAGTACCCTTGCCTTCTTCACTAACAAAAGTAAGTTTTCCACCTAATTTCTTCACGAGTTGGCGGGTAAGCATCAGTCCCAATCCGCTTCCCATTTCTTGCGAATTCACGGCATTTGATGCTCGGAAGAAACTCTTGAAGATATTCTTAATTTCTGCTTTAGGAATGCCAATACCCGTATCACTCACCAGAATCTGCGCAGTCTTCCCTTCGATGGAAGCCGATAATGTTACCTTTCCACCTTCAGGCGTATATTTGATAGCATTCGAAAGAAGATTTTCTAATATCAAATCCATCATCTTGACATCTGTATGAACCAGATGCTGCGGACAAGCTTCAAGACTCAGATGAATATGCTTCTCCTGAGCTGCCACTATAAATTTTTCCACCTGCAAGCGTAAGAACATAGGCAATTCTACATCTTGCAGACGAACCAGTTCGGCCGACTGCTCGACCTTCTGGAAGTCAAGCAATTCTGTTACCATCGTCAACAGTTTATTGCCGTTGCGCTGAGCCATATCCAAAAAAGCACGACTCTTCTCACTCAAGTGAGAATCTTTAGACAGATCAACAAGAGGAGCCAACACCAAACTTAAAGGAGTACGGATGTTATGAGCTGTATTGACGAAGAAATTAATTTTCTCGTCATAATACCTGCGCTGCAATCGTTCTTTATAATACTGCCATGCAAAATATATGATGGCTGTCAGAATAGAGAGATAGACAATCCATGCCCACCAGGTGTTCCACCAAGGTTGAGCGATAGAGATTTTCAGCGATGTTGCACCCAATTCCCTACCATTACTTCTGCCAATAGCCTTGACATAAAGTACATAGTTGCCAGAAGGTAAATCGACAAATCGTGCTAACTGATAAGAAGACAATTTACTCCAGTCACGATCATATCCTTCCAAATAATATTGATATTGGATGTCATGCTGATATTGATAATTGATGCTCTCGAAAGAAACAATCAGCGTATTCTCATGATGGTGAAGGTGCAAGGTGCCTTCCTGTAACATCTCAAAGAGGGTTTCATTCCATTGGCCGGTACGCTCTACGCCTTCCACCTCTACACGATGGATACGAAGCGGAGCGGCATAATTCAATCCTTTGGCAAACATCGGAGCCAAAGCCACTACGCCATCATTACTGCCAAAAAGCATCCTGCCATCTGAAGTACACGCCACAGACATACGATTATACTCACGTTCCAGTCCCTTGAAGAAGTTGAGATTTACCACCTTCCCATGATAGATGAAGGCTAACCCCTTATCTGTGCTCAACCACAACTTGCCGTTCTTTCCCTTGATAAGTCCATAAACCACATTAGACGGTAATGACTCCTGGGTTGTATAGTTTCTAAACTTATTAGTCGTCAGGTCATAATCATAAAGTCCACCACCATCCGTACCTATCCAGACATGACTGGAATTCTGATAAACCATACTGTTGACAAAAAATTTTATGTCTTTATCGGGATATTGTTCTGGATAAAAAAACCGGCGTGGGTGCATAGGATTCTGTTTGTCTATCAGATAGCAACCATGCGAAGTTCCTACTGCGATACTGCGCTTATCCTCTGATTCGGTAATGCATTGAACCTCGTTGACAGGCAGATAGAAAGCAGTCTTCCCCACTCCTCTGGAAATATTCTTTCCTGAGGGGAAACAGGCCATATCACCATCCAGACAGCCTATCCAGAGATTGCCTTCGCTATCAGTAAAAAGACTGAACACATAGTCACTCTTCAACTTTCCATTACTAACAGAATAAGCAGGCTTACTGGTTCCATCACTGTTCACCTGATATACACCATTGCCATAAGTACCTACCAGAACCCTTCCATCAACAGTCTGACAAATGGTAAGTGCCACCTTGTTATATAGTCCATGATGCCAGGAATGAGTCTGCAAATCATAAACACTTACTCCTTTATCAGTAGCATACCATATTTTTCCATCGCGGCTTTGGAACACATCGTTCACACAATTATCTAACAGCGATTGATTGTTAAGATACTCGTGCGTAATATACTCCAGAGTATGTTCTATCGGAATGGCTAAATCTACTCCTCCCGAATAAGAACCTGCCCATAAATCTCCAAAGCGGTCACGGCACAAAGTATATAAGCCGTTACCCTTCAACACGTTACCATTGCGTCCATCTGTATCCAGTAAGAGCGTGGTTTGTTTATTCTGCTTATCATAGGCATAGATTCCAGCTCCATCTACAGCCATCAGAATGGTTTTATGATCAAATGAAATAATGGAACGTACTGGAATCTGCGGAATGTTCTGTAAAGAATGGAAAGCTATAGAATTGATCGGCTTCCAAGTACTGTCATCCACCACCTTCACTCCTTTATGAAAAGTACCCAACCAAATATGATGCCCCTCTACATCATGATAAGAAGAAACCACAGAGCTGCCGCTTATCTTTTTTGCTATTTTCTGTGTAGCTACCGAATAGCAATATACATCTTTGGAAGTTCCTATCAAGAGTCTCTGACCGACAAACTGGATATGATTAATATAGGTATTTTTTAATATAAATCTGCCTTTAGCCTTCTTGCGAACGATTTCCTTCCCGTCAGCAGAAGCTGACAAGCAGTAAAGACCTTTATCCATAGCCAACCAGAAGTTGCCCTTTTCATCTACCAAAAGTTCGTTCAATACAATGCTTCCTCCAAGAATATTCCGAAGATTACATCTCAAGACGAACGTATCTTTCACCTTATTATATAAATATACTTTTCCCTTGTTGTCGTAGGCATATATCTGCCGATGATGGTCTTGGGTCAATTTGATATTTCTGCCACTGGCATCACTATACTGCATTTCTGTAGCCAATGTGTAATTAGAAACCAATTGTCCGTTATATCGGTCAACCCCTCGTTTTGTACTTATCCACATAGCGCCATCCTCTGCCTCAACAATAGAATAGACACGAGTACTGGACAGTCCTTTGTCTGTATTGAGGTTGGAAATCATGAACATATTTCTGGAAATATGCCCGTGTGCCGGAAGAACAGTTGCCAACAGCAACATTATAAATAGTATATATGATTTAAGTCTTTTCATTATATTATTAAAGCTTGGAACAAAGTTATCCTTAATTCCGCAACACTATAATTTAATAGTTTTATAAGCAACTGAGCAACAACAAGTTCTTGCTTTGGCAAGCGGCAGAGCCGATTACTTGAACAAGTCAAGCGGCAGAGCCGAGCGGCTCATGGTTTTGTCATGTCAGAAATTTCACTTATTTTAGTGTTGCAAAAAAATATAATAAAACTCTGAATGACATGGCAAAAATACAAATAGAATTTGAGAAACTCACTCTTTTTGGAGGATTTTTTTCGATTATGGAGCTATTTTGTGTTTTCTGAATAATTTATAATTCTCTGGCATTTAAGTTTATATAACTTTATTTCTCTAAGATTCACCACGCCAAACATCTCAACTATAGAAATTATCTATTAATTTTATGTATCTATAATAAAAGCATTATCTTTGTACCCTAAATCAGAACAACAAATAAAATAACGAAGGAAAACAATATGGAAACAAGAAAAGAAAAAGCAGTTGAGAAGAAGCGTTGTGGTTCGCATAATTGCACACAGGCTGTGCTCTGCACCTACCACGACTTCGCCGGCATGGAAGAAGAAACCATCAAGAATGTCGGCAATGCCTTTGCGGCAGGCATGGGTAATATGGAGGGCACTTGCGGAGCTCTCGTTGGAGCAGGCATCATACTCGGACTTGCCACCCAGGACAAGGCGAAGTCCGTCAAGGGTATGAGACAGATTATGGATAAATTCAAGCAACGCAACGGTGCCACACAATGCAAATTGCTCAAAGGAGTAGGCACAGGAAAGGTGCTTCGCGAATGCCCTCTTTGCGTGGCTGACGCTTCTGAATTTCTGGAGGAAATTCTGGAAAAGGAAGGCGTACAGAAGTAGAAACACCCTGCGAACCGTATTGCCATCGGCGACGTTGAGCGTGGATGGGGCAATCTTCGCCACCCACGTCACGCTTCCCACATCGTCGACAAAGCGCTGCTTCTTACGAGCATTCACCTCCAGGTTCTTATAGAACGCAGCCTTGGGCACCGTCTTGCCTACAAGGGTTGACTTTGGAAACGTTATCATGTCTATTTCTTTTCTTCAGAATCTAAAGGAGGAAGATAGTCGCTTGCTTTAGCAGAAGTAATAACCCCATGCCCGAGTTTCTTCTCCAATTGATTGCGTGCAGCTTTTGCCACACTGCCGCCATCCTTAGCCACACGCTTCTGTTGGTTAAAGCCTTTAGGATTGCGCTGTTTAGACAGTTCTGTGGCAGAGGCCTCGGCGAGCATATTGAGCGCAATCTCCATGTTGGTCATATTGTCGCGAAGACTTTCTTTCTTCAGACCCTTGAATTGTTTGTATTGCTTAGTGCTCATTCCGCTCCATTCACGAGTGATGATGTCTGTAAGAGATGCATACTGCATGCCCTGCTGAACGCCTGTTCTTGCCCATTCGTCTGTTAGTTCTTTTCTTATCTCAATAGACTTGATGCGCTGGTTTATCCATGCGTCAGAATATCCCAATCTCTTATAATCTATCACAGCCTGGTCAATGCTTTTCTCCGGGTCTTGCATCTGCTCCAACCGTGTGCTTGCCACTTGTGCCATCCACAGCTTGAAAGGCTCTGCCTTGGGAGAAGGAACGGATTGTATAAGACTGAACAGTTGCTCTGTATCAGCCACATCCGTCAAGCGGAGCTTGCCGTCGGCTGCACGCAATTTCAAACCGTGACAATTTGTCACGGTTTCATTTCCTTCTTGTTTCAGTCTTTGTTTTAACTTCCGCCAATATGCTGTAGGGTCTTTGCTTTCGGTCAATACCGCACAAACATCCACTATAGAGAAATACCATTTCTCTTCTTTGTCGTCCCATACGGAGCGTATCTTCTTTTCTTCAAATAATTGAAGGGCTTCTTTCTTTGTCATAAATAAAGCATATTATCTGATTATCAGGAATGTTATCAGCTCGAAGTCGTCGAGTCCTTTTATCTCACCTCGCAGAGCGGTGGGTTCTCCTACAGAAAACAGACTGTCTATGTCGCTTCTTCCTTAACGCTAACAATGCTGTCGATGGCATCGTGCAGCAAGTCGCTGTATTTGCGCATGTCATGTCCGTCCTTCGTCTCCTTGTTGAGGGCAGCGCATAGCGTGCGGTCGTATTCCTGCTTGTCTTTGCACACATGGCGCATCACATCAAGCAGCTGCTTGGGGTGAAGATGGTCGCACACCACTTCGCCATCATCGCCTACATATACCATGTAGAACGGATGGAGCAGGTTCTTCTTGTCGATGTTTACCGTATACTTAAACGTTTCTGAAAGTTTTATCTTACATTCACATTAACCATTATCTTGCAAAGGTAATGTTTTAACGGCATTTAACTAAATTATCTAACTTAAATATTCTAAAATTTGCCACGGTTTCTTTATTTTGTAGTCCCGAATAAATTTGTTCGTGCCCTTCTTGGTTTCTAATCAGGCTTATATCTTTCCCTGAGCTTGGCCCACCGCTAACCTTATTTTTATAAGTTTAATAAGGAGAGATATGGTGAGGTGATCAAGGATGTAAGCAGCAGCATTATCTTATCACCCATCATTTCCTGCAGAAGATGAATTATTTCTCAGATTTGAGTATTTTAGAGCAAATTATTTCTCGGATTTGAGTATTTTAGCACGAATTATTTCTCGGATTTAAATATTTTCGTTACATTTGCAACTGTTATTCAATTGATTACAATTATGACAGAATACATAGCAAGAAATATAGACTCAGAACTCACCGCATGGAAAGAAGATTCCATGCGGAAACCATTGTTACTTCGTGGTGCCCGACAGGTAGGGAAATCATCAGCTGTCAAAAATTTCGGGAAACAATTCAGATATTTCGCCGAAGTAAACTTTGAACGCAACAAGGCTATAAAAACCTTCTTCCAGGGTGATATTGACGTACGATTGATTGCTAAAAAAATCAGCAGTTATATCAATGTTCCAATAGAAGCAGGCAAAACGCTCCTCTTCCTGGACGAAATACAAGAATGCCCGGAAGCCATCATGGCACTGCGCTTTTTCAAAGAAGAGTATCCAGAGCTACATGTCATTGCAGCAGGATCGCTTCTTGAATTTACACTTCAAGAACTCCCTACTTTCGGAGTAGGAAGAATACACTCTCTCTTCATGTATCCAATGACCTTCGATGAATTCCTGCTTGCCAACCACGAAGAAGCTCTCGTCCAACTCCGAAATGAAGCATATAGGAACCTGTCCATAGACCAAGCCTTCCATGACAAACTTGTGGAATACTTCCGTACCTATATGCTTGTTGGAGGCATGCCAGAATCTGTACTTGCATGGATTAAGACGCACGATTTCAATCGATGCAGAAACATCCAGGAAGACATCATACTGACATACGAAGACGATTTCAGCAAATATAAAAAGAGAGTCAATCCAGACTTACTTCGTACAACGATGCGTGGCATCTGCCATCAAGCTGGAGAAAAGCTGACCTACAAACAAATATCAGCAGACTATCAGAGTTCACAAATCAGAGAAGCCCTCCGCCTGTTGACGCTTGCAGGAATCGTAACTCCTGTCGTTGCAACTTCAGGCAATGGAATTCCTCTGGAAGCAGAAGCCGACGAGAAGAGCATGAAGATTCTATTTTTGGATCCAGGACTGCTATTAGCGGTTCTGCAGTTAGAAGGCGACTTGTCTCAGCAGCTCATAGAACTTATATTAGCTGGCACCCCACAGGAACTTGTCAATAAAGGCGGTCTTACAGAAATGGTTGCAGGACTTGAGATCATGCGCAACAAGCCATGCATCCAGCGGCAAAAGATGTTCTATTGGGAAAAGAAGGGAAAGAGCAGAGATCGACTATCTCGAAATTCACAATATGAAGATTACCCCTATCGAAATCAAATCAGGCACACAAGGCGGCATGAAGAGTCTATGGCTATTCATGAGAGAGAAAAAGCTCACAGATGCCTTCCGTTGTTCTCTTGAGAATTTTGGAGCATTCGATTACATTGACAATCAAGACAATAATGCTACAAGGCATGTTACAATATTGCCGCTATATGCCTTGTCTTTATTTATGGATAGTCGCAAATT
>ENA-ORRQ01002172-ORRQ01002172.1-human-gut-metagenome-genome-assembly--contig:-NODE-2172-length-13239-cov-4.118401_pt1 | contig 13239 bp, 10 predicted proteins | sample MGYA00242177_ERZ509138 | MGnify/ENA primary metagenome ERZ509138 (study PRJEB26280, sample SAMEA2338628) | human gut metagenome | biome: human gut; feature: human-associated habitat; material: faeces... | reverse complement strand
TGATGCTTCTTACATAATCTCCCGTGCAGAACACTGCCAGATAGCTTTTCCAACCTATCGTCTTCATGAAATGATTCCAAAAACCTGGTAGTTATAATTGGATAACTGTGATGGGCTTGTCGGAGCGGAAAGAAGTTGCATTTATTCTGTTCCGTATTGTTCTTCGTCCAGTACTTTTTTGATTGCCTCCAAGAATCCTAAACCGTACAATTGGTCAGGCTCCAAATAACCGCCTTCTGCCCATTCGTTCCATGCAAAAACAAACACCTTATCGCTTTTATAATATTTTTTTGCGTTTTGGCAGAGCAAGGCAAAGTAATGATAGAATTTTTGTGTAGTTACCCCATCATATACGATACCATTCTTGCCAAATCTGGGAGAGTTGTCCCAGTCCGTAAATGCACAAGGGATTGTCTTCTGACTCTCCTTTGGGCGTAGTGATAATATCTTCTGCCATACCTGATCATAATCAACATGTTTAATCTGAGACTCCGATCGACTAACATATAAACTTCTTTTAATATTTAATTTCCGCTTAAGGTGATTGACGATTTTTATCAATCTTAACTTGTATTGATTATGATTCGATGTCCCGACCACATGAGCATATCCCGGATTCATTTCCACTCCATATGTAAAGCGTGACCTGTCCCAGGAACGATCTAAACTTGAGGCTGCACTTTGATAGATATAAATCAATCCAGACAATCCATTCTCTTTTGCCATTGTGTCCCATAGGTCGAGCATCTTGTTCAACTTTGGAATCAGGTGGGGAGCATAGATGACCAGAATGGGTTTGCCGTCCTCTCTCATATATCGTTTATCCTTGAAGAAAGGAAGCATGTAGTTGAAATGATCCACCCATAATTGCTCATCATCGTAATCATCGAAAATCAGAATTTTCGACTGCTTGGTGTCTTTGTGCTTCCATGTGTCACGCCATTCTCCGTTGGCCCATGATATGCAGTAATGGATATCTATCTCGGGATGAGCCAGGAGCATTTCCATAGGCTTTTCCAACAGTGTTTTACCACTAAACCAATAGTGATACATGCAAAAGCCATAGATACCATATTTACGAGCAAGTTCACATTGCCATTTAAGAGTGGCAATATCACTAAGATCATAATAATTATTGTCTAATGGCACTCTTGGTTGGTTGTGTCCCTCAAAAAGCGGCTGGGCACTTTTCATATTCGTCCACTCCGTGAAACCCTTTCCCCACCATTTGTCATTTTCAGGAATACAGTGAAATTGAGGAAGATATACTGGAATTACCTTCATAGCTATTATTATTTAATCATTTTTACAATCTTGGCAGGACATCCAGCAACAACAGTATAGGGCGGAACGTCTTTGACTACTACGGCATTGGCAGCAATAATCGCTCCATCTCCAATAGTAACATTCGGTAAAACGGTTGCCTTGTCTCCAATCCACACATTTCTTCCTATTGTGATTGGGCCTGGAGAATAGATTTTCCTCGCCAATGGGGGTGTCGTCAGTTCTGATGTCGAATTCTGCCCATGAGCATTGTCCGTAATCAATACAAACCGTCCCGTCAATAGACCATCCCCAATTATAATTTGTCGAGCACAGCTGATATGTGAGTATTCCCCTATGGAAATATTATTGCCAAGTACCATTTCAGGCTTGTTATCTTCAGATGGACTACATTCCAACACACACTTCCCTAATATGGAAACATTCTTTCCGACAACCATATACTGAGGGTTCAATAACAACAGCCCTGATGCCAATTTGCTTCCTTGGCCAAAGGACTTGAACCGACCTTTATGGTAACCGGTAATAAGCGCACGTCGAAACTGATAGAGAAAGAAATCTCCTTTTCCACTCAGCAAGGAAAAAAGCCTTCCCACAAATAAACCGACAACAAAAATGATATCAAGTATTATTTTCATGAATGATATGCCTATAAATCTGTATCAATCTTTGCTTTATACGTTCAGGATCATGGCGAAGAAGGGCTTGCTTCCTTGCACCTTTACTTAGGGTATCAGCCATCTCCTTGTCTTGGCACAATTGCTTTATCAGTGAGGCCAATGTATAAGGGTCATTGGCAGGGAATAATATCCCGCTTTCTCCATCCTTGACTAAGGAGGAAATACCTCCAACGTGTGTCGCCAATACTGGAACGCCCAGAATTTGTGCCTCACAGAGGCTGTTCGGGGAGTTGTCGATATAACTTGAATGCACATAGCAGGAGGAACCGCAGAGTGCTTTCAACAGTTCCTCTTCTGTTGCTGTCCCCATTACCTTGATATGAACATTTGAAGCATTTATTCCATATTTGTGTTCATAAAAATGCATCTCAGGGATGCCATATACTTGCCATTCAAAATCAATATCCGTGTATTTCGTCAAAAGATTCGCAGTTTTCAGAATCAAATCGCATCCTTTATACCAAGGTCTTGAGATGATGCTGACAACCCTTTTGGTCCCATCCTCATTCCCTGTCCATACTTCCTCTCCGTCAATAAATGACTGTCGCAACGCTTCTTCGCAGTGGAAATAGGTCGCAGATGGATTGAACAAGTCAATTAAACGGTGATCCCAGTCGGTACGTCCCATAAAATACCGACATTTGCCAATAGTCTGCAATTCCCGTTTTGCACGCTTACGGAATGCCGATTCTGATCTTAAGCCAATATAACGGTATCGCAGGCTCAATCCTTTTTGAAGGATAAAGTCTGTTTTGCTCATTCCAACAGGGAGCAAGGCGTTGTGACAGGGGGTCAGACATCCTTGCATGTGAATGACAACTGGAACTTCTGTGGTGTCACAAATCCTTCCGAAATCGTTCTCGCTGCCAAATATTTGTATCAAATCCGGCTTGAAGTCGTCAATGATTTGTTTATATGTTTCCAAGCTTTCATGAGATATGGGATAATATTTCACGCCATCTTGCTCATAGACAAATCCTTCTGCAGCAAAATTAAAAGCTATTCCCAACTCAACTTCTTGAACCTGCCTCACGATTCTTTCCAAAGATGCAATCCATCCTCCACCATTATGACCATTGCTATAGGAATGGAACAATGAGGGTGTTACGGAAAACCATAAAACTTTCATAATCAACACAGTATGATTTTGGGTTCAACTACGATACATACATCTTTATAAGTTTTCTCAACCTCTGTACCCACTTAATAAATTTGAGATTTAATTGGAGAAAATGATAGGCCATTCTCGCATGACCTTTCATTGCTAAATACAGAGAGTTATTCAATGGCGCAAAAAACTGCCATTTGAATCCATCCATCCTTATACGATGATGTATTTCTGGATAGGTACGTCGTAACTGGTCTGTCTGATTGGTTTGAAGTAAATCGTATAATACGGACTTCTTTAGTACATACAAATCCTCTTCTTGGATATATAGTTCTGAAGATAACACCCCAATGACATCTTTTTTCGATGCTATTCTTCTATCCGTGATATTATTACATATTGAATTTGTGTTTGATGTCCTATAATGATAAAACGCTTTGGGCAGATAACTGGTTTTGATGTTTTGTTGAAGTAATCTGACATTATACAGCAAGTCTTCGCATATACATAAATGCTGAGGGGTGAAAGCTACGCTGTTGTAATAAACTCGTTTGACGAGTTTATTACAACAGCTGCCATGCAGCTGTTGGAACAGTAGTCTGTGAATCAGATCGTCAGTCGAAAGGCAAGAAGGCAGATTTGAACTATTATAAGTCTGACCATACAAGCCTTCGCTAATGTAATCACATATCACCATATCAGCATTATCTGCCACTGCTTTGACTACAAGTTCCTCAATCATGTTCTGTTCCACCCAATCGTCCGGATCAGCATGGATAGAATACTCGCCTGTCGCATGATCAATCCCTGTCTGACGTGCAACCGATACCCCGCCATTCTGTTGATGAACCACCTTCACACGACTATCCTTTGCTGCATATTCATCACAAATCTTTCCGCAATTATCAGGCGAACCGTCATCCACCAAGATGACCTCAATATTCCTGTAGGTCTGCGTAAGCAGGCTGTCTATGCATTGATGAATATATTTCTCAGCTTTATAGACAGGAACTATAATCGAAACCAAGGAGTTGTTCATAATTCCTATAATGTTATTTTCTACAAAAAAGATGCATTAGCTGCCTTGTGTAGTTCTTTAACATAAACTTGTAGGCGCAGAACCTTTCGTTTATTTTGTAGAGCATTGCATTCTCCCTAAACGATTTGTAGATATTAAAACCTACATACGATGATAAGAAAATAAAATGCGATCTGTCAATAATATTTGTTTGCACATTGAACCATCTTGACTTGTCATCAAGGACTTCTTTTACTTCATGCGCAACATTCCCGTAATCTTTTAGTTTCCTGTAAAAACTGTCGTCATAGAAAACCGACAGCTCGCTTGATAGCATTGGGAGTGAGACGTTGAAAAAGTGAAGAATCAAACCTCCATAGAAATATTTGAGACTATCTGCTACCTGACAATTGTATTCTCCTGCTAACTCCTTTATTAAATGACCATTCTTTTTGTTTGTAACAAACAGTGCTGGCTGGTCTAACGACATCCCCTTTTCAAAAGCAGAAAACTTCCAGGTTTCATACCAGTCGGCAAAGAAAGCGTGCGTCCGCGGAGTGTCTTTTACAAAAATAATGCCAGAGTTAAAGTAAAAATCATCGTCAAAGTCCATTTTGCCAAATGTAGAGCTAATACGATGTCTTATAATGTCTGTGTCAGTTCCTGACAATTCGCGGAAACTGCGATGGCCATCAGGCACACAGGCTATTTCTGCATCAATATTGTCAATCCCGGCAAGGGATCCGCCTATCACGGTGTCTGCGTCTATGAAAAGCAGGTCTCCCGCTATGAATTGCCTGAAGTTGGTCTTCAGGTAACGTGAGCGTTGCATGGCATTATACCCATCGGGAGTATCTACCGCTACCACCTCAGTGACTAGTTCCCTTATGCCGCCACGCTTTCCAGTCAGAGTGGATTCTGTACCCTTATCCACAAGCAGGATTACATCGGCGTCGGGGTTGTGCTTCCTGAGTGTGTATATCGATACCCAAGCCTGTTCGAGATATATGTCTTTATCGTTGCTTACTATGCAATATACAATCTTCGTCTTCATCGTCATTTGTCGTGAATACGACATTTTGATTGTTTTGGGAAGTGCTTGTTTTTGAATGTATCTATTCTATAAGCAATAATCCCTAATACCTTAAATAAGAAATATGCCCACTTTTGGGTACGTATGAAATGCAACTTCATAATGATTCTCATGTCTTCATCAGTCATGTTTTTGGGGAATATCTCTTTCACTAATTTATGTCTTTCGGCAGTAAGCAAGCCTGTAGAGCTTATACCTCCACCATCAACAAATGAAACCGCTTTTGGATAAAAAGAGTATGAAGCCCCGTGATATATGACTGCCTCAATAAACCACTTATAGTCGGAAATGACCTTGTAATTCTCATCGTACAAGCCAAATGACTGAAAAAGCTCGCGTTTAATAAATGATGCTTGGTGAGGTATCGTTTTGAAGAAGAGTTCATACCAATTTAATTTTGTATGAATATTAATGGGAATGATATGATTGCCATCTTGAGACAGTTGTATCCCATAAATAATATCGGTTCTGTATTGTTTTGAAAAAACACTTTTTACAACGTTCTCACCAACAAAGCAGTCACCGGAATTCATAAAGTTCAGATACTCACCCTTAGCTTTGACAATGCCTTTGTTCATGGCATTGTAGATGCCCTTGTCTGGTTCAGAACACCAATAGGCAAACTTGTCCTGATGCTGCTCAATGAATTCACGGCTACCATCGGTGGAGCCGCCGTCGATTACAAGCCATTCGTAGTCTCTGAAAGTCTGGCTCGCCACGCTCTCGTATGTCTTCTTCAGTCCTTCAAGATTGTTGAAGTTGACAGTAATAATTGATAGTTTCATGCTGATATTTCAATATATTACACTGTGCCTTTTAATGATGTCCTCTTCTCCATTTGTTTCTTGCCCAACTAACCAACAGACTCCTCTCTTCATCAGTAAAACCCAATGCATAAACCATAAAGACTGTAGTTAAACAGCTGACGATACATATAAGTACCAATCGTAAGAAACAGCTTGGCATGGCAAACATTACGAGCAGGGGAGGGACGACAGATGCGGCACTTACCAATGCCGATTTCGCATAAACTTCGCGCATAAATTGCCTTCCGCTAATCTTAATGAGATCCTTAACGAGATAGAGTCGCAGGAGCATCAGCACAAGATATATTCCGAAATAGATGTAATATGCGTATAATGGATTTGCCTCCAATTTAAAAGCTATGTAGGTGAGAGGAAAATTGCTCACCTCCACCAAGCCTACTATTATCATATATCGCTTGATGTTGCCGTTGGCATGCAGCGCGGTTATCAATGTTCCCGAAAACATGTTTATTGCCGTGATATATAACGTCCATCTCACAAACGATACGGTATAGTCAGGAACCTCTATAAGCCATAAGTTCAGTATGTACTCTGTTTCAAGACAGATGGGAATTAAAAAGAATAAGCAAAGGAAATACGAGAACTTTGCCCCTCTGAACACTAACTTGTGCATCTCCGGCAAATTCCCGGCAGCGTAGCTCTTGGTTATCTGTGGAGAGATGGCAACAGAAAAATTTGTTATGAACTGGCTAACTGCATTATTTACCTGTGCTGCTATTCCCCTTGCCGCATTCAATGTTACGCCAAAGAATATGTTGATGAGCAGATTCACTCCGCTGCCATTAAGCTGGTAGGCTCCCTGCGCAAGAAAATTCCAGCCTGCGAATCCTGTCATCTGTCGCAGCAATGGCTTGTCGAAAATGAATCTGTAATGACATTCCTTGAAGTTCCTGTTGCAATATATACCGTAGATTAGCCGGATTGACAGCGAGAGCAGGAACAAGAGTAAAGCATAAGTCTTCAGTTTGTCAAATGTAGAGACATAAAGTGTATATACAATTATGAGTTTCATCACTACCTCGAAAATGCCAATGTAGGCAAATGTCTTCATTTTCTCGTGTGATATTATGCTGGCGTTGTATGGAACACTTATCAATCCCATAATAAACGTGGCGATGGAAAGCTGATAAACGAAATTGGCAGCTTCCAAACGTTCAACTGGTATATTGGCTTTGCAATTAATAAACCATAATCCAACCGTCTCTCCAACTATCAGCACCACAATTGACAGGGCGAACATCACATTCAGCGATGTCGGGAACACCCGTTTCAACTTTTCTATATCGCCTTTACCCAATTCAAAGGTCAGGAAACGGGAAATGGAGTTGGTGAGCGAGCTTGAAAATATGCTGAACATAGCAACAAACCCGCCAACTACATTATAAATTCCAAAATTGCTTATTCCAAGCGAGTCGAGAATGATTCTACTGGTGAATAGGGAAATCACCATTGTACAAAACATTCTTATGTAGAGTGCAATGGTGTTTCTTGCTATTCGCCTGTTATTCGCCTGTGTCTCTTGTGCCATCAATAGGTTGTAATGCTACTTTTCCAATAGTGTCACTACAGCATCCGCTTTTGGTTGCGAATACCAGTTATAGAATTTTGGATTGTTGAAATTCACGCCCCATTTGCCGATGAGTGGATATGCAACGTATACGTTAATCCTCTCCTTGGGCCATTTCCAGTCGCCTGCCACACACAGTGCCTGCGGCGATTTCTTGTCGTTGAGAAGGTCTTTCATAGAGACCTCGCGGTCAATCTTGCCGTCCTCATTGTACACCTTCAGCGAGAACTTCATGCGTTGTGCCTCCATAGTGGAATCTTCAGGCCATTCTATGCTATCCAGGGTGACTGCTTTTTTTGTGGCAGTGGGCGATATCGTATTTACCATTGTTTTTGTATCTACACCGAACAGGTTGTGTACCTCACCGAGCAAAGTGCCGTTGTAATAAACTTCCGTCTTGCGCTGGGCACCCGTAGCCAGCAGCTTCACCTCAGCTTGGTGGGTAGTGGTATTGGGAGTCACCTTCAGCACCACATCGTTGAAGTCGAAGTCGTTGTCCATGCCGGCGTTCTCGAAAGCGAGTGTCCACGACTGGTGTTTGATTTCTTCCAGACTGGGTGGATTGCTGTATTCGGGATGCTCCTGCAACGTTTCTTCGTTGAGCGAGCTATTCAGTGATGCGTCCGTAAACTTCGGTATCAGTTTCTCGCCTCTGACGTTGGAGAGCGCAAAGGTAACATCATTACAGTCGTAGTCGCCTCCGCTCGTGTTGTCGTCAAGCCCAATAAAGGTGAAGTTGTCATAGATGGCCATGGCGCTGCGGATGACTTGCTTGTCGCTGCCTCTGTTCATGTTGGCATTGGTGTAGTTGGCATCGTATATAGGAAGTTTGTCATTGGGTATGCCAAGGTTTTTGAGTTTTGTTTTTTGTGCTTCGCTGAGCGATGCTGTTGTGCGCAGATAGAATCCGTAGACTTTGTTTTCGGGTATATTCAGCTCGAAGGTGAGTCCTCTGATGGCTGTCACCCGGTCACCATAAATTTCCGACACCAAGAGCGTGTTGTAGGCATCGTCGCCTCTTCGCTCGGAATTTTGCGCGTTGCTTGGAGTATTAATGTCTTGTGCTGAGTTTGTATATGCTGGCAGCTTGTCACCGTCTCTGTAGTCAAAGTTGGCATCATACCATTGGCTTGTGTTATTGTCCAACTGATATTGCACTTTAGCCTTGCCGTTGAAATAGTCGTATTTCAGAACGTCGGCAATGTCGTGAAACTCTATGTCGCTATAGTTGCCACTGTGGGTATAGTAGCCCACTACTCGGGTATCGGTGGTGCCAGTGTAGCCGTATAGCATGGATAGATAGACCGTTTCAGATGCGTGGTATTCGCCTCCTGAGGTCACTTCTCCTCGCGACATGATTTCGTAGTCAATCATAGCTTTATGATTATTGTAGGATTCGAGCCCTTCTGTCAGGGCGATAGCGATGTCTTCCCATGCCCAGCTGCCGAAGTTCATATAGCCGCAGTCTGTGAGAATGCTATTGCTGTAGAGCGAGGAGGCGGTAGCAGCACGTGTGCTTGCTCTTTGGATGGCCGGAGCGGACGCTTGGGTGGCTGATTCCGACTGGAAACTCACATCGATGACCTTGCCATTATTGCCCGCCAGGTTTATCTGCCTGTATTGTTTGGGCGATACGCCATCGTCATACACCAGTCCAAAGCTGCCCCCAATGCCTTGGGGCACGTCTAAGAACATCACGCCGCTACCCTTCAGGTGTTTTTGTCCCAGAACGGTCACTTTTTCGTTCATTATCGTCTGAGCCGTAATGTCAGCTTCATCATCAATAGAGATGTCTAACTGCACTGTCTCAGATGTCATCCATGTCTGTTTGGGGTCAACGCTGTTCAACGGCCATCCGCTGTTTTCCCCGTTCTCTGTATCCGCCAATCCTGTGTCTTCACTGCAGGCAGAAAAAGCCAAGGCAAAGACAACTATTACCCATAATGCGGGATTTAGTTTTTGCATTAATGCTTTCATAACAGATAAAATAATAAGTTAATAAATAATATTAATAAGTTACATAATTGCCCGATGTTGGCGAACCGTACCAACCCCAGTAGTTCACTTTCGTGGCATCCTTTGCCCAATAGGGGAAGATGTGGTAAGTTGAGAAAATGTGAGTGCCCTCCTTGGGCCATTTCCATTCGCCTGCCACGAGCAGGGCCTGTGGCATCTTGCCGGGACTGTCGGCCAGTGTAATCATGTCGGTACATTCCTCACAAGTGCCGCGCTGTATCTCAATGTAGAACCGTCCGGCATCGGTGGCTACATTGTAGCCCTTGGGCCATTTCACGCTGCCCACCTCCACAAATGGTGTGGAGACAATGGACATAGGCGTATTTATGAATTCAGTACTCTTGCCACCAAGCAGTTCATGTATCTCTCCAAGGTTCTGGTCACCGTCAGGACCGTCATAGTGGAGATACATTCTTGCCTTGCTGCCCGCCGCCATTACAGTGACAGTGCATAGCTCTTTCTTTGGGTCGGGCTTTAGCTTAATGACGGCATCGTTGAAGTCGAAGTCGGCATTACGTGCCACATCCTCGAAGGCAATGGTCCAGGGCATCACTTCGTCAGATTCAGGAATGGGTTGCAAATCCGGCTCCACTACTCCCGGCTTGTAGATGGCCATTTTCACGGTGACACCAAAGATAACGTCGTTGCAGTCAAGGTCGCCGCCTGTGATATCGTTTTCCATACCCATCCACATCACGTTCTCATGCTCGTCAATGAAGCTTCGGAAATTCCCGTTCTGGTTAACCACGTTCATCCTCTCCGCCGAATAACTTGTTCCCATGAAGTTGTCGCGGGTGGTGTAGGGCCTTACGCCATATCTGACAAGCTGGTCGTACTGGTCGGGGCGTGGGGTCATGTCCCATCGGTCATAGAATCCTACGCGCATCCCCTTGGGAACGTCCACTTTAAAGGTAATGCCTCGAAGTGCTGTGATGCCTTTGCCATATCGTTTGTAGGCAGCCATACAGCTATAGGTGTCGTCGTTGGCACGCAGTCCCCATGTGGGGTTTGAGACCCAAGTGTCTTTCATGTCGAAGTTGGCGCCATACCAATGATTGGCAGTCACTCCATATTTCTCTGCCGTGGCCTCATTCACTTGATACTGTACCTTGGCAAGCCCGTCTATATAATCATAGACCTCCGTCTCCGCTATATCTACATATTGGATGTCCTCGTATGTGCCAGGCGAGTGGTAATAATAGCCAAGCACATGTGGTGAGGTGGACAGGCTGTTTCCCGCTACCCATGTGATGTAGAACGGGCCGTTCGATTCCAGTTCGTAGTCCACGTTCAGTCCGTGTCCCGTCTTTGCGTTCACACTTTCTTGGCTCATGATGCTCATCATGTTGTGCCAGTCGTCCATCTGTTCAGGAGTGAACTGGTAGTATTCGGCATCCCCTTTTGCGCTGTTCCCGTAGAGTGTGGTGGGAGTGTAGTCGCTTGTGGCGCGGGTAGCAGCGGTATGAAGGCTCACTGTCACTGGTTCTTCGGCCTTGCCTGTCAGTGTGATGGTTTGCGAATCATACATGTTCTTGTTTATAGCAACGAGGCATACCTTGTTGCCTTGGCCTTGTGGAACTGTCAAACTGACAGCATCGTTCCCTTCAACTGTAGCCATATCGTATAGCATGCCGCCAAACTCCTCTGACATAGCCCGTAGTGTTGTCTTGCCTTCCGCTTCCACAGTCACCTTCAGAGTAACGGCGGTTTTCCACCATTGTAGAGAACTAACGTCGCCTCCCAAATCTCGCATGAATGATGCTTCCGTGCGTTGGTATTCTGAGTAACCATCATCAGTGGAGCAACCCGCACATATCAGAGCAGACGCTATCGTCCATCCTGTCATTTGTCTGAAACACATTTTTTTCATATTCATTTAGTTATCTTCTGTTACAATCACTTTTTCGTTTTCTATCTTCCATGCTTTTTTGCCTTCCATGGCATCTATCACGTCCCTCAGATAGTTGGCTTGTGGCGTGGTTCCAGCCTTCTTCAGGTATCTGCGCGCATCTGTAAGGCGCTTTGTCTTTACGCAGCCGCAAGCAGCATTAAGATTGGCAGTCTTGTCTTCGGGGTTCAGATTGGCTGCTATCAGCAAGGCATCTAACCAGCCGTCGCTGCCTTCCTCGTAGGTTTGTGCCACCTTGTACATCTCCTCTATGCTCAACGCCTCGGGATGAGTGTAGATGAGCCTTCTGCTTTCCTTGGCATTGAAGGGGCGCGCCACATATTCTATAATGTAGTCGGTGTGGCGCAGTCCGGGATATACATTCTGAAGAAGCCAGTTGTATGGTCTTCCGTTATCCACTATCTTAAGCATAGCCTCCTTTTCGTCGGGACTTATGTCAAGGTCAATCACATCGAGCAGCTTTTTGCGACTGTCAATGACGTATTGCGGCATCACCGGGGTTTCCACTATGCTTTCACGCTCATACCAAACATTTCCCTTCACCCGGCGGCTCTCGCCACATGTCTCGATAAAGGAACGCAGGTTGTCCCAGTCCTCTGGTGTGTAGTGTGTCTCAACCACGAATTCGTCAATACCGAATTTTCGGCAGACGTATGACTTCAGCGATTGGGTGCGGCCTTTGGCAAGGCGCGTGTTGTTGGAGTAGGGACTCTCGGGCGAGGCATAGCCATGCAACACTACACGATGCACCTTGAATGACTTGTCGAACAGTGCATTCTCGATAGTCTTGTTCAAACGCTGCAATTCTTCTGGGTTGCGTCGGTAACGTGGGTATATGACTGTCTCATTTACTGGGAAGTCAAGGAAGGCTCGCCCCTCTATGGCTCGATTCTTTGTGTCCTCTGCACCGGGAATCTTGAAAGGAAGTGCCGGGATGTCGCGCAGGCGATTGTCATATATTATTGGTGACGTGTCAGTCTTAACTTTCTTTTTCTTGCCAAAAAGATAGGTTACACCCACTTTCAGGTTGCTTCGCCCGTCAAATGGGGAACCCGATTTCACGCCGTTGAATTTGTCATTGAACATAGTTTGGCTCAGTTCTGCACCAATGCGCCATTTGTGTGACATGAGATAGGTGGCTGTGAGTCCAGCCCTCATGCCGAATCCCACGGTGCTGTTTCTGGAGTATGATTCTGAATATGATAATGGCGTTTGCATGGGAAATCCGAAGGTATATACTCCGCCAACGCCCGCAAATGCCTTCAAATTAAAACGTGTGCCCCTGTTTACGGGTAGTTTCAATGCGTCGGTGATGTCAAAGGTAGCATCAACAAACAGTCCGATGTTATTCCATCCCCAGGTATCGGGCGATTCGCATTCCGGCACATTGCGGCTCTTGTTGTGGTTGTATCTCAGTGCCGTGCGCCACCCCCATAGGGCGTTGACTTCCTTGCCGACGCCAATAAAAAATCCTCCGGACCATGGATATGACGAAAACTCCGACATAGGGAGATTCTCGTTGGCTGACTTGTTAATACCTCCGTAAATCTGGATGTATAAGCTGTCTTTCCCAGGGATATTGCCGCCCGCTTTGGTATCGCCGGCATAGACCATACTGCTATATACAAGCAATACGACACTAAGACAGCAATATATATATATGTGAAGTCGTTTCATAATTTAGTATTTGTAGTTGTAATAATAGCCGTATTTGTAACCGTATTGGCTCACCGGCTT
>ENA-ORRQ01002166-ORRQ01002166.1-human-gut-metagenome-genome-assembly--contig:-NODE-2166-length-13257-cov-4.068550_pt1 | contig 13257 bp, 10 predicted proteins | sample MGYA00242177_ERZ509138 | MGnify/ENA primary metagenome ERZ509138 (study PRJEB26280, sample SAMEA2338628) | human gut metagenome | biome: human gut; feature: human-associated habitat; material: faeces... | reverse complement strand
GCCGAGCGCGTTGCCGCCGAGGGCAATGACGATTCTGGCCATGGCGTCACCTGTGCTGCGGCGCGGGCTGCTGCTGCGTGATGCAGTGGATGTTGCCGCCGCCGAACGCGACCTCGCGCGTCTGCACGCCGACCACACGGCGCTCGGGGAACATGGCCTGCACCTGCTGCACGGCGAGCGCGTCGTTCGCGTCGCCGTACTGCGGCAGGATGATGCCGCCGTTGACGATGAGGAAGTTCATATACGACGCGATGGCGACCTCGCCGTCCTCGCGCGGGATGGTGCCCTCCACGGCGTCGATCGTCGCCGCGCCCTGCAGCAGGCAGGGCTGCTGCGTCAGGCAGAGCTTGTGCACCTTCAGCTTGCGGCCCCTGGCGTCCGTCGCCTGCGAGAGCATGTCGTATGCATCGCGCGCCGGCTGATAGAACGGGTTTTGCGGGTCGTCCGTCCAGATGCAGGCGACCTCGCCCGGGCGGATGAAGCAGGCCACGTCGTCGATGTGGCCATTGGTCTCCTCGGGATCGATGCCGTCACGCAGCCAGAGGACCTTCTCGCAGCCGAGATAGTCGCAGAGCATGCGCTCGATGGCGCCGCGGTCCATGTCGGGGTTGCGCCCCTCGGACAGCAGGCACATCTCAGTCGTGAGCACGGTGCCCTCGCCGTCGACGTGGATGGAGCCGCCCTCGAGCACGAAGCCCTCGGTGCGGTAGGAATCGACGCGCTCGATCTCGCAGACCTTCTGCGCGACCTGATCGTCGAGATCCCACGGGAAATAGAGCCCATCAACGAGCCCGCCCCAGGCATTGAACGTCCAGTCCACGGCGCGCACGCCGCCGTTGTCGTTGACGAGGAACGTCGGCCCGCAGTCGCGGATCCAGGCGTCGTTGCTCGCCATCTCGACGACGCGCACGGCGCGCGGCAGGCGCTCGCGCGCGTTCTGGTACTGCGCCGGGGAGACGCAGACCGTCACGGGTTCAAACTGCAAGATGGCCGTCGCCACGTCCAGAAAGGCTTTCTGCGCGGGCTTGGCGCCGTCGCGCCAGTTGTCGTTGCGCTCCGGCCAGAGCATCCAGACGCCGGCCTGCGGCTCAAACTCCGCAGGCATCCGGTAGCCGTCGAGCTTCGGCGTGGAGCCGGTGATTCGTTTTGCCATAATGGTTCCTCCTAAGAATGGTGCCGGCGCGCACGCGCCGCGATGAGAATTTCGCCGATGACGATGCTGAGGATCGACCCGATCGTGATCGGCAGATAGCCCGAGAGCGTCTCGCTGTCGAATGACAGCGGCACCGCCGTGAAGAAGATTGAGATGAGGATGAGCGCCATGGGCACATAGGCCAGCACGCGCAGCATCCCGCGCCCGCCCGGCACGCGAAACGGCCGCTCGGAATCGGGGTCGATCTCCCGCAGGCGCAAAAACGCCGGGAACACGGGCGCATAGCTCAGCAGGAGCATGACGAGGTTAAGCGCGAAAAAGCTCCAGAACAGGGACGAGTCCGGCGAGAGCAGCTCGATGATGATGCCGAGGATGCACACGACGCTCGCCACGATGCCGCTCGTGAGCGCGGAGCCGATGGGCATGTCGTTTTTCACCCAGCGGCGGGCAAAAATGGCCGGCATGTCGCCGTTTTCGGCGGCGTAGGCAGCCGTGGAGTTCACGCCCATGGACCACGAGATCATGTTGCCGAACAGCGTAATAAGAAACAGCAGCGCCACCGCGCCGACGAACAGGCCGCTCGTGCGGCCGGTCATGAGCGAGACGGCGTCGATGAGGCCCGAGTCCTCGCTGATCTCGTGCGTAGGGATGGCCGCGCCGATGCCGAAGGCCGAAAACAGGTAGATGAGCGCGATGACGATGCCGCCGGTGATGATGGCCTGCGGGATCTGGCGCTTGGGGTCACGCATGTTGTCGGCATACGTGCACACGACCTCGAAGCCGAGGAAGTTGAAGATGATGACCGAGATATACGACAGACTGTGCAGGTCAAACCCCGGCAGAAACGTGCGGAAGGCCATGTCGTTGACAAAGCCGTTTTTCACGACGTAGACGATGCCGAGCACGCCGACCGTCAGCGCGAGGATCATTTTGATGGCGGCGCTGATGTTGAGGATGAGGATGCTGTCGCAAACGGGGTAAAACGCGATCCACGTGACGATCCAGATGAAGGCCAGCTCAATGAGGAGCTTTGCCAGCCACCCGAACTGCAGCCCCGTGAGCACGCTCAGCAGCTCCGGGCACACGACGGCGAGCGAGGCCATCCACAGCGGGAAGTTGATCCAGTAGTACCACGAGGCGCGCGCGCCCCACTTTGCGCGCGGAAACGCCTTGTTGATCCAGTCATAGAGCCCGCCGTCGCCGGTGTACGTCGTGCCGAGCTCGGACGAGATCATGCCGTAGGGCAGCAAAAAGGCGATCATCATGAACACCCACCAGAAATACTGGCTGTTGCCGATGGAGGCGACGGGCGCCGCCGCCTCCGCCACGAACACGACGCAGATGACCGAGAGGACGACGTCCGCAAGGCGGAATTTTTTCCGTTGTTCCATGGTGTCTGCTCCTTTGGCAGCCGGTCAGCAGCCGCCGAGCCGCGCGTCGAGGAAGGTGTCGAGCTCCTCCTGCGCCGCGGCGAGCTCCAGCTCCGACGGGACGCGGCGGCAGCGCGTGAAATACACCAGCAGCCCGCGCATGGCCGTCAGGCGGTTGCCGGCCTGCTCCCAACAGAGGGAGGCGGCGGAGTCGGCGACCTCGTCGGTCACGTCCTCGCCGCGCGTGGCGGGCAGGCAGTGCAGGAACTTGCAGCCGAGCGCGCCGAGCTGCATGAGCTCGCGGTTGACCTGATAATCCGCAAAGACGCGCACACGCTCTTCCTTGGGCATCTCGTTTTCATACAGGCCGTACCAGACGTCGGTATAGATGAAGTCCGCACCACGCACGGCGTCGCGCTCGTCCGTGACGGCCCAGCTGCCGCCGGAAAGCTTGCAGTTGGCCTCGAGAATGTGCTTATGGTCGGCATTGAGCTGGTGACCCTCCGGGCCGTAGTGCACAAAATGCATGCCGAGCTTCGTGGTGATGAAGCCGAGGGACGCGCACACCTGCGTGCCGTCGCCGACAAAGACGACCTTGCAGTCTTCCAGCCGCTTGCCCTCGGGCAGGTTTTCCTTGATGGTGCACAGGTCGCCGATCTCCTGCGTGGGGTGATTATAGTCGCTCATGCCGTTGATGACCGGGATGGTGCACGCGTCGGCAAGCTCCACGACGGTCTTGTGCTCGATGACGCGGGCCATGACCACGTCGACCAGGCGCGAGAGCACCTTGCCCGTGTCGCCGATGGTCTCATGACCGCCGAGCTGGATCATGCCGGGGCCAAGATACTGCGCGTGGCCGCCGAGCTGGCTCATGGCCGTCTCGAACGACACGCGCGTGCGGGTGCTCGACTGCTGAAAGATCATGCCGAGGTTCATATTTTTCATCAGCGGGGGATAATAACCCCGGCGGATGGCGCGCTTGATGGCGAGCGACAGGTCGATGATGTCCAGCAGTTCCTGTTTTGTGAAATCGTTGGTGTCAATAAAATCTTTTTTGTACATATCCATTCCTCCAAAGCCGCAGTTTACGGGATTTGCTTCCCGGTTATTGTCGGCGGATTTGCGTGCGGATATGCGCGCCGGACGAATTTTCCGTTTTCGCGGCACAGATCGGTGCCGTTTTCCCGTCAAATAAAAACCACGCCCGCAGGAACCAGCGTTCCTGCGGGCGTGCCGCGTTGTTTATTAATTTTATATGTATGCGTCTACTCGCCCTCGATCGTGCGCACGTACATGCCCAGCTCGCCGGGCAGATCATGGATCTCGAGCGCGCAGCCGTCCATGGCGGTGTTGTGCACCGCGATGCGGAACACGAGCTGCAGCTGCCCGGGCACGACGGCGGAATACTCGCCGATGTCCATGACGATGCGCGTGAGGCGCGTGAGGCCGTTTTCCGCCATCGCCTGCTGGGCGATGTCAAAGACCTCCTTGGCAATGGCCGCCTCGTGCATTTATTTTTTCTTCGGCTGGCGGCGGACATTGCGCTCGCGCACCAGATCCTTCTTGAGCGGCTTGCAGAAGAGCACGCGGTCGCCGTCGACCATCTTGCGCACGTCCTTCGGGCACTTCGTGACGCACACGCCGCAGCCGATGCAGCGCTGGTACTCCACAAACACCTTGCCGCTCTGCGCGTTGAAGCCGGTGGCCACCGTCGGGCAGAAGTGGTTGCAGATGTTGCAGCCGTTGCAGTTTTCGGGGTGGACGATGACGGGCTTTGCGTGCGCGCGCATATACAGCGGCTGCATGCCGCCGCGCGTGTAGGAGCCGAGCATCTCGCAGCACTGCGTGTCGCAGTTGCAGATGGCGGTCGTCTCCTCGTCCATGTTGCAGGCGTAGTGGAACACCTGGTGGACGCAGCCCTTGTTCTCGCAGTCAACGAGGATCCGGCGCGCCTCGGCCTTGCTGACCTGGCGGCCGATGCCGAACTCGATGATCTGCTTAGCCATGTTGCCGACACACAGGCACACCTCGTCCGGCGTGGGGTGCTTGGGCTGCATGCCCTCTCTGCGGCGGATGTTGCGGCAGAAGCAGTGCATGACGCTGATGGGCGCATCGTCCGGCAGGCTGTCGAGGTACGCCTCGAGCTGGTAGCTCGGCACGACTCTCGTCGTGTCGTTGGAGAGCTTGCGGTCGACGTGCACGACCTTGCCGGCGGCCTTGCCCTCGAGCGGGAGCGCCACCTCCATGTGGCCCTTGTCACCCTGCAGCTTTTTAAGGTTGTTCATGGCGGCGTAGCCCGTGCGCAGCGGCTCGACGTTGAGCGTCGTGACCATGTTGATAGCCGAGGTGAACAGCTCCGACGCCTTCTGGATCGTGTCGCTGTCCTCGCCGGTCGAGAGCGGGAATTCAAACCAGCCCGGCAGCATCGGCGCGAGGTCATACGTCGGCTCGGCGCCGTCATAGATCTTCAGCAGGAAGCCCTTGCGGCACATGTCGTAGAGCGTGCCGGCCCAGTCACTGCCGGTGTAGAGCGCGCGCAGCTCTGCCTCCGTGTTGCCGCGCAGCTTCATGCCCATCATGATGTCGTACTCTTCGTCGGTCACGAACAGCTTGCAGTATTTTTCAAACTGCGGCACCGGCGGCTGCGGCACCTGCGTGACCGCGTTCATGCGGTTCATGAGCTTGAGATACTTCATGTAACCCATCTTCTTCGTTCCCCTTTCCTGCAGACGGCGCTTCCCCCGCGCGTGTCCGAGCACCGGTTTTTCCGGCAAAATTTTTGCATATACAGGTTTACTTTATCACTTTGTTTATCTTTTAGCAAGTCCTTTCCTGTCGTTTTTCCGCCTCTCAGGCAGAAAAACGCGAAATGTCCGTTAATAATCATTTGTTACACATATTGACATGATTCGGACAAAGTCCTATAATGAATATGCGTTAACGTTCTGCGCTTGTGCAAAATGTCGAATTTTCATCGACTGCGCGGAATCTGTGCATCGAAGGAGGGAATACGCGAATGAGAGACCTGAAGCATCTGATCTATTTTGAAAACCTGCTGCAGCAGGCAAACAACGACCTGGTTCAGGCCGCCTGTGGGGACGGGCGCCTGGCGCTGGCATGGAACTGTTCGTACATACCGGAGGTTTTGCTGGATACGGACAAGTGTTTTGGCGTGCGTCTGCGCGCGCCGAACTGCACCAATCCCGACATGGCTACCTATTATATGACCAACCGCTCGTGCCCGTACTCCAAGAGCATCCTCGAGCGCGCGTTCGAGGGCGGCTACAACTTCATCTCCGCGCTCATCGGGCAGGAGTGCTGCACGACGATGAACCGCATGGAACAGTATTTTGAATACTGCGAGCTGATACCGAACGAGAAATTTTTCTGCACGTATCTCGACATGCCGCTGCGCAAGACCGAGTGGCACGCGGGCTACTACCGCCGCCAGATCGAGCAGAAGATCATTCAGCCGCTCGAGAAGGTCTACGGCGTGGACTTCTCGGAGGACAACCTGCGCCGCGCCGTTGAGCAGTTCAACGAGGTCTGCCGCATCATGACGGAGATCAACGCCATGCGCGAGGCGGAAAACCCCGTCATCACGGGCTATGAATTCCACGTCATCCAGCTGTGCACGCAGACGTGCCCGAAGGATCTCATCCTGCCCTACCTGCGCGAAACGCTGCAGGAACTGCGCACGCGTGAGCCGGACCCGAAGCCGTGGTACCGTGCGCGTGTGCTCATCGCCGGCAGCGAGATCGACGACCCCGAGTTCACGAAAATGTGCGAGATGGCCGGCGGACTCGTCGTGGCCGACCGCTACTGCTTCGGCTCGATGCCCGGCCGCGAGGAGATCCCGCTCGAGGAGGGCAAGGACGTTCTGCAGTCCATCGCCGACTACTATATGTGGCGCAACCAGTGCCCGCGCGCCATGGGCCCCGAGAACATCATCGCGCGCAAGAAATACATCTTCGATCTCGTGGAGAAATACCACGCCGACGGCATCATCGTCGAGAACATGAAGTTCTGCGAATACTGGGGCTACGAGCGCGCGCAGGACGGCATGTGGTTCTACGAGGGCTATGAGCTGCCGCGCAGCATCCCGGTGTGCCAGATCGAGAAGGATTACACGAGCGCCGCCTCCGGCCAGCTGCGTACCCGGTTCCAGGCGTTCATCGAGTCGCTGGAGATCAAAAAGATCCAGGCGCAGCAATAAGGGAGGGGTTCAGCTATGTGGAAACGCAAACGCACGCTCAAAGAAGAATACGGCACGCTCGGCCACTTCCTGCGGGGTGACAACGACTGCCATTATCTCGGCGACCTGTACATCGAGGGCACGAACTTCTACCGCCACCGCGAGTGGCGCGGCGTGAAGGACACGGCCTATGCCTTCGCCCGCTGGCTGCAGACCTGGGGCAAGATGGCCGGGCTCATCGGCCGCGACCCGGTGCGCATGATCCGCGCATTCTGGAAGTATCGCTGGCTGAGCGCTTATCTGGCCACGCCGATGATGGTCGACAAATGGATCGAGGGCGACCGCGGCATGGTCCTGCGCGCCGACCTGACGGCCATCGACTGCATGGTGTCCGACTCGATCACGACGATGTGGCGCGAGATCCGCGCCGACCGCCGCTTCGGCGAGAACAAGTGGACCGAGCGCACGATCGCCTTTGACTACACGCTGCCGAAGCACATCATCTACGGCTTCCCCGGCTACTACGGCATCAACATCCAGCAGCACGCGGCGTTCATGGTGCCGATCCTGAACAAGAACCTCGGCTCGTACTACGTCGACCAGGCCGTCAGCTGCGGCATCCCGGGCGACATGTGCACGCTGCCGCTTGTGGAGACCGGCGTCGCCGTCGAGGGCGAGTACCCCGACATCGGCAACTGCTGGCTCACGACCAACAACCCCTGCGACGCGAACATGATGGACAACGTCGCCATGTACCGCGCGCTCTCGAGCGACGGCAAGAAGGCCGTGCACCCGTTCACGACCCCGCTCATGTACGACGACCCGACCTGCAAGGAGCTCGGCGTGCACGAGGTGTACGAGGCCATCCACTTCCTCGAGGATCAGTTCCACCAGCCGTTCAACTGGGACACGTTCATCCAGCACATTGAAAACACCAACCAGTTCAACCGCGAGGAGACCGAGCGCTGGGACATCTATGCCAAGACGAACAACGGCGCGCTCAACCCTGTGTGTCAGGGTCTGTTCCGCATCTACTTCTACCAGCAGGGCGGCAACGAGTACTTCCTCAAAGCCTCGCGCAAGATCACGCGCATCTTTGACAAGTGCGTGCGCAGAAACATCGACACCTTCCCGCACACGCGCCACCGCGCCATTGCCTGGAGCTGCGGCTCGACGTATTACGCGCACGGCGTGCAGTGGCTGTATAACTGCTGGGGCATCCTGTGCCTGATCAACATGGACTCGCTCACCGGCCACAACATTGTCGACACCGAGGACCGCGACGTCATGATGAGCGACGTGGCCGACTGGCACGCCCGCACCCCGATGCGCACGCACACCGTCGGCGGCAACCGCCACATCATGCAGATGTGGGAGACGGCGGAGAAGTTCAACTGCGACATGATCATCATGTACGACGACATCGGCTGCAAGGGCATGGCCGGTGCGCAGGGCCTGATCGAGGAGGAGATCCGCAAGCACGATGAGCGCTTCCACACGGTGTGGATGCCGCACTCGCTGATGGATCACCGCATCGTCTCGCCGGCCGAGGCGCGCCGCACCGTCAACGAATACATGATCAACGTCATGCACGAGGAGCCGGTCGATCCGTCGCTGCTCGACTTTGACGACAGCATGGGCTGGTAAAGGAGGTCCACCGATATGAAATGCAAATTTGCGCAGTTCCTGTTCCGAGCTTTTGGCATCACCGGCGGCGCGCTGGCCGTGCTGTTCGTGATCTATTACTATAACCTCGACATGAAGCTCATGCGCTCCGTCGTCGTGCCGTTTTTGAACAAGCACTATGACAGCGTCAAGCGCGAGCACCAGATCTGACAGGGGAGGAGCAAACCATGGCAGTCAATCACAATGTCAATCCCCGGCCGCTGACCGCCGAGGAAAAGGAAAAACGCGCCCGCGGCATCTACGACAGCTTTGCGACCTACGTGGTCTTCTGCGGGCACTGCCGCTACGTGCGCAAGACGAATATGTACATCATGCGCGCCGAGGCCTTCATCGACGAGCTCAAGGCCCGCGGCGAGGTCTGTCCCCACTGCGGAAAACAGGAGTGGACGCTCGGCTATCCGATGGGCACGACCACCGGCTTCGTCAAGTTCTGACACATGCACCGCAACAGGCCCCCGCTGCTTTCCGGGGGCCTGTTTTTGCGCACATTCCGACACATTTGCACATCACTTGTTTCATATTGCGCCAAATGGGAAATTTTGTTTCCCCGCGTGTGCGCGCATATGTTATAGTAGTGGCAATCTCAGCGCAACAACATGAAGGAGGAGAGACCATGGCACAACTCAGACCGAAGATCGTGAAGCTGGCGAAAATCATTGGGGGCGTTACCGGCATCACGACGAAGATCGACGAAAATGCGCCCGAATACTACTGCATGGCGGGCATCCTGACCGACGAGGAAGCGGATGTCGCCATCGCGGCCGGCCTGCGCAAGGAGCGCACTGCGGCCTACCTGGCCAGGAAGGTCGGCAAGACCGTGCAGGAGGTGCAGCCCCTGCTCGACAACCTCGTGTATTACGGCATCTTCCGCCGCTCGCACAACGAGACGCTCGGTGAGGACACGTATTACATGCAGATCTTCGCACCCGGCATCCTCGAGATGATGGTCAACCAGCAGGAGCTGCTGGAAACGCATCCGGAGGTCGGCCGCGCGTTCGAGGAGTACACCCGCAACCTCGCGGCAAACATGGGCGCCATGATCCCCGACGGCTACGGCCTCATGCGCGTCATCCCGGTCGAAAGCGCGCTCGAGGGCATTCCCGGCGTGAACGAATTTGAGCGCATCTCGCACTATCTGGACAAGTACGACCGCTTCTCCGTGTCTCCGTGCTCCTGCCGCGCATCGCGCACAAGCATCGGCGACGGCTGCGGCCACCTCGATGAGGACATGTGCATCCAGATGGGTAAGGGCGCCGAGCACTACATCCGCTCCGGCCGCGCCAAGGAGATCACGCGCGAGCAGGCGCTCGAGATCATCAAGCGCGCCGAAGAAAACGGCCTCATGCACGACATGGTCAACATCGAAGAGCCGGGCGAGAGCGCGGCCATCTGCAACTGCTGCGCCTGTGCCTGCTTCGGCCTGCGCGTGGGCCTGATGTATGGCGCGCGCGACGCGATCCGCTCCAACTACGTCGCTGAGGTGGACGAGGCCAAGTGCGTCGCCTGCGGCCAGTGCGTGGAGACCTGCCCCGGCAATGCGCTCAAGCTCGGCCAGAAGCTCTGCTCGACCGAGGACCTGACACAGAAGCCGGACTACGTCAAGCTCTCCGAGACCCTGCGCCCGAAGCGCAGCTGGGACCCGAACTACCGCGAGGACCACGAGGACGTCGTGCCCACCGGCACCGCTCCGTGCAAGACCGCCTGCCCCGCGCACATCCCCGTGCAGGGCTACCTGAAGCTCGCCGCACAGGGCCGCTACACGGACGCACTGGAGCTCATCAAGAAAGAAAACCCGTTCCCGGCCGTCTGCGGCCGCATCTGCAACAAGCGTTGTGAGGACGCCTGCACCCGCGGCAGCATCGACGATCCGATCGCCATCGATGACATCAAGAAGTTCATCGCCGAGAAGGATCTCGAGGCCAGCACCCGCTTCGTGCCGAAGATGCTCAACCAGATCGGCCGTCCGTACACGGAGAAGATCGCCGTCATCGGCGCCGGCCCTGCCGGTATGAGCTGCGCGTACTACCTCGCCGTCAAGGGCTACCCCGTGACCGTGTTCGAGAAGGAGTCCGTGCCCGGCGGTATGCTCACGCTCGGCATCCCGAGCTTCCGCCTCGAGAAGGACGTTGTCAACGCGGAGATCGACGTGCTCAAGGAGCTCGGCGTGGAGTTCCGCTTCGGCGTTGAGGTCGGCAAGAACATGACGCTCGACGCGCTGCGCGCGGACGGCTACAAGGCGATCTACCTCGCCGTCGGCGCCTCCAAGGGCACGCCGGCCGGCTGCCCGGGCGACGATCTGAAGGGTGTGTTCACCGGTGTCGAGTTCCTGCGCGCCGTGAACCTCGGCAAGCGCCCGGCCATCGGCAAGCAGGTCGCCGTCATCGGCGGCGGCAATGTCGCCATCGACGTCGCGCGCGCCGCCGTGCGCCGCGGTGCAGACGTGACGCTGCTCTACCGCCGCAGCCGCGAGGAGATGCCCGCAGCGGATGAAGAAGTCGCCGAGGCCGAGGCCGAGGGCGTCAAGTTCCGCTTCCTGAGCGCCCCGGTCGAGATCCTGGGCGAAAAGGACAAGGTCACGGCCATCAAGGTCGAGACCATGGCCCTCGGCGAGCCCGACGAGAAGGGCCGCCGCAAGCCCGTCGGCACGGGCGAGTTCGAGACGCTTGCCGTCTCCGCCGTCATCTCGGCCATCGGCCAGCAGATCGACCTGTGCGGCATCGATGCCGGCTCGAAGCTCCAGCTTGGCAAGCGCGGCACCGTGCTGGTTGACCCCGCAACGTATCAGACCGCCGAGCCCGACGTGTTCGCAGGCGGCGATCTTGTGACCGGCCCGAAGTTTGCCATCGACGCCATCGCCGCCGGCAAAGAGGCCGCCGTGTCCATCCACCGCTTCGTGCACCCCGGCCAGAGCCAGCTCATCGGCCGTGACCACCGCGACTACAAGTCGCTCGATCCCGCGACCGTGGCCGTGCCGATCGAGAGCTTTGACAACACCCCGCGCCAGCACGCACATGACGGCTCCGCGGAGGAGGCCAAAAAGACCTTCCACGATCTGCGCGGTGTGTTCACCGAGGAGCAGATGAAAAAGGAGACCGAGCGCTGCCTCGGCTGCGGCGCGGTCGTCCTCAACGAGGACCAGTGCATCGGCTGCGGCATCTGCACCACCAAGTGCAAGTTCGACGCCATCCGCCTCGAGAAGGTCAACGACACGCACGGCCGTGAATACTTCCGCACCCTGCTGACCGTGGCCGGCAACACCCCCGCCGCCATCGGCCGCCTCGTGCGCAAGACGCGCGGCAGATAAGGAGCAGCGCCATGCATGAGATCGGTGTGGTGCGCGCCATGGTCAAGACCGTCACCGACTACGCGGCAGCCAATCAGATCGACGAAATCTCCGAGATCGTGGCCGACTGCGGCGAGCTCTCGCTCGTCATTCCGGAGTACGTGGAGGAGCTCTATCCCCCCGTCGTGAAGGGCACGCCGCTGGAAAATACGAAGCTCATCGTCAACATCGTGCCCGGCATGGCCGAGTGCGAGGATTGCGACGAGATCTTCAATGTCATCGAGTGCAACGGTTATTGTCCGAACTGCAACAGCTTCAACAAAACGGTGCTGTCCGGCAAGGACTTTACCATCCGGGAGATCCATGTCCCGGAAGAACGTAAACCCGGGTCTGTGGAGACCTAAAAAATAGAAGGAGCGTATTCAATGAACGAAAAGTACAACGCATTGTTCACCCCCTGGAAGATCGGCAATGTGGAGATCAAAAACCGCATTGTGCAGTGCTCCATGGGCGGCACGTCCCTGTTCGGCTGGATGGAGCCGAACCACTTTGACAAGGAAGCAGCCTACTTCCTGCTCAACCGCGCACAGGATGGCGTGGGTCTGATCCTGCCCGGCATGCAGTGCATCCGCGACCCGCTGGGCATCCCCGGCCGCAAGTGGCTGTACCAGAACGACCAGATGTTCAAGCAGCTCAAAGAGTACATGGTCGAGTTCCATAAGACGGGCGCAAAGCTGTTCATCCAGCTCGCCGCCGGCATGGGCCGCTCCATGGCCATCAACGGCTGGATGACGAAGCTGGCCAAGAACAACGTCCTCAACAAGATCGCCAGCCCCATCGTGGACGTGCAGTATATCTGCGCCTCCGCGTCCGAGGTGCCGAACCGCTGGAAGGAGGACGTCATGTCCCGCCCGCTGACGGTCAAGGAGATCGAGGACATGGTCTACGCCTTCGGCCAGACCGCCAAGAAGCTGCGCGCCGCCGGCATCGACGGTGTGGAGATCCACGCAGTGCACGAGGGCTACCTGCTTGACCAGTTCACCATGGCCAACTGGAACCACCGCACCGACAAATACGGCGGCTCGTTCGAGAACCGCTTCCGCTTCCCGGTCGAGATCGTGCAGGAGATCAAGCGTCAGGCCGGCGCCGACTTCCCGGTGTCCCTGCGTTACTCCGTCGTCTCCAAGACCAAGGCCTGGGGCAAGGGCGCGATGCCGTACGAGACCGACTTCGTCGAGTTCGGCCGCGACATGGCCGAGTCCGAGAAGGCCGTCAAGTACCTCGAGGACGCGGGCTACGACATGTTCAACTGCGACAACGGCACCTACGACGCCTGGTACTGGGCACATCCGCCGCAGTACATGCCCGATAACTGCAACCTCGAGTATGTCGAGCACATCAAGAAATTCACGAGCCGCCCGGTCGTCTGCGCCGGCCGCATGGACCCCGTGAAGGCCGCCGAAGAGATCGCCGCCGGCCGTCTCGACGCCGTGGCCATCGCGCGCCAGAACCTCGTCGACCATGAGTGGATCCACAAGATCCTCAGCGGCCACGAGGATGAGATTAAGCC
>ENA-ORRQ01002159-ORRQ01002159.1-human-gut-metagenome-genome-assembly--contig:-NODE-2159-length-13290-cov-2.728221_pt1 | contig 13290 bp, 6 predicted proteins | sample MGYA00242177_ERZ509138 | MGnify/ENA primary metagenome ERZ509138 (study PRJEB26280, sample SAMEA2338628) | human gut metagenome | biome: human gut; feature: human-associated habitat; material: faeces... | reverse complement strand
TTGAAAACTACCAGAATGCCGATGGTTCCGTGACGGTGCCCGAAGCTTTGCGTCCTTACATGGGCGGCGTTGAAAAGCTGGTTCCTGAAGCGTAATCGCGCACAAGACGAAAGCTGGCAGGGCGTCTTTTCCTTCAAACGAAAAGGCGCCCGTTTTGTCTGTTCGTTAAATGCCATAACGTTGTGCTTTTGAGTGCCATGTCGACATAGGCAATATGCCTTATTGTGCGGAGTTGTCCGGATCTGTAAGATGAGCGGTACATTTCGAAGCAGAAACCAAAAGTCTGCGCCAACCTGCTCCGTCCGGGCAAGGTGGAAACGCTTCTCTCAGAGACAGCGGATGTGGCCTTGATTAGGCAACCAAACGGATACAACGGCCGTCTGATCGAAATGGATTGGATGGCTTTTTTTGTGTGTGAAAACAGGGTGGATTTAATCCGACTTGCCGAACCCGTCCGATGGGGACAAATCGGCTAAACAGGAGTGAAAAAATGAGCCAGCGCTTAACGATCAAGGGACAAGTGACCGTACCGAAGAACATCCGCGATTTTCTGGGACTGACTTCGGGCAGTTCCGCCGTGGAGTTCATCATTGACGAAGACGGTTCGGTACGCGTGCAAAAGGCGCAAGTTCGCAAAGCTCGTCGCCCCGGAGCGCAGGCTGCAGATATCCCGACGTCATCGGCTACGAATCGCTGCGACCGTATTCTGGGACTGCTTGCCGGCTGCTACGTTTGACGTTGCTTAGGTTTGTGCCGCGTTCCTCAAAGGCAAAACGAATAACGAACAAAGACAGGAAAGAGAAAAAGATGGACATGCTTGCCGAACTGCGCGCCATTGTGGGCGAAAACAATGTGCTCACCGAAGATGCCGACACCGCCGGCTATCTGGTCGACTGGAGCAACCGATTCTTCGGCAAGACGCCCGCCGTGGTTCGTCCGGGCAATACCGAAGAAGTTGCCCAAGTGCTTGCCTGGGCCAATCGCACGGGCACGCCTGTGGTGCCTCAGTCGGGCAACACGAGTCTGGTGGGAGGAGGAATCCCTTCGCCAAAGGGCGACGCGATTTTGTTGTCGCTTTCACGCATGAACAAAATTGAGGAGATTGATGCGGTCAACGACACCATGACGGTACAGGCCGGTGTGGTTCTTGAAAAAGCACAACAAGCGGCACAAGAGGCCGGTCGGCTCTTTCCTTTGAGCTTTGCGGCCGAAGGAACAGCATGTCTGGGCGGCTGCATTGCAACGAACGCGGGCGGTACGGCTGTTCTTCGCTACGGCAACACGCGTGATTTGGTGCTTGGCCTGGAAGTGGTGCTTGCCGACGGTCGTGTCGTCAACATGATGCGAGGGCTCCGCAAAGACAACACGGGCTACGATCTGAAGCAGCTTTTTATTTCCAGCGAAGGAACGTTGGGCGTTATCACGCGTGCCGTCGTCAAGCTCTTTAATCTTCCGCAGACCACCTGCACGGCGTTGGTGGGTGTAGAAGATCCTCATAAAGCCTGCGAACTGTTGGCTTCTGTGAAAACTGCTGCCGGTCCGGCGCTGACCGGCTTTGAGCTGATGCAGGCCAAGTGCATTGAGCGCGTGGGCGAGCAGATTGAGTCGGTGACGTTGCCCGGCGACGTTTCATCGGCGCCGTGGTGGTGCCTGGTGGAATTGAGTTATGCTCGAGACCCCGGTTGCAATCCGCTGGAATCTATTCTTGAAAAACAGTTCGAGAAGGGTAATGTGGTAGACGCCTTTTTGTCGAATTCGGTCAAGGACAGCCGGGCTTTTTGGGCGATTCGCGAGTCGATTCCGAGTGCAGACGCACACGTGGGCGGCAATCTGCACAATGACGTGAGTATCGAAATCAGTGACATCGCCGCTTTTGTTGACGAAGCGCTTGCCGCACTCAACGCGCGTTTCGACTGGATTGATCCTTCCGTGTTCGGTCACCTCGGCGACGGCAATCTGCACTTTAATATCGGCTCCATTCCGCCCAATCTGGCCTTTGAAAATGAAGAGGGCATCCGTGAGACGGTCTACGAGGTTGTGAGTCGCCACAACGGTTCGATTTCTGCCGAACACGGCATCGGACAACTCAAGCGTGCGCACTTTCTCAAGCTTAAAGATCCGCTCGAATTGGAACTGATGGGTGCCATCAAACGCGCTTTTGACCCCAAGGGCATATTGAACCCCGGAAAACTTCTGGCCGACTGAGATTAATCTCGTAGTTATTTGGAGGTATCGCTTTGCACCGTTTGGTCTAGAGAGCTTTGAAAAAGTTATTTCGAAGTGTTGTGTCTTTGGGCTCCTGCTAATATCTCTCGATGTATCCGATGGATTCGGATTGAAAAATTTCTGGGAGACCCATATGAATTCCGACTTTTCTCGCATCAAACGGCTGCCGCCGTATGTCTTCAACATTACGGGCGCTCTCAAGATGGCAGCTCGTCGTCGAGGAGAAGACATCATTGACTTTTCGATGGGTAACCCCGATGGTCCGACTCCAAAGCATATTGTCGATAAGATGATTGAAGTCGCATCGCGCGACAATACGCACGGCTACTCGGTTTCCAAAGGCATTCCGCGTCTGCGCAAAGCAATCAGCAATTGGTATAAGCGTAAGTTCGACGTCGACATCGATCCCGATGAGGAAGCCATCGTGACGATCGGCTCCAAAGAAGGTATTGCACACCTGATGCTTGCTTGTACGGATCGTGGCGACACGGTGCTCGTACCTAACCCTTCTTATCCCATTCATATCTACGGTGCGATTATCGCGGGCGCAGACATCCGTTCGGTCAAAATGATTCCGGGCGTCGACTTTCTGGCAGAGCTTGAGCGCGCCATTGTGGAAACCGTGCCTCGCCCCAAGATGATGATTCTGGGGTTCCCGTCCAACCCGACTGCGCAGTGCGTGGAACTCGATTTTCTTGCCAAGGTTGTTGAACTCGGTAAGCGTTATGGCATTTGGGTTGTGCACGATCTTGCCTACGCCGATATTTGCTTTGACGGCTATAAAGCGCCTTCCATTATGCAGGTGCCGGGCGCCAAGGATATTGCCGTCGAATTCTTCACGATGTCTAAGTCGTACAACATGGCAGGCTGGCGACTGGGCTACATGGTCGGCAACAAAGAGCTGGTGCATGCATTGGCTCGTATTAAGAGCTACCACGACTACGGAACGTTCACGCCGCTGCAGGTTGCAGCCATTGAGGCGCTTGAGGGCGATCAAAGTTGTGTCGAGGAGGTTCGGCTGAAGTATCAGAAGCGCCGCGATATTCTCTGGAAGGGACTCAACGAAATCGGCTGGCCGGTCGAATGCCCGAAGGCGTCCATGTATATCTGGGCCAAGATTCCCGAGCCGTATCGCAAGCTCGGTTCCGTGGAGTTCAGTAAGCGCCTTCTTGAAGACGCCAAGGTGGCTGTGAGCCCAGGTATCGGTTTCGGGGAATATGGCGACGATCATGTGCGCATCGCGTTGATTGAAAACGAATTCCGAATTCGTCAGGCACTGCACGGTATCAAACACATGTTCAGAAAAGACGGCCTTATCGACCCGGATGCTCCTCGTCCCGACCCCGTGAAAGGCTGATCGGTCAAAGCAAACAAAAGCGGCGTCTTTGTTACTGGAAGGCGCCGCATAATTTTTCTCGGCTACGCAATAGCGCCGAGGTGCGCGGCGCAACAGATCAATACAATCACAGAAAGCGCATTCATTTTTGTCTTCGGCCAAACGAAAGCGCCCGAACAATTGCAAAACAAAAGGAAAGAAACAATGGAAGCAGTCAAAATCGGCATCGCCGGACTCGGAACCGTAGGGGGCGGCACGTATGCCGTTCTTAAGCGTAACGCACAGGAACTTTCGCGCCGAGCCGGTGCTCCCATTGAAATCAAGACCGTGGTTTGCCGCAATATTGATCGCGCTCGCGGCATCGTTGACGACCGAGTGACGCTCTCTAAAGACTGGCACGATCTGGTCAATGATCCGGAAATCGACATCGTCGTGGAAGTAATGGGCGGCATTGAGCCAGCCAAGAGTCTGGTGCTTGAAGCCATCGCCGCCGGCAAGCATGTCGTAACGGCCAATAAGGCGCTTCTTGCGTTGCATGGCAATGAAATTTTCACAGCGGCAGCCGAAAAGGGAGTGGCCGTATCTTATGAAGCTGCTGTGGCAGGGGGCATTCCGATCATTAAGAGTTTGCGCGAAGGCCTTGCCGCCAACCGCATCGAATGGATCGCCGGCATCATCAACGGCACCTGCAATTTCATTTTGTCGACCATGCGTGACAAGGGGCTTTCCTTCGAAGAGGCGCTTGCGCAGGCCAAGGCCTTGGGCTACGCAGAAGCCGACCCCACGTTTGACATCGAAGGGATTGATGCGGCGCACAAGATCACGCTCCTAAGTGCACTGGCTTTCGGAACGCCCGTTAACTTTGATGCCGTGACAGTCGAAGGCATCACAAAACTGACGGCGACTGACATCCGTTACGCGGAAAACATGGGCTACCGCATCAAACTTTTGGGCATTACCAAGCGTACGGAACACGGCATAGAGTTGCGAGTTCATCCAGCATTGGTGCCGATGCGCCGACTGCTAGCCAACGTCGAAGGCGTGATGAACGCGGTGGTTGTCAAGGGCGACGCTGTCGGCAGCACGCTTTTTTACGGACGTGGCGCCGGTGCCGAGCCCACTGCCTCGGCCGTGGTAGCCGATTTGGTGGACATCGTGCGTATGACGGCAGCGGGCGACGCTCAGGCGCTTAAGCCCGCAGAACACAATCAGGAAACGACGCAACTCGGTTGGTTGCCGATGAGTCAAACGGTGAGCTCTTATTATCTGCGCATTCCTGTGGCCGATGAACCGGGCGTGCTCGCACAGGTCGCTCGCATTTTTGCCGAACAGTCAATCTCGATTGAGTCGGTGCTGCAGCCCGAAGCTGTGATCGGCGAAAAAGACACGGAGATCGTGGCGATGACGCACAGCGCTCTGGAAGGATCTGTGACGGCAGCCATTGAAGCCATTGAAGCGCTGCCGAGCACGCGGGGCAAAGTAGTGATGATCCGCAAGGAAGAACTCAATTAATTCGGAGCCGAGAAATGGCAATCAAATACGCAATGACCTATCAGTCCACGCGCGGCGAAGACGAGGGCGCGGGCTACAGTGACATCGTGCTCAAGGGACTTGCGGCTGACGGCGGTCTTTTCATGCCCCGCATTTATCCGCAGGTCACCAAGACCGATCTTGAGGATTGGCGTCATTTGTCCTACGCAGAACTTGCGTTTGAGATCCTGCGTTTGTTTGCAACCGATATTGAGGAAGATACGCTCAAGACCATGCTTGCAGGCGTGTACCGCGAGGATGTCTACAACAACGGCCGCACCGGGGAGGACTTTTCCAAGATCACGCCGACGCGGTCCATTGACGGCGGCAAGATTCGCATTCTGGAACTTTCCAATGGCCCGACGCTTGCTTTCAAAGACATGGCGATGCAGTACCTTGGAGCGCTCTTTGAATACATCCTCGAAAAGCGCAACACGGAACTCAATATTTTGGGGGCCACATCGGGGGATACCGGGTCGGCTGCCGAATACGCCATGCGCGGGCGCAAAGGCGTGCGCGTCTTCATGCTCTCTCCTGAGGGACGCATGAGCGCGTTTCAGCGAGCCCAGATGTACAGCCTCAAGGACCCCAACATCTTCAATATCGCGGTCAAAGGTTCGTTTGACGACGCGCAGGATATCGTCAAGGCCTGCAGTCAGGATGCCGGCTTTAAGGCAACCTACAACATCGGCACGGTCAATTCCATCAATTGGGCCCGCGTTTCGGCGCAGGTCGTCTATTACTTCAAGGGCTGGCTGGAAGTCACGGAAAAGCCCGGTGAAGTGATTGACGTCACGGTTCCGTCTGGTAACTTCGGAAATATCCTGGCCGGCTGGATTGCCAAGCAGATGGGACTGCCGATCGGACGACTCGTGGTGGCGACAAACGAAAATGACGTTCTCGACGAGTTCTTTAAGACCGGTGTCTACCGTGTGCGCGACAGCGAACATACTTTCGTGACGAGCTCACCTTCGATGGATATTTCCAAGGCGAGCAATTTCGAGCGCTATATCTACGATATCGTCGGGCGCAACGCCGGGCGCATCAGGGAACTTTGGACACAGCTTGCTCTTAAGGGAGGCTTCGCCCTTACTGAGAGCGAAATGGCGCAAGTGCGCGAAAGCGGCTTCGTGTCGGCCAAGAGCACTCATGCCGATCGTATCAATACGATTCGTGAAGTTTTTGAAAAAGAAGGCCTCATCGTGGATCCGCACACGGCCGACGGCATTTTTGCCGCACGGCAATACGTGCGCGCAGGCGTCAAGATGCTTTCTTTGGAAACAGCGCTTCCGGCGAAGTTTGCCGCAACGATTCAGGAAGCGATCGGCGCGGCTCCCGAAGTGCCTTCAAGCTATGTCGGTATCGAAAATCGCGAACAACACGTCATGGTGATGCCGGCCGATGTCGGAGCGGTGAAGAAGTTCATCTCTGAAACACTTAATGCGTAGTCGTTTTTCAGCAAACTTCGCAAAAAAGAGCCGGAATTCGATCGAAAACCGGCTCTTTTTCCGAGAACAGTGCTTATTTGCAGAGAATTTCTCTCATGTTAAGCGTCTGGGCCTGTTGCTTTTGGTCGGCCGAAAGCATCTCGTCGAGCATCATCATGCCGTGCTTGGCGCGGGTGTCTCCTGAGAGGTTGTAGAGCGCATAAGCGTAGCTCGGATTTTGTTTGACGCCTTTGCCTTCGGCATAGACAAGGGCCAGGTTGTTGGCGTGCATGGGTTCTGGCGCTTTGCAGAAGGCCGATTGATAGAGCGAAGCGGCTTTTCCGAAATCTTGTTTCACGCCTTTGCCTGAGAAGTACAGGTTGGCAAGATTGGTGTCGCTGCCGGCCGAACTCTTTTCTTTAAGCAGTCCGTACCAGTGTTGTGCAGACTGATAGTTTCCTTTGCTTTCGAAGTAAAGCCCTACGGTGTACGCCGCATCGGCGGCAATCACGTCGCTCGTACCGAACTTGATCGTGACGGCACGGTTGGCCCAGTCCAAGGCTTCTTTTTCGTTTCCTGTTTCCAGACAACTGTCGGTGAGCAGACTCGCAATTTCCTGCAGGCGAGCCGGGTGCGGCATTTCACCGCGGTAGACCGGAAAGTCTCCCTTTTCAACGAGCGAATAGGCTTTCTTCAATGCTTCTCGAGCCTTGATGGGATCGCGCTTGAGCGCATCGCCATCGGGAGCCCACAGGTAGCAGCGTCCCATGTCCTGATAGACGGCTGCCAAGTCCTTGGGATCGGTTGTCTCAAGAATGCCCGAGAGTGTGCGTTGGTACCACTTCACGGCTTCCGAGCAGTTGATACCAAAGAGCGACGCGTCGATGAACCCGTTGGCAATGCTTTGTGCGGCACTCGGCTTTTTACGGGGATCATCGCCATTGGCGGTAATAAAGCGGATGCCGGAGATTTCTTGGTAGGCCTTTTCAAGTTGGGCGGCGAGATCTCCCTGTGAAACCGTACCGCTTTGAGCCTGATGCTTGGCGATGCGATAGGCAATCTCCATGCTTTCCTTGGCGCTGGAAGCATGATCGAACTTGTCTTGATAGTACTCGACGATACGATTTTCCTGGCCTGTGGCTTTGGCAAATTTCTCGAGCTGATAGAGCTCAAAGCTCATGCCCAGATCACCGATCGGATAAAAGAAGTTCTTGGCAAGGAACCGGTAGGCGTCAAGCGTGTCTTGAGCCGAGACATTGCCCTTGGCGTCGTGAAAGAGACTGTCGGCGAGCTTAAAGAGCAGGTTTTCTCCCGTATAACCCAATTTGCTTGCCTTTTGAAAGGCTTCGATGGCTTTGTGATAGTCGTCCGTGGAGAGATAAACGGAGGCCATGGCCGCTTCGGCCCAGCCGTCTTTGTTGAATTCGTTTTTGACGACGCTCTCAAGCACTGCCGCATCCATGGCACCGGCGATCTTCGCAGGATCAATGCGGTAGGCGAGCATTTTCTCAAAAAGCGTTTTTTGCACGGACTTGTCGTTGACTTCCAGGGCAATTTTGCAAAGCGTGGTGTAGTCCGAGTCGAGTGTGCGTTCATCGGCCGACTCAATGGCGGACTTCACAATGGCGGCAAACTGTTCGGGCGTGAGCTTGAGTTTGTCTTGCGTGAGCGCTCGCGCAATATCGAGTGAGGAATGCGTGGGCTTGCCGTTGAGTTTCTTTTCAACGGCCTCGTAGTTGCCTTCGCCCAGGCGTGAGTAGAAGAGTTTTAAGGAGTCAAAATCCTTCTTTTTCAGGCAATTGTCGACAATTTGGTCGATTTCTGCGTCAGAAAGGCTGCTTTTGCCGTTTTTCTCGGTTTTAAGAAAAACATAGAGGCCCGCAAAACCGGGGTGCCCGGCTTTGTAGTGTTCAGTGACCCAGTTCTGGTAGAGTTTGGTGCTTTCGGCTTCGCTCAAATTGGCCACGCTTTTCTTTTCGCCGTAGAGCCAAGAGGCAAAGAGATAGTTGATCTTGTTGACGGGATAGATGCCGGCGTCGGTGAGGTTCTTAAAGACCGGTTCGATCAATTCGTGGGGCAGGTGCATCGACCATTCCATAAACCAGCGGTAGACCTGCGGATCAGAAGCGATGTTTTGCGCATACAGGCGGCAGGCTTCAATATGTTTGTCGCGATCAATCAAGCGCACTTTGAGCTGAGGCAAGTTTCCTTGACGGCAGACATAAGCAGCTGCAGCCTGATCACCTTTGAGAGCTTGTTCGAATTTGGCCTGCATTTCAGCAAGTTTGTCGCTGTAGGCGGAGGCATTGGCAAATGAAGAGAAAAGGCCCAGACTTAAAAGGGCAAGGCAGTTTTTTTTGAACATTGTTTTACTCTTATGCAACTTAGCGCGTTGTATGCACTGACACAGCCGCTGATTTTGGCAAGCGAATGTGTGTCACAGCTTAAAGGGAAATGTGATGACGATAAAAAGCAAAAGGCGCTTCCGACAGATGCCGGAGGCGCCTTTTTTGGGTGAATCAATTTTGCTCAGAGATCAGCAGCGGTCAAAGACAGCTTTTAGCTGCGTAAATTCCATCAATCCGTAACGACCGCCTTCGCGGCCGATGCCGCTTTGTTTATAACCGCCGAAAGGTGCCGTGACATCGCGAGGCGCCCCATTGACATAGACGTTGCCGCTTTTGAGTCTGGAGGCAACATCAAGCGCAAGTGATCGTTCTCCGTAAACGGCCGCACTCAGGCCGTAAACCGTGTCGTTGGCAATGGCGACGGCTTCATCGAGACTTCGATACGTGATCACGCATAAGACAGGCCCAAAAATTTCTTCACGTGCAATACGCATATCGTTGGTAACACCCGTAAAAATAGTCGGCTTGATGTAGTAGCCGCTGCCGGCTTCAGGAGCGGCTCCGCCGCAAAGCAATTCGGCTCCTTCTTTTTGACCCAGTTCGATATAGGCGAGAATTTTTTCGTACTGAGCCCGACTTGCCATAGGTCCGATTTTGGTATTCGGATCCATCGGATCACCAACGGTGAGTTCCGATACGCGTGACAGCAACAGCGATTTAATTTGATCGAGATCTTCCTCTGGAACCAATAGGCGAGACAGTGCCGTACAAGTCTGACCGGAGTTATAAAAAATAGAGGAAAAAAGCTTGTCAACAGCCGGTGCGTAGTCTTGACTCGGCAGCCAAATGAAGGGGGATTTGCCGCCAAGTTCCAGGGAAATGCGCTTGAGAGTTCCCAGTGCTTTCTGACTGAGTTTGATTCCTACGTTTGTTGAACCGGTAAAGGAGATCATGTCGACGAGAGGATGCGTGGCAAGGGTGTCGCCTAATCTGGAGCCGCGCCCTGTGACCAGATTGACGGTGCCGGGCGGAAAACCGGCTTGATCAAGCGAATCCACCAGAAGATAACTGGTCAGCGGCGTGTGTTGACTCGGTTTGAGAACCACCGTATTGCCCATGAGCAATGCAGGGATGACTTTTTGAACCACTTGTCCGAGCGGATAGTTCCAAGGCGTGATACAAGCAACAACCCCAACAGGTTCTCGCACGACAGTGCTTTGCTCGAAGTTTTCCTTTAGCGGGACGTTTTTGCATTCTTGGATGTACGACTCAATACGCGTGAACTGATAATCACAATGAGAATTTGCTGAAAAACTCACAGGCGAACCCAGTTCCAGAGCTTCCAGACGAATGATCTCTTCTCGATAAGTTCTGAAAATTTCAAGAGCCTTTTGCATGCGTTCGATACGCTGGCAAAGCGGCGCGGCGGCCCATGCCGGTTGTGCTTGTGCGGCCGCCTCGATGGCATTGGCGACATCTTCGGGAGTGCCGTCCGGTACATGTGCAAAAACTTCGCCTGTGGCGGGATTTTCCAGTGAAATGACATCGTCGGAGTGGGGTTTTACCCAGACACCGTTGATGAAAAAGCAGTCATAGTGACAAGCCATGGAACATTCTCCCATTTGTTGAAGATAACGCAAAACCGTGCTGATTTTTAGGATAAAGACTAACACTGTTGATTCAGTGCGGAATCAGTAGGTATTCTTTTTTTCCACATTCAGGATCCTCAGCAAAAAAAGCTTCAACAGGGCGGATTATTGGATTGACTGCCGGATTGCGGAAATCGTTCAGATAAATCCAGACGTTTCTTCTGAATGTTGCCTTTGTAGTTATTGATTGCTTTCTGAGCCATTTCACACTGCATTGTCTGGCTACATCCTGAGCCAAGAGAATTCCAGTTTGAGCAACCATAGAACATGTGTCCGTTTCGACTGTTTATACGTCGTTTCATGAACCCCGAAGCGCACTTATTGCAGCGAATTTCTATGTAATTGCATTGAGAGTTGAGGCAATAACGACCGGTGTGATCCTTGATCAATGGAGCACCGCAGTTGGGACAGCAACTAAAGACTTCCGAGCATAATCCGTTGCTGCATTGGTAGTATCTGCCGCCGCTTCGAGATGCGTGCAAAATCAGATTGCCATCTTTGCAGCGTGGGCATGAAATTTCATAACTTGCGTCGGAATACTGAGATAACAGATCTGGGGGACTTTCTCGAGTGAGTTCACTCATAAACGGAGATGGCTTGACACTGTCATAGAGAATGATCAAGTGTTTTTTGGGGCGCGTCATGCCAACGTAAAAAAGACGCCTTTCTTCAGCATAGGGATAGCTTTCGACCATTGGCAATACAGACTCAATGATTTGATCGCTTTGTTTGGTGCAGGGAAATACTCCGGAATCAATTCCGATAAGGAGAACATAATCGGCTTCGAGTCCTTTGGCCGAATGAATTGTTCGGTAGGAAATCGACAGCAGAGGAAAACTTTTGCGGAGTTCGGCTTCAGTGATTTTGGACAGGGACGGCATGTTTTTCCACATCATGCGCCCGAGCAGTAAGACGGTAGGAGGTTGGGAGTCCAATTCTTTGTGCTTTTCCGAGATGCGATGAAGACACCAGTAGAGGGCATTTCGGTAGCAAAGCGTATTGTCGAGGGCGCTTTTAAGTTCAAAGGACTGAGAACTCATCTTCAGCATGAGTTTCCTCACATCAACGGCAAGAGCGGAGGGTTTGTCGACGAGTTTGACGGCAGTCATGTGCTTTTTGAACTGCTCAGGATTTTTACAGATAAACCCGGAGGAAAGTGAGTTGAGTTTGTTGCTGAAGCGATATGTTTTATCGAGCTGCAATATCGAGCACTTTGGGTAATGCCGATCGAAATGCACGAAAAGATCGAGATCTGAACCTGAGAAGCGATAGATCGACTGCCAGTCATCGCCGACGGCAAAGAGTCGTGCTGACGAAGCGTTTCTTAGCACGCTGTTGAGCAGAAGACTGCGCGAACGACTGACATCTTGGAACTCGTCAACGAGTACGTATCGATACGGCAGCCGCTCTTGTTGACGATCCAGAATTTCACAGGAACGCAGAACCATGTCTGAGAAGTCAATTTCATAATGATGACGTTTGAACTCCTCATAGCGCGTGATGACCGGCCGAAACAGTGTTAGGAAAGCGTCAATGCGAACGGCGTCATAGTGAAACTGCCTGGCTCGCGCAAGAATTTCTTCATCCGAATATCCGGAATCTTTGAATAGCACAAGAAAATTTCGAATGAGTGAGATGAATTCTTGCCATTTTGGGTGTAATGGACGATTTTCTGTCCACAGATTATGGAGAAATTCCTCGTCACTCATAGGGTTGATTTCAAAGCCCAATTCGCAGAGTGCGTGACGCAGTTTTTCCTCGAGTAGACCATCTTGCAAATCGCCTGTGGTAAGTTCGATAAGCGATGTTGCGTTTGCTTGGTGCAGATCTCGCTTCCATTGGCGGGACTTCAAGTACTCTTCGCGATTGATGAAAGGGGCAAGATTGCCGTTGCGGTCAATGCCGAAATATTCAATCCAAGCCACACGTGCACCGGAACGGATCGTCCGAAAAGAACGTTCCGAATAGAGGGGATTGGTCTCGGATTGCGCAAACGGCTGATCGGTAATCAGGAAGTCCGGTTTGTAACTGGCGTTAGTGATATGAGGGTAACGGGCTTCGTATGCGTAAGGGATCTGCCAACGGTAGAGCAGATTGGCGATATAGAGCTCGCCGCCGCTTTTAACCAGCTCATTTCTGAAGGTTCTTAAGTCCAGACTATTGCGAAAGGCGTTGAAAAGATCGGCGTCGCTGAAGTCAGACTCAGCATAAACAGGTATTTGGTGTTCCTGAAAGAAACGAATTAAGGTTTTCTTATAGGCGGGATTTTTCTCGGCTGCTTCTTGTACAGTCGAGACGATAAAACGTGAAAATTCGACATTCTGTTCGACAAAGTTCGTCAAGCGCAGGTTATTGTCATTGTGTTGATTAAGGATCTTGTTCCCGAAAGAGTGGAAGGTGTGGACGTCTAGTTTTGTACTGCCGATTTTTCGCTTGATGCGTTCTTTTATTTCATCAGCCGCATTGCGGTTGTATGCCAAAAGCAGGATTTGTTCGGGCAGAGCCAAACCGCTTTGAATGAGATAAAGACATTTGCTGATGATCGTAGAGGTTTTGCCGCTGCCGGCTCCGGCCACCACAAGCGTGTTGTCATCATCATTGATACAAGCTCGACGCTGAGCTTGCGTCAGCGGATTGGATTCGCATTGATCAAAAAATTTTTCCCAATGCGATAAAAGAAAATCTTCCGCCTTGCGGTTGTAATCCTCTCGATTTCCAAGCCCGGACTTAACGGCGAGAGCAAAACGCAAAAGAAACTGTGCCGGCGGTTGCTC
>ENA-ORRQ01002157-ORRQ01002157.1-human-gut-metagenome-genome-assembly--contig:-NODE-2157-length-13296-cov-7.188052_pt1 | contig 13296 bp, 9 predicted proteins | sample MGYA00242177_ERZ509138 | MGnify/ENA primary metagenome ERZ509138 (study PRJEB26280, sample SAMEA2338628) | human gut metagenome | biome: human gut; feature: human-associated habitat; material: faeces... | reverse complement strand
GCCATGTCCGGGAACCATTGCAATTACTACTCTTTTGGAGTTTTGCTCATGGCTGGCTCTACTCGGAAAAGGAGGTGGACACATCCGCGCCGGTCACTCCGGACTCGCTGGATGTGCGCAAGAATCTCTATATTCCGAGCGGATATTCTCTGCGGCAGTGGCATGAGTACTGGTTCCACACTGCCAAAAGCTATCTTTGGGTCGATCCGCAGACTCCGGCAAGAATGCTCTTCTGCGAGGAAGGACTTTGGACGGTCGTACCGCTGAGCGTAGCCGCGCAGCTTTCCAGACAGCCGCATGTGCATCGCCTGCAAATGACCTCGTCCCCATCCCCAAGAAGCACCTATTATATTACCCACAAATATCCGCGGGACAACTGTAAGGCGGTGCTGCCCATGGTCAAGGACCTTTTGCAGCGCTATGCTTCGGCCTACCCCCTGGATGTTTGAAACGGAAAGGACGATTTCTATGATTTCTCAGCGGGCACAAAATATTGTCGCATCTGTTACCGGTGAGCTGTCTGCAAAAGTTACGGAGCTGAAAGCACAGGGCAAGGACGTTATCAAGCTCAATATTGGTGAGCCGGATTTTCGCCCGCCCGAAAATATTGCGGAGGCGGCGATCGCCGCCATTGAAGAAGGCTTTTCCAAGTATGTGGCGATCCCTGGCATCATTGAGCTGCGCAAGGCGATCTGCGCCAAACTGGAAAAGGACAACCATCTTGTTTACTCTCCCAATGAGATCTGCGTCAGCACAGGCGCAAAGCAGGCTGTGATGAACGCCCTGATGGCGCTGTGCGATCCGGGCGATGAGGTCATTATCCCCACGCCATGCTGGGTCAGCTACAGCGAGATGGTCAAGCTCACCGGTGCTGCGCCCGCGTTTGTTCCCTGCAAGGCGGAGACGGGCTTTGCCCTCAATGTTGATGACATTGCCGCGGCTGTTACGCCGCACACCAAGGCGATCATCATCTGCACGCCCAACAACCCCACCGGCGCGGTTTACAGCGAGCAGACGCTGCGCGCTCTCGCGGCGCTGGCCGTTGAAAAGGACTTTTACATCATTGCGGACGAAATATACGAAAAGCTGATCTTCGGAGATGCAAAGCACTTTTCCATTGCATCGATCTCCGAAGAGGTGCGCGAGCGCTGCGTGACCATCAACGGCTTTTCCAAGGCCTATGCCATCCCTGGCTGGCGTTTGGGTTATTCTGCCGCCGTCGGTGAAGTTGCCGCCAGCATCAAATCCATCCAGAGTCATGCGACTTCTGCGGCAAACTGCATTGCGCAGCGCGCGGGCGTTGCGGCACTGACCGGACCGCAGGATTCTGTGGAGGCCATGCGCCGCGAATATGAACGCCGCCGCGATTATGCTTTTGGTGCACTGAAAGCGATGCCGGGCGTGGAGCTGGAAATGCCGCACGGCGCGTTCTATCTGTTCCCCAAGGTTGATTCGTACTTTGGTACGCAGTATCAAAATTATCAAATCAACAGCTCAAAGGACCTTGCCAATTACCTGCTGGACGAGGCGGAGATCGCCGTTGTGTTCGGCGAAGCATTTTACATGAACGGCTATCTGCGCATTTCCTACGCAAACTCCATGGAGAATATCCAGGAAGCGCTGCGCAGAATGGCGGAAGCGCTGAAAAAGCTTGGAAGGGAGTGAAGAAAATGTCCTGCGGAAATAGAATCTATACCAAACGGACCTTGGCTGAACCGGAGCTGATCGAAAGCTTCCGTGAGCTGCCTGCCGCAAATGTGGCTGACTGCATGGGCCGCTCCTGCGCCATGAACCCGCGCATCCATCTCATCAGCTCGCCTAAGCGGCCGCTGGTCGGTTCTGCACTGACGGTCAAATGCCGGGCAGGCGATAACCTGATGATCCACGCCGCGATGGAAATGGCGGGGGAGGGCGACGTGCTTGTCGTTTCCAATGAAGGAGATGACAAACGCGCGTTGATCGGAGAAGTCATGATGACCTATCTGCGTTATGAGAAGAAGATCGCCGGCATCGTGCTTGACGGACCAATCCGCGATATAGAAGAGCTCTCACAGTGGGACTTTCCCATTTATGCGACGGGCAGCACGCCTGGCGGACCCTATAAAGAAGGCCCGGGCGAGATCAACGTTCCCATCGCCTGCGGAGAGATCAGCGTGTATCCCGGCGATATCATTCTTGCCGACCACGACGGTGTGATCGCCATTCCCATCAAGGATGCGCCGACGGTGCTGGAGGCAGCTCGCGTCTATCACGAAAAGGATGAAGCTAAGGTAGCGGCGACCAAAGCCGGAAAGGCTGACCGCGGCTGGGTAAAGAAGTTGCTGGAGAAAAAAGAAGTCGAAGTGATCGACGACCTTTGTGTTTCCGGATGATCAGCGGCAAAGCAAAACGACCATATAAGGCGGTACCTTGATAGACATGCTGTTTGACACCAAAGATTCCCCCTCGAAGACTCTGTACAGCGGAGTTTTCGAGGGGGAATCTTTAGCTGATGGCAAAGACACCTCTGCCGTTGGAGCAGCTTGTTTTCCTTTGAGGCCGCGTGATGTCGTTTTTGGCTCTGAAAGAGAAGTATACTGGCGATGTGTAGAGAGCCATGTCTGGAAGGCGAGCGTTTATTCCCACACCAGCTCCCGTGAAAGCAGATGCCCTGACTGTTATGTCGAAACCAAGGACTGGCTGGCTGATTCTCCGCTTGTGCAGATTTGGCACCCAACTAAAAATCTGCCGCGCGTACCGGAGGACGTAACAGTTCGGTCCAACAAAATATTTTGGTGGCAGCACGGGGAGTTTGTATGGCAGGTAAGCGCGAAAGACCGCCAGAAAAAAGATGGGCCGGTATTGCAATTATCATAAACACCTGCGGCTATCTGTGACGCATCCAGAGCTGGTAGCGCTGTGAGAAGAAACAATGAATGGGAGGCATCTGTCAGCAACCGAAGCAGAAGAGGACATAATTGTCCGTACTGTGCAGATCGTTCTAAAAGACTGAGGAGCATCGCGGCGCAGCGCCCTGATCTGCTGAAGGAATGGAATTATGAGAAGAACGCGAAGCCGCCGCAAGAGGTTACTGCGCGCTCGAATAAAAAGTGTGGTGGAAGTGCAGTACATGCGGTCACGAGTGACAGATTTCTCCTGACGGCAGGTGCGGCGTAAGCGGTTGCCTCTCCTGCGCAAAAAAGCAACGCCGAATCGCACCCGATGACGCGCACAAGATGTAAATCATTTCGCCCGGCCTGCGGGACTTTTGCCGCACGCAGCGTGTGCTGCCGCGCTTTTCTCATTGACAATTCGACGGGAAATGCTATAATCTGCTATGTCTGAAAAAATGTAAAATTGTATCGCAGAGGTGCCGCCGCGAGGCGGAGAATAGAGAATCCGGTGCGAATCCGGAACGATGCAGTCACTGTGTACGGGAACGGCCTGCGTAGCCACTGGGAAACTGGGAAGGGCAGCGCCGCGATGAACGAAGTCAGGAGACCTGCCTCTGTGAGGAATCTCAAGCCCGCTGCACACAGGCTGATATTTCTGCGAGTTTACCCGCGGCGCGATTTTTTCGCGGCGCGGTGTTGCTGGTTGGAATCGTGAGAGCGGCTGTGGGTCACCATGGCCGCTTTTATATTTCTTTCAGAACGATTTTTGAAGAAGAAGGTAAAGAGGAACATGAAAAAAGCACTTGCAATCCTGCTCACAGCCGTAATGCTGCTGGGCGTGCTGACCGCCTGCGGCAGCAAGAAGGACGACGCTGCCGACGACACGCAGAACACGGAGGAGGCCGACAAGGCCGCGGCCGACAATGTCGCCGCGCTCATTGACGCGATCTACGTTCAGGAGCGCACCGATGAGACCGACGCGCAGTGCGAGGCCGCCAAGGCTGCCTGGGACGCGCTGACCGACGAGCAGAAGGCCATGGTCGAGGGTGAGGAAGCGAGCCCTGAGTACTTCGGCCTTGACACGGGCGATGCGTCCAAGGACGATCCCCGCAACCAGGATGACATCGGCGAGAACGAGCTTCTGGTCGTCTCCTTCGGCACGTCCTACAACGACAGCCGCGTCAACGATATCAAGAGCATCGAGGACGCCCTGCAGGAGGCCTATCCCGACTGGTCCGTCCGCCGCGCCTTCACGGCTCAGATCATCATCAACCACATTCAGGCCCGCGACGGCGAGAAGATCGACAACATGACCCAGGCGCTCGACCGCGCTGTGGCCAACGGCGTCAAGAACCTCGTCGTGCAGCCGACGCACCTGATGCACGGCGCGGAGTATGACGAAATGTGTGCTACCATCGACGAGTATCGCGATCAGTTCGAGTCCGTCTCCATCGCGGAGCCCCTGCTCGGCGAGGTCGGCAGCGACGCGACCGTCATCAACGCCGAGAAGGAAGTTGTCGCCAAGGCCATCACCGCCGCCGCGGTCGAGGCAAGCGGCTTTGACTCTCTCGAGGCTGCCAAGGAAGCTGGCGCCGCATTCGTCTTCATGGGCCACGGCACCGCACACGTCGCCAAGGTCAGCTACAGCCAGATGAGCGCCCAGACGCAGAACCTTGGCTATGAGAATGTCTTCATCGGCACGGTCGAGGGCGAGCCGGAGGAGACCTCCTGCGAGTCCGTCATCGAGGCCGTCAAGGCCGCGGGCTACACCAACGTCATCCTGCGCCCGCTGATGGTCGTTGCGGGTGATCACGCCAACAACGACATGGCCGGCAGCGACGACGATTCCTGGAAGACTATGTTCGAGGCTGCCGACTTCACCGTCGACTGCCAGATCGCGGGCCTCGGCGAGATTGCCGATGTGCAGGCGCTCTACATCGCCCACACCCAGGCCGCCATTGACGCCCTGAACGCGTAAATAGACCCAAAGGGCTCCGAAGCGATTGTGCACCGCTTCGGGGCCTTTTCCGGATGGAGGTATTTCCCAATGAAAAGAACACTGACACTGATGCTGACCGCCCTGGTGCTCTGCACGCTGCTTTTCGGCTGCGGGCAGAAGAATGAGGACGGCAATCCGCAGGACAACAACACTGAGTCCGCGCTCGCCGACGGCGTTTACACCGCAGACTTCAACACCGACAGCAGTATGTTCCACGTGAACGAGGCCTGCGAGGGCAAGGGTACGCTGACGGTCGAAAACGGCCAGATGACGATCCACATCAGCCTGCCGTCCAAGAGCATTCTGAACCTCTTCTGCGGCACGGCGGAGGACGCGCAGAAAGACGGCGCGGTGCTCTTGCAGCCCACGACCGACACCGTCACCTATTCCGACGGCCTGAGCGAGGAGGTCAACGGCTTTGATATCCCCGTGCCCGCGCTGGACGAGGAGTTCGACGTCGCCATCATCGGCACGAAGGGCAAGTGGTACGACCACAAGGTCTCCGTGACGAACCCCGTTTTGAAAGAAGACGACGCCGCCGCGCCCGCCGAGACGCTGGCCGACGGCACCTACACGATCGCCGTGACGCTCGAGGGCGGCAGCGGCAAGGCGAACATCCAGTCGCCCTGTACGCTGACGGTCGCGGACGGCAAAATGACCGCCACGATCGTCTGGAGCAGCAGCCACTATGACTATATGCTCGTGGACGGCGAGCGCTGCGACGTGCTCTCGACCGAAAACGGCTCGACGTTTGAGATCCCCGTCGCCGCGCTGGATACGCCGCTTGCCGTGGTCGGCGATACCACCGCCATGAGCACGCCGCACGAGATCGACTACACGCTGACGTTCGACGCCTCGAGTGCCGAGGTGAACAGATGAGACGCCTGCCGCGCGCGCTTCTCACGCTGTTGGCCGTGCTGACGCTCTGCGCCTGCGGGGACAAAGCGCAGGACGGTTCGAACGGCGAAAATGCGGCGGTCGCGTGGGATACTCTGTCGTTTGATAAGACCATGCCGCTTGACTATGCCACGCAGTTTTCGGTTTCCTACGCGGACGACAACTACAAGCGCATCACCATCGGGCAGGATCAGGAATTCCTGCTCGTGGCGGAGGGCGCGGCCGTGCCCGGCGGCGTGCCGGAGGGCGTGACGGTTTTGCAGCAGCCGCTCGATGAAATTTATCTGGTCGCCAGCGCGGCGATGGACAGCTTTGCCCAGCTGGGCGCGGTCGACAGCATCCGCTTCAGCGGACGCAAGGAGTCGGACTGGTACATCGAGCAGGCGAAGGAGGCCATGAGCGCGGGTGACATGCTTTACGCGGGCAAATACTCCGAGCCAGATTACGAGCTTATCTTGTCGCAGGGCTGCGATCTGGTGCTTGAAAACACGATGATCTACCACTCGCCCGAGGTCATCGAGCAGTTTGAAACGCTGGGTATCCCCGTGCTCGTGGAAATGTCCAGCTACGAGAGCGAGCCGTTTGGCCGCATGGAGTGGGTCAAGCTCTACGGTGCGCTCATCGGCAAGGAGAACGAGGCCGCGGCGCTGTTTGAGGAGAAAATGGACAGCGTTTCAGGCATTCTGGGCGCTGCGCCCACGGGAAAGACCGTCACATTCTTCTATGTGACGAGCAACGGCGCGGTCAATGTGCGAAAGTCGACGGACTATGTCGCTAAATCCATCGCCATGGCGGGCGGGGAATACGTCTCCTTTGACAACACGGAAGAGGAGAACGCCCAGTCCACCGTCACCATCCAGATGGAGGCATTTTACAGCGGCGCGCACGACGCGGATGTGCTCATCTACAACAGCATCATCGACGGCGGGCTTACGACGATCGACGAGCTTTTATCGCTCGAACCGCTGCTCGGCGACTTTAAGGCCGTGCAGAACGGGAACGTCTGGTGCCTGACGAAGGACTTTTATCAGGAATCGCTCGAATTGAGCGACCTCGTCGTGGATCTCCACACCGTTTTGAGCGGGGCGGATACGCCGCTCCGGTTTTTGACAAAGCTGCAATAATTTTTGACTGGAAAGTTGAAACAGACAGGAGGGACGGGCATGGAGCAGAAGCGGAAAACACGGACATGGTGCGGCTTTTTGCTGCTGCTCGTCCTTTTGGCTGTTTTTTTGATCTGGAATTTATTCGCGGGCAGCGTGCAGCTCTCCGCATCTCAGATAGGACAAATTCTGCTCGGCGGCGGGGATGACCTGACGCAAAAGCAGATCATTATGCAAATTAGATTGCCGCGCATGGCGTCGGCGCTCATTTTAGGCGGTGCGCTGTCGGTGTCGGGGTATCTGCTGCAAACCTTTTTCCACAATCCCATCGCGGGGCCGTTCGTGCTGGGCATTTCGTCGGGCGCGAAGCTCGCGGTGTCGATCGCGATGATCGTTTTCCTCAGCCGCGGCGTCAGATCATCGTCGGCGCTGCTGATCAGCGCGGCGTTCATCGGCGCAATGCTCTCGATGGGCCTCATCCTGCTCATTTCGCAGCGGGTCAATCAGATGAGCCTTCTCGTCGTCTGCGGCGTGATGATCGGCTACATCTGCTCGGCGCTGACGGATTTTCTCGTCACGTTCGCGGACGATTCAAACATCGTGAACCTGCACAACTGGTCGAACGGCTCGTTTTCCGGCATGAAGTGGGAAAACGTGACGACGATGGCCTGGGTGTGCGGGATCGCGCTGATTTTGACATTTTTCCTCTCCAAGCCGATCCGCGCCTATCAGCTCGGCGAGGTCTACGCGCGCAACATGGGCGTGCCGATCAAGGCGTTCCGCGCGGCGCTCATCCTGCTCTCCAGCGTGTTATCTGCCTGCGTGACAGCCTTCGCGGGCCCCATTTCGTTTGTCGGCATCGCGCTGCCGCACCTGATGAAGGCACTCTTCAAAACGGCGGAGCCGCTTTTGCTGATTCCGGCGAGCTTCCTCGGCGGGGGCATCTTCTGCCTTGCGTGTGATCTCATCGCGCGCACGGCCTTTGCGCCCACGGAGGTCAGCATCAGCTCGGTCACGGCGGTGTTCGGCGCGCCGGTCGTCATCTACATGATGGTGCGCAGAAAGGCGGGACGGGAATGAGCGGCTATTTGGAGACAAAGAATTTATCCGTCGGCTACCACGGAAGACCTCTCATTGAGGATGTGTCCCTCCGCGTGCAGAAGGGCAAGATCGTCACGCTGATCGGGCCGAACGGCTCGGGCAAGTCGACGATCCTGAAAACCGTCATCGGTCAGCTGCCGGAGCTTTCCGGCACGGTGTATCTGGATGGCGAGACGATGCAATCGCACAGCCGAAATGATATCGCACGCCGCATGGCGATCTTGATGACCGCGCGCGTCGAGCCGGAGCTCATGACCTGCCGCGATGTGGTCAGCTCGGGCCGATACCCCTACACGGGAAGGCTCGGCGTCCTGCGGGACGAAGATAAGAAGATCGTCGAGCAGTCGCTTTCTCAGGTGGACGCGCTCGCGTTCGCCGACGCGCCGTTTTCCGCCGTCAGCGACGGCCAGCGGCAGCGCATTCTGCTCGCAAGGGCCCTGTGCCAGCAGCCGCAGCTTATCGTGCTCGACGAGCCGACAAGCTTTTTGGACATCCGCTACAAACTGGAACTGCTCTCCGTCCTCAAGCGCATGGTGCGCGAAAACGACCTCGCCGTGCTGCTCTCGCTCCACGAGCTCGATCTGGCGCGGCGCATTTCGGACACAGTCATCTGCGTCGCGGGCGACCACATCGACCGCATCGGCACGCCGGAGGAGATCTTCACGAGCGACTACATCGCGCAGCTCTATCACTTGGAGCGCGGGAAGTACGACGAGTGCTTCAGCACATTGGAATTTGTACCGTAAATCATACAAGGAAAACTGCTTTACAGATACGATAAAAGGAGGGCGGAACATGCAGAAGGCAGCGCCGAGATTGCTGATTGCCGGGACGAACAGCGGGTGCGGCAAGACGACGGTGACCTGCGCGATCTTGCAGGCGCTCGTCAATGCCGGTGTGCCCATCGCCGCGGCGAAGTGCGGTCCCGATTACATTGACCCCATGTTCCACCGCGAGATCATCGGCGCGAAGAGCAGCAATTTGGATCCCTTCTTTTTTGACGACGACACGCTGCGCTTCCTCCTCGCGCAAAACGGCGCAGGGAAGGACGTGACGGTCATCGAGGGCGTGATGGGCTATTACGACGGCATCGGCCTTGATTCCTCGCGCGCGAGCACCTTTGAGGTCGCGCAGCGGACGGAGAGCCCCGTTGTACTCGTGCTGAACGCGAAGGGCGCGGGACTGTCGGCGCTGGCCGTGCTCGACGGTTTTCTGCACTTTGCGCCGGAAAACCGCATCCGCGGCGTCATTCTGAACGGCTGCACGGCGATGAGCTATCCGACGCTTGCGCGGGCGATCGAAGAACGCTTTAGCGTGCGCGCCTGCGGCTTTCTGCCGCAAATGCCTGACTGCTCGCTCGAGAGCCGCCACCTCGGCCTCATCACCGCGGCAGAGGTGAATGATCTGAAAGAAAAGATGCAGCGTCTCGCCGCTAAGGCGCAGGAGACGATCGATTTGAACGCGCTGCTGCAAATCGCGAAGAGCGCGCCGCCGCTTACATTCACGCCGCCGGACATTCCAGCGGCGGGCGAGCATGTGCGCATCGGCGTCGCGCGTGACAGGGCATTTTGCTTTTACTATGAAGACAGCCTGGAACTCCTGCGCCGCTTAGGGGCGGAGCTTGTGCCGTTCAGTCCGCTGTCAGATGAACGCTTACCGGAAGACCTGCATGGGTTATATCTCGGCGGCGGCTATCCCGAGCTCTACGCGGAGCGGTTGGAGGCAAACGCCGCCATGCGCGCTTCTATCCGCGCGGCGGTGGAAAGGGGACTGCCCTGCGTCGCCGAGTGCGGCGGCTTTATGTACCTGACGCAGTCCATCGCGGGACATGCGATGGCGGGCGTTTTATCGGGCAGCTGCTTCGACACGGGGAAGCTGACGCGCTTTGGCTACGCGACATTGACGGCGCAGCGGGATTCGATGCTGTTTGCCGCGGGCGAGCAGATCTCCGCGCACGAGTTCCACCGCTGGGATGCGGAAAATCCGGGCGAGGACTTCCTCGCGGAAAAGCCGAGCGGAAGAAGCTGGCGCTGCGCGTATGCGGGCGAAACGCTCTACGCGGGCTATCCGCACTTCCACTTTTACGCAAACCTGAGCGCCGCGGTGCGCTTTGTTGAATCCTGCCGAAAGGAGAAACCCCGCCATGAGTGAGCCGATGAAGCCGATGGAAATTGAACAGCGCAGCTTCGAGATCATCACGGAGCTGCTGGGAAACCGCGTGCTCGACCCCGAAAACGAGCTTGTCATCAAGCGCGTCATCCACACGACGGCGGACTTTGACTATGCCGACAATCTGACATTTTCCGAGCACGCGGTGCAAAAGGGTATCGCCGCGCTGAAAAGCGGCTGCGACATCGTCACCGACACGCAGATGGCGAAAGCTGGCATCAACAAGACGATCCTCGCGAGCCTCGGCGGCGAGGTGCATTGCTTCATGTCCGACCCCGATGTCGCGCAGGAGGCGAGATCTCGCGGCGTGACGCGGGCGTTCGTCTCGATGGAGAAAGCGGCGGCGCTCGAAAAGCCATGCATTTTCGCTATCGGCAACGCACCGACGGCGCTGCTGTCGTTAGAGCAGCTGATGGAAGAGGGAAAAGCCGCCCCCGCGCTCATCATCGGCGTGCCGGTGGGCTTTGTGAATGTGGAGATGAGCAAGGAGCGCATCATCGCCGCGGCGCGCGCACCGTACATCATCGCGCGCGGGCGCAAGGGCGGCAGCAATGTGGCGGCCGCCATCTGCAACGCCCTGCTTTATCAAATCAGGCGGTAGCACCATGGAAGAATATCTCGTAAAGGACGGCAAGCGCCTGCGCCTTGGCTATACGACCGGATCGTGCGCGGCGGCCGCGGCCAAGGCTGCGGCGTGGATGCTGCTGACGGGCAGAAAAAAGGACACGATCCGGCTGCAAACGCCAAAGGGCATCGAACTCAACTTAGACGTACTGGAAACGGAACTGTCTCCGGACGAGGTGCGCTGCGCCATCCGAAAGGACAGCGGTGACGACCCCGACGTGACGCGCGGTACGCTCATTTTTGCCGCGGTGAGAAAATCGGCCACGCCCGGCGTGACCATCGACGGCGGCGAGGGCGTCGGCCGCGTGACGAAGCCGGGGCTCGACCAGCCCGTGGGAGCGGCGGCTATCAACTCCGTGCCGCGGCAGATGATCGAAGAGAACGTGCGCGAGGTCTGCGCGCTTGTCGGCTACGACGGCGGCCTTGACGTGACGATCTCCGCGCCGGAGGGCGAGGCGCTCGCGAAAAAGACTTTTAACCCGCGCCTCGGCATCGAGGGCGGCATCTCCATTCTGGGCACGACCGGCATCGTCGAGCCGATGAGCGAGCAGGCATTGCTTGACACCATCCGCGTGGAACTGCGGCAGCGGCGCGAGAACGGCGCGGACTACATCCTCCTTGCGCCCGGCAACTACGGCGCGGACTACATCCGCGATTTTATCGGGCTTGACCCGAAGACGGCGGTGCTGACGTCGAACTTCATCGGCGACAGTTTGGAATTCTGCAAGGAATTCGGCTTTCACGGCGCGCTGCTCATCGGGCACATTGGTAAGTTCGTCAAGCTCGCGGGCGGCATGTGGAACACGCACTCGAAATTCGGCGACTGCCGCATGGAGATCATCGCCTCGCACAGCGCGGCGCTGGGCCTGCGCGCAGAACGCACGGAGGAAATTCTGCACTGCGCCACCTGCGACGACGCGCTGCGCATCCTGGACGAAGAGGGGCTGAAGGATGCCTTCCTCGTGCGTCTGGGACAGCGCATCGGCACGATGCTCGGCTATAAGAGCGGCGAACTCCAGAGCGGCGCGATCTTATTTTCGAAAGAATACGGCTTCCTCTGCGAGACGGAACACGCAGAGGAGTTACTCAAAACGATCAGGGAGGGCTGAATGTGGTACATTTTGTTGGCGCCGGAAGCGGCGCGCCGGATCTCATCACGCTGCGGGGCGCAAGGCTCCTTGGCGAAGCAGATGTGGTGATCTACGCGGGTTCGCTGGTGAATCCCGAGCTGCTTACACTCACGAAACCGGGCTGCGAGGTTCACGACAGCGCGAAGCTGACGCTTGAAGAGGTCATCGCCCTCATCGAGCGGGCGGAGCGCGAGGGAAAGACCACCGTGCGATTGCACACGGGCGACCCGAGCATTTACGGCGCGGTGCGCGAGCAGTTCGACGCGCTCACAGAGCGCGGCATCGACTTTGATGTCTGCCCCGGCGTCAGCTCGTTCTGCGGCGCGGCGGCGGCGCTGCGGGCGGAATACACACTGCCGAACGTGAGCCAGACGGTCATCATCACGCGCACGGCGGGCCGCACGCCGGTACCCGAGCGTGAGTCCATCCGCAGCTTGGCCGCGCATCAGGCGACGATGGTGCTGTTTTTGAGCACGGCGCTCACGGAAACGCTGCAAGGTGAACTACTTGCCGGCGGCTATGCCGCGGAAACGCCCGCGGCCATCGTTTACAAGGCGACATGGCCGGAGGAGAAGATCTTCCGCTGCGCGGTGGGCACGCTGCATAAGACGGTGACGGAAAACGGCATGAAAAAGACGGCGCTCATCGTGGTGGGCGGCTGCCTTGGCGACGAATATCTGCGCTCGCTGCTCTACCACCCCGACTTTACGACAGAATACCGCAAGGGGAAGGCATGAAGATCGCAATTTTTGCCTACAGCCACGGCGGCTGCGCGGCAGCGCGGCGCGTTCGCGCGGTGCTGGCGGAGGCGGAAACCGTCTGCTACGCGGTACCGCGATTGGAAGAAGCGGGCTTCCTACCGCTTGCGAAGGACATCTACCGCGAGCGCTTTTCGTCGATGGATGCGCTCATCTTCATCGGCGCGTGCGGTATCGCCGTGCGTGAGATCGCGCCATATCTTGCAAGCAAAAAGACCGATCCCGCGGTGCTCTGCATCGACGAGAAAATGCAGTTTGTCATTCCGCTGCTCTCCGGTCATATCGGCGGGGCGAACGATCTGGCGCGCCGCCTTGCCGCGGCGCTCGGCGCATCGGCGGTCATCACGACGGCAACGGACGTGAACGGTAAATTTGCTGTCGACGCCTGGGCGGCGAAAAACGGCTGCGCCATCTCGAGCATGCCGCTTGCGAAAAAGGTCGCGGCGGAGATTTTAGAGCACGACGTGCCGCTTGTGAGCGATTTTCCGATCAAGGGTGCATTGCCCGGCGGAATTGTGGAAAAAATGCAGGGCGCGCTGGGAATTGTGATCGGATACTGCACGAAAGAACCGTTTGCCGAAACGCTGCGCCTCACGCCGAGAGTATTGCGTGTCGGCATCGGCTGCCGCAGGGACAAGGATC
>ENA-ORRQ01002155-ORRQ01002155.1-human-gut-metagenome-genome-assembly--contig:-NODE-2155-length-13299-cov-3.699109_pt1 | contig 13299 bp, 10 predicted proteins | sample MGYA00242177_ERZ509138 | MGnify/ENA primary metagenome ERZ509138 (study PRJEB26280, sample SAMEA2338628) | human gut metagenome | biome: human gut; feature: human-associated habitat; material: faeces... | reverse complement strand
AGGTATCAAAAAGTATTGAATTTATTGAAAAAAACACTTGATTATATGGAGAGGTTTAATTCTTACAATTACATATGAATTTTGTTTAAAAGACCTACTATCTTGATGTTCTCATCGAATATAGTAGGTCTTTTTATAGTTATTCTGTTGTTCAAAGACAGATTTCATATCCAAAACACCTACTAAATTTCATATATCATTCTATTTAGTAGGTTTCCAGACCTAACACTCTATGCCGCGCACAGCCAATCGACCCACTAGTCTCCTGATTCATCTCTATCCAGTAGGTTTTCAGCCTGTAATTCCAGTCTTTTACTTATTCTTCCACATAGTCAAAAGCTACAGTTTCCATGTGCTCATTGAACAGCTTATTAAACACTGCAATTACACGTCCAACGCCAATCATTGAAAGGATTGTTCCAAGGCCAAGAAGATAAAACTCCCATCTGATAATAAGTTTATTTCTGCTCTTCATTCTTAATTGCCTCCCAGAGATTATTCTCTACTTTATCTGTCATGGAAGATAACATCTTAATCTCTTCTTCGCTGAATCCTTTAAATATTACATCATCAACCTTATTGAATATTTTAATAACTTCATCGGCCTTTTCATGTCCGCAGTCTGTGAGAAGCACATTCCATGAGCGCCTGCTTGCCGGATTATTTTCTCTCTTTAACAGACCATCCTTTTCCATTCTGTCTAATGTTCTTGACATTGTGGTCACATCCATAAGACAAGCATCCGCCAGCTCTTTCTGGTTCATAGTCCCATGTTTCCTTAATTCCTTAAGAATTCTTGGCTGTCCCTGTCCAACCGTAAGACCAAGTTCAATAAAAAATGGCCTTATCAGCCGTCTTCGAAGCATTTCAATATCAAAGAACACATTTTTAATTTCATTATCCATAATTACATTTCCCCTCTTAAGCACTGATTTCATGCGGTATACGACACTGTCTAATCAAGCTCAAATTGTCCTGTATACAACTGGTAATATCTTCCCTTCTGCTCTAACAGTTCATCGTGGCTACCTCGTTCAATGACTTCACCCTTTTCAAGAACCATTATAGCATTGGAATTTCTTACTGTCGAAAGTCTGTGAGCGATAACAAATACTGTTCTTCCCTCCATTATTGCGTCCATGCCATTCTCAATAAGCCGCTCAGTTCGCGTATCAATCGAGCTTGTCGCCTCATCTAGAATAAGCACCGGCGGCTTGGCAATCGCTGCTCTCGCGATAGCAAGAAGCTGTCTCTGTCCCTGCGAAAGATTGCTGCCATCAGCAGTAAGCATCGTGTCATACCCTTGAGGAAGTCTTGTTATAAATGAATCAGCATTAGCAATCTTAGCTGCCTCCCTGATTTCCTCGTAAGTTGCATCAAGCTTTCCATATCTTATATTATCTGCAATAGTTCCTGTGAACAAATGTGTATCCTGAATTACCATTGCAAGTGAACGCCTCAGGTCGTCTTTCTCAATATCCTTTACATCAATGCCGTCATAAGTAATCGTACCTGACTGGATATCGTAAAATCTGTTTATAAGATTAACAATAGTAGTCTTTCCCGCTCCTGTCGAACCAACAAATGCTATCTTCTGTCCTGGCTTTGCAAACAAGGAAATCTTGTTAAGCACCCTCTTTTCAGGCACATATCCGAACACAACATCATTAAATCTTACATCACCCTTAAGTTCAATAAGCTCCCCTGCTGGCAGCTTCCATGCAAAAAATCCTGTCTTATCAGAAGTTTCTGTAAGGGTATTATCCGCATTTTTAATGACATTACACAAAGTTACTTTCCCTTCGTCAGGCTCCTCTGCCTCATCCATCATGTCAAATATTCTCTCAGCTCCCGAAAGCGCTGAAAGTATGAAATTAACCTGCTGTGTGAACTGGTTTAATGGCATGGCACTCTGTCTTACATACACAAGATATGCAGATATGCTGCCAAGGTCCATGATTCCTTTTATTACAAATATACCTCCAACGCAGGCAGAAAGCGCATAATTAAAATACGACAGGCTTACAATTACAGGAATCAGCATTCCTGAATATGCAAGTGCATTAGTTGATTCCTTCCTGAAGCTCTCATTCATCTCACAGAATTTTTCAAAATTCTCCTGCTCATGATTAAAAACCTTCTCAACCTTCTGACCTGCCATCATTTCTTGAACAAAACCGTTGATATTGCCAAGCTCCTTCTGCTGTCTGTGATAATATTTCTTGCTGCGTTTACCATTGTATTTGATAAATATGAACATAAGAATAAGAAAAACAACAACAATAATAGTCAGCCTTACACTTAATACCAGCATCATTGTTATAGTTCCAAAAAGCGTAAGAAAGCTCTGTATTACCATGGCAAAACTATTGTTCATTGCTTCCTGAACCGTATCAACATCATTAGTGAAATGACTCATAATCTCACCATGTGTATTATTATCAAAATATTTTAACGGAAGCTTCTGTGTGTGCTTAAAAAGATCCATTCGAATCTCGCTTACTACCTTCTGGGAAGTATGCACCATAAGCCTGTTGTAGCCAAGCGTTGAGAGCGCACCGCACGCATACATGACGCCCATTCCGCACACAGCAATGATAAGCCCCTTCATATTGCCCGGCACGATAAAATTATTAACTACAGGCTTTATTAAAAATGTTCCCATAATTCCTGCACCTGCACTTATAAATACAAGAATTGCTATAAGCAGGAACGCCCATTTATAATGACCCAGATATAAAAGGAGATGCTTAACAGTCTTTTTAGTGTCCTTTGGTCTTTTATATCCAACATACTTAGCCATTAAAGATCAGCTCCTTCCTTCTGTGATTCATATATTTCCTGATATATCTTATTAGTCTTTAACAGACTTTCGTGTGTTCCGATTGCGTCCACACGACCGCCGTCCATAATAATTATCTGGTCTGCATGACACACTGACGATATTCTCTGTGCAATTATAATCTTAGTCATATCAGGCAGCTTCTTTGCAAGTGCATTTCTTATCTTTCCTTCTGTTGCAGTATCAACCGCACTCGTTGAATCATCAAGAATAAGAACCTTCGGCTTCTTTAATATTGCCCTTGCAATACATATTCTCTGCTTCTGTCCTCCTGATACATTGACACCTTCCTGTCCCATCTCTGCATCAAGTCCTCCAGGGAGCCTGTCTATGAATTCATCAACACACGCTATGCTGCATGCCTCTTTAATCTCATCCAGAGTCGCATTTTCATCGCCCCATCTTAAGTTATCAATAAGCGAGCCTGAAAACAACGTATTCTTCTGCAATACAACTGAGATTGCATCTCTTAAATGTCTAACCGGATATTCCTTAATACTAATTCCATCTATCTTAATTTCACCCTTACTTGCATCATAAAGTCTTGGAATAAGCTGGATAAGCGTCGTCTTTGATGAACCTGTCTGGCCGATTATTCCGACTGTCTGTCCTGCATTAATGTGAAATGAAACATCTGACAGCACATATTCTTTAGCAGTATCCTTATATTTAAACCAGACGTGATTAAATTCAATCTCACCCTTCTTAACTTCAATGTCCTTTGCATTCTCATCAGTTATATCAATCGGCTCATCAATTATCTTCATAATTCTTTCTGCAGAAGCAAGTGACCTTGTCATAAGAAGGAACACATTTGACATCATCATAAGAGAATTAAGTATCAGAAGAACATAGCTCAAGAAAGAAGTAAGCTGTCCAATCATCATCTGTCCTGAATTAATCAGTCTTCCGCCTATAAGAAGAATACCAAGAATTGTAGAATACATAACGAACTGCATAGCAGGCATGTTAAGTACGGCTATTCCAAATGCTTTCTCTGACTCGTTTTTCAGATTATCATTAACATTCCTAAATTTTTCAATCTCGTAGTCACCACGCACATATGATTTAACAACTCTTACTGCTGTAAGATTCTCCTCTATACACCTGTTTACAAGGTCAACTGCTCCCTGCATTCTTCCATATCGTGGACCAACATTAATGATTATTATAATGAGCAGGACTGCCAGAATTGGCAGTGCTACAAGAAAGACCAGTGCCAGTGTGGAATTAATCCGGAATGCCAGTGTCGTTGCAAATATCAGCATTACCGGGCTTCGTCCAAATGGACGCATTCCTGTTGACACAGCATTCTGGATATTAGTCACATCACTTGTCAGTCGTGTGACTAATGATGAAACACTGAAATGGTCTATATTAGAAAATGAATAAGACTGAAGTTTCCCGTACTCAGCCTTTCTTATATTAGCACCCAGTCCCTGACCTGCAAGTGCAGAAAATCTTGCACTTCCCACACCTAATATAAGTGCAGCAACTGCACATACAGCCATCTGTATACCTTTATTTATTATATATGGCACATCTGAATTGGTCACACCTATATCAATCAGGTCAGCCATCAGCTTAGGCACCATAATCTCAAGCACGACTTCAACACCTATACATATAAGCGCCAGCCATGCGTATTTCTTATATTCTTTCATATAAGAAAAAATTCTTCTCAACATTACTTGCACCTCCAATTGTTGTATATGCAACTATTGTATTTCCAAGGTCAAGCAATGTCAAGAAGACATTTTTATAATTATTTAACATTTTTCTTATATACCATATAAGAAATTACTGATGTAATCACCTCTGTAATCCAGAAAGCATGCCATACGCCAACAGCTCCGACTATCCTTGACATTATGAATGCAACCGGAATTATTACCGCAACATATCTGCATACAGATATAATAAGTGACGGAAATCCTTTCCCAAGTCCTTCAAGTGCACCCGCCGAAGTAACTGATACCGTTGATACAATAAATCCGGCACTTATTATTCTTAACGCTGTCTCGCCGGCATTTATTGTGTCTGGATTACTTGTAAACAGACCGATAAGTGAACCCGGTATTGCGAGACAGAGAATTGTACCTGCTGCCATAATAGCAAATATAAGTACCATTGATGTCTTATATATCTTTCTTACTCTCTCATGCTCTCCTGCTCCATAGTTATAGCCCATAAGCGGTCTCATTCCCTGTACAACTCCGTTGGCCGGCAGATACAGAAATGTCTGCAGCTTGTAATATACTCCAAGCACGAATACATACACAGCCGAGTACGCAGCAAGTATTACATTAAGCACCGATATAAGAATAGATGGAAGTGCAAGGCTTAAGCTTGCCGGCATACCGATAGAATAAAGTCTTTTTGCCATCGAACGTTCTATTCTCATCTCCGATTTTCTGAATTTAACCGGAATAGGCTTAACAATATATATTATGATATATAGCACAGCTGCCGAAGTCTGACCTATTCCTGTCGCAAGTGCAGCGCCCTCAATCCCCATTGCAGGAAATGGGCCTATTCCGAATATCATCATCGGGTCAAGCACAATATTAACTATACAGCCTGTCATAAGACAGACCATAGAAGCATTCATTCTTCCAACTGCCTGAAACACCTTCTCAAACATAAGCTCAATTCCAAGCATTATTGAAAATGCAAATGCAATATTGGAATATTTAAGTCCCAGTGAAACTATCTCTGCGTCCTTTGTAAACATTTTTAGAAATACCGGCATGCCTGCTACGCATATCACAGTAAGCACAACAGCATGTATGCAGCTTAGGAGCATGCCCTGACTGGCTGCTTTATCTGCCTGCTTCTGGTTCTGTGCGCCCATAAAAAATGATATAACCGCATTAATTCCTATTGCAAATCCTATCATAACCGAGCTTATAAGATTCTGTACTGGAAATACCAGTGACAGAGCGGTCATCGCATTTTCACTTATCTTAGCAACAAAGAAGCTGTCAACAATATTGTACAATGAATTAACCATCATAGATATTACCATTGGAAGCGACATTTTTAATAACAATGGGAGTATCTTCTGCTCCTTCATATATGTCTGATTCATATTAATATTCATCCTTTCCGCAAAAAAAGAGCCAGCAAGTGGCTCTTTTTCTTATAATACACAATAATATTTAATTATTCAACCAGATTCTTTCTCGTATACATAAGCAGTTCCATTATAAGTATCAGTGGCATTGTGAATATGCACCATACTGATTCTCTTAATGCTTCAAGCATACAGATTTTTACTATCGTTCCCCTTCTCATCCCCAGGCCATGAAGCAGCTTATATTTTTCTTTTCTGCGTTCAATCCTGTTTCTTACAATGATTGCCATTATAAGAAGCTGGATTACAACTGACGCTGCTATTGTTATTCCATATTGAAGAATATTGTTGATAAGCTGTGTTCTGTATATATTCTTGGCATCAACATTAGAATTGTAGACAAGATCATTATTTTCAAAATATACAGAGAGTTTATTATTAGTTGCTGAAAATGCTGATGACAGATCATACTGTACGCTTAACTGGTTATAATGCAGACCGAATTCAAGATCTCCAGTCATCTCATCCCCCGTCATTCTCTCCATAAGGTTTCTCTGGTTATCAACTGCCTGCTGTGCAAGTGACATTCCTGCAAGTGCCGTATAATAGCCATAATCAACCATTATTCCGTTAAAATCCTCTCTTACATCATCCGTAACCTTTATAACTGCTGCAACTGTTGGTGACACACATGCCCCGAATAATACTTCATATCCATCAATAACCTGCTCCCTTACAGGATTTTCTGTACCTGTGCCTCCTGCCATATTTCCTCCTGAGCCATAATAGTGGGCATGCAGATCAATTTTGCCTGAATTATTGTATTTATCGAAAAATGCTTTATCATATGGATATACATATCTTCCATCTGCAATGCTCATTGGAACATGGAAACTGGCATCTACCGGCAGTTCATAATAATTGTAATTAAGAGTATCTCCTGCTTTAAGCGTATCATCATAGCTTCCATCAGGTGCATCCTGTAAGAATACCACAACCTGTCTGCCATTGACGAAATCATCATAGTTTCTGTACTCTTTATCAATATATTTTTCAAGTTTCTTATAAAGTTCTTTGGTCGGATTAACATATTCCGTAGAAAATATATAACGATAACCATAATCTGTAATCGGTGTATCTCTTGAATTAGACATGTCTGGTGATATCATATCCAGCCCCATCTTATGATAATCCTGATTATCCCAGAACCATTTTCTTTCTGATTCATAAGCAGAATACGATATTGATTCTATTCCGCTTATATTGTCAATTTCTTCAAGGAATTCGCTAGTAAAACCGCTGAGCAGATTAGTGTTACCTCTTTTACAGTACCTACGCCCATAGTGAATATTTATCCTATCTAATTCCAGTAAATCTTCATCATTATATTTAATTCTCATGAAGGAATTATTCATTTTGCTTTTTAATTCATCAAAGCTTATATTAAACCTGTTTCGTTCTTTCCATGCTTTATTAAGAAGCTGGCTTCTTTCGCTGACGCCATATATATCATCCTGTTCAGGTATATTATAATATCCTTTTATATATGAATAATAGTACAGAGTCATTTCATACTCAGAATCTGACGGATCAAGGTATCCATATATATCAGGAAGTTCATTATTCTTCTTATAGTCAGCATATGATTTTCTTATCATTACAGCTGAGAACACAAGTATTCCACATATGCATAATGCAAATATCCTGAGTCCTGCAATCATAAACACCCCATCATTTTGCATCAGTCTCTGGCTGATTGTCGAAGCAAGATTATATGGCTTCATGCGTGACTGCTTTCCTTCCATATTGGCAGATACAATTTTCTTATTCTTACTCTTAACATTACCGCCTTTATTTTTTTGCCACTGATTAGCAATCAGACCTGCCAGCTCTTCTACAACAATTGCCGCAATTACGGAACACACGCTTTTTATTATTATACCGGCAGTGATTTTATAGAAATGAAAGCCATTATTAATCTCTAATCCCTTTCCTATTGCCTGACCTGTGAGCAATGCCAGAAGGAGTCCTGCTATACCTGCCGGAATAATTATAAGTGCATTCTCGATGATATACATTTTCCGCATCATGGACTTATCCATGCCAAGTCTTCTGAATCTCTGATATGCCGTCTTTCTTCTTCCCCTGTATTCAATAAGCTGGTACGAAAGTGCAAGTATTCCAATTACCATTACAACTATATACATGTATGCATACACGGCCGCCGAATTCCATGGCTGATAATCATATACTGCCGAATTGTATTCTGTCTCTGTCTTTGCATCCTCTTTAATCTTCTTATAAACAATAGCATAATCTGATGCCCTGACAGATTCTTTCAATGAATACAGATATGAATTCTTGCATTTTGTATTAAATGCTGAAAGCGCATTTTCAGTTACAACAGCTCCTGGCATCTTCTTACCGTATTTCCATATGCTTGTATAATTGGCAAATATACCTGACAAACGGAACTGTTTTTCGTGTCTTGCCTCATTGTTGTATACACTGTTTTCCTCGCAGTATCTGATTGTGATTGTCTCTCCTATCTCGCCTGTGTATCCCAATGACAGCAATGTATTCCAGTCCATTGCTATCTCATCATCTTCCTGTGGAAGATGACCTGCATTCAGTTTAAGCCTTCCCTGTTTAACAAATGCTTCGTCAAAGCTTCCAAGTATGTACCCTGTCATCTTCCAGTCTTTATTAAACATATCCACACATGTAACTGCCTTGACCGGCGCATTAAGATAAGCATGCTCACTTAAAGAATTATTAGGTTCTTTCGATGTCACTTCACATATAAACCAGTCCCCGAATCTTGATTTATTGGACGACATCTGCCACTGGTACATATTCTCCTGAAATATAAGAACCGCTGTTACAAAAAACACGGCTGCAAGCGTGGTACACGCTGCTTTGATAATCTGCGGCATACGTCTTTTAATGCTCAACAGAGTAATCCCAAATACCGACATACGCAATCCCCCTTTCGTATGTACTTCTATGTTACTGACACACACCATCTACTATAGTAATTATCTTATCCGCATAATCTGCCATCTGTCTGTCATGCGTAACCATAATTATTGTCTGATTATGCTTCTGGCTTGCCTTGGATAACATCTGTGCAACTGTTCCCGCACTTCCTGCGTCAAGATTACCAGTCGGCTCATCAGTAAACTGTACCCCTATCCCTTTATGCCTTGAAAATGGGGGCTTTAACTGTATGCACACTTGTGTACTGTGTGTTATTTTCCATAAGAAGAGCTAGTAGCAAAGTCTCAGCCCTCCACTACTAGCTTTTCTCTCTTTTTCTATTCTTCTGTTACTGTTTTCATATAAAGTGCTTGCATGTTCTGTTCCCGAACACTCATTCCTGCATGTTTAAATTTATATCGTAGCAATGCTGCTTTTGCCTCCTCATGCGTAGACAATACAATTTGCCCTATTCCCTGCTGTGTCAACAAATCCGCAAGCGAAATTGCACTGATATCATCAATTGTTTGAAGTGGATCATCTATCAGTAAAATGTCTAACCCTTTCGTATCACCATACACATTTTTTATTGAAAGTAAAAGCGCAATCGAAAGACCATTCAATTGTCCTGTACTTAAAATATTATAAACATCACTTCCACTCTTAGAAGCTGCTTCAAATACTAACTGATTGGTTTTAATGACTGCTCTAATTCCCAACCCTAACGGATAATTTTGTATAATCCTTCCACTATACACCATTAAAGGAATTTTAATTGCATTAAGAAGCTGTGTTTGATATTCTTTATTCGCATCTTCATATTTACCAACCAATACTTTTATTGCATCTGTCATATCCTTTGTTTTATTCTTATATTCCTCATAATCTCTTTTTAGTTTTCTTAGTCGGGCCTCTTCCGTAGAAAGCTGCTGAGAAAGATTATCATTAAATAACTTCGCAACATATTGTTCCTTGCTTTGTAACTCTCCCACTGTGTGATACGGTTTTTCATTATGATAATAGGTATTGTGAATGGATTTATACAATTCAACCTGCTTTTCTTGAAAAATAATTTTATTTGGAACTTCCTTTTCTTGAAGTTCTTTCAATAAGTTTTCATATTGTTGAGAAAATTCTTCAATATCAAATTTTTCTATTCCCTGAGATTTAAACTCTGATATTTTTACCTTATCCAACAACTGCTGTAATTTCTCCACCGCTAGATTCTTACATCCTGATAAAGTATCATCCATTTTTATTAGTACTTTATTTTCCTCAAGAAACACTTTCAACACAGGAATAATTTCTTTTTGAAATAAATTTGTTATTTGTGTCTCAATATCTTCTATTATTTTTATCCCATCTGTATGAATATTTTTTATAAATCGTTCTGTTTCTATAATAGCTGAATCTATATCCGTAAAATCCGTTCCACACAATGGGCATTTGTTTTTATCAAACTTTCCAGACTCCGCAGCATTATAAAATTCTTTAATAAGTCCCCTTCGTGCCTTTGTCATCTGTGCCAGAACCTTATCAGCATCATCCAATTGACTTTGTTCTTTTTTCTGGTTCAATAATAATGTTTTTATTTGTGCTATAATTTCTGCTTTTATTTTAATCTTATTGAACAATGTTTCATCTACTGACCAGACATTATTGCTATAATTCATCAATAATTCTTTGCTCTTATTTAACTCTTTTATGAGACTTTCTTTTTTATTAAGTAATTCAATCTCCTGTCGATAAAACAATGCCATATATAATCGTTTCGGTGATGCTTTCAATTCCCTTATGATAGCATTATCTTTATATCGAAGGTATTCTTCATAGTTTTCTATAAACCCTTCAATTTGTTTAAGCTGCTGAATAACAGTCTCATATGTAACTCCCTGGTCTAATTTTATGACATCAAATTCATATTCAACTTCGTCAAATAATCGTATATTTTCCCCTGGCAGTTCTGCATTCATAACAATGTGATCTGTCTGACGTTTTATCTCATTTACTCTTTGACTTACTACACCTATTTGTTTTTCTTTATCCCCAATTTCTTTTTCTACTCTTCCAAGAATATGTTCTTGAACCGATTTCAGCATTTGAATTTTATCAGTTATCTCGGTGTCATCTAAAAGAGAAGATACAGAATCTTTTCTATTTTTATACTTATTTTGTAAGAAGTCCAAAGATTCACTTTGAGAAATATATGTCCCTATATCAAACATATTGGAACTCAAATGAAATTTATCATACAATTCTTCTTGACTAATTTCTTGACTATTAAGTGTGATAATACTCTGAAATTCATTTTTACATAAAAGTTTTCTTTCTACATGTATTTCATCTGAAAAATCAGATGATAAAATTGCCGAAATAACTATATCCTTATTTACATCATTTGCCAGTGTTCCTAATGTTTCCGTCTTCCTATTTTGTAAACTAGGGTTAAAATGCTTTATTTTCCCAGTCACCAAAACTTCAATAGCATCAAATAATGTAGTTTTACCATATCCATTTTGACCATCTAAAATCACAATATTACTATTCATAAAATCAAATTTTAAAGGTTTATTATTTGTAATATACTTAAAATTTCTAATACATAGACTCTTAAATGTGTACCCCATCCAATTACTCCTCCAATAATTTTTGATATATCATATCGGACAATACTTCTACGTCAAAAGATGCTTCTTCTATTGATCTTATAAACATATCATTTAGCATTTCAACATTCTGTTTTTGTTTCCGTATTCCATCTATCTTTTGTTTTACCATTTCATCAAAGTCATTCATGACTGCCTTTGGAAAGATTGGATTAAAAAATGGAACTTTACTTAATAAACGCGTCAAAAATTGTACCTGCTCCGATTCATCGTTCAAGAACTGTACAGCTTCTAATACTGTATCAAGCATCGGTTTCCCATTAGTTTTCAATGACCTACACCATTTTTCGAAACATTGCAGTTCTTTTTCTGTATAATAGAACACATATTTTTTATAAAAGAATTCATTTTCTTCAATTTTTATAATATCTGGATACATTCTTTCCTCTATACACTCCACTTTCCAGAACAATATCATGTAAGAATCGCTTGGTGTCGGTTTTTCTATGACTGTGTATGCATCACTATTTAATGCTACATCTTCAATCTCTGCTAAATTATCCTGATTTTCATCATTTATCTCAAGTTCCGAAAAATAGTAATACTTGCTTTCTTCTCCAGATGCATCCATAAACAATTGCACTTTTTCATTATACAAATCAATCTTTGTATCTTCATCTTTTTGCATCGGTACAATATTTCCATCATTTAATAAACGGATTATATCCAATATAGTATTAATCATGATTACCTCCATTTTGTTCAAATTTTCCCTTCAATTCCTGAGCAGAAATCAATTCTATATCTCTATAATATTCGCCTACTTTATTTGGAGAGCTATTTTTCCATCCAGATGTAATTTGTGCTTGGGATAAAGTTCCTGAATAGCTTCCCGGAATAACCGTAATACTATTTCCTGCCAATATATCAATAATGTCTGTATTATTAATAATATTTTGGAAAATACTCTGTAACGCCCGTTCTTTCCTGGCACCACGTGTAAGATCTAAAAACGTAGGTATGACCTGTTTGCTTGGCGCTTGTGAATACTTTGATTGTAAATATATTCCACAATTATCTCCCGTAACTTTTTCTGGAGTATCGCTTCTATACAGTAATTCATAAATTTCACTTTGAATTTTATCAACTGAAAGATTTTCTACTAAGTTCAATTCGTTATCCCACTCATCTACTTTACCCGGATTGAGTAATTTACAAAACTGACCATAATCAACAATTTCAGTCATTTTTTCATATCCACATTTAGCAGCACATATTCTATTACAATTTTCTAAAGAAGTATCACATTCATCTTGACATAAATTATTTAAAGCCTTTTCAATATTCTGCATAACATATTCGTAAATTTTCTCTTTCAAAAAATATTCTTTTCGCACATCTTCTTTATCGATAGCAGACTCCATAATTCCTACGATATCAGAAAATTTTATTATATATTTTCTTTTTTTAGAGTCCTGCTTGTGCATCCTTGCGATGCTATCATCTAAAAACAAACATAGTTCCCCATATACAATCTCTTCTGCCTTATCAGAATAGCCTTTACTTTTCAAATATGCTAAGATTTCCGTATCTATTTCATTTCTCACATCACATACACCAACTACTTTTGATGCCCTTTTATATAATTCAACACTTACATTGTATGTATTAGATGCATCATCCCAATCTTTTATCTCCTTTGCAACTGTAAGATAACATTTTGCTGTTGGATTATTTGATTCAGCCCGATGTTTCAACAATTTGTCCATTGCTTTGCTATAACTGTTCCATTTATC
>ENA-ORRQ01002151-ORRQ01002151.1-human-gut-metagenome-genome-assembly--contig:-NODE-2151-length-13315-cov-3.066214_pt1 | contig 13315 bp, 12 predicted proteins | sample MGYA00242177_ERZ509138 | MGnify/ENA primary metagenome ERZ509138 (study PRJEB26280, sample SAMEA2338628) | human gut metagenome | biome: human gut; feature: human-associated habitat; material: faeces... | reverse complement strand
TGTTTGATTTGGAAGAAGCAATCATGTTCACCCCGAAGCCACAGGAATATACGGATCCGCTTACTGGTGAAATGAAGAAAAAGCAGATGAAATTCTTCCCGGATGCCTATAAGAACCGTATCGGAAAATCTTATAATGACTATATTGCAGACCATCAGATGAACATGTTTGAAGACTTCATTGGGTATCAGAGTTCTACTGTATTGGATGAGCCCGAACGGGAAGCAGGCACTACTTCAATACCGATTCCGCAACGTGAAGAATCTGAAAATATACCTTTGCCAGATTTACCGGGACAGCTTGAAAACGTACAACAATCGGGCAATGAGATTGCTAAGAGAGGAATGCCGACATGAATTCTGGGCGAGTTATGAACCTGCGAGTGACAATTCCGGCGGAAAGCCGGAGAATGAATGTTGGGAAAGATGTTATCCGTATTCTTGGAAGTCCGGCCTATATCTGCGTTTTGCAGAGGAAAGATCGGAAGTCTATTGCAATCACGCCGTGTGCTGCGGAGCATCCCATGTCCTTTAAGGTCCCGGACAGGCTGCTGACCGATGGGCAGTGTCGGATGATGATTAACGGAATACAGTTCATTCAGGTGTTGCTGGAAGCAAATGGTCTGGCGGCAGGAAAAGACCATCAGTTTAAGGGAAGGTATGAAGCTGAGAAAAACGCAGTTATCATATCGCTTGAAAAAGATGAACGGGAATGTTAGAAAAGACGGAAAAATCTGGAATACAGGTGTGGCACTATTGAAATATTTTGCTGGCCTGAATTCAAATCAGAATGGGCAATATGGACAAATCTATGCTGAAAAGTTTACATCTGCCTGCTTGATATGCAAGGTGTTTTATGGTAAGATGAAAGCACAATAGGGATAGTATATGCTCCTGTTGACCCTGCTGTAAGGAAGTGAATGCCGATGGAAAATCAGCTTGCTCATGCGATAACGCAGACGGAATACGATTTGAGTTATGATAAGGCTGCCAAGAAGCTGCTGGCCAACAAACAGATTCTGGCGCAGATTATGAAGAACTGCGTGAATGAGTACAGTGCCTGCTCCGTAGACGAAATTGCAGAGAAGTATATCGAAGGAACTCCAGAAGTGGGTACAGTTGGCGTTCATGTTGATGATACAAACAGACCCAAGAAAACTTCTGACGTAATTGCTGGTAGCAATAATGAGGATTCTACGCTGACGGAGGGAACCATCAATTATGATGTTCGGTTCGATGCAATCGCACCAGCATCAGAAGGTTCTGCTGAACAGAAAGATGTGATACGTCTTATTATCAATGTAGAAGCGCAGACCGCTTTTAATCCGGGGTACCCTTTGACGAAGCGTGCAATCTATTATTGCAGCAGAATGATCTCTGCACAGCACGGCCCGATATTCACGAACTCAGAGTATGGGAAAATCCGAAAAGTGTACTCTATCTGGGTTTGTACACATCCAACTAAAGAGTTTCAGAATACTCTGATTCGTTATTCCATTCGGCCAGAGCAGTTGATTGGAAATGCTGTTGAAAAATCAGAAAACTATGATTTGATGAGCGTTGTAACGATTTGTCTGGGAGAGTCGGGTACAGAAAACTATACAGGTATTGTGAAATTTATGGATGTGCTGCTCTCTTCATCCAGAGCAGCTACTGAGAAAAAGAAAATTCTTGAAGAAGAATTTGGCGTTGCAATGAACGAAGATCTGGAAAGAGAGGTGCTTGTTATGTGCAACCTTAGTCAGGGCGTAAAGGCCGAAGGCAGAGAAGAAGGCATTAGCATTGGTGAGATGCGGATGCTGGTGCAGCTTGTTCGAGACGGCGATTTAAAAATGGAACGTGCCGCTGAAAAGGCAAAAATGACAGTGGAGCAGTTTAAGAAAGTGATGGAAAACACTCCACTGCAGGCAGTCTAAGATAAAATCATATAGAGAAAACAGTTAAGCCCTACAAGGCTCAGATCGGTTCGGAACCGACTGAAAACCTTGTAGGGCTTATTTTTTTGCGATTTTTCAAATTTATTTGTGAAAAAAGTTGTCCAAGACTTGACATCGGGCGGAAAGGACTGTTTTCCGAAATATACGAAGCAGTTTCTAAACCATTATTACGGTATGAATGAATTTTTTAGAGGAGAGAGTCAGATGAAGAAAAAAGATGAAATAAAAGTGTGCTTGGTGGGTTCATCTGGCGGTCATTTGACCCACCTTTATATGTTAAAGCCTTTTTGGAAGGACAAAAATCGTTTTTGGGTGACCTTTGACAAAGAAGATGCGAGAAGTCTTTTGGAGGGAGAAAAAGTCTACCCGTGCTACTTTCCGACAAACCGTAGCATCAAGGCGCTCATTAAGAATACTAAAATCGCGTGGGACGTGCTGCATAAGGAAAAGCCGGATTTAATCATTTCCTGCGGTGCAGCAGTTGCGGTTCCGTTCTTTTACATTGGAAAGATGATGGGCGCAAAGCTGGTTTATATTGAGGTCTTTGATCGGATTGATAAGCCGACAATGACGGGAAAGATGGTTTATCCCATTGTAGACAAGTTTGTTGTGCAGTGGGAAGAGCAGAAAAAGGTCTATCCGAAAGCGGTCAATCTCGGCAGCATTTTCTAAGTAGGAGTAAGAGTAGGGGTACGAAGTAATGATTTTTGTGACGGTAGGAACACATGAACAGCCATTTAATCGACTGATTCAAAAAGTAGATGAACTGAAACGCGATGGCGTTATCAAAGATGATGTGATTATCCAAACCGGCTTTAGTACATATAAGCCGAAATACTGCCAGTGGAGCAAACTGATTTCATATCAGCAGATGGTTAAAAATGTGGCTGATGCCCGAATTGTGATTACCCACGGTGGACCTGCAAGTTTTATCATGCCGCTGCAGATTGGAAAAACGCCCATTGTTGTGCCTCGTCAGCATCAGTACAACGAGCATGTAAATGACCATCAAGTTGAGTTTGCAAGAAATGTGGCGCAGAGGATGGGAACTATCATTCCAGTGGAGGACATCAACACGCTGGGAGATATTATCACGAACTATGACCAGATTGTCGCTGGCATGGGACATGGTATGAATAGCAATAACAAGCGATTTAACGAAGGGTTGGAGCGTATTGTCGAAAAATTGATGGCTTAATAAATTATAAATTGCATGTCAGATGACAACAGATTAACAACGAAATAACATTCGTGGGGGAGTGTATAGATGCCAATTGGATTGAACTTTCAGAGAAAACATCCACGCTTAGGATATCGTATAAAATATTTGTATTATTCTTTTGCAAGAAGGGATATCTTGCAGAAGAAAATCTCGTTTGGAGATGAGAACAAAGATAAAACAATATATATTGTGAAACCAGATTATCAAGATGGCGTAGAAGGCTTACTTTCGTTACTTTATAAGCAAATACTCTACATTGACTTTGCAAAAAGAAAAGGATATGTGCCTTTCGTAGACTGGAAAAACTATAAGACTCAGTATTACGATGGGAAAAATAATGCATGGGAGTTCTTTTTTAAGCAGCCATCGGAGATAACGGAAGCAGAAGTTTATAAAAGCCAAAAGGTCTATTTATCTGGGTGGACATTTAAAACAATCAATCCGGGTAATCTATTTGAGTCCAACATATTTCATAGTAAGGCAATACGGGATTTAAGTGGAAAAATGCTTCGAGAGAACCTTGAATTCAGCGAGGATGTATTACGCCTTGTAGATCAAGAAGCGGAAAGTCTACAAATAGAAAAGTGCATTGGAGTATATATTAGAGGCACGGACTACGTAAAGCTGAAACCATCTGGAGAATATGTTCAGCCCTCGGTAGATCAAATGAAGTGTAAAATTCACGAATTTGAAAACAAATATAATGCACCGATTTTTCTTGTGACAGAAGATGGCGATATATTCGACAATTTGAAAAAAGAATTTGGCGATATTATTAGAATCGTTTCTTTTGATACCTTTATAAGAAATTATGAAGGAAAAGATGTGCTGAGCAAATCGGATGTGCTAGAAAAAGATAAAAAATTGAGAGGACAAAAGTATTTAGCAAAAATGATTCTTCTTTCGAGATGTCGCTACCTAATTACATCAATTACGCAGGGATCGAAGTTTAGTTACATACTAAATAATGGAAAGTATGTAGATGAATATACTTTTGATCTTGGGCTTTATTCATAATATTAAAAGTGGGTATGAGTGAAATGTTATTTAGTATTGTAATTCCCGTATATAATGTAGAAACATATTTGGACGAATGTTTGCATTCCATACTGAGTCAGGCTACGGAATTCAAAGGCGAGTGTGAAGTGCTTTTGATTGATGATGGATCAACGGATAGGAGTGGAAAAATTTGTGATGAGTATCTGGAAAAATATCCGGAAATAATTCGAGTTTTTCACAATACCAATCATGGCTTACTATGGACAAGGCGTTTTGGATTTAAGCAGGTACAAGGCGATTATGTTATAAATTGTGATTCGGATGATCTACTTGAGAATGAAGCTCTTGAAAGGCTGAATAGTGTTGTAAAAAAGTATAAATATCCAGATATTGTGATTTACAATCATAATAGTTATGACGGAAAAAATAAAACGATTGCCTTTAAGGATATTTTTACAACTGGTCAGGACTGCGTTGTAGAAAAAGAGGCGGTTTTGAAAGAATATCTCAGCCGCCATAGCATTGTGAGTGTGTGTGGAAAAATGGTTAAGCGCACCTGTATTGATGTGAATCGAGATTATGCGAATTTTGGGCGAATTAGTACAGGAGAAGATACACTGCAATCGATTGAATTTTTCAGTAATGCAAAAACTTTTGTATACTTGAATCAAGTTATTTATGATTATCGGTGTGGCTCAGGTATGACTGGAAAGTTTGACGAAAACTACTATTTCACATTTAAAAGAATTTTTGAAGAAATTGAAAAACAGAAAAATAATTGGAATCTTGTTGATTTCGATAAATTGTTTGCTGTAAAAGTTCTACAAACAGCTGGAAGAGCGATTACGCAGTCACGCTACAAAAAGTGGGAGTCTATGCGGACTCAAATGGAGTATTTGAAACAAATCCGTGAAGACGATATGTTCCAAAAGAATATTTCGTATTTGGATATGATAAGGGAAAAGTTGCAAAAGGATCATGTCATATTATTGAAACTTCTTCAAAATGAAATGTATGTAATGATTTGTATGATGCTCAATGTAAAGAATTTTTTGGAAAAATAGTAAGGGATGATGTATGACTTATAAGCTAAGATTCCGTATCAATGCACTATACGATTTCTTTATTTGCCTCCTTATTTTTTTGTATATGATGGAAGCAACATCATGGACGTCCTTTAATAACAGTGTAATCCATGACGCTTTTCAGTTGCTAGCAATTGCGGTGGCTGCAGTATATATTGTGGTTAGAAAGTATACGTCAAAAGAACTTCTGCGCATTATAGTTTTGAATGCTGTTGGATTTCTCTGCTTTTTGTCAAGTGGACTTTCGGGGCTATTTATGACAATGATGGCAATAACGCTGCTTCCTAAAAACTCATTGAATCACGTTTTAAAAATGATTTTTATGGAAGAGGTGACAATTTTTTGTGCAATCGTATTAGGGTCGCAAATTGGTCTCCTGTCAAATGCGGTTGTAGAAATAAATAAAAATACCTATATAGCCACAGCGAGAACACTTGGATTTGCACACCCTAATATGCTTGCAGCGCAGGCAACATCGATTGTACTTTTGTTTTTGTGCGTAAAAAGAAACAGATTAAAAAAAGAATATTTTGCAGGAGCATATTTTTCGATTATTTTGATTTATTTTTTTGCACATGGAAGAACATCACTACTGCTGGGGATGACAGCGGTTACATTGATCGCTTTACGAAAGAAAAACTGGGTCAACAAGATGGTATTAACAGTTTTGCCGGGAGTGTACGTCTTTGTTATTGCAGTTCTGATTGTTTGTATGACGGTATACTCAAAGAATGGGGAAACTGCAATCGTGAAAATCTTGAATGATGGACTTTTTAATGGCAGGATTGGGCTAGCATATACAAGCCTTTTGGTCTATCCAATTACATTGTTTGGAAAGCAGATAGACACCGGTATTTGGAATCAATGGCAGTATTATTCGTTGGATAACGGACAGGTTATGATTCTTCTGGAATATGGAATTGCGGGATTTTTATGCTATTTTTGGACAGTTCAAAAAACACTAAATCAAATCAAAAAAGAAAAAGAAACCGTTTTCGCAATTGTAATGATTGTGTTTTTGGCTTGGTCTATGTATGAAGGAACAATGTATTTCATAGGTAAGAATTTTGCACTATTATTCTTAGGAACTATCGAATTTCGTGAAAGCTCTGATGTGAAAAATGAGGTTAAAACTATATGATTCCAAAGATTATACATTATTGTTGGTTTGGCGGAAATCCTTTGCCGGAAATTGCTGTTAAATGTATCAGCAGCTGGAAAAAATATTTTCCTGATTATGAAATCAAAGAGTGGAATGAAGATAATTTTGATTTGAATTGCTGTGAATATGTTAGAGAAGCGTATCAAGCGAAGAAATGGGCGTTTGTTAGTGATTATGCTCGCTTTTGGATTTTGTATAACTATGGAGGCTTGTATTTCGATACGGATGTTGAAGTAATAAAGGATATGAGCGATATCATCGCGAATGGCGCATTTATGGGCTGCGAAGTAGCCGATAAATGCGCCCCCGGCCTCGGCCTGGGGGTGAACCCCGGCCTCGGCCTGTACAAAGAAATTTTGGAAAATTACCAGCAATCTCACTTCTTAAATAGCGACGGAAGTAATAATTATGAAACAGTCGTAGATCGGACAACTAATATTTTGAAAAAATATGGCTTTAAAGAGTCCAATACAATTCAAAAAATTGCAGATGTTATGGTATATCCGCCGGAGTATTTTTGCCCGATGGACTATACAACAGGAAAATTAAATATTACAGAGAGTAGCCGATCAATCCATTGGTACGATGCATCATGGCTAGATGATCGCATGAAAAAAAGAAGAGCGCGGAGTGAAAAAATCAGAAATATTATTGAAGGAAAAGCGGGTATTCGATTAAGTAAAATCTATATGACGTGTTCGTACTATTGGGAATGGATCACTACGGGAAAGTGGTCTATTATAAAACAAAAACTACTAAATAAGGTAAAAAGAAGTAAGTAACGTGCAAGAGAAGCACTGGAACGTTATCATAGAGGAGTATATAGATGAATGGTATTGCGACAAAGAAGGTGTCCATAATTGTGCCAGTTCATAATGCCGAAAAGACCTTGAATATGTGCGTCGAGAGCATTATAAATCAAGACTATGGCAATATTGAGTGTATACTTGTGGAGAATAATTCTACAGATAGCTCAGGTGCTTCTTGCTCAAAATATGCGGATGAATATGATAATGTTATTGCAATTTCTATAGTGGAGAGAGGAGTTTCAAACGCAAGAAATAGAGGTTTAAATATGGCTTCTGGCGACATTGTTGGGTTTTGTGATGCGGATGACTTTCTGGAACCCGGAGCAATTAAAGCGATTGTGAAAGAATTTCAGGATGATGCAGAAGTGGATGCTGTCTTTTGTGGGTTTAATATAGGAATCAAAAACTCAGACAGTATTATAAAAAAAGAATATAGGGGCTTAAAAGAAAGAAAAGTGTCTGCCCCCAAAGCTCTACAATTAACCATCATTGATGATTCGGTTATGGGAAGCGTATGGAATAAATATTATGAAGCTTCTGTTTTGAGAAATACATATTTTGATTCGATGCTCAGCTTTTGCGAAGATATGCACTTTAATGCGAAAGTCTTGAGCAAAATGAATCCAAGCAGAAAAGTAAAAATAATAAGTAAACCAATATATTGCTACATGGAAAATCCCGATAGTGTTACGCATGATGTAGCACGTTTATTTGATGAAAATAACGAGCTGAAGTACATTATTGCATTAAATGCAATTGCGCGAGATTGTATCCTTGATAAAACGACTTTGTCGATGATTAAAATGAAAGTTGCGTGTTTTTGCATTGATACGTTGACTTGCATGAATATTGATGAAGCGAAAAAAGAAAAATTGGAAAGTCTTCTGAGAAAGAACTATTGGTATTTGCTTACTAATATATTCAGAAACAATTGGAAGTGGAATTTTAAAAGGACATTTTATGGTGGTAAAATATTATTATCAAGAGGAAATTAATTGATTGTATGGAGAAGATTGGAATTTTGACGTTTCATAAGTCAATCAACTATGGATCGGTTTTACAAGCGTGGGCTTTGTGTACGGCATTGAAAGAGTATAATGTTTCTGTTATAGATTATGAACCTGATATATATATAAACAATTACGGTTTGTTTTCACGGACTAAAGGCTTAAAATATAATGTAAACAGACTTCTAAACTGCATGGCAATTAAGCGGCAAATACAAGGTTTCGCAGAGTTTAGAAGTGAATATCTACCGTTGATGCAAAAATGTACATCGTCTGATATCTCTGAAAATACTTTCGCAAAATATGATGCGATTATCACGGGTAGTGATCAAATATGGAATGTTCGTGCAGAAGATGCAGATGATGCCTTTTTTTTGCCGTATAGTATCAGTGCAAAAAAAATCGCTTATGCGTGTAGTATCAACAACACAGATTTCACAGAGAAAAGGTGTGATGAAAAATTAAAAAAATGGATTTCCGACTATGACTTTATTTCTATAAGGGAAAAAAGTGGAGCCAATAAAGTTTCAACCTTTTTAAATGATGAAAAGACCATATACACAGTGCTGGACCCAACATTATTAAATACAAAAGATGCTTTTGATGCAATTACGAATAATCGCATTATAAAGAGTCCATATATATTTCTCTATAATGTATGGTCTGGAATGGAAGCAGTTAAAGCAGCAAAAGAAATATCTGAAATAACAGGGCTTCCGGTATACACGGCAATGATGGATTCCCGAATCAAACAAATACTTTGCGCGGAAAAACAGGGGATAAGAGTTGAAACCAGACATACCTCTCCGCAAGATTTCCTGTCACTTATAAAGTATTCAGACTTGGTCGTAACGGATTCTTTTCATGGCACAGCATTCTCTCTTATTTTTGAAAAGAAGTTTGTCTGTATAAATCCAAAGGATGAATTTGGCCACCTAAAGAATGACGAAAGAATTGTAAACATACTAGATATAACAAACCTGAAAGAACGCTATATCAGTATGGATGATATTGATGACTTTGATTTCCATAAAGACATTGATTATACAGTCGTGACGCAAAAAAGAATGAAAGAAGCAGAGCACTGTAAGGAATTATTGATTGGAGCCATCGAGGGAAAGATCAAATCATGAAATAAGGAAATATAATGCAAGAACAAAAACGCTTAATAAAGAACACTGGAATTATTGCAATCGGAAACATAAGTACAAAGTTGGTATCATTCTTTTTGTTGCCGCTTTACACGTCACTTCTTTCAACTTCTGAATATGGAACGATTGACTACATTTTCAGTATAGCAGCATTTTGCATACCATTTGTGTCACTGTTAATGGATGAATCAATTTTTCGGTTTTTGATTGATACCAAAACAAGTGATGAAAAAACAAGTGTTATTTCAACGGCGAGTATGCTTGTGCTTGCCGGAATTGTAGTATTTTCGATTGTAGGCATCCCTGTGATGAATGTGCTCCGCTATTCTTATACATATTATGCAATTTCTTATGTTATCCTAAATGTTATTGCTGGAATGTTGGGAGCATTGTTGCGCGGGATTGGAAGAACAGATCAATATGCGCTGTTCAACTTTCTGTTAGGTGCGTTGCAGGTTATTTTAAATGTTATCTTTATTGCTGTGGCAAGAATGGGAATCAGCGGAATGTTGATTGCTTCTATCCTCGCCCAATTTATTGTGTCTATTACTTTTATTATCAAGGAAAAAATCTGGGCTTATATTAAAGTCAATGCATTCAATCGTAAGTTGGCAAAAGAAATGATTGTCTACTCGTTACCATTGATTCCGAATAAGGTGTCATGGACTATTATCAACCTGTCAGATCGTATTGTTTTGATGAATGTCCTTGGAAGTGCTGCAACGGGTTTATATGCGGTTTCGTATAAATTTCCGAATTTAATGGACACAGTTTATGGTTTCTTCTATCAAGCGTGGAAAGAAAGTTCGGCCCGAATACTGGAAAATGGACAAGAAGCAGAGAGAAATTTTTATAACACTATTTACTCCTATCTAAAAAACTTTATGTATGCAATTGTTTTGGGAATGATTGCGTTTATGCCATTGGTTTTTCATTTGCTAATTAATGAAAACTATTATGATGCGATTTTTTATGTTCCGGTGTTGTTGCTCGGAACATACTTCTCGAATATCTCTGGATTCTATGGTGGTATTTTTACGGCATACAAGGATACCAGAATTATGGGAACCACGACCGTTATTGCTGCCATCATTAACCTTACGGTCAATCTGGCTTTGATTCATTGGATTGGAATTTATGCTGCCGCAGGTTCTACGCTGATAGCCAATGTTGTAGTCTATCTTTATCGAAAATGGAAAGTTAAAAAATATGTTGCGTTACAAGAATATCCCTTGAAAACGGCGGCTTCCCTTGTGGCTACAGGAATTATTCTTGCGCTCTTTTATAGTGAAAACTTTATTTGCATCCTGTGTTCCTGTATCATAGCAATCGCGTATGCGTTGATTACAAATAAAAATATGCTTTTAATTGTTCTGAAATACATAAAGGGCTACGGTAAAAAAGTATGATTACCTTATACAACGACAAAACAGAATGCTGTGGGTGCGGTGCTTGTTCCAGCATATGCCCGAAAAATGCAATTACGATGCAAGAAGATGAATATGGCTTTATATACCCGGAGATTGACAGTAAAAAGTGCGTAGAATGCAGATTGTGTATAAGTTCGTGCCACTATAAAAGTGCAGATGATTTACATACGCCGATAAAAAGTTTGGCAGCGGTCAATAGAGATGATACACTCCTTGAAAACTCTGCATCCGGGGGTATGTTCTCTGCAATAGCAGAAGCTTTTTTGAATGAGGGTGGATACGTATGTGGGGCGGCAATGGACTTTAAAGACAATGTCGCAGATGTTCGACACATTATGATTCACTCTACAAGCGAATTGTTTCGGCTTCAAAAATCAAAGTATGTGCAAAGCAGTACGGACAAGGCTTACAAGGAGTTGCAGACTCTTTTGAAAAAAGGAGAGGAAGTTTTGTTTTCGGGCACACCCTGTCAGGTTGAAGCGGCAAAAAGCATTGCAAAGAGAACAGGGGGAAGACTCTATACAATTGACATTATTTGCCACGGAGTACCCTCTCGACAACTCTTTAATGACTTTATCGCTTGTGAAGCGGAAAAGCGAAAAATGAAAATTAATTCGTTTGATTTCCGTGACAAAAAACATGGGTGGGGTGAAAAAGGGAGTATTGTAGGTGCCAATATTAAGGGGGATGTTATTGAAAGCCCAATTGCCCCAGATACAACATCATACTACTATTATTTCTTTAATGGCGAAATTTCAAGAGAATGCTGCTATCATTGCCCTTATGCGCAAAAGCAACGTGTGGGTGACATAACGGTCGGTGACTATTGGGGAATTGAACAATATAATCCTGAGCTCTTGGTAGAACATGGCGGCACAATCAATAGTCGGAAAGGCGTTTCATGTTTACTAATAAACACAGCACAGGGACAACAACTCATTGAAAAGTATGGCTCAAAGATTGAAAGTTATCCGGTTGAATTTTCCAATATTGCTCAAGTGAATACGCAGTTGAACCAGCCAGCAAAACATACAGATTTGCGAAACAAAATCTTTGAAAAATACAAATCGAATGGATATGCTAGAGTGGAATCCATGTTTGAGAGCTATCAGCAAAAACAGAAAGTGAAACAATCTATAAAAAATTGTATGCGCAGAGTTTTGCCCAAAAGTACGATAAGGCTGCTGAAAAATTTAAAAAATCATTTGTAAAGAGGATGATTAGTAATGGGAAAATACTTTGGAACAGATGGTTTCCGTGGTGAAGCTGGGATTACATTGACAGCAGATCACGCCTACAAGGTTGGCCGTTTCTTAGGATGGTACTATAACGCGCTGCGTGAACGCAATGGTGACACCAATCCAGCTCGAATCGTCATCGGCAAGGACACTCGCCGCTCAAGCTATATGTTCGAGTACAGCTTGGTTGCTGGCCTGACCGCCTCCGGCGCAGATGCCTATTTGCTCCATGTTACCACCACCCCGTCTGTAGCTTATATCGCTCGTGTCGATGACTTCGACTGCGGCATTATGATCTCTGCCAGTCACAACCCCTACTATGATAATGGCATCAAGCTGATCGATTGCTACGGCGAGAAGATGCCGGAGGAAACTCTGCTGCTAGTAGAAGATTACATCGACGGCAAACTCCATGTCTTTGATAAGGACTGGCCAGAGCTGCCCTTTGCTCATCGTGAGCACATCGGCTGCACTGTGGACTATGTGGCAGGTCGCAACCGCTACATGGGCTACCTGATCTCGCTGGGCATCTACTCCTTTAAGGGTGTCAAGGTCGGTTTGGATTGCGCCAATGGTAGCTCCTGGAGTATCGCAAAGTCCGTGTTCGATGCGCTTGGCGCAGATACCTATGTCATCAATAATAATCCGAATGGTCTGAACATCAATAACAATGCAGGTTCAACCCATATCGAGGGCCTTCAGAAGTTTGTTGTGGAGAAGGGCTTGGATGTTGGTTTTGCTTACGATGGTGATGCCGACCGCTGCCTGTGCGTGGACGAAAAGGGCAATGTTATCACTGGCGACCATATCCTTTACATTTACGGTTGCTACATGAAGGAACGTGGTAAGCTGTTAAATAATACTGTTGTCACCACAGTTATGTCCAACTTTGGCCTCTACAAGGCTTTCGATGAGCAAGGTATCGGTTACGCTAAGACCGCTGTGGGCGACAAGTACGTATACGAGTACATGGCGAAGAACGGCTGTCGTATCGGTGGTGAGCAGAGTGGTCATATCATCTTCTCCAAATATGCCAGCACCGGCGATGGTATCTTAACCAGTTTGAAGATGATGGAAGTCATGCTGGCTAAGAAGAAGCCAATGAGCGAGTTGGCGGCACCGCTGAAGATCTATCCGCAGGTGTTGGAGAATGTTCGTGTGACCGATAAGAAGGCTGCACAGAATGATCCTGCTGTGCAGGAAGCCGTGTCTAAGGTTGCTGAGGCACTGGGCGATACCGGCCGTATTCTGGTTCGTGAGTCCGGCACTGAGCCGG
>ENA-ORRQ01002148-ORRQ01002148.1-human-gut-metagenome-genome-assembly--contig:-NODE-2148-length-13323-cov-3.209301_pt1 | contig 13323 bp, 9 predicted proteins | sample MGYA00242177_ERZ509138 | MGnify/ENA primary metagenome ERZ509138 (study PRJEB26280, sample SAMEA2338628) | human gut metagenome | biome: human gut; feature: human-associated habitat; material: faeces... | reverse complement strand
CTGTTCCATGTCTGAATTATATCATAGAAATCTATTGGTAGGAATAAGTTGTTAATTATTACAATTTCACAATATACAGTAATATATTGGTATGATTTTAACATAGGGAAATCTTTAAGTTAATCCTAAGCTAATCCTAAAAAGATGTATAGATTGACTTGACTATGAACACAAACTATAATGAAACTGATTTAAGAAACAACCAGTAAGCGGTTGTTCTTGGATTTAAGTGGAGAAAATAACTATCTCAACTTTCTCGAGACGAGGTAGTTATTTTTTTGCGTTCTTATCAATGATAATAAGAAGCAATCTGATCACAATACTGATATGAGTAATGTTAAAAAAGATAACAGATACAAATTATTACTAGGATGCATCTTAAATGAGTGGGATATATCTATGACCCTCTCATTTTCTCTATCTGTTTGTGTAAAGAATTTTTTTGTGTTAACATGATGATGTAAGGAATTTCATTGTAGAAGGAGAATAAGAATGAGTAGTGTATTAGATAATATTACGGTGTTATATGATCAGTTATTTGACGCTGAAAAGAAGATTGCGAAGTATATATTAAATAATCCAAAAGAAGTAGTAGATATGACTGTATCTGAACTCGCAGAAACAAGTGATGTCTCTATTGCATCTGTATCTAGATTTTGTCGTAAGGTAGGTTTAAAGGGGTTTGCCCATTTAAAGGTCTCTTTAGCACAGGAACTTGTAGATACACATAAAGGTGGGGAAATATCTAATGAAATATCATTAGAGAATATACCACAATCATTGCAGAATATACTTGCAAATAAAATTACTGAACTTAAACAGACAGTCAATTCGATTAATACAGATGAATTTAAAGAGGTTCTAGAGGGTATTAAAGATGCTTCTAGGGTACAGATAGTAGCAGTAGGAAATACGATTCCTGTGGCTATTGATGCAGCTTTTAAGTTCAATGAATTAGGTATTCCTACAACTGCAGGTACTATATGGGAAACACAGTTATCTTATTCCTTTACTTTAGGTAAAGGAGATGTACTGATTGCAATTAGTAACTCAGGTGAATCAGATAAAGTATTAGAAGCAGTTAAGATAGCCAATAAGAATGGGGCTATGACTTTAGGTATTACTAATAATGCATATTCTGCCATAGGAGAAGAAGTACAATATCATATTACGACTGCAACAAGAGAAAAACTTTTTCTTGATGAGTTCTGTTTTTCTAGAGTTTCTGCAATGACTGTTATAGAGATTATATTCTTATTCTTAACAGTGATGGTAGAGACTGCACATAAGTCTATGATCCAATGTGAAGAGATGTTTGCGGTAGATAAGAGATAATACATACAGATAGCATAATAATTGTTATCTTTTTTTTTTTTTTTTTTATTATTTTAATTAAAGATTGCAGAGAAATTCCCCCCCTCTAAAGGAGATTCGATTACTGAAAATAGATTTGATTAAGAATTTGTCGAATAAGTTGGGTATAGATAATATATAGAGAATTTTTTTTAAATCAAAAGAAGGAGGAACGAGAAAAAGTTTTTTACAGTAAAATAGCAGCTTAAACGTATATTTAAATAAGACCATCAGCTATCAAAGATAAATGCTAGGTTCTTTTGAATTGAACAGCTTCAAAGAAGTCTTAATAAACAAATACACTAGTATGATATTTTAGTAGGAATAATCTTGCAGCAACTCTGTCAAGTAAAAGTAAGAAGTATATTTTGAATGGATAAGGACTAACAAAAATAGGTGGATACTTAAATGTCAGACTATCTTATATAGATGCATAAGCAACTTGGAAGTCCAGACTTCAAATATGAAGTACGAAGCATTAGGCCAAAGTATACTCTGTAGTGATTGACGCAGAAGATATTAATGTTTATAATTTTAATGTAATTCGGCACAATGATAAAAATGCCGAAAATAAATAAAAATAGGAGGTGATAATTATTATGATAAACAATAATATAATACCTAACAATCAAATGATTATTTCGGTTGAAGAACTAAAAGAAATGGGTTTTAGTTTGTATAAAATAAATCGACTTGTAGAGAAGGGACTACTTAGAAAACTAAATAAGAAATTCTATGAGAATATGACCTTTAAAGGCGAGGAGTTAGAGTTTTATTATATATATGGATATGTACCTCAAGGAGTTATATGTTTAATGAGTGCAGCGGTTTATTACGATCTTACGAATTATATGCCAGATGTAGTTGATGTAGCTATACAAAGAAAATCAAGGGTTTCTACTCTTCCTGATTGGCCTGAAATTGATATTCACTATTATACAAATGAACGATATAGCTTAGGAATAGAGACTATTGCAGATGGAAAAAATCTATTTCATATTTATAATGTTGAAAAAACAGTTGTGGATATAATCTTCTATCGTGATAAGGTAGGAATAGAAGAAGCAAAAGAAGTATTAGTGAATTATTTGAGAAGAAGGGATAGAAACCTCAATCAGTTGATACGTTATGCTGACAAGTGTAAGTGTGGAGATATCATGAGAAAATATCTGGAGGTGCTTGTATAATGAATCCTGAATCTGTAAAAGCACGGTTAAAAAATATGTCTGTGAAAGAAGGTGGATCTATGCAAGATAATCTATTTGCATACGCTTTAGAACGTTCGATTTATAGATTATCGATTTCTGAATATGCAGATAGATTCACTCTTAAAGGTGGAGTTTTTCTATATGCTCTATTCAATAAGCAATTTACTAGAGTGACAAAAGACATTGATTTACTTGCAGATAAAATTCCTAATGATACAGAGAGAATGAGAGATGTGTTTCGCGAGATTTTTTCAATAGAGTATGATGATGCAATACGGTTTGATTTAAATTCATTGAATATTCGTAGTATTACAGAATTTAAAGAATACCATGGAGTAAATATATCCATACATGCATATTTAGGCAGAACGAGAATACCTGTATCAATAGATATTGGATTTGGTGATGTTGTTTATCCAGATAGAGTAGAAATGGATTTTCCTATGATTCTCGATATGGATTCTCCAAAAATATATGCATATTCAATATGCTCTGTAATCGCTGAAAAATTTGAAGCGATTGTATCATTGGGATTAATTAATGGAAGATATAAGGATTTCTATGACATATATATTTTAGTAATACAATTTGATTTGGTAGGATTAGATTTACAGAAGGCAATTCAAGAGACTTTTTCTCATAGAGGGACTACATTCAATGATATTGTTGCTTTTGAGGAAGATTTCGTGGAAGATAATATGAGAAATGACAAATGGAATAACTTTATGAAAAAGAAAAAAGTCATGGGCAACATAAACTTTAAAGATACAATTGAAATTATTAAATCTGTTTTGCTGCCGATAGTAAATGCTATTCAGCTAGATCAAGAATTTGACAAATTATGGTCATGTAAAGAAAAAAACTGGATATGATAATAATATGAATGTGTTAGTATGTTACTGCATAAGTAGAGAAGACTTACATAAGTCTATGATCCAGTGTGAAGAGATGTTTGCGGTAGATAAGAGATAATATATTAGTATAGTGACCGATAACAGAAAAAGTATGACAAAGATGTTTTTACATCTAGTTGTCATACTTTTTAGTATTAATCAAAGTAAATTATTTACATGAAATCTATTGACAAAGAAACCCTTTACATCATATAATAGCGCTGTAATAAAAATATTTTTACAGAAAAAGGAGACTATGTAAATGATTTACACAATTACTTTTAATCCTGCATTAGATTATGTCATTACAGTTGATCATTTCCAACAGGGATTAGTCAACAGAGTATGTGAAGAACATATCTTCTGTGGAGGTAAGGGCATTAATGTTTCCGCAATTCTTAAAGAGTTAGGTTATGAATCTGAGGCTTTAGGTTTTGTAGCTGGTTTTACTGGTGATGAAATTGTACGTCGTGCTAAGAGTGAGTATGATATCAAGACTGATTTCATCAAGGTAGAAAAAGGTATGTCACGTATTAATGTAAAGATGCGTAGTGATGAAGAAACAGAAATCAATGGTATGGGACCTCAAATCACTGATGAAGATGTAGAAAAGTTATTCAAAAAGCTTGATACATTAAAAGAAGGTGATGTATTAGTTCTTTCTGGTTCTATTCCTAAATGCATCAGTCCTAGAATCTATGAAGAAATTCTAGAAAGATTACAGGACAAGGGTATCTTGTTTGTAGTAGATGCAACTGGACAGCTATTAGTTAATGTATTAGCTTATCATCCATTCTTGATTAAGCCTAATAATCATGAAATTGAAGAAATCTTTAATGTTAAGTTAGAAACTGAAGAGGATCTAGTGAAGTATGCAAATAAGCTACAGGAAATGGGTGCTCGTAATGTATTGATTTCACTAGCTGGTGATGGTTCTTTATTAGTAGATGAAAATGGCAATACACATCGTTTAGGTGTATGTAAGGGTACAGTAAAGAACTCCGTAGGTGCTGGTGATTCTATGGTAGCTGGTTTTGTGGCTGGTTATTTAAATAATGGAGATTATGATGAAGCTTTAGCACTTGGTACTGCATGTGGTGGAGCAACAGCATTCTCATATTCACTTGCGAAAAGAGACTTCATTGATGAATGTCTCGCACAATTAAAGGGAGAATAAACAATATGAAAATTACTGAATTATTGGACTTAAAGGGCATTGAACTCAATGTCTCAGTTAGTTCAAAAGATGAAGCAATCAACAAGCTTATTGATTTAATGTGTGCAACTGGTAAGATTTCAGACAAGGATGCATACAAAGAAGGTATTTTAGCCCGTGAAGCATTGACTTCTACTGGTATTGGTGAAGGAATTGCGATTCCTCATGCTCAGGTGGCTGCAGTTAAAGCACCAGGGTTAGCAGCTATGACTGTGCCTGATGGTGTTGATTATGAATCATTAGATGGTCAGCCTGCTCACTTATTCTTTATGATTGCAGCTCCAGCTGATGGAGGAAGCACTCATTTACAGGCATTAGCTAAATTATCCGCATTATTAATGGATGAAGGTTTCCGTAAAGACTTATTAAATGCGAAGACACCAGAAGAATTCTTAAGCATGATCGATAAGAAGGAAGCAGAAAAAGATGCTGAAGAAGCAAAAGAAGCAGAAGCTCCAGTCACTACTGGATATAAAGTATTAGCTGTTACTGCCTGCCCTACAGGTATTGCGCATACTTTCATGGCTGCAGAAAACTTAACTAAAGCAGGTGAAAAGCTTGGTTATCCATTAAAGGCAGAAACAAACGGTTCTGAAGGTATCGGAAATGCCTTAACTGCAGATGAAATTAAAACATGTGATGGTATTATCGTTGCAGCAGATAAGAACGTAGAAATGGCTCGTTTTGATGGTAAGCCAGTATTAATCGTTCCAGTCACTGAAGGAATCCGTCATCCTGAAGAATTAATTAATAAGATTAAAAATGGTGAAGCACCTATCTATCATGCAAGTGCTGATGCAAAAGAAACTGTATCAAATGAAAGTGCTGGTAGAAGCTTCTATAAGCACTTAATGAATGGTGTAAGTCATATGTTACCATTCGTTGTTGCTGGTGGTATCATGATTGCCATCTCATTCTTAGTAGATGATAAGAGTGCAGGGGCTAAGTTTGGTTCTTCTACACCTCTTGCAGCTTGGTTTAATAACATGGGTAACGTATCATTTGGTATGATGTTACCAATCCTTTCTGGATTTATCGCTATGTCTATTGCGGACCGTCCTGGTTTAGCTGTAGGTTTTGCAGGTGGTTTACTTGCTAAATCTGGTGCGACATTCTTAGATCCTAGTGCTGCTAAAGTAGCTGCAACACCTGGTTTCTTAGGTGCATTACTATATGGTTTTGTTGCTGGTTATATCGTTCTATTACTCAAGAAGGTATTCAAAGGCTTACCAAAATCATTAGATGGTGTTAAACCTATACCTTTCGTGCCATTTTTTTTATTAAACAGAAACAACAAGATATTTATTTATATTCGCGGAAAATTATACCATTTTCCGCTTTTATTTTGAAGTTCTTTTGTTACTAAAAGTATACCTTGTGAACCAAATGTTAATTTAAAGAATTTGTTTATATTCACCACTATTACATACATACAAAAAGAAGGGGGATTAGACAATGATTAAGCTGTATTCTCATAACCAAAAAGCATATGACTTAGCAGTTACTATGCTTGAAGATACAAAAAAAGCTGCCATTGTTCACCCAACAGGTACAGGTAAATCATTCATCGCATTTAAACTATGCGAAGATCATCCTGACAAGACAATCTGTTGGTTATCTCCTTCTGAATATATTTTCTCTACCCAGCTAGAGAATTTATATCAAGCAACTGATGGTTACAAACCTAATAATATTGTCTTCTTTACTTATGCCAAGCTCATGGGTATGAGTAAAGAAGAGATACAAGAAATACATCCTGACTATATTGTTCTTGATGAATATCATCGTGCTGGAGCTACATATTGGCAAAAGGGTGTAGAACAACTTCTATTTACTTATTCAGATATTCCAGTATTGGGTTTATCTGCAACTAATATTCGTTATCTAGATAGTCAAAGAGATATGGCACAGGAATTATTTGATGGCAAAATTGCCTCTCAAATGAGTTTAGGTGAAGCAATAGTACGTGGAATACTGAACCCACCTAAATATGTATTATCAATGTATTACTACCAGAATACATTAGAAAAGTCTGAAAGAAGAGTAAAGAAAACAAAAAGTAAAGTTGCTAGAGACAATGCTGAAAAATGCTTAGATGAGTTAAGAAGAACATTAGAAAAAGCTGAAGGATTAGATGTCATATTCAAAAAACACATGACTGATCCTCATGGCAAATACATAGTGTTCTGTTCCAATAAAGAACATATGGATCAAATGATGAAACATACAGAATGGTTTTCTAAGGTAGATAAAGAACCACATATGTATTCTGTATACTCTAGTGATCCAGGAGCAGATAAAGCATTTAAGGACTTCAAAGAAGATAATGATAATAATCACTTAAGGCTTCTCTATTGTATTGATGCATTAAATGAAGGAATCCATGTTGATGATATAAGTGGAGTCATTCTATTAAGACCAACAGTATCACCAATAGTCTATAAACAGCAGATTGGAAGAGCATTATCTGCAAGCAAGAAAACAAATGCAGTCATCTTTGATGTCGTACTAAACATTGAAAACATTTATAGTATTGATTCTATTAAAGAAGAAATGCAAGTAGCTACATCCTACTATCGCTCTTTAGGAGAAGCAGATCAAATCATCAATGATAAATTTAGGATTATTGATGAAGTAAGAAACTGTAGAGAATTATTCGAAAAACTCAATGATGCTTTAATTGCAACTTGGGATATGTATTATGCAAGTGCTAAGCAATATTACAAAGAGAATGGAAACTTAGAAGTACCTGCAAGATACATTACTGAAGAAGGTTATGCATTAGGTAGCTGGCTTAATAATCAAAAAGCTATTCGTAAAGGTACTATAGTTGGAAAACTAACTGAAGATCAAATACATAAATTAGATTCTATAGGAATGATTTGGGATTCTTTAGATTATTTCTGGGAACAGAATTTCAAGTCAGCTAAAGAATATTACTTAACATATGGAAATTTAGATATTCCAACTAACTACAAATCAAAAGATGGAAAACATCTTGGTAATTGGATATTAAGACAAAGACAACTTTATAAAAGAAATTCTTTAACTGATGACCAAATAAAAAAATTAGATTCAATCGGTATGGACTGGATGGATAGAGTGGATCGTATCTGGGAAAACGGATTTCTTGAAGCCAAGAACTACTCAGAAGAATATGGAAACTTAAGTGTTCCTAAGAATTATAGAAGTAATACTGATTTTCCCTTAGGTATATGGATTCAAAGACAAAGAAGTTTATACAAGAATAATAAGATTTCTGAAGATCGTATTAAGCGACTTACAGGTATAGGTATGAATTGGAATCCAGATAATTGGGAATCTCGTTTTGATTTAGTTAAACAATATTATGAAGAACATGGAAACATTAATATTTCTCAAAAGGAAGTTATCCAAGGTGTATGGCTGGGTAAGTGGATTATATCCCAAAAGAAAGCTATGGAAGAAGGAAAACTTACTCATAAGCAGATAGAGAAGTTAAAAACATTGCCTATGGAAGAAGTTGGAAGAAAAGACAATCGCTGGTGGTCCATGTATGAAGAAGCTAAAAAGTATTATGAAGAATTTGGCAATCTAAACATTCCAGTTAATTACCTTACTTCTAATGGTAAAAAACTATCTGACTGGATTATCCGTCAGAGAAGAAATTATAAGCTAGGTAAGATGCCATCAGAACATAAAGAAAAGTTAGATGAAATTGGCTTTATCTGGGATTTAGCTAATACATGGAAAAATAGCACTCACACTAGTGCAACTATAACGTATTAAGGAGTGTGATGAAATGGGAAATAAATTACTAATAGTAGCTTCTAAGCGTTATGGAGACTATGTAAAAGAGATTGCAGAGTCAATGGAATGCTTTGAAACTATCTCTTTTGTAGATAACGATAGACAGGATGCAATAGGAAGATTAGATGAATTACTAAGCTTCTACCCAGAATACAACTGTGCAATCGCAGCATGTGATGATGGAGTAGATAGATTGATGTGGAATAAGAAACTAGAAGAACTTTATAACGTTCCTGTCTTATTCCATAAGGATTCTACTATTTCTCCATCATCATGCTTATGGCCTGGTTCTATTGTGGAACCAAGGGCAGTTATAGGCTGTCAAACAACTATAGGCTCATCAACAGTAGTTGGTGCAGGAACTGTAATAGAACCCTACTGCTTCATAGGTGATGGAAGCACATTAAAATCAGGAACTATTGTGAAGTCTACAAGTATAGTCAATAGAAATACAGTCACTGAGCAGGGAACAGTGCTGTATGTAAAAGATAAGAAGGGAGAATAAATCATGTTTAATGAGAAGAATAAATTTGAGAAGTTTGATTCAAAAGTATGGTTAAGCAGTCCTACTATGCATGGACCAGAAATTGAATATGTTAAGGAAGCATATGAAACAAACTGGATGTCTACTGTAGGTAAGAATATTAATGAAGTAGAAAGAATGGTTTGTGAGTATATGGGTTGTAAACATGCAGTTGCTTTATCATGTGGTACTGCATCTTTACACTTGTCTATGAAACTAGCTGGTTTAGCTGCATATGGTATGCCTAAGGTAGGACATGGTGCATTAGAAGGTAAGAAAGTATTCTGCTCTGATATGACTTTTGATGCAACAGTAAACCCAATTGTATATGAAGGTGGAGAACCTGTATTTATTGATACTGAATATGATACTTGGAATATGGATCCAGTAGCTTTAGAAAAAGCATTTGAATTATATCCAGATACTAAAGTAGTGGTAATTGCACATCTATATGGTACTCCAGGGAAGATTAATGAATTAAATGAAGTTATTAATAGACATAATGCAATCTTAGTAGAAGATGCAGCAGAATCAATGGGGGCTACATATAAGGGTGTAGAAACAGGTACATTTGGTAAGTTTAATACTATCTCATTCAATGGTAATAAGATCATTACAGGTAGTGCTGGTGGATGTTTCTTAACTGATGATGAAGAAGCAGCTAATAAGGTACGTAAATGGTCTACACAGGCTAGAGAGAATGCAGCTTGGTATCAGCATGAAGAGCTAGGTTATAACTATCGAATGAGTAATGTAGTAGCTGGTGTAGTACGAGGACAGTTACCATATCTTGATAAACATATTGCCCAGAAGAAAGCAATCTATGAAAGATATAAGGAAGGATTTAAAGGATTACCTGTATCTATGAATCCTATGGATCTAGAAAATAGTGAACCAAACTACTGGTTATCATGTTTAATCATCGATGAAGAAGCAATGTGTAAACAGGTAAGAGGAGAACAGGATGTATGTTATGTAAAGGAACATGGAAAGACTTGTCCTACTGAAATACTAGAAGCTATCGCTTCTATTAATGCAGAAGGAAGACCTATATGGAAGCCTATGCATATGCAGCCTATCTATCGTTTAAATCCATTTATAGGTAGAGATGGTAATGGTAGAGCTAGATCTAATGCCTATATAGAAGGTAGTGTAGCTGATATTGGTATGGATATATTTAATAGAGGTTTATGCTTGCCTAGTGATAACAAGATGACTCCTGATGAGCAGGATAGAATTATTGAAGTGATTAGAAGTTGTTTTGAGTAATATAAGGGGTAGGGAATATTTGTGTTAAAGAAAAAAGTAATAGGTTGTATTGCAACTGGTGCAGTAGCGGCAATCGCAATAACAGCAAAAATAATGACAAATAAAGCAAAAAAGACTACATATGTAGCTGAAGCTGTTGATCCTATTCTTCCTAGAAAGATGGGAATATATGAAAAGTATGTCAAAAGAGGAATTGATGTGGTTTGTGCTACAGGTGCAATTGTAGTGTTTAGTCCTGTATATTTAGGTGTTTCTCTATTAGTAAAAACAAAACTTGGATCACCTGTATTATTTACTCAAGATAGACCTGGTTTAATTGGTCCTGATGGTAAAGAAACAGTATTTAAGATGTATAAATTCCGTTCTATGACAGATGAAAGAGATGAGAATGGTGATTTACTTCCAGATGATGTGAGATTAACTAAGTTTGGTAAATGGTTAAGAAATACTAGTTTAGATGAATTACCAGAAGCATTTAATATTCTAAATGGGACTATGTCAGTTATTGGACCAAGACCACAGCTAGTTAGAGATATGGTATTTATGTCTGATGAACAAAGAATGAGACATACAGCTAAACCAGGACTAAGTGGATTAGCTCAAGTAAATGGAAGAAATGCGATTTCTTGGGAAGATAAGATTAATTGGGATTTGAAATATATTGGACAAGTAAGTTTTAAAGGAGATTTGAAAATTATTTTTGATACTGTGATGAAGGCATTTATAAAGCAGGAAGGCATAACGCAAGATGATATGGCTACTGCAGAGGACTATGGGGATTATTTATTAAGAATAAATAAAGTAAATAAAGAAATTTATGATGTAAAGCAAGCAGAGGCGAAACAAATATTGAAAAATACAAAAAATGTTAGAAATGATGATAAACGTATTGAAACAGTAAGAGAGTGTGCAAATGAGAAAAAATATTCAGTACTTATGTCCTTATATAAAAAAGAGAAACCAGAGTATTTGAGACTCGCTCTTGATTCAATGTTGAATCAAACAGTTGTACCAGATGAAATTGTTTTAGTTGAAGATGGTCCTCTAACAGATGAACTATATAGTGTATTAGATGATTATCCAATGCTAAAGAGAATTAAGAATGAAACAAACTTAGGTCTTGGTTTAGCATTAAATGTAGGTTTAAAAGAATGTAGAAATGAGTTAGTAGCACGTATGGATACAGATGATTGTTCTAAACCAGAACGTTGTGAAAAACAGTTGGAAAGATTCTTAGAAAAGCCATATTTAGCTATTGTTGGATCTCATATTGATGAATTTATTGGTAATCCTTCAAATGTTATTTCACAGAGAATTGTTCCTGTGACTTCAGAAGAAATCTATGAATTTGCGAAGAAGCGTTCAGCATTTAATCATCCTGCTGTTATGTATAGTAAAACAGCAGTATTAGAAAACAATGGATACGCTAATTTAAAGAGAAATCAGGATGTAGATCTTTTTGGAAGAATGCAGTTTAAAGGATATAAAGCAGAGAATATTGATGAAGCTCTTTTATGGTTTAGAAGTTCAGACGAATTAGCAAAAAGACGTAAAAGTTGGCAAAACACTTGGAGTTATATTGCTACAATTCGTAAGTTTTGGAAGATGGGTTATAGTTCATTTTTTGATTATGCAATGGTTGGTATTGCACAGACTGGAATGTATTTGATGCCTGTAAAGATGCAAAATTTTGTCTATAAGAAATTCTTACGAAAGCAATAAATAGTGGGGGATAAATAGAAATGAGTTTAGAACAAAAAATAAATTATCAACTAAATAAATGTCCACAAGTGAAAAAAGTAATCAAAAGGGTATATCAGACAGGTATGTATGCTATATCAAAGAAAATCAAATCTGAGGGAGATATAATTCGAATTTCACCAGATGATAGAAATCATGAATATTTCTTTGGATATTATGATAAATCACCTTGGGATGCTTCTGATAGATATATGCTTTGTATGAAAGCTAATAATACTTGGTCAGATGTATCACCACGAGAAAAGGCTGATATCCTTCTTATTGATACACAAAAGCCCGAATCAGATTCTACGAGAGTTAAAAAAATAGCTGAAACAGCTGCTTGGAATGTTCAACAGTCTTGTATGCTTCAATGGTTAGGACCAGACTATAAAGATAGAATTTTATACAATGATTACAGAAATGGTCAATATGTTTCTGTAATATTAACTCTTTCAACTATGAAAGAAAAAATCATACCAGCACCAGTATACAGTGTTAATGCTGATGGCAAATTTGCATTAACTTTAGATTTTAGTCGTCTATACGAGCTTCGTCCTGGTTATGGTTATTATAATGTCCCTGAAAAAACAAAAGGGATTGCACTCCCTGATTCTACTGCAATTTGGAAAGTTAATCTAGAAACAGGAGAGGTAACGGATCTTTTAAAATATACTGATTTTGCTAATTTTCAGCCAAGAGATGAAATGAAAGAACCTGATTCGGTACATAAAGTTAATCATATTATGCTTAGTCCTAATGGGAAACGATTCATGGTATTATATCGCTGGTTTAATGGGCATAGGAAGTATACAAGATTAATTACTTGTAATGTGGATGGAACAGATATGTATGTACTTTCTGATGATGATATGGTAAGTCATTGTTATTGGAAAAATGATACTTACATATTAGCTTTTGAGAATAAGAAGCATAGTGGCCCTGGTTATTATTTAATGGAAGATAAAACTCAAAATTATAGTCATTGCTGGCCACAATTTTCTAATGATGGACATCCAAGTTATAGTCCAAACAGAAGATTTATCGTGACAGATTCGTATCCAGATAGAGCTAGAATTGCAAGTATTAACTTAATGGATGGTGATGAGCATAAGAAAGAAAATACTACTATTGCTAGAGTATTTGCACCATTCAAATATGATAACGATACTAGATGTGATCTTCATCCTAGATGGAATCATGCCGGAGACAAAATTTGTTTTGACAGTGTCTTTGAAGGACATAGAGGATTATACGTAGTGAACATGAATATAGAAAAAAACAATAGTGAATCTAATAAGAAAATTAATATAGCATTTTTAGTGACTGCTT
>ENA-ORRQ01002147-ORRQ01002147.1-human-gut-metagenome-genome-assembly--contig:-NODE-2147-length-13328-cov-7.774806_pt1 | contig 13328 bp, 13 predicted proteins | sample MGYA00242177_ERZ509138 | MGnify/ENA primary metagenome ERZ509138 (study PRJEB26280, sample SAMEA2338628) | human gut metagenome | biome: human gut; feature: human-associated habitat; material: faeces... | reverse complement strand
AATATATAATGACGGTTCTTATAATTACTTGGTTTTATTATACTAAGGCAAATCTTATTGGGTTCAAATTTTTTTAAGAGATTAAATATTAGGAGACGATTTTTAATTTACAATATCATTTAAATATGAAGTAATCATTATTTACTCTATTGACTTTAAATTTTAATTATGTAAACTAAATTGATATAAAATTTTATTATAAGGAATATAAAAATAAATGATAATAGTAAAATATGAAGAATTAAAAAAAGCCGTTTTCAATAAATTAAAAAATTCGGGCATTGACGAAAAACAAGCCAATATAATAACCGAAGTTCTTTTATATTCCGACATAAGAGGAATTCATTCTCACGGCGTTTTGAGAGTCGAGCATTATATTAACAGAATGAAAAACGGAGGAATAAATTTAAATTCCGATTTTAAAATAAATGTTTTAAAACCTTCTTTCGCTTCTATGGATGCGGACGGAGGATTTGGGCATGTCGCCACAAAATATGCAATGGAATGGGCTATAAAAACTGCAAACGAACAGGGAATAGCTTTAATAGGAATAAAAAATAATAGCCATTGCGGAGCTTTAGGATATTATAATAAAATGGCTATAGACGATAAAAAAGTTTCTCTTATAATGGTTAATACTGACCCTTGCGTTATTCCTTTCGGCGGAAAAAAATCTTTCTTCGGCACTAATCCTATAAGCTATGGTTTTCCAGCAAAAAAAGATTTTATATTAGGCGATATGGCGACAAGCAAAGTTTCGCTTGGCAGAATATTTACGGCAAGAGATAATAACGAAACCGTGCCTTTAGATTGGGGAGTAGACGAAGACGGAAATCCTTCTTCAAATCCTAATAAAATAAAATATGTCGTTCCTTTTGGAGGAGTTAAAGGTTATTTAATAATGACTATGGTTGAAGCGTTTACGGGACTTTTAATTGGAAATGTTTATTGCAATAATTTAGTTAAAATGTATGGCGATATGGAGAAAAAAAGAAATCTCTCAACTTTTATACTTGTTATAGAACCTTCGCTTTTTAACGATATGGAAACTTTTTTAAATACCGTTCAATCGTTTATAGACGATATAAAAAAAGAACCCGCTATGAACAAAAACGAAACTATCTCAATACCAGGAGAAAGAAAAGAAGCCTGCGCCGAAAACGGCCAGAAAGGCTCCGGTTAAGAAAACCGCTCCCGCTCCTGTTGCCCCGGTTCCCGCTCCCGCGAAAAATGAATTGACGGATGAACAGGCGGAAGCCATTGCCGCCGCCAGGGCCGAACTGGCCGCCAACCCCGAATGGGAGCCTTTTGTGCAGATGCAGCGCCAGCATCTGCTGGACTTGCGCGACAGGGCTCTGGACAACATGAGCGGCGTGGCCCGCGATACTCTCCGGAATCATCCGGAAGGCAGTGAGGCTTCCGGCTCCGGGGAGCACCAGGCGGATGCCGGCAGTGACGCCTATGACCGTGATTTTGCGCTCAGCCTGCTTTCCAAAGAGCAGGACGGCCTGTATGAAATCGAACAGGCGCTCGCCCGCATTGACAACGGAACATATGGCATCTGCGAAATGTCATACAAGGTCATTCCCATCCTGCGTCTGGAGGCCATCCCCTTTGCGCGGCTTACCGTGGAATGCCAGGCCCAGTGGGAAAAGGAAAAAGGCCAGAATGCCAGGTTCCGTCCCAGAGTGGCCCTGGGCTTTGCCGGAGGACAAAATGATGTAGATTTATCTGTTTCTCTTGACGATGATGAAGAATAGTGTATAAATCCTCCCCCGTAACACATTTTCATCATGCCAAGAGACATCATCATCCTCGAATGCACCGAGGCCAAAGCCGAAGGAAAGCCTACGTCCCGCTACGTCACCACGCGCAATAAAAAAAGCCTGCGTACTCCCGGCCGCCTGGAAAAGATTAAGTACAATCCTTTCCTGAAGCGCCGCACGCTTCATCGTGAAATGCGTTAACTGGTTCGGCTTATCGATTATCTTTATTATTATGTCCACTGAACCCAAGACTGTAGAACGCCGTATTCGTTTCCGCACGTGCAATCGTCAGATGCCGCGCCGCCGTCTCGACATCCCGATGGATCAGGTCAATCTGCTCAACCCTGATTTTCTGTCCAAGTTCACCTCTGAAACCGGCAAGATTCTTCCCCGCCGTGTGACCGGGCTGTCCGCCAAGATGCACCGCAAGATAACCCGTGAAATCAAGCGGGCCCGTTCCATCAACCTTCTGCCGTAACAAGCCCCAAGGAAAATCTCTTTCGGTAGAATTGTCTTTGCAGGCGGGAGTTTGTCCGGTAACAGGGCAGACTCCCGTTTTATTTCCACCCATCATCCTCTTTTTCCATGCAGGAACTGAAAGATACCCAGTCCGAGGCGGATACGCGCAATATTTCCATTGACCGGGTGGGCGTAAAAGGGTTGCGCTTCCCCATCCAGATACAGGACAAGCTCAACCGCATCCAGTCCACCGTGGCGACGGTTTCTCTGGCGGTGGATCTGCCGGAAGAATTCAAGGGCACCCATATGAGCCGTTTTGTGGAAGCGTTGCACCAGCATGGCCCCTTGCTGGATGTGCATACGGCCCTGGCCATTCCGCGGGAACTGCTCCGCCGTCTGTCCGCCCGCCGTTCCCATGTGGAAATGGAATTCCCGTTTTTCCGCTCCAAAAACGCTCCTGTGACTGGAATTGAAGGGCTCATGGATTACGTTGTCCGGTTTGAGATGGAGGCGGAAGCGAACAACAAACTGGCTGATTTCAAGCTGACAGTTATCGTTCCCGTGACGACACTTTGCCCCTGCTCCAAGGCCATGAGTGCCTACGGAGCCCACAACCAGCGCGGGCTGGTTACTTATTCCGTGCGTTTCGCCTCCAGGCCCGTCTGGATTGAAGACCTGATTGACCTGGTGGAATCCTGCGCGAGCTGCTCCCTGTTCAGCGTCCTGAAAAGGCCGGATGAAAAATGGGTGACGGAAAAAGCTTATGAAAACCCTGTCTTTGTGGAAGATCTGGTGCGCAACGTGGCGTTGAAAACGCAGAGTCATTCCGCCTTCAGCTGGTACCGGGTGGAAGCGGAAAATTTTGAATCCATCCATAACCACCAGGCATATGCCGTCATTGAGCGCGATTTGCGTTCCTGAACCATTTCCGCGCCGGATTTATGAACGATAACTGGTGGGCCGTTGCCTCTCTCATCCTTTCTCTGGCTTTCACAGGGCTGGGATGGCGCCTGCTGGCTTCCGGCCGGCGGTTTTTATATGCCCATCTTTGGATGGCGTGCCTCTTTGTTCTACAGACAGGGGCGCTATGCGTCAAAGCGTACCAGGCGGGAATGTGTCCCATCCGCGGCGCTTCAGAGGTGCTCTTTTTCCTTTCCTGGAGCATCAATCTCTTTTATCTGATGCTGGGACGTGCTTACCGAATGTCCGTGCTTGGCATCTTTACGGCTCCGGCTATTGCCGTGCTGACGGTTTTTTCTCTGCTGATAGGCCGTTCCGGAGCGGACGTGCAGGGCACGCATGACTTCTGGGTGACGGCGCATGTGGGCATAGCCATGATGTCCTACGGAGCCGGCGGCCTGGCCGCTGCCGCGGGGGCGGCGTTCTGCATGCAGAATGAATGTCTTAAAAGACACCGGATTCCCGGCACCTGCCGTGTGCTTCCTCCCATCCGTACACTGGAAGCCAGCATGAAGCGCCTGGTTCTTGTGGCATTCCTCCTTCTTCTGCTCGGGGAATGGTTCGGATGGCGGGGGCATCTCCCCATTAATGCGGCCAAGACATCCATTGTCATTCTTCTCACGGCAGGCTACAGCGTCCTGCTGTGGTTCATTTACCGCCGCGGCATGCCGGGAAGAATTTTGGCCTGCTGCTGCGTGGCCCTCTTTATTGCATCCATGAGCATTTTCCTGGTAAGCTGATGAGAATGGTTTGTTTAGGCTTGAATCACCGGACCGCTCCCGTGGAAATACGGGAGCGGTTTGCCGTGCCGTCCCATAAGCTCCGGGAGGAAGGACAGCGCATCCGTTCCCTTCCTGGTGTGGACCAGTGCGTTGTGCTTTCCACCTGCAACCGCATGGAAATTTATTATTGGTCCAACGAACCGGAAAATGCGCAGGAGCACATTTTATCCCATTTTCTGGGTGATGGGCGCGGGGAACTGGATATGGCTTCTTATTTTTACAGCCATCAGGGAGAAAATGCTCTAGGGCATCTGTGCCGCGTGTTGAGCGGCCTGGATTCCATGGTGCTGGGGGAAACGGAAATCTTTGGCCAGGTAAAAACGGCCTACCATACGGCTCTGGATGCCGGAATAACTGCGGCCTGCGCCAACAAAACCTTTCAGAAAGCCTTTACTATCGGTAAAAAAGTGCGGACGGAAAGCCAGATTCATGCCGGGGCAACCTCCGTGGGGTCCGTGGCAGTAGAGCTGGCGGAACAAATTTTCGGGGATCTTTCCGGCACCCGCGTCCTTATTCTGGGGGCGGGCGAGATGAGCCGCGTTACGGGGCGTGCCCTGCATGCCCGGGGTGCTGAGGGCATTTATGTGGCCAACCGCTCCTTTGACCGTGCGGTAGAGCTGGCGGGCATGATCGGCGGCCAGGCCATCCGGTATGACGTGTGGGGGAACTATCTCAGGGATATTGACGTGGTGGTGGCCGCCACCGCTGCTCCCCACTGCATCATCACCCGGGAAACGCTGCTGCCTTTGCGCGCCTCCCGTAAATACCGCTCCCTCTTTTTGATTGATATTTCCGTGCCGCGCAACATCTCTCCGGACGTGGCGGATATTGAGGAAGTGTATCTCTACGACATTGACACCCTCACCCAGCTGGCGGATGAGGCCAAGCGCAGCCGGGAGCAGGAGGTCTCCCGGTGCGAGGCCATCATCCGTGACAGCATTTCCAGATATTTTCCGGATTCCGCTCTTTATGACCAGTAAAAATACCCTCATCATCGGCACCCGCGGGAGCGCCCTGGCCCTGGCCCAGGCGGATATGGTCTGTGCTGCCCTTTCCCTCCGTTACCCGGAACTGGACGTGCGCCGTGAAATCATCCATACCATCGGCGATCGCCGTACGGATGTTCCTCTGGCGGATGTGGCCCGCGTTTCCGGCATGGTGGACAAGGGAATCTTTATTAAGGAACTGGAAACCGCCCTCCGGGATGGCCGCATTGACGTAGCGGTGCACAGCCTCAAAGATGTGCCGAGCGAGCTTGCCGCCGGCTTCACGCTGGCCGCCGTCTTGCCCCGTGCTGCCGTGGAGGATGTGCTTATCACGAAAGAACCGGACTGGAACGGTTCCGGAACGCTGGCTACCGGAAGCGTGCGCCGACGCCTGATGGCGCGCACGTACTGGGGGTCCGGCCTGCGGTTTGAAAACCTGCGGGGGAATGTGCCTACGCGTTTGGGAAAGCTGGTGGAACATCCCGGCTGGGATGCCGTGATTCTGGCCAGGGCCGGTTTGGAACGCCTGGGGCTGTACGCGCCGGAAACCCTTGTGGAAGGAAGAAAACTTTACATGCGTCCCTTGCCGGTGGAAGTTTTTATTCCTGCTGTGGGGCAGGGCATCGTTGGAATGGAATGCCGTTCCTCGGACAGGGAGACGGCGGAAATGCTGGAAGGCATCAATGATCCGGAATCTTTTGCCTGTGCGCTGGCGGAACGGGCTTTCCTGGTACGTCTGGGTGCGAACTGTTCCACGCCCGTGGGTGTTTACGCCCATCCGGATGGAGAGGAACTGGTTCTGCGGGCTGCGTATTACGTTCCGGGCAGGGAAGAGCCTTTTGCCGTTGTGATTCGCGGAGACCGGAAAGCCCCTGAAGCGCTGGGCCTTCGGGCTTTTGAGGAGTTGGGCCTGCGTTGATGGCGGAAGACTTCCTCATGTTCCGGATGCGGAGAAAAATAAAAAGGCTCCGGACCGGGTCCGGAGCCTGAATCAGGCGGAAAACTCGCGGGCATTAATGTTTTTCCTTGGAGCCTGAGCTTTTATCGCTCATAAACTGCCCGGTTGAAGCATCGCGTTTGATGCGCCGCCCGGTTTTGCTTGTGGTAGTCTCGGAGCGTTTTTTGGAACTGCCCTTATGACTTCCACCCATGTGGGAACTGCTGGCCATATTGTATTCACCTCCTTTCCATTTTCTTCGCTTGTTCATGAACGAGAGAAGAAATCCTGCCGTATCATAGGTTCCCGTGACAGCATTTGGGGCTTGCGGATGGAGTTTGTGCAGGAATATGCTTCTATTTATGAAGCAAACTGTTGCAAAAGGTAATCCCTCAGAGCCGCAGCTTCGTTGTGCTCCGTATTTCTGGCGGAGTACAGCAGCGTAACCTTCCCTTTCCGCGCCAGCCGGAGCAGATGGGAAACGGCTTCTCCGTTTCCATCCAGTTCCTCGTCGTACTTTTTGCGGAATGCGTCCCATCTGACTGGATCATGAGCAAACCACTGGCGGAGCGCCGTGGATGGAGCTATGTTCTTCAGCCACTCGTCCCAGGAAGCTTTTTCCTTGGAAATGCCGCGGGGCCAGAGCCGGTCCACCAGGACGCGGTATCCGTCCCCGGGTTCCTTGGGGTCATAAATTCGTTTGATGGTTATGTTCATACAAAAAGATTCGATAAAGGAATAGAGCCGGGAAAGTTTTTTTCTGTTGAGCTGCGTCGGGACATGCGTTTTACGGGACCGCCAACCGAGGCAGTCCGCGATTGGGGGAAAAAGAAACAAACGATTCTGTTCCGGAGAGGCTGCCGCTTCCGGCGGAAGATAGCTGAATCCGCTTAAAATTCCGGCGTAACGCCTGTGCGGACTTGCTGCGCCAACTATCGGCTTTTCATCTTTCTGGCTGCAGTACGCTCTGTGTTCCGTGGACAAATAAGCTGACGTGGAATCCGGTAAAAAAGAAACCGGATAAGACGGGGAAACTTCTGTATGGAGCGGCTTCTCTGGAAAAAGGATATAACGGTTGCTGCACAGATTCCTTTTCCCCGATTCTCCGGAATACTATTTCCTCCAGGAGGGGTCGGGCGTCGTTCCGCGGGCCTGGAGCATCATGATGAGCATCTTGAGCTCATTGAGGCGCGAGTAGTGTTTTTTCCTGACTTCAGGATCCAGGGCCCCATAATACAGCCACCGGTCCGTTTGGGCGGACATCAGGCGCTGGGCCGTCATGGCCATGGACAGGGCGCGTCCTGGGGACTGGGCAGCAATGGCCGTACTCCAGGAATACAGCATATTATTGTAAATGGTAGTCCAGGCGAACATGCGGTCGTCAAACCTGCCGGGACTCTCTACGTACGGGCGGAGCAGCTGTTCCGCTTCCGTGAGGCGTCCCTGGAGGATGTAAAGGAGGCTTTTAGCCGCCGTCAGGCCGTGGTTCCCGGGGCTCAGGCGTTCCGCTTTTTCTTCCTGATGCTCCAATACTTTGAGCCGGGCTGGGCTTGGGGGGGGAGAACTGCCTGCGGCATGCAGAATATTGCGCCGCACCAAATCCGGGTCCAGGCTGCAGGAGGCGGCTGCTTCCAGCATGGGCAGCCGATTGCTGGAGGAAGCCGGGACGGCTTGAAGGGAGTTTTTCCAGACCGGAAAAGCCAGAAACGCATAACACAGAGCCAATATGGCCATCAGCAGTGCGGCGGTCGCTTGAAGCCAGCGGCCGGCTCGGCGCGAAGCCTTCACCCTGGAAAGAGGGGCCGTGCAGGTAATGCCGCCGCATAGGGCGCTGGCTCCAAGCAAGGCAGGGTTATGCCAGATGAATTCCCCATAGGCGTGGAAAGCGGCGATGCACAATACGCAGAACGCCGCCGGTCCCAGGGGATTGGGCCGTTGATGTTCTCCCGACAATTTCAGAACGCTCCGGAGTCCGGAAATAAGAAACAGGGCCAGCAGAGCCAGCATCAGCCCCAGCCCGGCATAGCCGTAGTCGCAGGCGGCTTGTGCGTATTCGTGGTGGGCAAAATTGGGGAGGTTGGCTCCGGAGAAAAACTCCGTGGAAAGATTGGTGTACATCCGGCTGCCGTGACCGAACAGCGGAGCCTGGTCCGCTAGCGCCCAGGCCAGTTTGGACAGGTCCAGCCGGTTGCCGAAGGAAAATGTATCCAGAAGGGCGGCAAGCCTGCCCGCCCCCCGGGACAAATCCAGCACGGCATAGGACGTGCCCAGGAAAAGAAGGATAATAAAGAGGATGGACGCCGTGTAAAATTTTCTGTTATTGCGGAAAACGCTGGAGGTATAAATAAAGAAGCACAGGGTTACGCCAGCCAGGGCGTTTGGGAAGGCGGACCGCGAGCCGCACGTGAAGGAAACGAGGATGAGCGCCAATCCCGTGAACAGGCGGATGCCCCATTTTCTGGCGGAAGCCATGCTGTATGCGCAAAGGAAAAAACCGGTGATGGACAGGAAATGGGCGGAAAAATTTTTGTATCCGAACAATCCGATGTTGTGGATTTCCGTGCCGAACAGGGAATAATCCGGTCTGAACCAGGAGGCTTCCGTTCCCGTTATGTTCTGATACCCCCACAGCAGGGCATTCAGTAGCCCCAATGACGCAGCCAGTACGGGAAGAATGCTCTTTTCCCCGTTTCCGGCTCCGGCATACGTTCCCGCCGCGAACATGACGATGGCCGTGGCGATAAGGCCCAGATCCGCTACGCTCTCATAATAAAACCAGGGGGAAAACCATGCCCGGACAAGGAAATAGCCGCCTCCCAGCCCCAGGGCCAGCCAGCCCGGCAGTCCGGAGCTGGGAATCTTGTATCCCCGGAGAATACAGAAGCAGAACAGCAGAAGGGCTGCCGCCAGAAAGCAGGCGGGAAGGAAAAGGGTGTGCCATTCCCCGCCTGCCGCCGTCGTTGTCAGGAAGATGTAAAAAAGGGCCAGCAGGCCCGCCAGAATTTTCCCGGCGGCAGTTTCAGCAATGCGCGGAGCGGGGGAGGTGCTGGGGGGAGAGTCTGGCATGGTTGGGAATTTATCTGGAAGGCTGCAGTATAAACGCGGGAAACTTCCTTGCCAAGAGCAAGCTCCCTGTTGTATGCGGGAGGATGCGTCCAAATGCCAGAGTTCTGGCGGACAAGACGGAAAAGGTGTCCGTAAGCCGGACAGGATAAAATGATCCCTGTTGCCAGGGAGAGTTTCTGCCCCTTACTGCGGCTGAAATAAAACTGAGTATCGGTAAGGGAAAATAATATACCGCAGAAGCGGGCATCAATCCGTCTTTGGCTGCATATTTTCCGTTCGCCGTAAAATCTTGCAGCGTTTCAGCCTGTTTTCTGGAAAACAAGGTTCCCTTATGCCTGTAGGCCGAATTTACGTTTAATTTCCGGAACGGAATAATTCACCAGCGTGGGTTTGCCCCCCGGGGTGCAGTACGGCACTTCACAGGCAAGCAAATCCTTTAGGATGGCAGGGGCCCGGTGAGGGGAAATGCGCTCCCTCCAGGCGGATTTTCTGGCAAATTCCCCAATGAAGGTCTCATAAGCCACGCGTTTGGCATTTCGGCTGAATTCGGACTGGGTGAGACGGTCCACCAGCTCCAGGAGAAAAGCGCGTGCGTTTTCCAGTTCCAGCAGTGCGGGGATGGATTCTATTCTGATGGTATTCTGTCCAAAGGGCGTAACGACCATGCCGGCCTGGTCAAAATGCGGGGCGAACTGCCGGATGACGGCAAAATCCCGCGGGTCCAGATCCAGCACCACCGGATCCAGAAGCTGCTGGGACGGCATGGGGGCTTCCCGGCGTGCGCGCAGCCGTTCAAATATGATGCGTTCCCGGGCCGCCTTGGGATGCATCAGAACCAGGCCTTCCGGCGTTTCAAACAGGGCGAATTGCTGGCGGAGTGTTCCCAGATAGGAAAATCCGGCGGAGGCATCCCTTTCTGAAGCTGCGTTTTCATGGGCGTTTCGTGCCGTTTCTTCATCCTCCTGACGGTGAAAATCCAGTTTCCCCTGGGTGGCGGGAACCTGTTTCAAGGGAATGGCCCGGAGGGTAGGGGGAGGGACAGGCCCATGGGATTGTCTGGCAGAGGAGGAAAGCGGCGGTTGGGCGGCGGAAGAAGTAGGGGCCGGTCTGGCGGCCGCCGGGAAAGCAGAACCGGGGTTGGTGGAACGGGCGGGTATTTCCCCATACGGCGCGGTGGTAGAATGGGCAGGAGGAAGAGTTCTCTCCGGCTCCGGCGCGGCGGCAGCGTGGATTTCCTGCCGGGCGTGCTTTTGAAGAGTGTTGGCTATGGCTTCCACAATGGTATTTACCACGTCTGCGGAACGGCGGAATCTCACTTCCTTCTTGGCGGGGTGCACATTGACGTCCACCAGAGCGGGCTCCACCTCCATATACAAAAAAAGCGCCGGATGCAGTCCGGTGGGGAAGCCTCCATAGCCGTCCCGAATGGCCCTGTTAATGAGCTGGTCCTCCACGGGGCGCGTGTTCATAAAGACGTACTGCCCTTTTCTGGTGCGTCTGGCTTCGGAAAGAGGAAGCAGGAATCCCGTGATGGAAATACCGGGGCCGATGGTCGTTTCTATCGGAATCAGGGCCGCCGCTGTGGCAGCATCCGTCAGTGCGGAAATGCGGACGCGCAGATCCGCTGTGGCGGGAAGGTCAAAAACAAGCTGGTCGTCCCGTTTATAGGCAAACCGTACTTGGGGATAAGCCAGGGCATGCAGGCGTATCTGGTGCTCCACATGGGAAGCTTCCGTTTCTGCGGATTTGAGGAACTTGCGGCGCGCTGGAGTATTGTAAAACAAGTCGGCCACCTCAATGGCGGTGCCGGGAGAGACGCCTGAGCTTCTCGGTTCGTGTTCCAGGCCGCCGTCAATGCGTATTTCCCAGCCTTCCAGATCCTGCTGCTGCCTGGTACAGAGTTTGAAGCGGGAAACGCTGGCAATGCTGGGCAGAGCCTCTCCGCGGAATCCCAGGTGTGTGATTTCAAAAAGCTCCTCCAGGGAAGAAAGTTTGCTGGTGGCGTGCCGTTTGGTGCACAGCTCGGCGTCTGCCCGTGACATGCCGCTGCCGTCGTCCGTCACCTTGATCATGCCCACGCCTCCGCGGCGTATCTCCACCCGTACGAATTTGGCTCCTGCATCCAGGCTGTTTTCCACCAGTTCCTTCACAACGGAGGCGGGGCGCTCCACTACTTCTCCTGCCGCCACTTGGCTGGCAAGGGTGGGAGACATGACGTGGATGGATGGCATGGCGATGACGGATTGGAAAAGACTGTTCCAGAAAGCGGAACCCTAGCCGCCGGCGACGATGGAGACAATTTCCACCCGGTCGCCGGGAGAAACCGTCACCCGGGAAAAATCCTGCGGCAGGAGCGCGGCCCCGTTGTGTTCCACGACGACGGGTTTGCCTTTCATGTTCAAAAGTTCCAGAAGCCGGGAGACGGAACAGGGTTCCGCCAGTTCGTACGGGGATCCGTTCAGCATAATATCGTTCTGGGCTGCCATGACGGAAGCTACTGTACCACAACAGGAGAAAAAATCCAGAATCATCCCGCGGGGATGGCATAAAAAAGATTCCGGTGCAAGTCGGAAAAAAGAAAAGCTGGCATCGCGTACGGGATTTAGTCTCTTGTCCATAAACCTTTAACGGGCCATATGTACAGGAAACCGTATAGCACTGTCAGAAAGCCGCGCCGTTTATTACTACGGAGAAAGCGGTATGTAAAGATCGACATATCATGACACAGAAAAAATGAACCCTGCGAGGATAAAAAAACCGCCCGCGTCTCCCGACGCGGACGGAAAAGAATGAATAAAAAGAAAGGAAGTAGTCAGGAATCTGAATACGTGCCTTTTATATCACATTTTAACCTTTAGGCAATCCTTTTCAGCGTTTCAGGAAACGTCATGACTTGTCATCCGGTGAACGGGAAATTGATGACAAAACGTCTTACCAGCGTCACAAGACATCAAATCTCATGAAAAACTGGAAATCCTACCCCCCCCCGCATTTATAACGCTTTAAATATTAGCGTATTAGTAACTAAATTTTCAGCAAGAAAGGGTTACGTCCATGTCAGGTAACGTAATGCTTGTTTTTTTCTTGCTGGCCGTTCTGTTCGGGTTCACTTGTTTCCGCCTCGGCATTATTGAAGGTTGCCGGAGAACCACGAAGAGGATCTTGGAGAATATTTCAAAGGGGATGAAGAAAGGGGAATGAATCATTCCCCTGCATCTTCCTTCTTATCGTTCTCGCATTCATATCTTTCTGCTATATATTTATATTGCTTATCCAGTCCGGTGCAGAGATCTATTACTTTACTTCGGAGATAACTTTCTAAATCTATACCGGGAAAGTTTTTCTGAAACCCTCTGACGATCTCCATTTCTTCTGGAGAGAAATTCAGGGATGAAAGCAGACTCTCATCACTGGAACATTCTGAAAGCGTAGAAGCTTCAGTAGTGTTTTTCATAAGATTTTGAATCACTAAAAGCGCATAAGAGGGAACGCGCCCTCGGGAAGTAAACCAGCCATCAACGGAGACTTTCTCCACTCCGCATTTATCAGCTAGCCAAAATCGGTCTTTTCCAATTCCTTTAAGCCAGTCTTTGATCTCTTCTTTGGTGGGCATGAGGAAAGGATATGCATTTATTACATAATTGCAAGCCTTTTATTGTGAATGATTATGCAATAAGTACAGAATTATTGTTGACAATCATGTAGGAATTACATATTTTTAACCACGTAAAGCAACGCTACAAAAAACATGATCGACGTATCATCATCTCTTAATCCGGACTTCTCCTTGCCTCCCTCAATCATGGCAACTGTCAGACGATTAGCCAAAGCTTCAGGAAAAACGGAAGAAGTTTTTTTGAGGCAATATCTCATAGAATGCATGAAAGAAGAAAATGAGGCATTGGAGAATTATAACAATTCTAACAAACCGCAACTGAAGAACCCCGAACCCGCCAAGCGATAATCATGACCAACCAACAAATAGAAGAAATAAAAAAATTAACAGCTCAACTTATTAGTATTCAAATCCAACTGGAAACAATATTCAAAGGAGAACAAGCCTATATGGAAATCGTTAGAAATCATATGTCATACATTCTCTCTAAATCTGGAATACAATGTATTGCTATTCGGGAATCCTATACCCTCTTCGATCCGATCTTAGACTCTCTTAATAGAGTAATACATCAAAGCTTAAACGAACAGAAGGAGGTGAAGAAGTGAAAGCTCTGTTCTCCCTCGTCTTGTCCGGGCTTGTTCTTTCAGGTTGCGATCAGGTTTCCGAGAATCAACCTGTTAATCAAGCCGATAATCAGGAAAAAGCCCCTAAAAAAGAGACACCAACATGGGAAATTAAAATTGAACAGAACGG
>ENA-ORRQ01002145-ORRQ01002145.1-human-gut-metagenome-genome-assembly--contig:-NODE-2145-length-13342-cov-2.685407_pt1 | contig 13342 bp, 9 predicted proteins | sample MGYA00242177_ERZ509138 | MGnify/ENA primary metagenome ERZ509138 (study PRJEB26280, sample SAMEA2338628) | human gut metagenome | biome: human gut; feature: human-associated habitat; material: faeces... | reverse complement strand
AAAGAGGGAAACACATGTCCGAAGAACTGTTGGAACAGAAAGTTGAAAAGGAATATGACGCCGCGCAGATCCAGGTGCTCGACACCACGTCCAAATGCGGCCAGTACCTGCTCCCCTATTTCCACGGCGAGCACGAGGAGGTCGTGTATCTGCTGTGCCTCGACGCCAAGTGCAAGGCGCTCGACTGTGTGCTCATCCACCGCGGCGGCGTGAACGTCGCGTCCATCGCCGCGCGCAAGGTAGTCAAGACCGCGCTGGACGCCAACGCGACCTCCGTCGTGCTGGCGCACAACCATCCCAGCGGCCTCGCCCTGCCAAGCCCCGAGGACCGGCAGACCACGCTGGTCTTAAAACGGGCGCTCGAAGCGGTCGGCGTCGTGCTGGCCGACCATATCATCGTCGCGGACGGCGATTTCGTCTCCATGCGCGACGACGGCATTCTGGAGGATCCCTATGGACTTTAAGCTGCACTCCCAATTCAGACCCACCGGCGACCAGCCGCAGGCCATCGAGGCGCTGACGCGGGGACTCAACATGGGCCTGAGCGATCAGGTCCTGCTCGGCGTCACGGGCTCCGGCAAGACCTTCACCATGGCGAACATCATCGCCAACGTCAACCGCCCCACGCTCGTGCTCGCGCACAACAAAACGCTCGCGGCTCAGCTGTGCTCGGAATTCCGCGAGTTTTTCCCGGAAAACGCCGTGGAATACTTCATTTCCTACTACGACTATTACCAGCCGGAGGCGTATATCGCCCAGACGGACACGTATATCGAAAAGGATTCCTCCATCAACGACGAGATCGAGCGCCTGCGCCACAGCGCGACGAGCGCCCTGTCGGAGCGGCGGGACGTGATCGTCGTCTCGTCCGTCTCGTGCATCTACGGTCTCGGCGACCCGATCGACTATAAAAACATGGTCATCTCCCTCCGCCCCGGCATGGAATATGACCGCGACGAGCTGATGCGCAAGCTGACCGACATCCGCTACGAGCGCAACGACATCAACTTCGTCCGCAATGCCTACCGCGTGCGCGGCGATACGCTCGAGGTCTACCCCGCCTACTGGGCGGGCCGGGCCATCCGCATCGAATTTTTCGGCGACGAGATCGACCGCATCTCCGAGATCAACGCCGTCACCGGCGTGCCGGAGCGCATTCTGAACCACGTCGCCATCTACCCCGCGTCGCACTACGTGGCCTCGAAGGAGAAAATGGCCCGCGCCATGAAGGACATCGAGGCGGAGATGTGGGAGCAGGTGCGGTTTTTCGAGGAGCACGACAAGCTGCTCGAAGCGCAGCGCATCCGCCAGCGGACGCAGTACGACCTGGAAATGCTGCAGGAGATCGGCTTCTGCACGGGCATCGAAAACTATTCCCGCGTCATCGCCGGCCGCGCCCCCGGCACCCCGCCGACGACGCTGCTCGACTACTTCCCCGACGATTTCATCCTCTTCGTCGACGAGAGCCACGTGACGCTGCCGCAGGTGCGCGCGATGTACAACGGCGACCACGCGCGTAAAAAGAGCCTCGTCGACTACGGCTTCCGCCTGCCCTCGGCCTATGACAACCGGCCGCTCACCTTCGACGAATTTACAGACCGCATCCATCAGGCCATCTACGTCTCCGCCACGCCCGCGGACTATGAGCGCAGCCGCGCCGGGCAGATCGCCGAGCAGGTGATCCGGCCCACGGGCCTTCTCGACCCCGAGGTCTTCGTGCGTCCCATCGAGGGGCAGATCGACGATCTCATCGGCGAGATCAACGCCCGCATCGCCAAAAACGAGCGCACGCTCGTGACCACGCTCACGAAGAAAATGGCCGAGGACCTCTCGGCCTACCTCACGAATGCGGGCATCCGCTGCCGCTATCTGCACCACGACATCGGCGCCATCGAGCGCATGGAGATCATCCGCGACCTGCGCACCGGCGCATTTGACGTGCTCGTCGGCATCAACCTCCTGCGCGAGGGCCTTGACCTGCCGGAGGTGTCGCTTGTGGCGATCCTCGACGCGGACAAGGAGGGCTTCCTGCGCAGCGAGACGAGCCTGATCCAGACGATCGGCCGCGCGGCGCGCAACGCCGAGGGCACGGTCATCATGTATGCCGACAAGGAGACGGCCGCCATGCATGCGGCCATCATGGAGACCAACCGCCGCCGCGCCAAACAGGCGGCCTACAATCAGGCGCACGGCATCGTGCCGAAGACGATCGTCAAGAGCGTGCGCGAGCTGCTCGAAATTTCGAGTGACGTCGAGGCGCCCAAGCGCGCCGACGGCGTGAAGATGACGGAGGCCGAGCGCCGGGCCGAGATCGCGCGGCTCGAGGCCCAGATGAAGAAGGCGGCCGAAATGCTCGAGTACGAGTATGCCGCCGTGCTGCGCGACCGGCTCATTGAACTGCGCGGCCAGTGATGCGCAAGGAGGACACCCGAATGAAACTCATGATTCTTGACGGCAACAGCATCGTCAACCGCGCCTTTTACGGCATCCGCATGCTCAATGCGCCCGACGGCACGCCGACGAACGCGGTCTACGGATTTCTGACCATTTTCCAGCGCATCCTCGAGCTCGAGCAGCCGCAGGCGGTGTGCGTGGCGTTTGACGTGCACGCGCCGACGTTCCGGCACGAGCAGTACGCGCTCTATAAGGCCCAGCGCAAGCCCATGCCGGAGGAGCTCGTCGTGCAGATGCCGCTGCTCAAGCAGACGCTTGACTACATGGGCATCCGGCGGCTGGAGCTGGCCGGGTGGGAGGCGGACGACCTGCTCGGCACGGTCGCCAGGCGCTGCGAGGCCGCCGGCTGGGCGTGCGAGATCGTCACCGGCGACAAGGACAGCCTCCAGCTCATCACGGACACCACCCACGTCTGCCACGTCAAGACCCGCATGGGCCAGACGGAGACGATCGAATACACGCCCGAGGTATTCCGCGCCGAGTATGGCTTCGACCCCATTCATATGATCGACCTCAAGGCGCTCATGGGCGACAGTTCGGACAACATCCCCGGCGTGCCCGGCATCGGCGAAAAGACGGCGAAGGACCTACTCGTGCGCTTCGGGACGGTGGCGGATATTTACCGCGATCTTGACGCGCTGGACATCAAGCCAGGCGTGCGCAAAAAGCTCGCGGAAGGGCGCGAGAGCGCGCAGCTGTCGTTCGACCTCGCCACGATTCACACGGACGCGCCCATTGATTTCGCACCAGAATCGGCGGTCTGGAATCGGGACTACCGCCCCGAGCTCTATGATTGGTTCCGGCGGCTGGGCTTTTTGAAGCTCTCGGAGAAGTGGGGCCTGCAGCCGGCCGACGGCGCGGCTGCGCCGGAGGGCGCGCTGCCGCAGCTACCGACCGTGGATGTGACGGATCAGGACGCCCTGCACGCGCTCGAGCAGGCGGTCACGGCGGCGCCGTATGTCGCGGTGCTCGCGCCCGACGGGCTTGACGCGCTCACGCTCTGCGACGGCAAGGCGTGCTATGCGCTCGCATGGGCGCAGCTCGGCGATGATTACAACGCATTCCTGCGCCTGCTGTTTTCGGGCCGCGTGCACAAAGCGGGGCATAACATCAAAGACCTCATGCGCGCGCTGCTCGCCGAGGGCCTGCCGACGGACGGGTTCGTGTTCGACACGGCGCTGGCGGCCTACCTGCTTGACGCCACGGCCGGGAACTATGATCTCCCGCGCCTCGCGCAGGCATATCTCGGCGGGGAAGCGCCGGACGCGCAGGCCGTCTGGGCGCTGCAGCCGGTACTGCGGGAAAAGATGGACGCGCTCGGCATGCTGCCGCTCTATACGGACATCGAGCTGCCGCTGTGTCCGGTGCTGGCGCGCATGGAGCACACGGGTTTTCTCGTCGACCGCAAGGCGCTGTATGATTTCGGCGAGAGCCTCATGAGCGCCATCGAGCAGCTCCAGCAGAGCATCTGGGCGCTCGCGGGCGAGCCGTTCAACATCCAGTCGCCGAAGCAGCTCGGCCACGTGCTGTTTGACCAGCTTATGCTCCCGGCCGGGAAAAAGACGAAGACCGGCTGGAGCACAAAGCCCGCCGTGCTCGAAAAGCTGCGCGGCAAGCACCCGATCATCGACCAGATCCTCGATTACCGCATGCTCACGAAGCTGAAATCCACCTATGCCGACGGGCTGCTCAAGGAGATCTCGGCCGACGGGCGCATCCACACGAACTTCCAGATGACCGTTACGGCGACGGGGCGCCTGTCGTCCACGGAACCGAACCTGCAGAATATCCCCGTGCGCCGCGAGCTCGGCGCGCAGATCCGCAATATGTTCGTGGCCTCGCCCGGCAAGGTGCTCGTGGACGCGGACTACAGCCAGATTGAGCTGCGCCTGCTCGCGCACATCGCCAATGATGAGACCATGATCGCGGCCTTCCGCAGCGGGGAGGACATCCACGCCGTCACGGCGTCGCAGGTGTTCGGCGTGCCGCTCGACGAGGTCACGCCGCTGCAGCGCTCGCACGCCAAGGCCGTCAATTTTGGCATTGTCTATGGCATCTCGGCCTTCAGCCTCGCGCAGGATATCGGCGTGTTCCAGAGCGAGGCCAAGGCGTACATGGACAGCTATTTTGCCAAGTACCACGGCGTGCGCGCCTATATGGACCGCATTGTCGCGCAGGCCAAGGCCGACGGCTATGTCACGACGCTTTTCGGCCGCCGGCGCGACCTGCCGGAGCTGAAATCGTCGAATTTCAACCTCCGCAGCTTTGGCGAGCGCGTGGCGCTCAATATGCCCATTCAGGGCACGGCGGCGGACATCATCAAGGCCGCCATGGTGCGCGTGGACGCGCGCATGCGCGCCGAAGGACTGGAGGCGCAGCTCCTGCTGCAGGTGCATGATGAGCTCATCGTCGAGTGCCCGGCGGCGGAGGCCGAGACGGTCCGCGCCATCCTCATCGAGGAGATGGAGCACGTGGTCGATTACCGCGTGCCGCTGCTCGTGGACGCGAAGATCGGCGCGAGCTGGGCGGAGGCGCACTGATGGACTGCACGATCTGTGACGCCGGAGCGGCGCACCTGCCGCAGCTCGAGGCGCTCGAGCGTGCGTGCTTTTCCGCGCCGTGGACGCGCGCGCAGCTGGCCAGTCAGCTGCCGGACGACCGGCACGTGTTTCTCATCGCGGCGGCGGGGGAGACGGTGCTCGGCTACGCGAACTTCCTGCACGTGCTCGACGAGGGCGACATCGGCAATGTCGCCGTCGCGCCGGAGTATCGGCGGCAGGGCGTCGCGGATGCGCTGCTCGACGCGCTGTGCGCGCGGGCGGCGGCGCTCGATCTCGCATTTTTGACGCTGGAGGTGCGCGTATCGAACGCGCCCGCCATCGCACTGTACCGCAAGCACGGGTTCCAGACTGTCGGTCAGCGCCGAAATTACTATCAGAAGCCGGACGAGGACGCGCTCCTCATGACCTGGTTCCGGAGAGAGGCAGAGACGATATGATTATTCTTGCGATTGAATCCTCCTGTGACGAGACGGCCGTCGCCCTCGTGCGCGACGGGCGCGAGGTGCTGACCGATCAGGTTTTTTCCCAGGCCGACCTGCACGCCATTTACGGCGGCGTCGTGCCCGAGATCGCCTCGCGTTCGCACGTGGAGGTCATCTCCCAGCTGGCCGACCGCGCGCTGGCGGTGACCGGCCTGACCCGCGGCGACATTGACGCCGTGGCTGTCACCTGCGCACCTGGGCTCATCGGCGCGCTGCTCGTCGGCGTGAACTTTGCCAAGTCCGCCGCGCTCGCACTCGGGGTGCCGCTCATCCCGGTGCACCATGTGCGCGGCCATATCGCGGCCAACTACATCGCCTACCCGGAGCTGGAGCCGCCGTTCGTGTGCCTGGCCATCTCGGGCGGCAACACACTCATCTGCGACGTGCGCGACTATACCGACCTGCGCATCCTCGGCGCCACGCGCGACGATGCGGCCGGCGAGTGCTTTGACAAGACCGCGCGCGTGCTCGGCCTGCCGTACCCTGGCGGCAAGCCCATCGACGATCTGTCCAAGACCGGCGACGACCGGAAGTACAAGCTCCCTATCGGCCACGTGGACGGCTGCCCGTATGACATGAGCTTCAGCGGCCTGAAAACGGCCGTCATCAATCTCGCCCACACGGCGGAGCAGAAGGGCGAGCCGCTTGATAAGGCGTCGCTTGCGGCGTCGTTCTGCCGCGCCATGAGCGAGAGCCTTGTGCCGCGCACGATGGCGGCGGTCCGGGAGCTCGGCTATGACAAGCTCGCCGTGGCGGGCGGTGTTGCGGCCAATTCCCGCATCCGCGGCGATTTTCAGGCTGCGTGCGACGCGGCCGGCATCCGCCTGTTTGTCCCGCCGCTGAAACTCTGCGGCGACAACGCCGCTATGATCGGCTGCCAGGCGTACTACGAGTATCTGCGCGGCGCGCGCGCCGGCAGCGAACTCAACGCCTGGGCCAATATGGAGATCTCCGAGGTGCCGTTTTATGGGCGTGCATGACGGCCACCGCGCCCGCATGAAGGCGCGCTTCGTGCGCAGCGGGCTTGATAATTTCGACGACCACAGCGTGCTCGAGCTGCTGCTGTTTTATGCCGTGCCCCGGCGCGACGTCAACGAGCTCGCGCACGCACTGCTTGACCACTTCGGCACGCTTGACGCCGTCTTTGAGGCGAGCTTTGAGGACATGATGCGCGTGCCTGGTGTGGGGGAGAACGTGGCCACGCTCCTCACGCTCATCCCGCAGATCGGCCGCCGGTACCAGATGGCCAAGCGCCGCCAGCAGACGATCCTGCGCTCGAGCGAGGATGCCGGGCACTATCTTGTGCCGCTGTATCTGTATGAGCGCACGGAGATCGTCTACCTCCTGTGTCTGGACGCCAAGGGTGGTCTCATCAGCTGCAGGGAGGTCGGCCGCGGTGTGGTCAATGCCGCGGAAGTGTCCGTGCGCGCCATCGTGGAGACGGCCCTGTCGCAGAAGGCGGTGTCCGTCATCCTCAGTCACAACCATGTGGATGCTTATGCGCTCCCGTCGCGCGAGGATGAGCTCACGACCCGCCGCATCCGGGACGCACTTTTGCTCGTAGGAATCACGCTTGCGGATCATATCATCGTCTGCGGTGAGGATTACGTGTCGTTTGCCGATAGCGGTCTGCTCTGAATCATCACCGGCGGCACAAATCCTGCATTTTGCATGTCAAGCATTTTTTCAAATCTCTCGCGTCTGCGAGAGATTTGTGTTATGGTAACAAAATCGATGTTTGTAAAATCCACAAAGTCCGTTTCCGACGTTTCCTTATTTATGTAGAAATGAAGCAATCGATTGAAAGAACAAAGAAATTTGCGTGTTGAAAAGTCGGTTGAAAATGTTGATAACTCACAGCAAACTGAAAGACGGAAAATAATTATGTAAACGCATTGTCACGAAAATGTAAGAACTTTGACCTTCTCTGCGTGCGGGAATCCCTGAAACCACGCGTGTTTTCCGGATGACCGTAACAGTGCAAATACTGCACAACCGACAGGAACCGAAGAAAATCGACAATTTGTGCAGGAATGCAACATTTTTTTATGCATGAAAACAAATAGTAATCACAAAACTTTTGTATTGACATCCCAGGAGACATGTGATAGAATGTGCAAGCTGTAAGAAATATGCTAGTGTAGCTCAGTCGGTAGAGCAGCTGATTCGTAATCAGCAGGTCGTGTGTTCGAGTCACATCACTAGCTCCAGAAATGCCCTGTGGTTTTGACCGCAGGGCGTTTTTGATTCCTGCCGCTTGACGCGGCGGCGGGGGCACGGTATAATAAAGTATCCATCGAGCCGTTAGGGACGGCGCTTTTATTTTCCTGCGAATTAGATTTATCTAACCTGAATACAGGAGGTGCGGCGCAATGGCCACAGCAAAACAAAAGGAAACTTTAGCGGATACGCAGGCGACGGTGCTGCATCAGGACACGGAGCACACGGTCTATCATCTCGATGATGCCGATGGGGAAGTGGTGCAGACGGTCTACCCGGTTTTCCCGGGCATCGAAATCGCTTATCACGACGTACACGCCACGCTCTGCGCCATGCAGCGCGCGCATGCGTCCGGCTGCCTCGAGATCCACCACTGCCGCGAGGGGCGCATCGCCTACCCGTATGGCGGCGCCTGCTTTTTCCTCGCGCCGGGCGATCTGGCGGTCGTGCAGCGCACCCAAGCGGCGGCCCCGGCGCGCTTCCCGACCGGACACTACCATGGCATCACGGTGTCGATCGACCCGGCCCGCGCGCCGGACTGCCTGTCGTGCTTTCTCGAGGACGTCGAGGTGCGGCCGAGCGCGCTCATTGAAAAATTCTGCGCGGACGCCGCCTGCTTCGTCACGCGCTCGTCGCAGGGCGTGGCGCACATTTTCTCCGAGCTCTACTCTGTGCCGGAGGGCATCCGCAAGGGCTATTTCAAGGTCAAGATCCTGGAGCTGCTGCTGTTTTTGAGCGCGTTCCCCATGCAGGCGGCGCAGCCGCAGCACAGTTACCCGCAGTCGCAGGTGCAGCTCGCCGAGCAGATCGGCGCGTACCTGCTCGAGAACACGGAGCGGCGGTTGACGGTCGCGGAGCTCGCGCAGCGCTTCGGCGCCTCGGCCACGCTCATCAACAGCAGCTTCCGCGGCGTGTACGGCATGTCGCCGGCGGCGTTTCTGCGCGCGCAGAAAATGCACGGCGCGGCGCGGCTCCTGCGCCAGACCGACCGCACGGTGCTGGATATTGCCGGGCAATTCGGGTATGATAACGGCAGCAAGTTCGCCAAAGCATTCCGGGATGTCATCGGTGTCTCACCCAACGCCTACCGCAGCGGCATCGACTGCGACAGCTGCGCGCCGGAGGCTCCGGCGGTCTGACGGCGGGGCGGACATCTTTTTCATTTTGGAGCCATGTTCCGATGATTTGGAGCGGATGCCGGGGGTATCATGCAGTATCATAACACCAGAAAGCAACGAAACGCGCAGCTTTTCACACATGAGTTAGACCGCTTTAACCAGCAACCGCGCAGCATTGCTCACTGCGCGAAAACCGGTAAACCACCACAGACAAGGAGGCAAGCCATGTCGGAGGAAAACGTCGTACGGCTCTGCGCGCCGACACTGGCCGGGATCAAGACCGGCAGCCTGTTCCCCTGTCCGTTTGAAAACCGGGAGACTTTGCTCATGGAGATCCGCCAGTACAACCAGGTGCTGGTTCCCAAAGGACTCTGCCTCCTCCCGCTGCGATTCACGGACAAGAGCGCGCTGCTGTATCTGTACCGCCCACGCGATCTGGAGCGGGATCTGCAGGACCGGCTGGCAGCAGAGATTCTGCAGCACGCAGGCTATGTCTGCGGCAGCAGCGAGCAGTGCCTGATGAAGCTTATCGAGCGTCTGCGCGCGTACGACGAATTCCCCCACGAGATTGGCCTGTTTCTGAGCTATCCGCCGGAAGACGTCAAAGGGTTCATCGAGCACCATGCGGCTGATTTCAAGTATGCCGGCCTCTGGAAGGTGTACGGCGACGAGCAGCGGGCGCGCGACCTCTTTGCAAAATACCAGCGGTGTACGGAGATCTACTGCGAACGTCTGCACGCGGGCTCGAGCATTGCGCAGCTCGCCGTGAACGTGCAGCGACCGAATACAGCACAAAAGGAAAGGATGTTACCATCATGAAAAAAGCAGCAGTCATCTATTGGAGCGGTACCGGCAACACCGAGGCCATGGCCAACGCCGTGCTCGAGGGCATGAAAAGCGCGGGCGCGGACGCGGTGCTTCTGACCGCCTCCGATGTGGATGGTTCCGCCATCGGCGGATATGACGCCGTGGCGCTCGGCTGCCCGGCCATGGGCTCCGAAGTTCTGGAGGATATGGAGTTCGAGCCGATGTTCGACGGCTGCAAATCCAGCCTGAAAGGCAAACGTGTCGCCCTGTTCGGCTCCTACGGCTGGGGCGGCGGCGAGTGGATGCACAACTGGGAGCGCGACTGCCGCAGCTCCGGTATCCAGCTCGCGTGCGACAGCGTGATCTGCAACGAAGCGCCCGATGATGCGGCCCTTGCGGCCTGTCAGGCGCTGGGCAAGGCGCTCGTCGACTGATTTCTTTCGATCGTACCCGGATCCCCCTCCGGTTACCGATACCAACAACAGGCATCAAGCCAAATCACCTCACCTCTCTTCTCTTCCCTTCCCCATTCCCTGCAGCGGTGTGACACCACGCACTTTGCCTGTGCGTGACCGCTGACCCAACAAAGAATCGTCCGCCGGATTCCCCTCCGGGCGGACGATTTTTTTGCCGCCGGCCGTCAGCGGCGCTCGAGCGGGAGAAAAGCAAAAGCAGCGCCCTGCATAGGAGTGGTATCCTACGCAGGGCGCTGCTTTTTTGGCGCAGGGGAGAGCATTTAGGGACGCGCGGCGTCAGAAATGCCCAGTACAGAAGCGGCGAGGTATTTGCCGCTCGCGGTTTTCATGATCGTGTCCAGAAAATGCACGATGCTCTCCTTACCGTATCCGTTCTCGGATGCGTTTGCAATGTAGTCCGCCTCAATGAGGATCTGGTAGTCCATGCCGCAGATATTCTGCAGCGTGTGGTGATGCCCCACAAGATAGGCCACACGCGCGATCTGTGCCTCCGTCATGCCGGTGCCGGCGAGAAAGGCGCGCACCAGCACGGCGCCCTCCTGTTCCTGATACTTGCCGTTGGTGTTGCCGTATTTCTCGCGGCAGAGCGGGCAGGCAATATCGTGCGTGATGGCGGCGACTTCCAGAAGGTGTTGCGTCTCCGCGTCCAGCCCCTCCAGTTCGCCGATCGTTCGGGCGTAGGCCCAGACGCGCAGGAGATGGTCGATGTCGTGGATGTTGCCGTTGGATGCGGCGATCATTTTGTTCAGAATTTGTGCGATGGTCATGGGATGCCTCCGTTAGCTGTTAGTTAAAATGCCCGTCGTTGGCGGCGAAGAGCCGCGCGCACTGGGCGCGCAGCGCTGCGTGCTCGGGCGCGGAGAGCGTCGGGTCGGCGGCGAGCACTGCACGGGCCGCGTCGCGCGCGTCGTTGACGGCGGTCATGTTCGTGCCGAGGTCGGCGATATGCAGCGCCGGCAGACCGTGCTGCCGGTTGCCGAAAAAGTCACCCGGCCCGCGCTGGCGCAGGTCGGCCTCCGCGATCTGAAAGCCGTCGGCCGTGTCGCACAGCACCTTCAGCCGCGCACGCGATTCTTCCGTGCGCGTGTCCGACACGAGCACGCAATAGGACTGAAACGGTCCGCGTCCGATGCGCCCGCGCAGCTGGTGCAGCTGCGAGAGACCGAAGCGCTCGGCGTTTTCGATGATCATGAGCGCCGCGTTCGGCACGTCCACGCCGACCTCGATGACTGTCGTTGAGACGAGAATGTCCGTCTCCCCGGCGGCGAAGGCGGCCATGCACGCATCTTTGTCCCTGGCCTTCATGCGGCCGTGGATGCAGGCCACGCGGTGCTGCGGGAACGTCCGCTGCAGGGCCTGTGCGTGCTCCTCAGCGGACTTGAGATCGGACGGGACGTCGTCCGTCTCCTCCACCTTCGGGCAGACGACGAACACTTGCCGCCCCTCGCCGATGAGCTTGTCGATGAAGGCGTTGAGCCGCGCGCGGTAACGCTCGTCCACGCACACGGTCTGCACCGGCTGGCGGCCGGGCGGCAGCTCGTCGATGATCGACACGTCCAGATCACCGTACACCAGCAGCGCCAGCGTGCGCGGGATGGGTGTCGCACTCATGACGAGCGTGTGCGGCTGCTCACCCTTGCGCACGAGTGCGGCGCGCTGCTCGACACCGAAGCGGTGCTGCTCGTCCGTGATGACGAGGCCGAGGCGGAAAAACGTCACCGAGTCGCTGATGAGCGCGTGCGTGCCGACGACGACGTCGAGCAGACCGCCGGCGAGCGCTTCTTTTATCTCGCGCTTTTGTCGCGCGGTCATTGCGCCCGTCAGGCGTCCAACGCGGATGCCGAACGGCTCGAGCAGCGTGCGCAGCGTGTGCTCGTGCTGCTCGGTGAGGATCTCGGTCGGCGCCATGAAAGCACTCTGACAGTCGTTTTCGTGCGCAAACCAGATGCACGCCGCGGCGACGAGCGTCTTGCCGGAGCCGACGTCGCCCTGCACGAGGCGGCTCATCGGCACGCCGGAGGTCATGTCCTGCACGGCGGCAGCAACGGCGCGCCGCTGCGCCCCGGTGGGCGAGAAGGGGAGCGTGCGGTAAAATGTCTCGAGATCAGCATTTTGCATACGGATGCCGCCCTCAGCGCGCCGCTGCGAGCGGATGCGCGCCATGGCGGTCGAGAGCACGAACAGCTCCTCGAACACCAGCCGCTTGCGCGCCGTGTCGAGCGCCTGTGCGTCGGCCGGTTGATGGATGTTCTGCAGGGCATAGTCCTGCTGCGCGAGCCGGTAGGCGCGCGCGATGTCCGCCGGGATCACGTCCTGCATCTGCCCGATGCAGGCGTGCAGCGCGGGCGTCATGGCCTTGCGGATGTCGTTTTGCGTCACGCCGGTCGTCAGCGGGTAAACGGGGTAAAAGCAGTTGGTCACGCTGCCGCAGCGTGCTGCCTGCTCGCAGACGGGATTTGTCATCGTTTTGCGAAAGCCGTTGGCCTCCACCTTGCCGTAGAAGATGTACGTTTCGCCCGCGTGCAGACTATTCTTACGGTAGGGCTGGTTGAAGTAGGTCGCGTCCAGCGCGCCGGTGTCGTCCACGATGCGTACCTTGACCAGCGTGAGCCCGCTGCGGACATACTGTGCGCGCGGATCGGCCGCGACCGCGGCGCGGATGCACACGGCCTCACCGGGCTGCGCGTCCGCGATCGTGCGAAACTGCGTCCGGTCCTCGTACCGCCGGGGGTACAGGCCCGCCAGGTCGCGCAGCGTTGCCACGCCGAGCTTTTGGAATGCCTGCGCTTTCTTCGGCCCGATGCCGGCCAGCGCTTCGAGCGGGGTATCCGGTGTGTAGGTCATGTGCATCCCTCCTGTGCGCCGCATTTCCAGCGCCAGAGCCGCGCCTGGTCCTCGGGCGCGGCATAGCCGATGCCGACGCGGGTGTCGGTTTCGAGCGCGAAGCGCAGCCCGTCGTCCTCGATCCAGAGCTCCGGACAGGCCGTGATGTCGCCGTCGTTAAACGTTTTGTCGATCTGCAGGCGCTTGGTCAGCTTGCCGGGGCCGCCTGCGCCGTCCGCGCACGCGCGGATGAGCACGGCCTGCGGCTCATCTACGTGCCCGGTCACGATGTTGAGCATCCAGTGCATGCCGTAGCAGAGGTAGACGTAGATCGTGCCGCCGTCGTGATAGAGCACCTCCGTGCGCTTTGTCCGGCCGTGGCAGGCGTGACAGGCGGTGTC
>ENA-ORRQ01002131-ORRQ01002131.1-human-gut-metagenome-genome-assembly--contig:-NODE-2131-length-13414-cov-6.157422_pt1 | contig 13414 bp, 6 predicted proteins | sample MGYA00242177_ERZ509138 | MGnify/ENA primary metagenome ERZ509138 (study PRJEB26280, sample SAMEA2338628) | human gut metagenome | biome: human gut; feature: human-associated habitat; material: faeces... | reverse complement strand
AACTCGCTTCGCTCAAGCAATACGGGCTCGTGCGTCTTGCTTCGCAAGCCGTTCCCTCGCCTGTTTCAATTGGCTTATCTAACACTGCGGCGCGGCTATTAAAGGTTTTATTATAGAAGTCAACTGGTCACTTGCTTTTATTTTGCTATAGCTAAAGTGATAGATAAATCCAAATTTGTACATTTTTACTGTACCAGCATTTATAATTTAATATGAACACATCAAATTTCCGCATATTGATACAAAAAAATCGGCTGTCGTTTTTATTCGACAGCCGATTGATTGTTTATATTTACTTTTTCATCTGCTCGCGCAGGTGGTTTGAAAGCAGAGCGAGCGACGACGCCATATTCTCGTTCTGGACGAGTATGCCGTCCGGGACGACGAGATGAACCGGAGCAAAGTTCCAGATAGCGCGGATACCGCTTTCAACAAGCAGGTCGCATATCTCCTGCGCGCTCGATGCAGGGACAGTGATGATGCCTATATGCACATTCACCTTGCGGCAGAAGCTGCCGAGCTGGGCTATCGGGAAGACCGTCTTGCCCTGGAATTCGGTCGGCTCTTCGCACAGGTCGAACGCGGCGATTATGTTGAGTCCATAAGCCTTGAAGCCGCTGTAGTTGAGCAGCGCCTTGCCGAGGCTGCCAGCGCCGACTATCACGGCATTATCTATATCATTATAGCCGAGGAAAGTTTCAAGCTCCGCGATAAGATCCTTGACATTGTAGCCGACCTTCGGTTTGCCGGACGAGCTGACGCTCGCGAGATCCTTGCGAACCTGAACATCATTGAGCTGAAGCGCTTCGGCGATAGTTGTAGCGGATATATTTTTCGGTGCATCCTCCGGAAGCCCCTGGATATAGCTCAGGTACATCGGCAGTCTCTGAAGAGTGTGTTTCGAGATATTCGGAGTCATAAAAATTTCACCAACCTGAAAATTATACTTGTACTGCAACTATTGTATCATATTTTTTCAGATAGTTCAAGTAAACTTCGGGGCAAAAAAATCGGGGGAGCCGCCCGAGGGCGACTCCCCTTCTCACCTGCCTTTTGAGCAGGATTTCAGTTTTTGTTCACAGCCTTAGACCGTGAAAGCAAAGTCGGTGGTATCCCAGACCTGCTTGCCGTTGTCGATGTACTTCGCGGTTGCGGTGTAATCGCCTTCGGTGAGCTTAACATTGATGGTCCAGATCTCGCCGTCGCCGTTAGAAGCGATGGAGACATTGGCGTCATCTCTGTTGAAGGTTCTGGTAGCACCCGAAGCGTAGGTTATCTTGACCTTCTTGGCAGTGCCGTTGACGGTGACTGCGACAGAATCAGCAGAGGTATTGACCTCGGTAACGCTGACAGCCGTTGCCGGCTTAGCGCTGATAACTACGTTGACTGCAAGGCCTTCGCTCCATGTATTTCTTCCATACTTCGCTCTGACAACATAGTTGCCTGCGGGAAGGTTGAAGTTAACAGTCCAGATCTCATAAGCGAGGTTGGTGCTGTTTGCATAGACCTCATTGCCCTGTGCGTCATAAGACTTGATGGAGACTCTCGGATCAAGTCTTGTAAGGGTGGTGGTTCCGCCGTTTGCATAGACGAACTGGATCTTACCAGCCTTATCGGTGACCTTAACGCGATAGTCCTGCTTGCCGCCGTAGTTCGGGGTGTCGTAGGTAACTTCGGTAACGTCGCCGATCTTAGGCTCGGGCTTCTGATCGAACGAGACTGTGAAGCCATAGCCATCGTTCTCCCAGTATTCCTTCGCCATCTTCGCATAAGCAGTGAACTTGCCTTCTGCGAGGTTAGCATTGATGAGCCAGATTTCGCCGTCCTCAGTCTTCTCTATCTTCAAGATACCGAGCGCATTGGCATCGCTTGTCATGGAGGTGTTTCTGTCAAACGTGCGGGTATTGCCGTTTGCGTCAACTATCTTGATCTTCAGAGGCTCGCCCTTGACCTTGACTGCATACTGATGCATGCCGCCGTAGTTCGGGGTCTCCGGAGTGACGGAGATGATGGAGGAGTTGTTGGCAACAAGGATAGCGTCAAATCTGACATCCTCTGTGCCCATGGTTCCGACTGCGGGATCCCAACCGTTGAAGTTGTAACCGTCGACAGACGGATCCTTAGGAGCTATGATCTGCTCGCCGACCTTCGCGGTAACAGCCTTATAGAGCTGGCCGTTGACATAGAAGTTAGCGGTGTAGGTCATGAGCTCGAGAGCTTTGACTGCGTCGTTGATAGCAGCAGTTGCTGCATCGACATCAGCCTGCTCGGAATACTTCTTATTGGCAACGTCTATGGCAAGAGCTGCATCGAGAGCCGCTCTGGACTCTGCTGTGTAGGTCTTGTCATAGTCCGCCTCAGCCTTCTTCGCCTGAGCGGCCTTGACTGCTGCATCATATGCAGTGTAGTCAGCGCCTTCCTCGGTCCACTGGGAAACGAGGGTCAGGTCGGATGCGGGCATGGTGGCAGGAACTTCGACGTTCCAACCTGCGAAGGTGTAGTGATCCTTGGTGGGCTCTGCGATGTTGAGTTCAGCACCGTAGTAAACCATGGACTCTGCACCGTCAACCGTAAGCTTATACTGATTACGGCTGTAGTAAACCTTGAGAACAAGGCTGCCGTCAGCTGCGACTGTGCCGGAGAGGACGCTGTCAGCGGCGACCGTGAAGCCCTCGCGAGCCTCGGGATCGACGGAGACGGCCGCGCCGGTAGTGGCAGGAACGACCTTGACATCAGCTGCGCCGTAAGCGCCGTTGACATCCATGACGTAAGTCTCAACCTTGTAGGAGACTTCGCCGGCGGAGAACTGAGCGTTGAAGGAAACATCCTCGGTGCCCATTACTCCGACTTCCTTATCCCAACCGGTGAAGACGAAGCCTTCCTTGGTGGGATTCTCGGGAGCGATGATCTGCTCGCCGACCTTCGTGGGAACGACTTTGTACTCAGCGCCGTCAACATAGAAGGTTGCGTTGTAGGTCATGACCTCGAGAGAAGCAACTGCATCGTTGATAGCCTTGGTGGCTGCATCGACAACAGACTGCTCGGAATACTTCTTGCCGGAAACTTTTTCTGCAAGAGCTGCATCGAGAGCCGCTCTGGACTCTGCGGTGTAGGTCTTATCATAGTCAGTCTCGGCCTTCTTCGCCTGAGCCGCTGCAACTGCCGCATTGTAAGCGGTGTAGTCAGCGTCGTTCTCGCTCCACTGAGAAACGAGGGTCAGGTCGGATGCGGGCATGTTGGCGGGAACATCAACGTTCCAGCCGATGAAGGTGTAGCCCTCACGCGCTGCCGGGGTGGCAATGTCAAGAGCTGCGCCGTAGTAAACTTCGGACTCTGCGCCGTCAACAGTAAGCTTGTACTGGTTACGGGCAAAGTAGACCTTCAGTACGAGGCTGCCGTCGGCTGCGACGGTACCGCTGACAACATTAGCTGCCGACTCGTCGAAGGTAAAGCCTTCGGCGGCAGTTGTGTCTGCAGTGACCTGGGCGCCGGTGGTGCCGTAAAGGGTCTTTGTCTCAGCTGCGCCGTAGTTGCCGTTGACATCCATCGTGTAAACCTCGACGGTGTAGGCAATGCCGGACGCCTCTTCGAACTGGGCGGCGAAGGTGATATCCTCAACGCCCATCTTGCCGACTTCCTTATCCCATCCCTTGAAGACATAGCCTTCCTTAGCGGGATCCTTCGGAGCGACGATCTGCTCGCCAACCTTCGTGGGAACGACTTCGTACTGGGCGCCGTCGACCGTGAAGATCGCGTTGTAGGTCATAACTTCGAGAGCTGCAACTGCGTCGTTGATAGCCTTGGTAGCTGCATCGACAACAGACTGCTCGGAATACTTCTTACCGGCAACATCTATGGCAAGAGCGCCTGCGAGAGCATCTCTGGTCTCGGCGGTGTACATCTTGTCATAATTCTCTTCGCCCTGCTTTGCCTTAGCCGCTGCGACTGCCGCTTTGTAAGCGGTGTAGTCAGCGTCGTTCTCGCTCCACTGGGAAACGAGGGTCAGGTCAGATGCGGGCATGTTGGCGGGAACTTCGACATTCCAGCCGGTGAAGGTGAAGCCCTCTCTTGCTGCCGGAGCGGCAATGTTAAGAGCTGCGCCATAGTAAACATCGGACTCTACGCCGTCAACAGAAAGCTTGTACTGGTTACGGCTGTAGTAGACCTTAAGAACAAGGCTGCTGTCGGCAACAACAACGCCGGAGAGGACGCTGTTGTCAGCAACGGTGAAGCCCTCGCGAGCCTCAGGCTCGACGGAGACGGCTGCGCCGGTGGTTGCGGGAACAGTCTTGGTCTCTGCTGCGCCGTACTGTCCGTCAAGACCCATGACATAGGTCTCAACAGTGTAAGAAACTTCGCCTGCGGAGAACTTAGCATTGAAGGTGAGATCCTCAGTGCCCATGGTTCCGACCTCGGGATCCCAACCGGTGAAGACATAACCTGTCTTGGAGGGATCTTCGGGCTTGGCGATAGCTTCGCCGACCTTCGCAGTAACAACCTTGTATTCAGCGCCGTCAACATAGAAGGTAGCTTTGTAGGTCATGAGCTCAAGAGCTGTGACCGCATCGTTGATTGCCTTAGCGGCTGCATCAACTTCACCCTGCTGGGTATACTTCTTGCCGGAAACATCCTTCGCAAGGGCATCGGCGAGAGCCTGTCTGGACTCTGCGGTGTAGGTCTTGTCGAAGTTTGCTTCTGCCTGCTTAGCCTCAGCCGCTGCCTTAGCCGCGTTGTAAGCGGTGTAGTCAGCGTCGTTCTCGTTCCACTGGGAAACAAGAGTTACATCGGAAGCGGGCATGGTTTCGGGAACATCTCTGTCCCAACCGGCGAAGGTGTAGCCCTCACGAGCTGCCGGCTCGGAAACACTGATGGCTGCGCCGTAATAAACATTGGTCACATTGCCGTCAACAGTAAGCTTGTACTGGTCGCGGCTGTAGTAAACCTTGAGAACAAGGCTGCCGTCAGCCTTGACTTCGCCGGAAAGTACGCTCTCAGCTGCAACCGAGAAGCCCTCACGAGCCTCGGGAGTAACGGAGACGGTCTCGCCGGTAGTAGCGGACTTGTTCTCGATAGCAGCGTCGCCATAGTTGCCGGTGACATCCATTACGTATGTCTCGACAGTGTAAGCAACGGTGCCTGCGGAGAATACTGCGTTGAAGGAAACATCCTCAATGCCCATCGTTCCGACTTCGGGAGTCCATCCGGTGAAGGTGTAACCCTGCTTGGAGGGAGCCTCGGGGGCGACGATCTGCTCGCCGACCTTGGTGGGAACGACTCTGTACTCTTCGCCGTCAACATAGAAGGTTGCGTTGTAGGTCATCTTCTCAAGACCCTTAACAGCAGCGTTGATAGCTGCGGTCTGAGCGTCGACAACACCCTGCTCGCTGAGCTTCTTGTTGGAGACGTCAACTGCAAGAGCGGCGTCAAGAGCTTTTCTGGAAGCCTCGGTGTAGGTCTTGTCGTAGTTGGCCTCTGCCTTCTTAGCGTTGGCAGCTGCAACAGCTATGTCATAATCGGTGTAGTCTGCGGGATTCTCGTTCCACTTAGCCGTAAGAGTGATGTTCTGTGCGGGCATGGTGGAGGGAACCTCTTCCTCCCAACCCTGGAAAGCATAGCCAGCCTTCTCGGGAGTACGGGCGGAAACAGTAGCGCCATAATAATATGTATCGGGTTCGAGATCCGTGTTAGCATAAGTTATGGTGTACTGGTTGCGTGAATAGTAAATGCTGAGGACGAGAGAACCGTCAGCGGCGATGGTGCCGGTAAGGGTGCTCTTTGCCGAATCGAGCGAGAAGCCTTCAGCGGCGACTGCATCGGCAGTGATATCGGCTGTAGAATTGGTCTCGCCTGCGCCCTGATAGGTGCTGTCGGGAGTTGCCGGATAGTTGCCGGTGGTGTCCATATTATAAACATTCACGGTGTACTTTGTATCCGTGTTGTTTGCGAACTGAGCTTCGAATGTAGCGTCAGCGTCAAACGTTGCGGGTACGTTGCCCCAACCGACGAAGTGCATGCCGACAGGTGCGGCAGGAGCTTCGATGGAGCTAAGATCAACGGGATCGCCCTGGTTGCCGGTGAGAACCGCGTGAGTCTCGCCATTCACGGTGAAGGTGAAGGTGACGGTGACAACGGGGTTAGCAATAAGGCGCTTCCAGTTGTAGATAAGGTTGTTCATAGCTTCTCTGACCTGCGTGCGCATGGTCGTAGAGGCGTTGAACGAGGTTGAAACCTTCTGAGCATAAGCAAATGACTTTGAATATGCTTCCCATCTGTCCGCATCATACTTGGAAGCGTCTGCGGAGTCGATGGTGCACATCCTGATAGCCGCATCGAGGTGCGTCTTGACAGCGGCAAGCTTTATAAGTCTGGAACCCCAAAGCTCGATCTGCTGCTCAGCATAAGCAACATCGATAGCGGATATTGTGGGCATCTGCCACGCTGCAATCGCGGTCTCCCACGCTGCGTGGTCGGTCTGCCACTGTGCATATGCCTTCTCATACTTCTGATTCTCGATCAGAGTGGCGTCATCGCCGGGCTTCTCGGGAGCAACGGGCTCCTTGGGAGCTATGGTCGAGTTGTAGAGGTTGAGAGCGCGGTTTCTGGCTTCCTTCCAGCCGTTCCATGTGACAGAATTGAAGTCGTCATAACCGAAGAAGTTATAACCGTCATCCCAATAAACGGCATCGGCTGCGTTGTCCTTGCCCTGAACTGCCTCAACGGCGGTCTTGAGCGAGTCAACGGAAGCGGAAACCAAATGTGTCTCCAAAGTTTCAACTGCAGAGGCAAGCGCCTTCTGTCTAGCTTCAAATCCTGCAAGGAATTCGCTATTGGTGTAGAGCGCAATCGTACCGGGAAGAAGCGTATATATAGCCGCATTGTTAAGGGCGGTCATATATGCGTCCCAAGCTGCATCCGCGCTGCTGTCATAATCTGTTCTTGCGCGATTCTTGCCAGCTTCTATATTGTAGAGCTCAGCAAGTCCGTAATCGTTATAACAGATAATGCGGGTAGCACCATTGTAATGGTCGGTTTTGTTACCCTTCTTTGCCGTAGCAGCCCAATTGATCGTAGTGTCAAAGCCGACTTCAAACTTTGCAATAGAAGCTGTCTCCTCCCAAAGATCAATGCTGTCATAGGCATTTGAACCTGTAATAGCATTTCCGCCATCCATTGACGCCGAAGAGGTCGCACTCTTAAGGTTGGAACTAAGGCCACCGAGATCAGCTGATGCATTAGATCCTGTATGTGAACCTTTGCCCTTCGGCACCTTGAAAGTAACACTCTGCGCACATATCGTCTTCAGCGGGTTGGTGTTGTTCTGATTAAACAGCAGAAGTTTGGGCGGGCAATCATTAACAGACGCACTTGTCTTGTTTGAGCCCGTATTAATTCCGCTGGTATTGTTATCAACATCAGCACCATCAAGCCTATAAGAATAGAATCTGCAAACCGAAGCATCGTTTGTCAGCTTATTTCCCGCCTCATCGAGGACAAAATAATATACAGTAAAGACAACAAGCGTATTATTACTGTCGATTCCGCTTATCTTCACCGACCTATTATCGCCGCCATTGAGTTCCTCATTGGCAGTAAGACCGGATACCGAAAGATCCTTTTGTTTGCTGCCGTCATAGTTATAAGCAACAGCGCTCCAACTATCGATTGTATAACGGGGAAGCTTGTCCTGAGTGAAGTTATTGTTCTTATCAGTATAACCTCTGTTAATACCCTGGCTTCCGTTATGAACCGTGAGATCAAGTTCGCTGCTGTTCTTGATTCTCTTTGAACCGGCGATCTCCATTTCCTTGAACTTTGCCTTATCAGTCAGCTTCATGACCTGAGCCACGATGTTGACGATAGGCGGAACAAGCTTGTCCCTGTTGGAGTTCAGGGATCCGAGAAGGTTCTCGACTATCGAGCCGAGCTCAGAGTTTGAAACGATCTCATTGAGCGAGCCGTAAGTCTTGGTTACCGTTCCCGGAAGAACTGCGTTGAGGATATCGGTGACGAGTCTCACGATGCTCTGCTTGAGAGTCTGAGTGGCGAAGACGCCGGACTCATTCTTAACAAACAGGTCTGAGATGCAGGTCAGATCCTGATCAACGAGCAGTCCGTTGAGGATAGAATAAACAATATCCTTGAGGATAGTCTCGCTTCCGCTGTTGGCAAACTTTGCGGGAAGAACAGATTTGTCTAACAGCTTGAAGAAGATATCATCAAGAGCTTTCCATCCGTCAGAGGTATCAATCGTGGTGCTGGGAAGAAGACCTGTGTAATTCTGCGGGTCAGCGGCAAGCCACTGAACGGCAGTAGTCAGCATCTTATCCATACCGTCGCCGTAGTTGAGCGCCTTCTTCAGATCACCTGCGTTGAGGTCGATACCGGGATTGACGTTGTAGGCGACATAATCCGCAAGCATGTCAAGGATACCCTGAACAGTCTTGGGATAACCGCTGTAATCTCTTTCGGGAAGGAACTGAGCCATGAGCTGCTTAACAGCCTCCCATGCAACTCCCACAACAGTCGTGACATCCTCGGGGATGTACATATAGCCGACTGATGCGTTGATAATCGAGCGCGCAAGATAAGCGATAAGCTCTTCCTTGCTCATTGCGTCGATCTCTTCGGCGGTTGCGATGTGCTTCTGCCAATCCGGGAAGAAGTAATCGCCGGTCTCTTTGAGAATGTATCTCGCAACTGCGACAACATTATCGGTGAGCTTTGAATTGTCACCCGAGACCCAACCGTTGTAGTTCTTCAGAAGTCCGTTAACAATGCCGCCGGCAATGTTATTGAGCTCAGCAACAAGAGTGCTGCCCGCGGGGACGGTATAGGCCGAAACCCTGAAGTCCCTGTTGAACAGACCCGCAAGAGTACCTGTGGTATCCTTGTCAATCTCCTGACCGAGCCACTTCATTGTCTGGTCATTGAGCATCGGAACAGCTATATCGTTATAAGCTGTCTGAAGAAGATCCTCGATGAAGTCATATGTAGACTTTGTCGAGTTGAGGTCAACGAGATTTCTGACGCTCTCAGGAATCTCTTTAACGCCTGCAAGAGCGTTCTGAATGATGACCTGAAGCATGCTGTCGATGTTATTGGAGCTGTTGTATTCCGTATTCGGATATGCAAGACCCCAAATCATCTCTCTGAGCATAACTTCGACATTCAGCTCGACCTTTACGAACGAGTTGGCAACACCGAGATCGATTCCGCCGTCTCGCTTGTACTTACCGACACCGCCGACGACAGCCTTCTTGACGATTCCCTTGTTGTCCGCAAGGAACTGAAGGAGTGACTTGATAACTGCTACATCGGTGCCGTTGCTTCTGCGCGTACTCTTTATTGCGGAAACATTGACATGTTTCAGGTCGCCGGCCAGATTAAGAATGGCTCCGTTGCTGTTGATGAGCTTATAGACGCTCGAAAGAGCATTGTCTATAGACGTCGCATCAAGCTTACCGAGAATCGAAAGATCCATCGTGATGTTCTCTTTGGCGAGCGCCTTGTCAGCGTAGTCAAGAAGCGCAGACGCATACTGTTCCGTGGTCAGAACCGCAGTGTCAGTAAAGTCGTACTTTGTCAGCGCGTCATCCTTATAAGCCTGGTACGCACTCGCGCCGGCGGTAGCCGATGAGAGTATGAGCAGTGAAGCAAGGATGATTGCTAACAAGCGTTTCATTTTCTTCAAATTTACCACTCCATTTTAAAAATTTCACCATATATCAGAGCATTCCATCTCCCGCAAATTGACGGAACACATTGGCGACAAAGTCATTTTGCTCTGTTCGGGCAATACAAAGCAAGAGGGTATGATTATCCCCCATGTAAAGAATAACCCCTCGTTCGGCACTTTGTCAATAAGTTTAAAATTTTTTAATCATTTTTGTGCGTTTTGTACAATGAAAGTTCAATTTTTTATCGTATGCTAACAATACAGATTTAACAAATATGTTGAAAAATGTCATTTTTGTTCTATATTTCCATTAAAATTAACGCTTTTATGATTTTGGAGAATTAATTTTATTTTTTTGCGGGTAAAAATTGCACAAAAAATCATGAGTTCTGAGAATAATAACGCCTATTTATCATATTAATATTTGTTATGGAAATAAGTAGGGCTTTTATTTGCTGATAATTAATAAAAACACGGCTTTTAAGGCTATATTTGTTTTACATAACCGCTATATAAAAAGGCTTATATATATAATGTATAGTAACATGGCATCGCGGCAGTGGTTTATCGGGGTAAAAAGCAACACAGATAAGCAGAAAAACCGGCTCCGTCACCCCTATACAGACTTCAAAAGCAGGCGAACGAAGTTCGCCGCTACGGTCGATAGAATAAATCTTTGCGAAAACTTTGTGCCGCTCGCGTACAGAGGTGCGTCGGGTCGCCGCACCCTACAAGGTGCAGGGTAATAAATTTAGTGCGAATTTCGTGAAATAAGCTCTCAGTCTCGGCTTCGTCAATCAGGTTTCCCTGCACGAAAGCCTGACAAGCCTATTAATAACACAAAAACCAGCCGTAAAGCGATTATACTTTACAGCCGGCTTTCGCGGTTTTTTCACTTTTTCTCCCTGCACGCGGCTATTATGCTCAGCGCCGAGCAGGCGGCTGTCGCTATCGCCGCGGCGGCGATAAGCTTTTTGATTATATCGAGCCAGCGCATCGAGGTCAGTGCGCAGCTGACGAGCTTCAGGCTCTTTGAAACACTCTGCACAGTATCCATTGCTATCCCCTTTCAGTTTGTCAGCAGGACCGCGTGGGCTATCGACGGCACTGTCTCGCCCTGGAGCGGCGAGATCGCCGAGAGCAGTGCGCCCGTTCCGACGAAGAGCACTTTGTTGAGCCTGCCCGAGCGCATCTCGCTGACGATATGCGAGCAGACCACCGCCGCGCTGCATCCGCAGCCCGAGCCGCCGGAGTTCACATCCTGCTCGTTGAGCCGATAGAGCATCAGTCCGCAGTCGTTGTGGCAGGTCGTGATATCGATATGCTCCTGCTTTCTCATCAGCTCGCGCAGGAGCGTTGAACCGACATAGCCGAGGTCGCCAGTCAGGATAAGGTCGAGATCCTCCGGCTGTGTTTTTGTGTCCTGCAAAAAGGCGGTTATTGTCGAGCACGCGGCGGGCGCCATAGCCGCACCCATGTTGTTTGCGTCTTTGACTCCGTAGTCGGTTATCCTGCCGAATGTGGCGGCTTCTATATGCGGCGACGCGGACTTTCCTATCACGGCGCACCCTGCCGCCGTCGCCGTCCACTGGGCAGTCGGAGGACGCTGACCGCCGTATTCGAGCGGTGTGCGGAACTGCTTCTCCGCCGAGCAGAAGTGCGACGAAGTTGCCGCGGCGGCTATACGCGCCGCACCCGAATCGACACTCAGCGCCGCCAATGCCAGAGACAGAGCCATTGTCGAGCACGCGCCGTAAAGCCCGACAAACGGTATGCCAAGATCGCGCGCGCCGAACGCCGAACCGCTGCACTGGCTGAGCAAATCACCCGCCATTAGCATATCTATATCGGCGGCGGTTATGCCGGATTTTTCAATAGCCTTCACCACGGCGCGGTGCTGAAACGCGCTCTCCGCCTTCTCCCATGTTTTTTCGCCGAATGTGCCGTCGGTTATAATTTCATCGAAGCTCCCGCCGAGAGGTCCGTCCCCCTCCTTGCTGCCGACTATCGCGGCGGATGCGATTATCCCCGGACAGCTGCCGAATTTCAGCGTGTATTTTCCAATTCTCTCTGCCATCGGTTCACCCCATTATCCTGAGCGCGATATAATAAATCACGCCGTAGACGACCGCCGCGGCACTGCCATAGACTATAACAGGCCCCGCAACCTTGAACATATTCGCGCCCGTGCCGAGAATCCTGCCCTCGCTCTGGAACTCCATTGCGGGCGAAACGACTGCATTTGCAAAGCCGGTTATCGGCACGAGTGTACCGGCGCCCGCATGACGGGCGATTTTATCGAACACGCCGAGAGCGGTCAGCACAGCGGCAATAACGACAAGAGTACATGGTACAAGGCTCGACACCGTCTTTTCGTCCGCGCCGAGCGACTCATAGAGCATAGAAAATCCCTCGCCTATCGCGCAGATGAGCCCGCCTATCAAAAAAGCTTTCAGCAGGTTCATCAGCTTCGGGCTCGGCGGCGAGGCGCGCTTCGTCATTTTTTCATATTCTTTTCCGGACAGCGACATACTTTCATCTCCCTTGCGTCTATTTTCTGCACGCGCGAAAGAAATATACCGCCGCGAAAATAATTTACAAATGTTGACTTGACTTGATGAACAACATCGCGATAAAATTATAAAAAACACTTGAGGAGCTTTGCAATGGCGCATCTTATCGAAGTCAAGGACGCATATAAAATATACAATCCCGGCGAGAACGAAGTTCACGCGCTCGACGGAGTTTCGCTGACCGTTGACCGCGGAGAATTTCTGATGATCGTCGGTCACTCCGGCTCGGGCAAATCGACGCTGATGAACATGCTCGGTCTGCTCGACATCTGCACGAGCGGCGAATATCTCATCGACGGCAAAGATGTTTCTAACCTGTCGGACGACGAGCTTTCGGAGATACGCAACAAAGAAATCGGCTTTATATTCCAGGGCTTCAATCTGATCCCGAGCCTCACAGCAAAGGGAAATGTTGAGCTGCCGCTGATATACAGAGGCGTAAAGAAAGAGGAGCGCGAGAAGCTCTCGGTCGACGCGCTGCGCCGAGTCGGGCTCGAAAAGCGCATGAACCACCTGCCCTCGCAGATGTCCGGCGGTCAGCAGCAGAGAGTCGCAATAGCCCGTGCAGTCGCCGCGCGCCCGCCGATAATCCTCGCGGACGAACCGACCGGCAACCTCGACTCGCACTCCGGCAAGGAGGTCATGAAGATACTCCATGAACTCAACGACGAGGGGCGCACGATAATCCTCATCACCCACGACAACGAGATCGCCGAAGAGGGAACGCGCGTTGTCAGGATATCCGACGGCAGGATAATCGAAGACCGACCGAGCAACAGAGTATAAAAACTCAGCAATGATTATAAGACAAAAATCCTATCCGCTATTGGATAGGATTTTTTGTTGTGTGGGATGCGTTGATAAAACTGAAATTGTTGAAAAATCTATTTTGGCTCCCCTGCAGGGGAGCTGGCTCGGCGAAGCCAAGACTGAGGGGTTATTTCGCTTCGATCAAAGTAAGTAGGAGCGGATATCATCCACCCGCGAAAATTGTAACAATTTATTGATGCGTATTTGTAGGGTGCGGCGACCTCGACGCACCGATGCCGCGACAGCGGCACGAAATCTTCTGAAAAGTTTGTTTTGCAGATCGTAGGGACGAACTTCGTTCGCCTTTTAAAAATACACACAAAATTTAGACTGCGTACCTCGTAGGGACAGCCCT
>ENA-ORRQ01002116-ORRQ01002116.1-human-gut-metagenome-genome-assembly--contig:-NODE-2116-length-13484-cov-2.390051_pt1 | contig 13484 bp, 9 predicted proteins | sample MGYA00242177_ERZ509138 | MGnify/ENA primary metagenome ERZ509138 (study PRJEB26280, sample SAMEA2338628) | human gut metagenome | biome: human gut; feature: human-associated habitat; material: faeces... | reverse complement strand
GGCGGCCGATGGCGAAATTCAGGGGCTGGAACTTGTTGCCGGATTCATGTTCGGCAAACGTCATGATCAGACGTGTGTCGCCGTTCAAATCCGCTGGCGACTGATAGCTGCCCGTAAACGGAATCGAATTGAGTCCGGTGGGAGCAGGCAGCCCGTTCCATTGCTTGCAGGCCACCTGGCAACCTTTGCAGCCCGTGCAGTGCGAAGCGTCAAACAAGATGGCGACTTCTTTACTCTTAGCCATTATTTTCTCCTTGTCTCACGGGTCAGGCAGCAGGTTCCAGATTCACCAGGAACGCCTTGTATTCCGGAATCCACGAATTCGGATCGCCGACGTTGGGGGTCAAATCGTTGACGTTGTCACCGGTGGCAAACTTCGTTGCCCACGAGAAGTGGTGCGGCATACCCACTACATGCGTCACCTTGCCGTCGATCTTCATCGGCTTCATGCGCTTGGTCACCATGGCAGCCACCTTCACGTCGCCGCGATTGTTCCAAACACGCACCATCTGCCCGTTTCGAATGCCCTTTTCCTTGGCAAGTTCTTCGCTGATTTCGATGAAGTTGCACGGAATCAGTTCGTTGAGCCAGGGGATGTTTCTCGTCTGCGTGCCGCTTTGCCAATGTTCAACCACAGAATAGGTCGTCACCACATACGGATAGTCCTTGGCGTTGCCGCGCTTGACGGACGGATCCTTCGTAAAGAGCGCGCACGGGTTGCCGCCTGCGCCGTTCAGAAGATTCTTCACCGGCGTTTCATGAGGCTCGAAGTGCTCGGGCAGCGGTCCGTCGCCCATCGGATAGGCAAAAAGACGCGCCTGTTGTTCCCACGTCATAAAGAACGCGTTGCGATCGGGCGGCACAGCCGTCACAAAGTCGCCCACGTCGTTTTGCAGCCACTTGCCGTCCTTCCATTCGACGAGCACGCGTTCTGGGTTCCATGGTTTGCCGTTTTCGTCGGCCGAAGCACGGTTGTAAAGAATGCGGCGGTTGGCGGGCCACGCAAACGACCACTGCGGGAACAAACCGAGTCCGGTCGGGTCATCCTTGCTGCGGCGCGTCATCGGTTGCTTCATCGGATCCATCTTGTTGGCTTCGTTGGTGTAGTAGCCCGAGAAAAGCCAGATGCCGCAGGCAGTGCTGCCGTCGGCCTGAAGCGAGCCGTAGCTCGGCAATAGCTTGCGTGTCTTGACGTCGTAGCCGTTCATCGCCCAGCACAGCGCACGGATGTCTGGTTTGCCGTCGATCGTGTAATCCATGTTGGTCTTGAGAATCTGATCGGGGCAGGCGCCGCCTTCCTTTTCATAAAGCGCACGAATTTCGCGCCACAGCAGCAACAGCTGATCGAAGTCGGGTTTGGCTTCTCCGGGCGGCTCAACGGCCTTTTCACGCCACTGAATCCAGCGACCGGAATTATTGATTGAACCCGTCTTTTCATAAATCAGAGCCGCGGGAAGGAAGTAACACTCGGTCTTCACTTCTTCGGGCTTCATGTCGGGAGCGCGCCAGAAATCAGCCGTTTCCGTAAAGAACCAGTCGGTCACCACAAGCCAGTCGAGCTTGGCCATGGAATTGCGGGCGTGCTTGGCGTTGGGCGTGGAATGCGCCGGATTCATGCCCCAGCAGAAGTAGCCCTTGATTCTCTCGTCGCGCATCTGATTGAACGTCATGATGGTCGAATAGTGCGCGTAGTCGTAGCGCGGGCTAATCTTTGGCAGCAGGTCGTAGCAGTAGTCGTTTTCAACCGTCGCATTGTCGCCAAACCATTCTTTCAAGGCCGAAACCCAGAACTTGGGCTTGTTGCTGTAGTAACCGGCGGCATACGTTTCCACCGACAGGTAGTCGGCGAGCGTCGGGTGGCTCTTGCCCGTGGGCCAAGAGAGGTAACCCGGAGCCTGATGCACGGAAGCGCCCACGTCGGTCGAGCCCTGCACGTTGGGTTCGCCGCGCAGTGCGTTGATACCGCCGCCGGCGATGCCGACGTTGCCAAGCAGAAGCTGCACGACGCACATGATGCGGCAGTTCTGAGAGCCATAGGTGTGCTGCGTCTGGCCAAGCGCGTAAAGGATCGAACCGGCCTTGTCGGGGCGGCCCGTGGCAGCATAGGTCTGCCAGATCTTGAGAAGCACGTCATGGTCCATGCCCGTGATACGTTCGACGACTTCGGGCGTATAGCGGGAGTAGTGCGCCTTCATGACATTCAAAACACAGCGCGGATCCTGCAGCGTTTCATCGCGCTTGAGCACCTTGAGAGCCGGCGTCTTGAATTTCGGTGTACCCGGCTTGTTGACCCAAGCAAAGGCCGTGCCTTCGGCCGTGTTCCACAGCTGCTTCTTATCGGAGTCGTAACCCCAGGATTCGTTGTCGTACTTTTGCTTCACCGGATCCCAGCCCGAGAAGAGGCCCGTATCGGGATCGAACTTGTAGTCGTCGCGAAGCAGGCAGGCAGCGTTCGTGTAGCTGAGGATATAGTCCTTGTGATAGAGCTTGTTTTGCAGGATGTAGTTGATCATCCCGCCGAAGAACGCAATGTCGGTGCCCGGACGCAACCGACCGTAGATGTCGGCCTGGGCCGCCGAACGAGAATAACGCGGATCGACCACGATCCAGGTAGCACCGCGGTCCTGTGCGCGTTCCACCCAACGCGAGCTCAGCGGGTGGTTTTCGACATTGTTGGAGCCAATCGTCAGAATGACGTCGGAGTTGGCGAAGTCGCACCAGTGGCTCGTCATGGAACCGCGGCCGAAACTCGGAGCGAGGCCCGCAACGGTCGAGGAGTGACACACGCGCGTCTGGTTGTCAATCGCAACGACGCCGAGCGCACGGGCGAACTTCTGAACGAGCCAACCTTCCTCGTTGTTGAGCTGGGCAGCACCCAGACTTGCGATGCCGTCGCAGCGGTTGACCGTCACGCCGTCTTCGGTTTCCACGAAGCTCGCATCACGGGTCTTTTTAACATGACGAGCAATTTCCTTAGCAGCCTGATCCCACGAAATGCGTTCCCACTTCGTCGAGCCAGGACGGCGCACCATGGGATAGATCACGCGGTCGGGATGAGCAGACACCGTACGGTCGGGATTGACGATGTTACGAAGGCCCCACATGGCGGCGCCCTTCGGACACAGACCGCCGAGGTTGACCGGATGATCCGGATCGCCTTCGAGATTAATGAGTTCGCCGTTGCGCGACGAGCAAATCGTGCCGCAGCCGCCGGAGCAGTAGCAGCAGATGTTCGTGACTTCCTTGACGCTTTCAAGCTTGTAAGGCTTTTTCAGACAGTCGGCTTCGGCTCGTACTGAGCCGGAAGCAAAGGCGACAGCGCTGCCGCTTCCAGCAGCCAGAAGAGATCGCTTGAAAAAACTTCTGCGGGATAGTTCCATTGGGTTCTCCTAGTCTCGGTCTGCTGTCTGCGAACTGCCCCGAATCGTTGCTCTCGTCAATGCGCAACGCTGGGCGCACGTGCTGAATCAGTCTCATGCAGCAGATGGCCGAAAATTTATGACCCGAGCTGATTGTCTTTCTGCAAATTGCACGGGTTGCCCGTGAGTTTCTCGAACTCCGCCCATAGCGTCAATTCTCCGAAAGGCGAGCCAACTGATGCATTTTTCGTTATTACCTAAAGTAAATAACGATTGTTTTCTACCCTGCTCTACCTCTGTCGACTCCCGCGCCATGCCGCATTCATCAAGCCTTAGCGCCATTTCACCGAACAGTTCTTCTCGGAACTCGCCCACCGTTGGTAGTAGTTCTTTGCGGTACGTTTTCCCTCTCAACGGATAGGATCGCAACGTTGCGTAAGCCTGCAGAACTACTTCGAATGCGTTTGCAAAAGCGGCCTATTTGACCGACAGGCCAAGCTTGAATTCTTGCCGCGCGGTAAACTTCGCACCTGTTGTTTCTTTCGCGGCCGGACTTCCCCGTGTCCGCATCACTTTCAATAGGATTGAAAACTCTCATGCGAGTCTTAACCGGCATCAACACCACGGGCACGCTTCACCTCGGAAACTACTGCGGTGCCATACGCCCCTGCGTGCAGGCTTCCAAACGCGACGACGTGGAAAGCTTCTTTTTCATGGCCGACTTGCATGCGCTCATCAAATGTCACGATCCCGACCGCATTGAAAAGAGCCGCATGCAGATTGCGGCAAGCTGGCTTGCCTGCGGCCTCGACCCCAAACACGTGACGTTCTACCGTCAAAGCGATATCCCCGAAATTCCGCTGCTCAATTGGATGTTGAACTGCGTGTGCTCCAAGGGGCTCATGAACCGTGCGCACGCCTACAAGGCTTTCCTGGAAGCCAATCAGGACGCGGGCGAAGATCCCGACGCCGGCGTGTCCATGGGGCTTTTCTGCTACCCGGTTCTGATGGCCGCCGACATTCTGATGTTCAACGCCGACCGCGTCCCTGTGGGGCGCGACCAGATTCAGCATCTGGAAATGGCCCGCGACATGGCCACGCGCTTTAACAACATGTACGGCCGAGGCAAGGAATTCTTTGTGCTGCCCTTCGAGCAAATCGATGAAAACGTCGAAATTCTCCCGGGACTCGACGGCCGCAAGATGAGTAAGAGCTACAACAACGTCATTCCGCTCTTTGAAGGCGGCGAAAAAGCGTTGCGCGAAGCCATCGGCCGCATCGTCACCGACAGCAAGCTGCCCGGCGAACCCAAGGATCCGCAAAGCACATCGCTCACGCGCATCTACGAAGCCTTTTCCACACGCGAAGAGTACGACGCCTTCTGTCAGGAACTGCGCGACGGTCTGGGCTGGGGCGAAGCCAAGAAAAAGCTCATTGACAAAATCAACGGCGAAATCGGCCCGATGCGCGAAAAGTACGAGTACTACGTTTCGCACCCGGCCGAACTCGAAGCCATTTTGCAGGCAGGAGCCGCCAAGGCTCGCAAAATCGCCTCACCTTTCATCGAAGAACTGCGCCACGCCGTAGGCCTGCGCAGCTTCACGATGTTGCGCGATGAAGATACCAAAGCCGAAGTGAAAACCGCCGCCAAACCGCTCGGCGTGATCAAACAGTACCGCGAAGCCGACGGTCTCTTTTACTTCAAGCTCACTGAAGGCGCTGAAACGCTTCTGACCTCCGTGGGCTTTGAGAGCGGACGCGACGCCGGCATGGCTGTTGGCAAACTCAAGGCTCAGGGACTCACCGACACCAACAACGTTGTGTTGTCTGTCGGCGTGACGATCGAACAGGTCAATGCCGTTCTGTCTGCCATGCGAGCGTCCGATGAGGAAAAGAAAAAGGCCAAAGCAGCCAAAAAGTAAGAAATTCAGGCAAGAAAAGATCCTGCCCCTTGCTGCTGCAAGCCCCGGCAGGATCACGACCCAGGGAAAAAACTTGTTTCCCGCAGTCTGCAGGGCACTCCGTCGGAGTGCCCTTTTACTTACCTCATTCAGCGACGGCAACCATCACGGACGAAGCCTTGATCACGGCGTAAGCCTCACCGCCGACTTTAAGGCCCAGACTCTGAGCGGAAGCCGTGGTGATCGAGGAAACGATCTTTTCCTTTGCTTCGGTTTCAATCGTCACTTCGGTGGTCACAGGACCTTCCTTGATGGCGATGATGGTGCCCTTGAGGCAGTTGCGAGCGGAAATTTTCATGATGTAACCCCTTAAAAAATCAAGTTGAAAAATCGCCGACGAAGTTATATCGCATGTTTCCCCGTCCTGACCGTCAGGATTGCATCATGCAGAATCGTTATACCCTAAATGAATAACGAATGCAATACGCCGTCAGACGGACGTTTGTACCGCAAAGCTCAATCGCGTTTGACGATGGGCGCCGCATCCCTCAGTTTGAGCACGCAGTGGTACACAACCAAAAGCGCCAGCACAATAAGCGCTGCAGCCACCACGAACTGCAAACCATGAATCATCCAAACAAACGTTCCGTCCATCCAGGCACCGATGATGCGGATCACCGCCTGAACAAGTGCGGTCATCGTCACGGCAAACATGATGGTCATGGGAGCGTAGAGCATCCAGCCCTTGCGCCCGGTGGACTTCAGGAACACCGCCAAACCCGTGAGCACCAAAGCCGAGAGCAGCTGGTTGGCAGAACCGAAAAGCGGCCAAACACTCATGTAACCGGCGATGCAAAGCGCGTAACCGGCCAAAAGTGTGAGGCACGTCGAAAATACCGTGTTCGTGAAGAGCTTCTGTACGGCCGTCTTTTCCTTGCCGGGTTCAGGCATGAAAAGTTCCTGCAGTGACATACGGCCGATGCGAGCCACAGCGTCCACCGAGGTGAGCGCCAAAGCCGAGACGCACATCGTGAGGATGCAAGCCGCGATCTGATGCGGCACGCCGAAGATTTCGGTCAGAAAAGCCGCCACAGACCCCGAGAAAGTCTGAAAGGGCGTACCCGACGGCAAAACGCCGTTCGAAGCCGCAGCGCAGACCACGATAAGCGAAACGACACCCAGCACCACCTCTACACACATGGAGCCGTAGCCGACCAGACGCATGTCTTTTTCACTCGAAATCATCTTGGAGCTGGTACCGGAACTCACCAGCGAGTGAAAGCCCGAAACGGCGCCGCAGGCAATTGTCACGAAAAGAATCGGGAAAAGATCAAGCCCTTTGACGGTGAATCCGGCAAAAGCCGGCATATTGAGCGTCGGATTCTGAATGCATACGCCGATTACGGCCGCGATAATCATGCCGATCAGAAGAAACATCGACAGATAGTCACGCGGTTGCTTCAAAAGCCACATCGGCATGACGGAAGCGGCAAAGAGGTAGGCAAACACCACGTAGCGCCACGTCACGGCGTCGGCGTAAACCGGGAAATAGATGCCCGCTGTCACCATGACGACCATGAGCACGATGCCCACGCCAAGCTGCACACCGGAGCTCGGCTTGCAGTACTTGAGATACAGCCCGAAGCCGACAGCCACGAACATATAGAGCAACGAAATCGAGGCAGCAGCCGCATTGGGCATGATCTGCGAGCCGTCCTTGGCAAAACCGTGGAAGGTATTGGCCACCATGTCACAGAAAGCAGCGATCACCAAAAGCGTGAAAAGCCAGCAGAAAAGCAAGAAGAGCTGACGGCCCGTGCGGCCCACGTAGGATTCAATAATCATGCCGACGGACTTGCCGCCGTTTTTGACGGACGCGTAAAGCGCCGTGAAGTCCTGAACGGCCCCAAAGAAAATACCGCCCACGATCATCCAAAGCAACGCTGGCGCCCAGCCGAACATAGCAGCGATAATCGGGCCAGTGACGGGACCCGCCCCCGTAATCGACGTGAATTGATGTGCAAACACCGTCCAGCGGGAAGCCGGCGAAAAGTCTTTGCCGTCGTTTTTCTCAACGGCCGGCGTAGGGCGGCTCGGATCGATGCCCCACGTCTTTTCAAGCCATCGTGCGTATCCGAAATAACCCACGGCCAACGCCACGATGGCAATCATCATGATTCCGAGTCCGGTCATGATTCACTCCCTAAATTTTGTTGTTGTTCCCTTCGGCGTCCTTATTTTTACGAAACGTTTCAACGCCAAGCGCTTATCTTACGCCTAACAAAGAATTACACTTTGTCGCATCGTTCATATTCTTTTGAGGTTTTTCCCATGGCTTTCCGTTCACCCTCCTTCGAAGCGGTTCAAGAAGCGCATATCGGCAACGTCGTTTTGGGCCGCGCTCCCGTAAAGATCATCTCAAGCATCTGTGCCGCCACGGTCGAAGAAATGATCGAGCAAGCCAAAGCCATCGAAGCCTCCGGCGCGGACATCATTGAGTGGCGTGCCGACTACTATGCTGACGATGCCTCGTGGCAGAAAGCAGCCACAGCCATGAAAGCCGTTGTCTCCAAACCCATCCTCTACACGTTCCGCAGTCAATCCGAAGGCGGTGTTCGCACGGAACCGATGTCGAACACGACCTGGCGCAAGAAGATACTTGCCGCCATCGACTCGAAGCTGTTTGACGCCGTTGACATTGAATTTGACCGCGGCCGCGCTGAGTTTTTGGTGGAAGCCGCCCGCAAGGCAGGCATTGCCTCGATCGTGAGCTGGCACAGTTTTGTGCCGGGGGAATACGATGAAGAACTGGGTTATTTCGGCAAGCTTGAACAAATGAGCTACACAGGCGCTGACGTGCTCAAAATTGTTGCCATGCCCGACAAAGGCATCGACATCGCCCGCTTTATCGAAGAAGTTTCAGTCATCCGCGCCGAGTTCAACGCCCCACAGCCGCTTATTGCCATGTGCATGGGTAAGACCGGGGCCGTCACGCGTGTGGGTGCCGCCGCCTTCGGCTCCTGTGCCACCTTCGCAAGCGTTGTGAAGTCGTCGGCTCCGGGCCAGCTTGACGTGGAAACCACCCGCAAGCTCCTTGATCTGTTTGCGGAAGACATCGCCGCGTAAGTTTGCGTTCTGCTTTTGATTTGAGCAAAGAGTCGTCCAAAAGTTAAGGCGCCTCTTTGCTGCTCGTTTTTATAATTTTTTGGTTTGTCTGTCGGCGCTTTTTCTACGCCGGCACTGATAGTTGATTCGCTCTATTTTTTTTGAAAAAGATGAAGACCTACGACTTTGCCTACGGCCGCGGCCGCAAAGAGTTTTCCATTGACGAAAGCCTTGTCATCAAGGAAGTCCGCACCGAAGAATTCACGCCGATGAGTGACATCAAGCAAGGCGTGCTTGATGCTATCTACAACCCGATCGGTTGCGAATCCATCGACAAGATCATCAAGCCGGGCGATACGGTGGCCTTCATCTGCAACGATCCGACGCGCGTGGCAAACAGCTACGACTTCATGCCGGTGCTCGTCAACGAATTCAACAAGCTCGGCGTCAAGGACGACGACATGCACATCGTCTCTGGGCACGCACCGCGACATGACGCATGAGGAAATGGTCGAAGCCGTAGGCGAAGAAGTCTCCTCACGCCTGAAGATGTACAACAGCACCGCCACCAAGGACGAAGACTTCGAATACTTCGGTACGACGAGCCGCGGCACTCCCGTGTGGATCAACAAGCATCTGTGCCACGTCGATCACGTCATTCTCACGGGTACCATCGTGCACCACTACTTCTCGGGCTACGGCGGAGGCCGCAAGGCCATTTTGCCGGGCTGCGCCGCCATGGAAACGGTGCGCGTCAACCACAGCTTCATGCTCGATAAAAATGCAGGTCTGGGCCGCACGGTCGGCAATCCTTGCTATGAAGACCAGATGGAAGGCGTCGCGCTCTTTGCCAAGGGTCGTTCGCTGTTCCTCTTCAACGCCATTCTCAATGCCAAGCACGAATTCCTGCGCATGTTCGCGGGCGACTACATCGCCGCTCACAAGGAAGCCTGCAAATTCGTTGATGAAGTCTACGGGTGCGTGATCCCGAAGCTCGCCGACCTCGTAATCGCCTCCTGCGGCGGCTTCCCGAAGGACATCAACGTCTATCAGATGCAAAAGACGATGGACAACGCCATGTGCGCCGTTCGCGAAGGCGGCGTAGTGGTGCTTTTGGCCGACTGCGAGGAAGGCTCGGGTTCCAAGGTGCTCGAAGAGACCTTCCGCCGTCTGAAGACTCCGGAAGCCATCAAGGCCGAACTCGAAGCGAATTTCCGCATCGGCGCCAACAAGGCTTTTGCCATCACGCGTCCGATTTCCCACGCCCGTTACATTCTCGTGACCCGTTTGGATCGTCAGCTTGCCAAAGACATGCTCTTTACGGGTGCCGTCGATACCGTCGAGGAGGCGCTTGAAATTGCCAAACAATTTGTGGGCGAGAAACCTTCAATCATTCTGATGCCCGAAGGCAGTCTCACGGTGCCGCGTGTTGAGTAACACCACCTCGCAAATTTTTGCCTGATCCTCTTTTTCGGCCCGTGCCGAGACTTTTCCAAAGTCCGCACGGGCTATTCTTTCGGAAAAGAAGTTTCTCCTTGTCCGCCTGCCATGACTGAAAAGAATACGCCCTGCATTCGATTCGACAATGATCGACCCAAACGCATCGGCCTGCCCGAAGCCGTCTTCTGCGAAGGCAAACCTCGTCGCGCACTGCACACACTGCTGCAACGGTTTGCTCAGGATAAGAGCGCTCCGATTCTCTTTACGCGTTTGTCGCAAGACGTTTTCTATTCGTTTGAGGAAGAAATCACCCGTGCCTACGACTACGACGCTTTAAGCCGTACAGCATGGAATGCGAAGATGCCGCAACGCCCCGAAGGGTGTGCCGCGATCGTCTCTGCCGGCACCGCCGACGGTGCCGTCGCACGCGAAGTCTCGCGCACTCTTACCTATCTTGGCTGGACGTGCGAACGTTTCGAAGATTGCGGCGTAGCGGGCCTGTGGCGCATTCAAAGCGTCATCAACGACATCAACAAAGCCGATGTCGTCATCGTGGCCGCCGGCTTGGATGCGGCACTTGCAAGCGTCCTGGGCGGACTGACCAGTCGCCCGCTCATTGCTGTCCCGACATCGGTGGGCTACGGCGTTGCTCAAGGAGGACATGCGGCCCTAAGCAGCATGCTTTCCTCTTGCGCCCCGGGACTTGCCGTCATGAACATCGACAACGGTTACGGAGCTGCCTGTGCAGCCGCCCGCATTCTCAACGCCATCTACCCGTCGGAAAACTAAGCAATGTCTCCTTCCAAAACTGTGATAAGCCGTCCCGTCCTGACGGTGCGCGTGCACGCCGGATTAAATGCGGCGAGCCTTCTTGCAGGCCTCTTTGCCGTCGGCGGCATGGGACTTTTTTCAACGGCAAACGATCTCCTGAAACTGCGTTTTCCTGAAACGCAAGCTTCGCTTGACGTCCACCCCCTTTCCGTCAACGGCATTGCCGGCGTAACGGCCCGATTCAACGCTCCCGTCGAAGGGCACGTCCACCGCACCCCGGGCGACATTCTTCACTATTACGCCACGGCCTCGAATCTTTCCGAAGCTGCCCTGGAAGTTGCCCACCGCATCTGGCACAACGTGGCTTCAGCCGAAGCCCGCGTGCACAACAGTCCGCTTGAATCCGTTCATTTTCACGAAGTGGGCCGCATGACCAATATTCTGTCGGTGGGACTCATTGCTGAAATTTTCACCTCCGTAAATCCCGTTGCCTTCATCGCTTCTCCCTTGCCATTAGCCGACGGTATGGTGCGTTGCGCCCATGGCGCAGTCCCCAACCCGGCTCCGGCAACGCTTGCTCAGCTCGAAGGCGTAGCCGTGCGTCCCTACAACGGAACAGGCGAAACAGTGACACCTACCGGAGTAGCCATCCTCAAAGGACTCGGCGCACAGTTCGGCCCCTGGCCGGAGATGCTTGTTAAACGTCAGGTCACTGCCTTTGCTCACGGCAAAACCTTTGAAGGTGCCAATGGTCTGGTGTTCGCGCTAGGTCAGCCGCTTTAGCGCGTTTGCCTGCGTCAATGAAAACGGCGCATCGACTTTAGGTCTTTGCGCCGTTTTTGCATCGTCAATCAACCGTTATCAGAACGGAAGCTTCACCGTCGGATCCACCGAGAGGATGAACGCGGCAAAGCGCTCTTTGATGCGCTCGAGTGCTTCGGGCGTATCGCCTTCAACGCGAATCACCGCCACCGGCGTCGTGTTGGACGAACGCGCCAAAGCAAAACCGTCCTTGAATTCCACACGCAGGCCGTCGATCAGAATCACGTCTTCGGCATCGTCAAACTTCGCCGCCTGGCGCAGTTTTTCGATAAAGGCCTTATTTTCGCCTTCCTTAGCAAATTCAATGTGCAGTTCAGGCGTATTGACAGCCGTAGGCAGTGCATCGAGTACCGCAGAAGGATTGTCGCTGCGACTCAAAATTTCGAGCAAACGCGCCGCGGCATACAAACCGTCGTCAAAGCCGGGCCAACGTCCGTCGTTAAAGAACAGATGACCGCTCATTTCCCCCGCAAACGGAGCCCCCGTCTCACGCAAACGTGCTTTCACAAGCGAATGGCCCGTTGCGCTGATCGTGGGCACACCACCACGCTCGCGAATCCACGGCACCAAAGCGCGCGTGCACTTGACGTCATAGATAATCTGAGCACCCGGATGATGCTTTAGGATGTCTTCAGCAAAAAGCATCATCTGACGGTCGGGATAAATGATGTTGCCCGAACGCGTCACAACACCCAATCGGTCAGCATCGCCGTCAAAGGCCAAACCGAGTTCGGCGTCGCCCGCTTGTACCGCCCGAATCAAGTCATTGAGGTTGGCGGGCTTACTCGGATCGGGATGGTGATGCGGGAAGTTGCCGTCGATTTCGAAGTAAAGCGGCTCGATGTCTGCTCCCAGTCCTTCAAAAAGGCGAGCTGCTAGGGGGCCGGCCACGCCGTTGCCACAATCGACAGCAACCTTCATGCGGCGCGCAAGCTTCACATTGCCGCAGATTTTTTCAAGATAAGCAGGTGTCACATCCACCGTTTCTATCGTACCCGGCGCGTCGGCCTTGATCACATCTCCGGCCTCGATCGCATCGGCAATCGCCGCAATTTCGTGACCGAAGAGCGTCAGACCGCCCAACATCATCTTCAGACCGTTGTATTCCGAAGGATTGTGCGAACCGGTAACCGCAACGCCCGAACCGCAGCCGAAGTGATGCGTAGCGAAATAAAGCACCGGAGTGGGCTGCATGCCGATGTCCTTAACGTTGACACCTGCAGACACGATGCCCTGCATGAGAGCCGCTGAAAGAGACGGCCCGGAAAGGCGCCCATCGCGTCCGACGCACATCGTTTTGATTCCCTTGCGCGCGGCCCAGGTGCCAAGCACTTCGCCAACGCTGCGCACAACGTCTTCGGTAAGCGTCTTTCCAACAATGCCGCGAATGTCGTAGGCTTTGAAAATAGAACGATCAAGCTGCATAGAAATTCTCTTTGTGTGAATGAAACGGCGCACTCGCCTGTTCGGCAGTTTTCTGCATTGTAAGCAGTTCTGCTTATGGATGCCTGCCAACTCGTGAACCAACATTGCTCTTTGTGCCGGATTGCTTCCGTCGAAGTGCCCGATTAGCAACGACAGCCTATTGAAGTCCGCGCAAAGAAAGTCCACAGGCATTAAAATATTGCCTCATTGTGTAATCTGAAGGCCGTGCTTTTGATGTGCGGCACGGCCCGGTTCGGGCCGAAACAAAGAAAAACAGGAAACCGGAGCAATTATGCGTACCACATACAGTGGCTTGGTCGACGAAAAACTCATCGGCCAGACCGTCACCCTCTACGGGTGGGCTCATCGTCGTCGTGACCACGGCGGCGTGATTTTCATCGACTTGCGCGACCGTGAAGGTCTTGTGCAGGTGGTTTGCGATCCGGACCGTCCCGATGTGTTCGCTACGGCCGACAAGGTGCGCAACGAGTTCTGCCTGGCCGTGGTCGGCGTCGTGCGTGCTCGTCCCGAAGGCACCAAGAACGAACACCTGATCTCGGGCGGCGTCGAAGTGCTTTGCCAGAAGCTCGAAATCCTCAATCCGTCACTGCCGCCGCCCTTCCAACTTGACGACGACACAGTGAGCGAATCGGCTCGCCTG
>ENA-ORRQ01002102-ORRQ01002102.1-human-gut-metagenome-genome-assembly--contig:-NODE-2102-length-13526-cov-2.666691_pt1 | contig 13526 bp, 7 predicted proteins | sample MGYA00242177_ERZ509138 | MGnify/ENA primary metagenome ERZ509138 (study PRJEB26280, sample SAMEA2338628) | human gut metagenome | biome: human gut; feature: human-associated habitat; material: faeces... | reverse complement strand
CACCGGCGATGATACGCGTCGTGCAGATCGAGCCCGCGCCGATGCCGACCTTGATGCCGTCGGCACCCGCCTCGATGAGGAACTTTGCAGCCTCGGCCGTGGCGATGTTGCCCACGACGACGTCGAGCGACGGATACTTGGCCTTGATCTCGCGCAGCGTCTTGACGATGTTGCGCGAATGGCCGTGTGCCGAATCCAGCACCACGGCATCGACATCCTCGGCAACGAGTGCGGCGACACGCTCCATGGCGTCGGCCGTGATACCCACTCCGGCAGCCACGCGCAGACGGCCCTTGTCGTCCTTCGAGGCGTTGGGATGGTCCTGCACCTTCGTAATATCCTTATAGGTGATGAGCCCCACGAGGTGGCCTTCGTCGTCCACGACGGGCAGCTTTTCGATCTTGTTGTTGAGCAGCACCTCCGAGGCGTTGGCCAGATCGGTGCGATGCGTGGTGATGAGCCGGTCGCCCGGGGTCATCACCTCGGCGATCAGGCGCGACATGTCGCGCTGGAAGCGCAGGTCGCGGTTCGTAACGATACCGATCAGCCGACGGTCGGCATCCACGACCGGAATACCTCCGATCTTGTTCTCCTTCATCAGATTCAGGGCATCGCCCACGGTGTTGTCCTTCGAGATGGTCACCGGATCGTAGATCATGCCGTTCTCGGCACGCTTCACCCGGCGCACCTGCGCAGCCTGCTCGGCGATGGACATGTTCTTGTGGATCACACCGATGCCGCCTTCACGCGCCAGAGCGATGGCCAACGGAGCCTCCGTCACGGTATCCATCGCGGCGGAGACGATGGGGATGTTGAGTTTGATATTTCGCGAAAAGCGGGTGCGGACATCGACCTCTCGCGGCAACACTTCCGAATAGGCGGGTACAAGCAGCACATCGTCGAACGTAAGTCCTTCGGGCTGAACCCTTTCATTGATAAAAGACATAATGAACGTGGATTTTTGTTGCTCGCAAAATTAAGCATTTTAATTGGAATACGAAAGAGAAGCCCCGAAATTATCGAAGAAAAAAGCCCGCAAGGGATTTCGAGAACGGCACACGGCTCCGGCCGCCGTGCACAGACTCAGAAGCTCTTGAAGGGAACCGGATAGTCGCATCCGTTCACGGCCCCGTACTCGGAAACGTAGGCCTGATAGCGGCGACGGGCCTCGTCGGTCTTCTTCAATCGCAGCAGGGAGCGGATCAGACACGAGAGGGCCAGCTCGTTCAGCGGGTCGATATGGAACACCGCATCGGCCAGGCTGCAGGCCGAGGCATAATCCTCCTCATCGAAGGCCTGGGTCAGTTCGGCCGTGAGCGACGGTTCGAGGCGCCGTTCGAGGTCGGCCTTGAACGAGTCGAAGATCGGCTGGTCGGCCGACTTGAGGAACTTGCCGCGCGAAAGGATGCGGACCAGCTCCTCGCGGCGCTCACCTCCGCCCGAAGACTCCAGCAACTCGAAGCAGCGCGTATAGTCGCAATAGAACGGCGGCGTCTGCACGATCCGGAAGCACCCCTTGCTGTAGAGCAGTTCGACTCCGTCGATCTCGTTGAGAATCTTGCGCAGGTGGTTCAGGGTCACGCCCCGGATGTTCTTGGTCTTCGACTCGGGACGGTCGGGACACATCAGGCTGCTCAGTTTCGGCGAAGGGATTCCCTCTCCGTCGCTGTACTGCAGGACAAGACAGAACATCTGCTTGAGCCGCACGCTGAACAGGTAGGTAATATCGCGGTTGCGGCGGTCGTAGACCGTGAAGTCGCCGAACAGGCAGACCGAATTCGGCCCCGCCGGGTTTTCAGGTGCGGCATCCGCGGGCAAACCGGAGCCGGAACCGGTTCCCGAGCGGAGAAGTGCCCTGCGGCGCATTCTGTACCACACGCCCCCGCCGATCAGCAGGCACAGCGCTCCCGCCGCAATGACCCACACCGTAGCACCTCGCCGTTCCTCGGAGAGCGCATCCAGCTCTTCGGCCGTAATCGGAGGAAAACTCAGCACATAGATCTTCAGACGCGAACGGATGTCGTCGTCGAACTCCTGCACGACAGCGTAGAGGCTGTGGAGCGAAGCGTCATAGTAGAGGTTGGCATTGGTCGTGATCTTGTCCGAACGGATCGGGATCGAGTCGCCCAGGATCTCACAGGTGCCGTCGTCGATGGAAAAACGGTACAGCCGCAGATAGGAGTCCGAATAGATCTCGGGATAGCACAGCGTATAGAATGCCGACGGATCGGGAATCACCATGCTGCGGACCGGGACCACGTTGTCGCCCTCCCAGGGCAGCTCCCAGAGTTTGCGAATGCGGCGTGTGGCCAGGTCCACACGGTGGAGGTCGTAAAAGTAGTAACGGCCGACAACCTGCTCGCCCGACTCGTTGCCCATGCCGCCGAAGATATAGACGGCATCGTGGCTGCGACGAAAAGTAGCGCGGGCAGAGCGAATCACCGCCGAAGCCATCCAGCACGGACCACTCGTGCGTATTGAGGTCGTAGGCATAGAACGACTTGCTGTAGCGCATGTTGCCGAAGCCGCCAAACAGCGTGTACTGTCCCTTCTCGGCATCGAACCAGGCTCCGTGATGGTGCAGCTGCATCGGCAGACGGGCCGAACTTTCCCGGCTCCACCGACCGGTATTCAGGTCGAGGCTCGCCACCGAGCACTCCCCCTCCGGGGAGGCCGGATCGTTTTCCGTATAGACTTCATAGGCATAAAGCTGGCCGCGACCCGGGTCGATGAAATTCGTACCGAGCTTCAGATCGACAGGGCACCGTTCCGAAAAGAGCTGCTGCCGCGTCTGGCCGGTACGGATGTCGTAGATGAAAAGCGTATCCCGATTGAAATAGTAAAACTCCTTGTTGCGGGGGTTGTAGTTCGCACCGGCCACGCCCGAAGAGGAGAACGACGCCAGGAACCGCCAATGATAGGCGTCGTTGATGAGCCACAGGGGACAGACGGCCCGACCGACGGCCCGACCCCGCTCATCGTGAACCACCTCCCCGCGGCTCTCCGAAAGGGCGAAGAACATGCGGCGGGTGTCACCGATGGAGAGGTTGCGGATGGCAAACGACGGGACGTCGATGATGTGGTCGCTGCGGCCGAAAACCACCGCCGGACGACAGCGGTCGCTCATGGCGACACCCGAAGCCCCGAACGTGCGGTTATTGATTGCAAGCCCGATCGAATCTTGCTCCAGGTCGAACGTCAGTTTCATCCGAAACCACTTGACATCGGTCAGTTCCCGCGGGTCGATCGAGGCGGTAATCAGGCTGCTGCGCCCCTCGTCATTGAGTCGGAAGAGGATCTGCGACCCCTGTCCGTCGTAGAAGAGATTGTAGATTCGGTGATCGGCGTCGTTCTTGACACGGAGGATATAGCCGATCTTCTTCTCGGGATAGAGCGAAAGGTCGAACTCCAGATCGAAACGGCCCGAATAGGTCGGAGGCCGTCGCGAAAAGACCGTATAGGAGGTACGCTGGTCGATCGGGGCCTCGCTGTCACGAAACCGCAGTCCCTGGGCGCGGACAAGAGCCGGCGACAACACCACGCCCAATAAATATATAATGGTAAAAACAAACCTCGCGGGTCTCATACGCTTCCTGATGGGGTATGTCCTGGGACGGCATCCGACCTCCGGAGTCCGATCCACAACGTCACAAAGATACTCAATAAACGGAAAAATAAAAATATCGGACCCACTCCATCGATGCTTCCGACTACGTTTTTCCGACATCCGACAACGGACAATACAACCAAGAGGCATCGGTCAAAAAAGGCAAAAGCAGAGAGCCGGACGATGCGCAAACAGCGTAATATATTGATTTACAACAATAAAATTAAGTACGTGCCAAAATATTAAAATTTGCCGGATTAATGATTTTTTTCCGGTTTTAACCCGATTTTAACCTTTTAACTAACCGGGTACTCTTTAATTTTGACTGCTGAAACCGGGAAGGAACCCCTTGAAGCTCCGAGGCGGTTCTTAAAATTTTCAGCAACCGGAGTCCGAACCTGCGAATTTCTACGATTCGAAATAGATCATTAACCATTAAAACCAACCCAAGCATGAAGCTAAAAAGACTCTTACGGAATTTCGTATGCGCAGCCGCGCTGGGAAGCCTGGCTGCCGGGACTGTGGCCTGCAGTGACGACGACTCCAACGGAGCGGGCGACACGGGCAAGACCGGAACCCTCTCCGGAGCGGTCACCGACAACTTCGGCCAACCGCTTGCCGGAGTGACCGTCCGCGTGGAGAAGACCGAACTCTCCACACAAACCGCCGATGACGGAACCTACACCCTCGAACAGGCTCCGGCCAGCGGCTCGCACATCGTGACCTTCACGAAGGAGGGTTACCAGAGCGTGAGCATCACCATCACGGAAGCCCGCTTTACCGACGGCGTCGCCGCAAACCTCAATGCCGAGATGGAATACGCCAACGCCACGATCCGGGGAACGGTGACCGACGGCCGGAATGCCGGAGCCCCGCTTGCCGGAGTAACGGTCACGCTGAGCAACCAGCAGTCGGCAACTACCGGAGACGACGGTGCGTTCCTCTTCGAGAGCCTCGCCCTTTCGGACTATACGGTGACCTTCGCCAAGCAGGGATACCCCACCGAGACGGTGCAGATCACAACCTCGGACTTCGTGGACGAAGTGGCGACCATAAACATCGAAATCGGCGGCGAGGCGCTGATCGGCGACCTGACGGCCTACGACCTCCGTTCGGCCGACAAGTGGTACTACAACGAATACCGCGGAGGTCGCAACGCCGAGATGTACCCCCACTGGGACTGGGCCTGCGACTACATGTGTACGCTCGACTTCCGCGGACAGTGGGAGGAGCAGAACGAGGGAACGACGCTCCAGATCCACAACTCGACGGACGACCAGAGCAACCCGGCCGACCTCGAGAACTTCGACTCGTGGGTCTTCGGCAGCAAACTCATCACCGAGGACAACTGCACGATGACGCTCCAGATCCGCACCCACGGAGCTACGGCCGAAAAGCCCGTATATTATGGGGTACAGGTCGTGGACCTCTCGGCGGCGCAGCCCGTCCGTGAAACGGTGGACGACGTGCGGACGGTCAATTCCGAGGCCTATGTCAATTCGGTATTCGACCTGAGCAAGTACATCGGCAAGGAGATCGTGATCGGCATCGGCATCTTCCGTCCCCAGACCGGCGACTTCTACAACCAGCTCGTCCTGCGCCGCATCGCCTTCGCCAAGACGCAGATCGAGGACGGCAACATGTGGGACTGGCTCCCGGGAACTCCCGTAGCCGGACTCGACAACTGGAAATTCACCGAGGAGATGGTGCGCTCGACGATGCCCCATACGAAGAGGTCGTTCACCGGAATCAGCAAGATCTCGGGCAGCCGCGACAACTACGTCGATGCCTACCGCGACTGGCGCAACACGGGGCATGTGGCCGCCGAATGGTCGTTCGTGCCGCTCCACAAGGACCCCGAGGTATTCCCTTCGGAGGGCTACCTGATCAAGACCCGCGGCAGTGACGCCTCGGTGAACACCCGTGAGCCGGAGGCCTACCTCTATGCCAAGTTCGCCATCGGAGCCGGGCAGAACCGGCTGACGTTGAAGACCCGCACGTTCAGCGACAACTGCACCTACTTCAAACTGACGGCCATCGACGAGTCGTGCAACGCCACGGCGATCGCCCCGTCCGAATACACCGCCACCACGGCCGAGGCGGCTGCCGACGGCTGCTGGAAGTTTGCAAACAACGCCGGAACGACCTCCGCACCGAACGACTATGCTACCTTCACCTACGATCTCTCGCAATTCGACGGGGAGGATGTGGTGCTGGTGCTCGGCGTCTACAAGGGCGAGGCCAACGGCGACGAGAGCAAGCTCTGCCTCTACAGCATCGATCTGAACTAATTCCGCATCCCGTAACCGTACGTCGTCCGGACCGCCCCAACCTGCGGTCCGGACGGCGGCGGAGGGATACAAACCTAAAAAACCACCATGAAAAAAATCGTTACCACCGTTCTCTGCTCGCTGCTGCTGACAACGGCCTGCAGCAAGGAGGAGTTCAAAAGCAACTACAACTACAAGGGCAACCACAACCCGGTGTCGGCGGACAACCTCCCGGAGCAGAACCTGCTGCGCGCCATGCAGCTGACCGATGCCGCCGTGGAGAACTACTTCGAGGGCAACAACATGACCCTCGCCGAGAAGTACAATCCCTACACCGACGCACGCGAAGGAACCGGAAGCGTCTGGGTCTACACGAGCTGCATCGAGGCCGTGAATGCCGTCATCGACGGTCTGAAAACCCTCCGCGACCGGGGCGACGCAACGCTCTACGACCAGCACTACTCCCGCTATGCGGAGCTGCTCGACAAACTCTACCTCAACGCCGGATTCTACCGCGGCACCTTCACGCTGACCTCCTACACCCAGACCAAGGAGTGGACCGTCTACGCCGTGAACCGCAGCAGCGGCGACATGGGAACAGCCGACGTGTCGGGAATCATGAACGTATACGACGACCAGATGTGGCTCATCCGCGAGCTGCTGAATGCCTACCGACTCACCGGCGACGAGAAATTCCTGACCGAGGCCGAATACCTGACCGGCTATGTGCTCGACGGATGGGACTCGACGCTCGACGACAATGGGGTCGAATACGGCGGAATCACCTGGGGCCCCGGATACTCGACGAAGCACTCGTGCAGCAACGGCCCGATCGTCAGTCCGCTCGTCTGGCTGCATGAGATCTACAAGGACCGCAACGACGAGATCACCTACCTCTATATCGACACGGACCGCAGCCGCAAGACGAAGACTGTCCGGAAAAGCGACTACTACCTCGACTTTGCCGAGCGCGTCTACGCCTGGCAGAAGAACCACCTGCGCCGCGACGACGGCGTCTATGCCGACATGATGCACAACCCCGGCACGCCGCTCAACCCCGGCGACAAGGATCTGGGCGAGGGCGTGCAGCTCGAACTCATCGACGGAGTCTACTACCGCAAGCACGCCAACATGGCCGGATACACCGGAGAGGCCTACTCATACAACAGCGGTACGATGATCTCGGGTGCTGCCGACCTCTACCGTGCCACGCAGCAGCAGGTCTATCTCGACGACTTGAAGGAGCTCTCGGACGACACGTTCGCCTACTTCGCGAAGAAGGATGCAACCGTCGCCGGATACTACACCTATGCCTTCACGGGCAACAACAACTGGTTCAACGGCGTGCTGATGCGCGGCTGGGCCGATGCATATGCCTGCTACCCCGAGAAGACGGCCGAGTACCTCGACACGTTCCAGAAGAACCTCGACTACGCCTACGACAACTTCCTCTACGACTCGATGCTTCCGGTGAACCTGCTCGTCGGCTGGAGCCGCGATCAGGGCCACAACGCCGTGGCGGCGCTCTTTACGTTCGCCTATGCCGCGGAATATGCCGTACTGGCCGCCTATGAAGCCGAAAAATAACCCTAACCCAAATAACCCTTAGTCATGGAGAATACGAACAAACGCAAAACGGGCTCGCTGCGAGTCCTTATCGCGGCACTGCTATGCCTGATCGTCCCGTACATGGCGTCGGCGCAGCAGGCCGTCACCGTACAGGGCCGGGTCACCGATGCGGAAAACCAACCGCTCATCGGCGTATCGGTCCTCGTCAAGGGCACCACGACCGGCGTATCGACCGGCATCGACGGTGGTTACACGATCACGGCCCCGGCCGACGGAACCCTCGAATTCGCATTCCTCGGCCTGAAGACCCAGGATATCGAGATCGGAAGCCGGAGCATCATCAACGTCGTCATGGAAGAGGACAAGACCTCGATCGACGAGGTGGTCGTCGTCGGATACGGCGTACAGAAGCGCGGCTCGGTCACAGGAGCCGTCGCCGGCGTGAAAGGCTCCGAGATGATCCAGACCAAGAACGAGAACCCGCAGAACATGCTGGCCGGACGTGTGGCCGGTCTGCGCGTGTGGCAGAAGAGCTCGGAACCCGGAACGTTCAGCAACTCGTTCGACATCCGCGGCATGGGCTCCCCGCTGGTGATCATCGACGGCATTCCCCGCACCACGGAGGAGTTCCAGCGACTCAATCCCAACGACATCGAGGATGTCTCGGTGCTGAAGGACGCCTCGGCCGCCATCTACGGTGTGCGCGCCGCCAACGGCGTGGTGCTCGTCACCACGAAGCAGGGCCGGGAAGGACAGGCCAAGGTCTCCTACAACGGCTCGTTCACCTTCCAAGTTCCCTCGAAGATGCCCAAGCTGGCCAACGCCTACGAGGCCATGACGCTCTACAACGAGCAGTCGATGAACAAGGTGGACGGCGGCAGCATCATCTACACCGAGGATGATTTCGAGGCTTTCCGCAACGGCACCCGCCGGACCACCGACTGGAACTCGCTGCTCTTCTCCGACTTCTCACCCCAGACGCAGCACGACATCAGCATCTCGGGAGGAACCGAGAAGACGAAATACTACGTCAGCATGGGCTACTTCTACCAGGAGGGCTTCTTCCGCTCGGGCGACCTCAACTACGACAAGATCAACCTCCGCTCGAACCTCAGTACGAAGATCGCGAAAGGCCTGACCTTCGACCTGAACATCAGCGGCATCGCCGACCAGCGCAACACCCCCTACACCAGCTCGGTGGACATCATCCGCAACTACTGGAAGCAGGGCGTGCTCTACCCCGCCTATGCCGATCCCGAGAACACGATGCTCAACTACGAGGGTCTCGACCTGCAGCAGAATACCATCGCCATGATGGATTCGGACATCTCCGGATACCGCAAGTACGACCAGAAGTTCTTCGAGTCGTCGGCTGCGCTGAACCTCGACTTCGGCGCCTTCGCACCCGCCCTGCAGGGACTCACGGCCAAGGGGCTCTTCAGCTTCGACTACCGGCTCAACAACAACGAGATCTACCGCAAGGAGTATTACCTCTATGCCTATGACGAGGACACCGACTCCTACAACCACATCGTCTACAACGGCAGCTCGCCGCGAGCAGTACAGCAAGCAGCAGGTGCTCGGACAGTTCGTCATCAACTACGACCGCACCTTCGGCCGGCACCACGTCAGCGGACTCGTCGGCTGGGAGGTCCAGAAGCGCATCGGCGACAACTTCTACGCACAGCGCGACCTGGCCTACAGCTCGCCCTACCTGATGGCCGGTGTCGATGCGGGCCAGCTGGGCGGCATGTCGAGCAGCTACAACGATATCTACGAACTGGCCAACGAGGCACTCATCGGCCGTGTGAACTACGACTTCGACAACCGCTACCTGATCGAGGCGCAGTTCCGCTACGACGGATCGTCGAAGTTCGCCAAGGGACACCAGTGGGGCTTCTTCCCCTCGGTATCGGCCGGATGGCGCATCTCCGAAGAGCCGTTCATCAAGAACAGCGACTTCTTCTCGTTCATCGACCAGCTGAAGCTCCGCGCCAGCTACGGCGTGCTCGGCGACGACGGCGACCTGCAGTACGACTGGGCCACGGGATACACCTACCCCTCCACGAGCGGCAACGCCGAGAAGGGATACTACAACCAGTATGCCCCGGGCTACATCTTCGGCGGCGAATTCGTCTATGCCGCCACACCGCTCGCCCTGCCCAACGAGAACATCACGTGGTACACCTCCCACACGTTCAACATCGGTGTGGACTTCGAGGGTTGGAACGGCCTGTTCGGCTTCTCGCTCGACTACTTCAACCGCTACCGCAAGGGCATGTTCGCACGCCGCTCGGGCGACCTGCCGACGGTGGTCGGCGCCTCGGCCCCGCGTGAAAACCTCGACAGCGACCGCCAATTCGGCCTCGAGCTCGAGCTGACCCACCGCAACCGCATCGGGGAGTTCGCCTACAACATCAAGGCCATCGCCACGATCACGCGCAACAAGTACCTGACCGCCTCCGAGAAGGGTCCGTGGGGCAACTCCTACGACCGCTGGCGCAACGACAACCTGACGCACCGCTACCAGGGCATACAGTTCGGCTACGAATCGGCCGGCCGCTACGAAAGCTGGGAGGACATCTGGTCGTACGACATCTACAAGGACCGCGACGTCCTGCCCGGAGACTACAAGTATGTGGACTGGAACGGCGACGGCGAGATCAACTCGCTCGACGAGCACCCGTTCGCCTTCGACCAGACCCCGTGGATGAACTTCAGCCTGAGCTTCGACGCCACGTACCGCAACTTCGACCTCTCGCTGCTGTTCCAGGGTTCGGCACTCGGCTCGATGGAGTACAAGGAGCCGCTCTACTCGATCTGGGGATCGAACGGCGGCGGCACCCTCGAGCAGTACCTCGACAGATGGCATCCCGTCGATCCCAACGCCGACCCCTACGATCCCGAAACGGAATGGGTCGAGGGATACTACGGATACACGGGCCACTATCCGAAGAGCAACTCGGAGTTCAACCGCGTGAGCACGTCGTACCTGCGTCTCAAGAGCATCGAGATCGGCTACACGCTGCCCAAGTTCAAGCGTGTATCGACGATGAGCCTGCGCGTCTATGCCAACGCATACAACCTGTTCACGATCACCGGCGTCAAGTTCGTCGATCCGGAACACCCGGACGATGACCTGGGCCGCATGTACCCGCTGAACAGGACCTACACGCTCGGTCTTTCGCTCTCGTTCTAAATCCTCTACCGTGAACATTAAACCGAAAGCAATGAAAAAAACGATCATATCCACACTGCTGGCCGTCTGCTGCCTGACCTCGTGCGTCGATCTGAACATCGCCCCGAAAAACTTCGTCTCGGACAACGACCTCATGTCGAGCGAGTCGGGAATGAACATCTACATGGCCCGCATGTACAGCTACATGCCCTTCGAGGACTTCAAGTACATGGCCAAATGGGGCCTCAACTTCAACTCGTGGCTGGGAGCCCTCGGCATCGAGGGAACCGGCGAGGCGCTGAACCGCGCCAGCGACCTCGGTTCGGCCTTCACCGGCGAGGACACCCCCTACTGGGGAACGGCATTCACCACGCTGCGCGATGCCAACTACCTGCTCGAGCGGCTGCCCGATTTCCAGAGCAACTTCGCCGAAGTCACCTACAACCACTACCTCGGCGAGGCCTACTTCGTCCGCGCGATGGTCTTCTACGCCATGGCACGCCGTTTCGGCGGCATTCCGCTGGTGACGCGGGTCATCGAGTACCCCGCCAGCTCGGACAAGCTCGAAGTGGCCCGTTCGTCCGAGGAGCAGACCTGGGACCAGATCCTCGCCGACTTCGACAATGCGGCCCGGCTGCTCAACACCACCAGCCTCAAGGAGGGCTATGCCAACAAATACGTCGCTCTGGCCTTCAAGTCGGAGGCCATGCTCTATGCCGGCTGTGTGGCCAAATACAACGAGACGGTATCGGGCCGTCTGACCGGACTGGGCGAGAAGACCGGCGTGCGCGTCATCGGATTCGATGCCGGAACGTGGGAGGCCGCCTCGAAGCGCTACTTCCGCGAGGCCTACAAGGCCGCCCGCGAGGTGATGACCGAAGGCGGCTACTCGCTCTACAAGAAGAAGTGGGCGGCCGGTGATCCCGAAGCGCAGTACCAGAACATGGTGGAGATGTTCAGCGACCTGAGCAGCCCCGAGAACATCCTGGTCAAGCAGTACTCCTACCCGACCATGACCCACGGACTCGACGCCTACAGCTCGCCCTACATCTTCCGCAGCCCGCTGTCGGCCGGAACCTGTCCCACGCTCGACTTCCTCGAACTCTTCGACGGATTCGACCGCTACGACGACGGTACGGTGCGTGTCACCGACGGTGTGTCGAACGCCCAGGGCAACTACCTGCTCTACGACTCGCCGATGGACTTCTTCAAGAACGCCGAGCCCCGTCTGCGCGCCTACGTCATCTTCCCCGGCGACCAGTTCAAGAGCCAGGAGATCGAGGTCCGCGCCGGCGTATACACCGGAAGCACCCCGATCAAGCCCTTCTTCAGCGACTACTCGTACAACTCCTACGAGACGCCCTACGAGAAGCTCTCGCTCTACACCGACGCTTCGAACAAGCAGCTCTACCTCTCGCCCAATGCGGACAGCCAGCAGGAGAAGGTCGAATACAACGGCTCCGCCGCAGGAGCCAACGGTCCGTTCTACAACAACGGCGAGGCAACCGTGACGGGACTCTACCTGCGCAAGTACCTCAAGGATGACCCGTCGTTCACGCCCGACGAGGGCAAGTCGGACCAGCCGTTCATCCTGATGCGCTATGCCGAGGTGATGCTCAACGCCGCCGAGGCAGCCGTCGAGCTGGCACTGGCCGGAGAGCCGTCGCCCGACGGTTCGGACCTGATGCAGGTGGCCACCGACGCCGTGAACGAGATCCGCGAACGTGCCGGAGCCGAACTGCTCGAGTCGAACATACAGCCCACGACCGAAGGCCGCAACATCGTGCGCAAGGAGCGCCGCAAGGAGCTTGCCTTCGAGCACAAGACCAAGTGGGACCTCCGCCGCTGGAGAGTATGGCACTACGAGGGCCGCGACGGCTTCTGGGGCGAGACACGCGACAAGAACACCTACAGCAACAACGCCAGCTACCGTTTCCGCGGGCTCTATCCCTTCTTCTCGACCCAGGCCGGGAAGTGGTTCTTCGACGCCCACTTCCACTGGGTATCGCGCTTCACCCCGTCGTTCAGCATCCTGGACTACTACTTCGCCATCCCGAGCGGCGAGGTGAGCAAGAGCTCCTACATCGACCAGCAACCGAACCGATAACCGTTTCACGAAACTCATGAAAAAGATGAAAAGATACCTGTTGCATACACTCGCATGCTGCGCATCGCTTGCGCTCTGCTCGTGCGAACTCTTCGAAGTGGACAACTACGAGGCTCCCGGCGAGACGCTCCGCGGAGAGGTCGTGGACAAGGCCACGGGCAATCCCGTGCTCACGGATCAGGGTTCCGAGGGAATCCGCGTCCGGCTGACCGAGCTCAGCTGGGGCCCCAACGTACAGCCCAACCCCGACTTCTACTGCCGCCCCGACGGCACGTTCCAGAACACGAAACTCTTCAAGGGAACCTACCTGATCGAGGTGGACGGACCGTTCATCCCGCTCATCCGCGAGACCGAGGAGGGCATTCCCCTGGCCGACGAATCGAAGGAGATGGAGATCAAGGGCGTGACCGAGGTCCGTTTTGAGGTCGAACCGTTCCTCAACGTCGAATTCGTCGGCGACCCGATGGTCAGCAACGGCAAGATCACGGCCCGCGTGCGCGTGACGCGCGGCGTTTCGGAGGATATCTTCCGCGAGAAGATCGAACCGATGGGCAGCTACGACGACAGCTTCCAGAACGTCACCGACATCCAGCTCTTCGTCAGCTACTCCTCGACGGTCGGATACCGCGCCCGCGACGAACGCTGGTCGAACAAGATCGAATACAGCGGATCGGAGTTCGAGTCGCTGCTCGGCGAACCCGTCACGATCAAGTCGCTCGGCACGATCCCCTCGGGCCGCAAGGTCTTCATCCGCGCCGCCGCCCGCATCAACTACGACACCCCGAAGGGCAGCGG
>ENA-ORRQ01002100-ORRQ01002100.1-human-gut-metagenome-genome-assembly--contig:-NODE-2100-length-13543-cov-3.207221_pt1 | contig 13543 bp, 10 predicted proteins | sample MGYA00242177_ERZ509138 | MGnify/ENA primary metagenome ERZ509138 (study PRJEB26280, sample SAMEA2338628) | human gut metagenome | biome: human gut; feature: human-associated habitat; material: faeces... | reverse complement strand
GCATAACCTTTTTTATAAGATTCATATATGCGATTAATTTTGAACACCTACTTATCTTTTTTTAGTTTTATCTATTTGGTGTAAAACTCAATAAGCTTTCTAAGCGCTCTTTGGCACACGGGGCAGAAATCGGGCGTTTGGTTTGAGCGCATGCGGCAGTCGTGAGTCGGTCTGTAGACCCCTTTCAGGCTGTAGCCGGCGCCTTCAAACACGCCGACCTTCTGAGCGTAAGGTTTGGTGTCGGGTGTGGGCACGGGCGTGTTGCTGTCAATCATGTCCTGCCATTTTCTCTCAAACTGGGTGAGCGTTGTGAGGTTTGGCTCCCATGGTTCAACGTCGTGTGGATACATCGGAATGGCCTCTTGCTCATAAGCATACTCGTCCCCCAGTCCGGCGAAGCTGTGGCCAAATTCGTGCACTACCACAGGCTTGAACATGGGGTGGTGGGCCATGGCGAGGTTGTAAGAGTTGAGAATGCCTCCACCGCCATACTCGGACGTGTTCACTAACACAATAATGTGCTCGTAAGGAGTGCCTGCCAGCAGGTCGTGCATGGCCTTGAGGTTGAGTGTTGTGAGGTAACGGTCGCTGTAGAACGTGTCAAAATGGCTGCCTAAGGCTGTGTTGCGCCATACGCCTTTTGACGGCTCGCTTGTGCCGCTCTCCTTTGAAGGTGCCTCCACGGCCACTACGTTGAAGCGGTCTTTCAAGCTTTTGAACGGCTCGTGTGCGAACAGGGCTTCGGTGGCTGCCTTCGCGTCTTTTATGAATGTGGTCATCTCGCTCGTTGTGTAACCCTCGGCAAGAAACGCGATGTTTATGCATCGCGAGGTATCGGCTGCTTTCACGAGCGTGGTGTAAGGTGTCACGTTGCTGAAGCCTATGTGACGGATCAGAATGTCAGATGGCACAACGGTGTGCGTGAGCGTTGTCGTCACCTCGCGTCGGTTGGAGCGCAGGTCAATGGTCACGTCAACGGTGTCTTTTGGCATGGGCACAAGAAACACGTTCTCAAAAGATCGGTCTGTCGTCTTTGCCTCGTCGTAGGTAAGCCATTCCTGAAAGAGGGTGGAGAACGAGTTGCGGTAGATAATGCGCTTTGTCTTATGGTCGCGCACGGTTATCTGCCCGTTTCCCTCCACAGGCAACTCTTCCAGGTGGTTGTGCTTGCCGTGCCATCGTGGTATGAGGTTAAGCTTGTCAACATAGATGTGCTGTCTTGAAGCGTTGCCGGCAAAGGTGTAGTCGATACGCAGCGTGCTGTCACAGAACCATTTGTGAAACTCTGACGCCTCGTTCTTGCCTTCCGTGTTTATGTTGAGGTTTTTTGTGGTGCAGGCCTCCGTGTTTGTTTTAATCTCAACGTTCGTGTTGTCACGCAGATTATTTGCTTTGCCGGTGTTTACAAGGCAGAGCAAAGCGCCAATGATAATGTTTGTTCTTATCGTAAATTTAAAGTTGAAATATGTTTTTAATGCTCGCTTTTTCATGCTTTGTAAGAATTTTGATTTTTATTTCGATTTTTTTGAATTGTTGCTCCAGCTGGTGCAGTCTTGATCTTTGGATTTTGCGCCGAGCGCAAAACTCAAAACTCCTTCATTAGCTCCCGTATGTAAGGTCTCTCCCAATCGCTCTCATGGTGCCGTTCTTTTCCGTGAAGTAGAAGGTCAGCATCGAGCAATACCAAACCGTTGGCCCGGTTTTCGCGAGAGTCGCCACATTGAGCCTCAATGTCTTTGAGCACCTCTTTCACCTCGTCTGCTGATAGGGTGGTGAGAGCTGTGGCTATGCAGTTGGCAAACTTGCGTGGCAGTTCGCCGTTTCTCGTTTCACGGAACAGCTGACCTATGGGGTCTGTGAGCATGGTTCGCGAGAAGTACACCTCTTTGAAGGTTCGTTCTACCAGCTTTTTAGCTTTTGTTATGTTGTCGGCGCAAGGCGAGTTGGAACCCAACGCTATTATTATTCTCGTTTGTATCATGTTACAAATGTACGAATATATTTTTATTCATACAAGTAATCACTTGAGATAAAGGCACAAAAAAACCGCCAGAACTAAGTTCCAGCGGTTAATCTCTCATTTTTTCAGTTCGAGCTTAGCAGTTGTTCGCTGCTGAGTGGCTGATTACTGCTGAGCAGCAGCTGTGTCCTGAGCAGCTGTGTCCTGAGCGGCTGTGTCGTTCAGAGCAACTGAGTCAGAATCGTTGTTAGCTGCGGGAGCAGCTGTTTTGTTACCACATGATGCGAATGAGATAGCTGCGATAGCTACGAACATTAAAACTAATTTCTTCATTTTCTTTGCTTTTTAAATCTGTAAAACAATCATTTGTTTATTAAAACGTTGCAAAGGTAAGTATTTTTTCAATACGGCGATAATGTTTTAAGACTTTTTTTTGCGTGTTTTTGTAACTTTTTTGTAAAGTGTTGAAAATCAATAGTATACAAAAGTATAATAAATGTTAACGCACACAACGCCCTTCCTCCTTTGTCTTAAATTAACTCAATTCTCTTGTTTCTTAAATATGTGAAACAGTTTGACAAGCGTACAATTGACGAGCTGGCAAGGAGATCAGAACCTCCGTTGCGCATGTTTTTTCATGTTTTTCTTGTGTGTACGCCCAATTTCTATTACCTTTGTAGCAAGCTTTGAGTTCTTGGAACCTGCGTTGACGTGATGTATCTGTGTGGTTGGCGGTCTCAAGCGGTAAACATTTTTATACCTATTTATATATAATAATGATAGACAGTTCTGTTTTTCAAGGAAAGAAAGCAAGTTATTATACCCTCGGATGCAAGCTCAACTTCTCCGAAACCTCAACCTTTGGTCAAATGCTCCAACAGCTTGGCGTCAGCACGGCAGACGAAGACGAGAAAGCCGATATATGTCTTATAAACACCTGCTCCGTGACCGATGTGGCAGACCACAAATGCCGTCAGGCCATACACAAGATGGTGCGCAAAAACCCCGGGGCGCTCATGGTCGTCACAGGTTGTTACGCCCAGCTTGAGCCCGCAAAGGTGAGCGCCATAGAAGGGGTTGACCTTGTGCTGGGATCTAACGAGAAGGCCAACCTCATACAGTTTCTTAACGACGCATGGATGGAGAAACAGGCTGCCGGCAAGGATGGCAGCGACGGCTTGCATCGCCATTTTTCCGTGAAGACCAAGGACATTCGCTCGTTCGCGAAATCGTGCTCCAGGGGCAACCGCACACGCTTCTTTTTGAAGGTGCAAGACGGTTGTGACCATTTCTGCACCTATTGCACCATTCCCTTTGCCCGTGGCTTCTCGCGCAATGCTCCCATAAGCGAACTTGTGGAGCAGGCGCGTCAGGCTGCCGCTGAAGGTGGCAAGGAGATTGTGCTCACGGGTGTCAACATTGGCGACTTCGGCAAGACCACAGGCGAGAGTTTTCTTGATCTTGTCAAGGCGCTCGATGCCGTGGAGGGCGTGAAGCGTTACCGCATAAGCAGCATGGAGCCTGAGCTCCTGACCGATGAGGTCATAAACTATTGCGCTTCAAGCCGTGCCTTCATGCCCCATTTCCACATCCCTCTTCAGAGCGGTTCCGACGAGGTGTTGCGCCTCATGCACAGACGTTATGACAAGGCCCTCTTCGCCCACAAGATACAGCTTATAAAGGAGAAGATGCCCAATGCCTTTATCGGGGTAGACGTGATGGTGGGGTGCAGGGGTGAGAAGCCGGAGCTTTTTGACGAGTGTTACAGGTTTCTCGACGGGCTCGACGTTACACAGCTTCATGTCTTCCCCTATAGCGAGCGACCGGGCACGGCGGCCTTGCGCATACCCTATACCGTTGACGAGCAGGAGAAGAAGCGCCGCAGCAAGCTTCTGCTCGACATGAGCGACCGGAAGCTTCATGCTTTCTACGAGGCTCACATAGGTCACGACACGGAGGTGCTGTTCGAAAAGGCGACGAGGGGAAAAGCCATGCACGGTTTCGCGCCCGATTATGTGCGTGTGGAGCTTCCTGCCCGTCTGGCCGATGAGAGTCTTGACAACATGATCGTCAAGGTAAGGCTCGCAGGCTTCAACGCCAAGCACGATGCGCTCATGGTGGATGACAATGTGGCAATGGACGTGATAGAATAAAAACTGCTGCATGCAAAAAACAACAAGTGAAAAAAGCATAAGAACAGACAATATGGACAGTAAAACCTCCATCGTTATTCTCAATTGGAACGGCAGCAACATGCTCAAGAAGTTTTTGCCATCGGTCCTCGCATGCTCTGCCAACGCCGAGGTGGTGGTGGCAGACAACGCATCTACGGACGGCTCGCTCGACTTGCTGCGTAGCAGCTTTCCGGAGGTCCGTCTCATCGTGCTCGACCGCAACTATGGTTTTGCTGAGGGCTACAACAAGGCGCTCGAACAGGTTAAAGCACAATATTATGTGCTGCTCAACAGCGACGTGGAGGTGGGAGAGGGATGGCTGCAACCCCTTGTGGCCTTCCTCGACAAACATGCCGGTTACTGTGCTTGCCAGCCTAAGCTTCGGGCTTATCATGCGCCCGACAGCTTCGAATATGCCGGTGCCTCAGGCGGCTTCTTAGACCGTTACGGCTATCCGTTCTGCCGCGGACGCCTGTTCTCAACGGTTGAGAAAGACGAGGGGCAGTATGACACCACAGCTGATGTGTTGTGGGCCACGGGTGCCTGTCTGGTGATACGCAGCGATGACTACTGGCGTGCTGGCGGTCTCGATGCGCGGTTCTTCGCTCACAACGAGGAGATTGACCTGTGCTGGCGCCTTAGGCTTGCCGGGCGACGCATAGCCTGTGTGCCTGAGAGCACCGTGTGGCATGTGGGCGGCGGCACGTTGCCAAAGAGCAACCCCATGAAGACCTATCTCAACTTCCGCAACAACCTCACCATGCTCTATAAAAACCTGTCTGAGCAGGAGCTGAAAAAGGTCATGCGTGTAAGGCGTGTGCTCGATTATGTGGCTGCTCTCCAGATGCTTCTTACGGGAAAGCCGGGGGAAATGAAGGCGGTGATAAAGGCTCGCCGCGATTTTGCCAAGTGGAAGCCTCTTTTCCGTCAAGACCGACTGCTCATTCAGAACTCGCGGAAGGTTGACAGCATAGCAGAAATATATCCCCGAAGCCTTCTTGCCTGCTATTATCTGAGGGGCAAAAAGCTGTTCTCACAGCTCAAATGGGGGAGCTGGCTATATTTGCTTCCTGTTGAAGAATCAAGATATTTTTTTACAAAATGGTTCTTGTAAACATGTTAGCGCCTTTTTGACATACGAACAATTTCAGTTATTAGTCATAAAGAAATTCTTAAATCATATTCACATCCACATAGCCGTGCATCACGGCGTAGATGGTGAGGGCTGAGAGGTTGTGGATGTTGAGCTTGTCCATGATGTGCTTGCGGTGAGACACGACCGTGGAAAGGCTGATGCAGAGGGTGTTGGCTATCTCTTTGTTGGTCTTGCCGTAGGCTATGTGGGAGAGTACCTCTATCTCGCGTGAGCTTAGAAGCGTGGGGCTGTCGGAGACTGACGGCTGCAGACTTTGCGGCGGTAGGTTGCGGCCGTGGGCGTGGGCATGCTGCTCAAGGACGAGAAGGTCTTTTATAAACTTGTCCTCGCTCTGGCTGGTGCAGAGGCTGGGGAAAGCCAGTCAATTGGGTAGCATCGGAGGTGGAGGTGGTGAGCACGATGGTCTTGTGGCGATGTGTTGAGAAGAACGCCATGTCTTGAAGCACGATGGTGGTGTTGACGAAGAAATGGAAATAGGTGTCGGGGGTGTTGGCATGAAGCTCTGCCATGGTGCCGAAGATGTCGATGTGCATCATGGGCATGACCGTCGACAGAATCTGCTTGAGACCTATGGCGGCAAGAATGTTGCCATCGATGATGGCTACTTTCATTAACGGCTGTTTTCCTGTGGGTTGCAAAACGTGGAGAGTGTTGGGTGAGAGTTTCTTAAAGCTTTACCATCGAGATGTCAACCAGATTGTTCACGATGGCGTAGATGGTGAGGCCTGCCGCGCTGTGGATCTGCAGCTTGCGGGCTATGTTGCGGCGGTGGGTTATGACCGTGTTGGTCGATATGCAGAGGTGGTCGGCAATCTGCTTGTTTGACATTCCCTGCACGAGCGCCACGATGACCTCTTTCTCGCGTTCGCCAAGGAGCTCGCTGCCTTTGGCCGACTTCTGCAACATGCCTGATATCTTCATGCCTATGCCGCCTTTTCTGTTTTTTTCTTCTATCTGCCGTATGGCGGGTATTAAGAAATATTCTTCTACCTCGGCGTGCAGACGGAGCCAGTCTTCGTTGTTGTAGATGTCGTAGAGCGTGGCTGAGAGCTTGTTGTTGTGCAGACCGTCGGCAGGAAGATACTTGATGATGATGCTCTTGAGCTCGTAGAGCTTGTCGGTTTCCTGGCTGTGGTGCTTCGAGTAGGTGTCGATGTCGTAGGCAGGGTCGGGTGTGCCGTTCATGAGCTGCTCCACATAAGGGAAGACGTTTCTCTCCTCATACTTCATGTGTGAGGTTATGGAGTGGGAGTATTGGTCGTAGAGCTTCATGATGAGCTTTCCGAGATTGTTGGTGGGGTCTATGGCGTCGTTGAGCTCTTTGCGTATGAAGGGCAGTTGAAAGCCGGTATAATAGTCATGGCTTGCCTTGAGATAGCGCAGCAGAGTTGGCAGGGAGAGGTTCAGGGACGCGATGTCGGCCCTCTCGCCGTTTATGGTGTAGTTGACCACGGCAAGGAAGGTTGTGGTGTCGACCTGCTGCTCTTCGCACACCTGGCTGACGGTCTTGTCGCCGAAGCCGAGGCTTATGCCGAAGCAGCCCAGGCTCTGCAACACGTTATAGTTGTCCTTGATGAGGGTTATCATCTTGTCGTTGGCCTCATAAATTTTCTGCTGTCTCATGTCTCGTGATGTTTTTTTGACGTTCGAAAAAAATATGCTCAAGTTTCCGCAAGTGAAAGACATGCGAAAACTTGAGATAATAAATATTGTTCTTATTTTTTTGTTCTGTCAACATGCTGCGGCAGATGGAACTCGTAAGAACGGTCGAACACCTGTTTCACCTTGTTGATCTCAAGGAAGGTCGTGCCGCCGCTCTCGCCGAAGCTGCCGCTGAGGTAGGCAATCTTGTCGTCGAGCTTGATGTAGCGCTTCATGTGCAGCATGCGGAGGGCTGCCATGAACATGTGCTCGGCTGTGGTGTGTTCCTTCTGGTAGATGGGTATGACGCCGAAGCTGAGGTTGAGCCAGCGTTGGGTCTTCTCACGGTAACAGATGGCGAGCACGGGGTTGGGACCTCTGAACGATGCGAGGTTGCGTGCTGTTTCGCCCGTCTCGCTGTCGGTAATGATGCCTGCCACGCCGAGCTTGCGTGTGGCCTCGATGGCTGCGTGGGCGAGAAACTCTTTCTGCGTGCAGCGCTCGTTCATGGGTATGTCCATGTTGAACAGCTTGGCACGGTCTTTCTCTGCCTGCTCGGCTATGGCTGCCATGGTCTGCACAGCTTCGAGCGGATATTTGCCCGATGCGGTCTCGCCGCTGAGCATGAGGGCGTCGGTATAAGAGTAGATGGCGTTGGCGATGTCGGTAACCTCGGCGCGTGTGGGGCGCGGGTTCTTGATCATGGTGTGGAGCATCTGTGTTGCCACGATCACGGGCTTGTGCTTCATGACACACTTGCGTATGATCTGACGCTGGATACCGGGAATCTGCTCTATGGGCACCTCTATGCCGAGGTCGCCACGGGCGATCATGATGCCGTAAGAGACGTCTATGATCTCGTCGATGTTGTCGACGCCCTCCTGGTTCTCAATCTTTGAGATGATCTTGATGTCGCTATGGTGCTCGTCAAGGATGTCTTGCACGGCCTTTACATCGGCGGCTGAGCGCACGAACGAGTGGGCAATGAAGTCGATGTCTTGCTCTATGGCAAGCAGAATGTTGTCGTGGTCTTTCTTCGTGATGGCCGGCAGGTCGATGTGTTCACCCGGCACGTTCACGCTCTTGTGGGCACCGAGCACGCCGTCATTCTGCACCTCGGCTATGACCATCGGGCCGTCGCAGCCTGTTACCTTCATGTCGATCTCGCCGTCGTCGAACAGGATGTCGTCGCCCACCTTCACGTCCTTGGCAAAGTCGGGGTACGACACGTTCAGAATGTCGTGGGTAGAGTTGATCTCGGGACGGCCGAAAATGCGCACGGTGTCGCCGGCCTTATATTCGATGGGTTCTTCCACGCCTGTTGTGCGCACCTCTGGACCCTTGGTGTCGATCATGAGGGCGAGGTGTGGCGACACCTCACGCACGTTCTTTATGATGTTCTTAATGCCGTCGGGTGTGGCGTGGGCTGTGTTCATGCGCACCACATTCACTCCGGCAAAGAACAACTTGCGGATGAACTCTTTATCACATTTTCTATCGCTAATTGAAGCAACAATCTTAGTTTGTTTCATAGTTTTTATATCCTGACGCTAATTTTTTTTCTCTTTTGCGGTTTAAATTGCAGCTTAATTTACGCTTGAATTGCGGCTTGATTTGCAGCTTGAATTGCGGTTTAAATTGCAGTTTAAACAAAACTTACATTTTCCTATGCAAAGTTATAGCTTTTATCCGAATTATGCAAAATTTTTTCGCAATGTTCGTTTTAGTTGTTGTTTACATCGTGTGGAAGTGTCAGTCGACAATCATGGAAAGCGAAATGCGGTTGCGCTTGCGGTCCACGCCCGTTACCTTGACCATGACCTGCTGATGGAGCTTCACGGCGTCGAGAGGCGAGGCCACGAAGCGTTTGCTGAGCTGCGAGACGTGCACAAGACCGTCTTGGTGGACGCCAATGTTGACGAAGGCACCAAAGTTGGTTATGTTGGTTACGATGCCAGGCAGGACCATTCCTTCGGCAAGGTCGTCGACGGTAGACACGCGCTCGTCGAAACGGAACGCCTCAAGTTTTTCTCGCGGGTCGCGTCCGGGCTTGTTGAGCTCCTGCATGATGTCGAGCAGGGTTGGTGTTCCCACCTCGGCTGTGGCGTAACGCTTTATGTCGATGGCCTTCTGCTTGTCCTTGTCGGCAATGAGCTGCGCTACGGAACAATGGAGGTCGGCAGCCATCTGCTTGACGATGGGGTAGCGCTCGGGGTGCACGGCCGTGTTGTCGAGCGGGTTGGCGGCTCCGGGAATGCGCAGGAATCCCGCACATTGGGTGAAGGCGTTGGCACCAAGACGCTTCACCTTCTTCAGTTCGGCTCTCGACTTGAACGCTCCGTGCTCGTTGCGGTAGTCGATGATGTTGGCTGCCAAAGCCGGTCCGATGCCGCTGACGTAGCTCAGCAGCATGGCGCTTGCCGTGTTGAGGTTCACGCCCACGGTGTTGACACAACTCTCGACGGTCTGCTCCAGGCGTGTGCGGAGCTTTGTCTGGTCAACGTCGTGCTGATACTGTCCCACGCCTATGCTCTTGGGGTCAATCTTTACCAGTTCTGCGAGCGGATCCATCAGTCGGCGGGCAATGCTTATGGCTCCTCTTACCGTGATGTCGAGGTCAGGAAATTCTTTTCGTGCCACGTCGGAAGCCGAATAGACCGATGCTCCGTCCTCGCTCACCACGAAGATGTCGATGTCGCGCCCGAAACTGATTCCCCTCACAAACGCCTCTGTCTCGCGGCTTGCCGTTCCGTTGCCTATGGCTATGGCTTGAGGGCGGAAGCGGTCGGCCATCCTTTTCAGCTGTTCGGCGGCGCGGTCGGCCTCTCTGAACGGGAAGATTGCCTCGTAATGGAGGTATGCACCTTCGGCATTTATGCACGCCACCTTGCAGCCTGTTCTAAAGCCAGGGTCTATGCCCATGACGGCCTTCTGTCCCAAGGGTGCCGAGAGGAGGAGTTGTCGCAGGTTGGTGCTGAACACGTTTATGGCTTCGTCCTCGGCTCTCTCGCGGCCCTCCTTCACAAACTCGTTCTCTATGGATGGGCGTATGAGGCGCTTACAGGCGTCCTCAGAAGCTTCGCGCGTTAGTTTAGAGCAGTCGGTATAACCCTTTGAGTAGTATCTTGATATACGTTCCATAGCGTTGTCGTCGGTCGCGATGTTTATCTTCACCACACCCTCTTTCTCGGCGCGAAGCATGGCCATGATACGATGCGAGGGACAGCGCTTTAGAGGCTCTGAAAACTCGAAATAGTCGGCATATTTTGCACTCTCTTCCTCGTCCTTCTTGCTCTTTACCACCTTCGAGGTGATCATGGCCGTGCGTCTAAACTCGGCTCTTACGGTCTTGCGCGACTCCTCGTTGTTGGCAATGTCTTCGGCCATGATGTCCTGTGCTCCCTTTATGGCGTCGTCTGCCGTGGTCACGTCTTTGTTGCAGAACTGGCGTGCGTAGGAGTAGGGGTCGCGGCACGCGCCCAGCATGATGGCTTGGGCAAGAGGCTCCAGGCCGTGCTCGCGTGCCATTTGCGCCCTTGTGCGCTTCTTGGGCTTGTAGGGCAGGTATAGGTCTTCGAGTGTGGCAGCGTCCCAACAACTGACAATCTTTGCTTCGAGCTCGGGTGTTAGCTTGCCTTGAGCTTCGATCGTTGAGAGAATGGTTGCGCGGCGTTTGTTTATGTCTGTAAGCTTGTCGTTGAGATCTTTGATATTTATGATGCTCACCTCGTCGAGAGCCCCCGTGCGCTCCTTTCGGTAGCGCGCTATGAAGGGCACGGTACAGCCTTCAGAGAGCAACGTGAGGGTGTTCTCCACGCCTCGCAGGGGGAGTTGAAGCTCTTTGCTTATGAGGGTTGCTATGGTTGAAAGGTCTGCTGTTTTGCTTTCTGGTGCTTGGGTCGGTTTTTGCTGGGTGGTTTGGGTTGTCTTGTTGTCTGAAATCATTTTGAAAAATAGGTTGTTTATATTAAATGCTTAAAGCAATACTTTAACCGTGAAAGTATTGCTTTAGATGTTGTAAATAAGTTTGGTAAGCCCTCTCGCTTGCGCTTTGCGGGTGCCTATTCGAGCACACGCAGAGCCGAGAGCAACTCGTTGTTTTCCGATTTTGCTCCTACCGTTATGCGCAGGCAATCGCGGCAGAGCGTCACCTTTGACCTGTTTCTCACAATTATGCCCTCGTTCACAAGATAGCGGTAAATGCGGTCGGCATCGGTCATCCGGGCAAGGAAGAAGTTGGCATCAGAATGGAAGACCTGCTTGCACGACGGTAGCATCTTGAACGCCTCCATCATGCGGTTGCGCTCAAGGATGATGGTGCTCACCCATTTGCTCACCTCCATGGCATTTTCGAAAGCTTTGAACGCCTCTTTCTGCGTTAGGATGTTGATGTTGTAAGGATATTTTACCTTATTGAACACATCGATAATCTCCTTGCTTGCAAACGCCATTCCGAGGCGCACGCCAGCCAGCGCCCATGCCTTGCTCATGGTGTTGAGCACAATCATGTTGGGATGGTCTGAAAGCTCGTAGCGGAAGGCGCGACGATGGGTGAAGTCGGAGTAAGCCTCGTCAACCACCACTATGCCTTGGAATGTGTCCAATATTTTTTCAATCTCATCATGGTTCAAGTCGTTTCCCGTGGGGTTGTTGGGCGTGCAGATCCAGATGAGCTTGGTGTGCTCGTCGCACGTCTCCAAAATGCGGTCGGCTTCGATGTCGAAACGGTTGTTGAGCGTAACAGGACGATACTCGATGTCGTTGATGGCAGCACACACCTTATACATGCCATATGTGGGTTCTATGGCCACCACGTTGTCGACGCCAGGCTGGCAGAAGCAACGATAGGCAAGGTCTATGGTCTCGTCGCTACCGTTGCCGAGGCAAATCTGCTCTTCTTTCACGCCTTTAATGCGTGCTATGACCTTCTTCAGGTCAACCTGCAGGGGGTCTGGATAGCGGTTTAGCGGGGAGTTGTATGGGTTTTCGTTTGCATCGAGAAACACACGCGCAGCGCGTCCACTATAGTCGTTACGGGCACAGCTGTAAGGCTCTAAGTGCCGGATGTTGGGGCGCAGAAGTTCTGTTAATGGTTTCATATAAAAAATAAAGGGTTGGTGAATGAGGGATGTGTCTATTTGTTGTTGGCAACATCGTTGCAACGCAAGGTCATGGCGTTCTTGTGGGCAAAGAGTTGCTCGTTCTCAGCCATCACCTCCACGGCATGGCCAATGGAGCGAATGCCCTGCTCGTCAAGATGCTGGAACGTAATCTTGCGCATGAAGCTGTCGAGATTTACGCCGCTGTAGGCATCGGCATAGCCGTGTGTTGGAAGCGTGTGGTTGGTGCCGCTGGCATAGTCGCCCGCACTCTCACAGGCATACTTGCCGAGGAATACGCTACCCGCATTCACAACCTTTGGCTCAAGAGCTTCATAATGGTCTGTAGCTATGATGAGATGTTCTGGGGCATAGGCGTTGCTAAGATCCATGGCTTCATCGGCATCGCGGACGAGCACAAGCTTGCTGTTTTCAAAGGTTTTGGCTGCAATCTCTTTGCGTGGAAGCGCCTGAAGCTGCGTCTCGACCTCTTTCTGCACGGCGTAGAGCATGGGTTCAGATGTGGAGATGAGGAGCACCTGCGAGTCGACCCCATGCTCGGCTTGAGACAGAAGGTCGGCGGCAACGTAACGGGGGTTGCTTGTGTCGTCGGCTATGACGCACACCTCAGACGGTCCGGCAGGCATGTCTATGGCCACGTTGCCGAGACTCACATGCTGCTGGGCAGCCATGACGTACTGGTTGCCGGGACCGAAGATCTTGCTCACCTTGGGCACGCTCTCTGTGCCGTAGGCCATAGCTCCGATGGCTTGCACGCCACCAATCTTGTAGATGCGGCTTACGCCTGCTATGTGGGCTGCCACGAGGATAGCGGGGTTGACGTGTCCTGTGCTGTCGGGTGGGGTGCAGAGCACAATTTCCTTGCATCCCGCAATCTTGGCTGGCGTGGCGAGCATGAGAACGGTAGAAAAGAGGGGGGCTGTGCCTCCGGGGATGTAGAGACCAACCTTCTCTATGGGCACGCTCTTCTGCCAACACTTTACGCCCGGCGCCGTCTGAACACGGATAGGCCGAAAGGTTTGTGCTTCATGAAACTTGCGTATGTTGTCGTGGGCAAGCGTTAAAGCTTGTCTTAAATCGTCGCTTACAAGGTGTTGAGCCTCATGCAGTTCGCTTTCGCTAACCTGTAGCTCGTGTAGCTCTACATGGTCAAACTTCTGTTCGTAGCGTTTAACGGCTTCGTCACCGTTTGCCCGTATGTCGTTGAGCACCTCGCTCACCGTGGCGTTGAGCTTTGACATGTCGATGTGCGGACGCACAGTTATGGTTTTCCAGTCGGCACGGGCTGGATATTTTATAATGTTCATATTCCTTTTTACGACTTTGTTTACGACTTAAATAAATTTCTAAACTGAGTTTTCGCAAATGCTTAACTAAACTTTCGCAAGTGCATAATAAACACATTTTCAATTGATTATCATCTCTGGAAAGCGTCGCCTTCGGCGACGCTCGCTTGAGATAATTTCCATTTATTAAATGCGAAAGTTCAATT
>ENA-ORRQ01002099-ORRQ01002099.1-human-gut-metagenome-genome-assembly--contig:-NODE-2099-length-13545-cov-6.572572_pt1 | contig 13545 bp, 14 predicted proteins | sample MGYA00242177_ERZ509138 | MGnify/ENA primary metagenome ERZ509138 (study PRJEB26280, sample SAMEA2338628) | human gut metagenome | biome: human gut; feature: human-associated habitat; material: faeces... | reverse complement strand
TTTATATTCAGGTCAGCGACAACATTTCCGGGCAGGAAACATTTGAGAGAGAATGTTCTCCGCTGCTTCAGATCCGAGATGCTTATCCGAAAATGATTATTGCCAGAACGAAACATCCAAAATACAGTTATGAAGGAATCGAAATTCATGATATAGCCGATTGGCTGCTGCACGAATAAGCAAGAAAATATCTCCATTATTCTCTTTTGGAATGATGGAGATATTTAACAGCACAACCGTTTATTCCTCATTCAAGGCCTTCCGCAGCATGTCCTTGTACTCGGCTAACACATTTTGCGGGGCCAGGATCCTGATCTTACCGGTAAATCCGAAAACCCAACGATAAAATGTCGAACTGGTACACACATTTACGGTGGCCTTGAAATGATCGTCGTCAATCACTTCAGACTCAAAATCAGTGCCGAAGTTATCGATCAGATACTTCATGACAGCGGAGTGGCAGAGGAGTTGTACATCCACCGGTTCATCGGTATCAAACATCCGAAACACATGCCTGCTGTATTCGGTAGGATTGTAGCTATCCGGCGGCATTACAGCGATCTGATTCAGAATCTTTGGCTGCTCATAGATCCGGTCAACACGGAAATTCCGTATTTCCTGTCGCTCATCGCAAAAGCCGCGCATGTAATAGTAGTCGCCGTCCCAGATCAGAGTATAGGGACTGACCGTGTAGGGCCTGCCTCCATTTGCCGGACAGCGCTGCTTATTCATATCGAAGTCGGTGTAGAAGAAGGAAATCTTCCGTCTGGTATCGATTGCTTCGTTAATGGCGTCAACAACATAATAACCGTTCTGATTGTCCGGCTTTACGCGATTCTCCACATAAATATGACGACGAAGCTTCCGTGCATTATCCGCCGTTGTCAGCGTCAAAAGCTTTGTAATGAGCTCGTCGCATTTCCGCTGGGTAATGAACTTGGAAGCGGAGATGGCGTCCACCAGGACCTTTAGCTCGGCCAGATCAAAGGTTTGCCCGTCATAGTAGTACTTGTTCTGGGTAGACTCGTAGTGCTCAATATTGAGCCCACAGTCATGCAACATGGCGAGGTCATCGCTGATGGTATTTCGCGATACCTTGACCGCATATTCTTCCCTCAGGATCTTCATCAGCTCGGCGGTGGATAATGTATGGTCAGCATCCGTATGCCGAACCAGGTGCTGATAGAGATATAAAATTCTAAGCTTTGTGCCGTTGGACTTAATCCTTTGGCTTTCTATCAATGTGTCATTCATGGCATTTACTCCTGTGAGAAATAGGTTGCCGCTTCTTTATATTTTTCTGCAGTCATTTTGCAAACCAATCTAATGCCGGTTTTCCTTTTTCTCCGGCTCCTTGCGTTCACCGGCTTTCACACCGATGACCTTTCGGATCTACTTCGGCGCCGCGATAGGATAGATGTCCGCCATGTGATCCGCAATCCGTTTGGCCGACAGCTCCGGTTCTTCCTTATATGCGGAAGTCACATAATCGCAGCCCCACAGATGCTCCGGCGTCGCATAAACAGCAATCGGCCAGCCATAGGCCTCGCCCTTCTTGTTCTTGCGCTGGCGGAAATCCCGCACGCAGAGATACAGCTGCATCTGCAGCCAGGTGATCACGCCTTCAAAGCCCTTCTCACCGTCCTTGCCAAAACCTGCCGTCTGCTTCAGCTCGTTGGAATAGTACTCCCGATCCTGCAGCTCCTCCGCATACAGATCCATGATCCGTTTCTGCTTGTACGACGCCTTTCCGTCCTCCCAGAGTGCATCAAAATCGTATCCATCCCGCCGGAAGTTCAGAAAATACGGCAGCCATTCTCTGGAAATGAAGCCCGCCTTCTTGTCAAAGAATTTTCCGTAGGCCACATCGCCGCGCCGTGCAATGATTTCACGCCACTCCCAGGGATCCCGCGCGGGATCCTCCGACCACCAGAGCTCCGGCACCGTGCGCTCCTCAAGAGAGAAGCCCGGGATGTCATTCTTGAACAAAGGCAGGAAGCCAACCTTGTTGATATATTCAATTGCCTCATCCACTGTGTGAATGCACTCCGGATCATCCCAGGAAACGCCATGCATGATCCAAGTTCCGCCTTCATTTGCCATTCTTACGTCACCGCCTTATACCTACCTTGTGCTCCAAAAAACAGCCCTCATCATGAGAATAAATCACGCCCACCGCCTGCAGGTAAGCGTAGATTACTGTGGTTCCGACGAATTTCATGCCGCGCTTCTTCAGGTCCTTCGAAATCAGATCCGAAAGCTCGGAATGCGACAGTCCTCGTTCATAGATCACCTTGCCATCGGTCCAATGCCAAAGGTACTCTGCAAAGCCACCGTATTCCTGCTGTATCTCACGGAAGATCTGCGCATTGCTGACTGCAGCCTGTATCTTTAACCGGTTACGGATAATACCAGGATTATTTTGCAATGATTCCAGCTTGTCCTCGCCGTATGCACAGACCGCATCCAGATCAAAATCGTCGAACGCCTCACGGAATGCATCCCACTTATTCAGGATGCACTCCCAGGACAATCCGGCCTGAAAGCATTCCAGAATCAGCATCTCGAACAGCTTGTGATCGTCATGAAGCGGAACACCCCATTCTTCGTCATGGTAACGTATGTACCGTTCATTTTTCGGATTTGCCCAGCGGCAGCGATTTTTTTCGTCGGTCCATTGCATATGAATCACATCCTTTCTGCAGGAGAGAGAGTCTCATGACATCTTCTCAGGCTTTTGTTTCAGGTACAATCATCATTGAGTAGCCTGCATACACTGCATACATTGCGACACTGTGCCTTGTCCAATGAGCAATTATATTGATTATCTGATCCTTCTGAGAATGCTATATTCGTTATTTACGGATGTTAGACATATATCCGTACCTTTCATTAATTCCATCCTACACTTGGATATAATCTTTTTTTCAATTGAAATATGGTCTTCATTTTCTAATGTACACGAATAGAATCTGTAATGGCACACTTCTAAAATGACGTTAATGCTAAAATAATTGTGCCGGATACACAAAAATGCCAGCGTTACATAGAAAATTAAAAATAAAACCACTTGATCCCATTGAGTAAAATCAAATGCAAATAATGGCAATATGTACGACAGCAAATACTCGGCTGAAATAGATTTTTCTTCTGAGCAGGATACAAGTCTATAAACTTTTTCCCCACTTCTTTGCTTTGGCCTTAGCTCATTCCAAAGAATGCAGCCGCTTATAAAGGCATGTGTCACAATTATTATGATTGATATAACCTCTGTCCGTATCTCTCCGCCGGTAACGATGCTCTTTACATCAATAAACAATATCGATATCCATAGCGGAACAAATGACATAAAAAACAGGCTAGCAGAAAAAATCACTGACATATTGTTGCCTCATTCCCATTTCTTTGCACTTGGAACTTCCATAGGTAGACTTTCAAATGGATCTACCATTCCTTTGTCGCACAGAATTTTCACTATTTTTTCCGTGACACCTTCTTGATTTGTATCAAATTTACCACCATCCATAGGAATAGAGAATTTCGTGGCAATTTTTCGCCTTGTGCTTGCATTTTTAAGTTTCTCAAGGTGCGATTGATTATACGAAACGAATCTGCGTGGGTTATGACCACTGCCTGCAACAGACGAAAACTTCTCGATATTTACAACAATTTCACTTTCCTGTACTTTGGCAATATAATCACTGCAAAGAACTTTATAGGAACGTTCCATATTAAAAAGATTCTCTCCATTGAGCGTAAACAGATACACCTCGTTGCCGTAAATTAGGACATCGATTGTCGGACGTAATGTCAGTACCTTTTTATCGAGTTCCTGGAAAGCTCCCTTATTTTGCATAAATCGATGCTTTAACATCGTTATTGGATTCTGCATTGAAATCAACTTGATGGGAATTATTGTTTCATCTCTTTCAAATTGGCCAATTAATACTGATGCTCTTGCTTTCATCTCAAAGGGATCAACTTCGGAATTGGGATTAGCTAAAGCTTGCATCAAACTGTTATATTCGGAGGCAATAAGAGGACTTGTTCTATTCAGCTTATATATTGTTTTTCCATTTGCCGATCCATCGTATTCTGATAAATGTACAAATTTCGCATCAAAACAGCCCTTGGCTCCGATATAAAGTTCAGAGACTTCAGATACAAATTCCTCCAGCCTACCGGCGGGATCAAAAGTGATCTCTCTGCCTGTGTACTCTGTGCCAGCACGTTTTGAAGGCTTAATCTGTAAAACCTGCAAAGACCAATTCTTGGCATTGTTCAAATTTTGAAGAATGCTTCTAATATCGTTTAACAACGTTTTTATACCCTCCCGCAGTCAAATCCTGCTTATATCAAATAACTTCCTCAAAGGCCTTAGAGAACACTAGCTTTGTGAAGACGTCGTCAACCTGCTTGGCCAAGTCTTTCGAATGAATTTGCGTTCCAAGCTCGATGTTTCCCTCCTGACCGTGATATGAGAGGTTTGCCGATGTGATCAGCGTATATTCTCCGTCAACGGAAATCACCTTGGCATGAAGGGCCGACATTTTGTCTTCGTGCTTTGGATAGTTATAAATGCGCAAGAATTTCCCACGATATCGGCATAAATGATCAAATGCATTCTGGCTCTCGATGTCATTCACAAAGAATTTTACAAAAACACCTTCTTGGCTCTTCTGAATCACACAATCGATTAATTCACTGAAAGCAAATAAGTAGGAAGTGGATCCTCTTCAGCCTTGAAGTGCTTTTTGTTCGAAGCATAAACTGGATCTGCATGATGCGTAATGGCGTTATATTCCATCTGCTTAATCTCAGTAAATTCCTTGATGTTCTGTTGCCTGCGTTCTAACGCTGCATCGAATTCATCTTTGGCATAAGCACCGAAATAGAGCTCGTAAATTTTAGCCACGCCATCGTCACCCATTAGAGTCTTAGCCAGTTCAATATCTCGCAAATGCTCATCAATCAAGTTATAAAGCGGGTTGATCCAAGGCGGAATGGATATCGCACTTCTCATTACAGGGAAGTACACATTTGATGCGCCGCGCTGAGAAGGAATCATGTCCTTATCGCATTTTTCATTTTTGTGATTTGGCCGGAACGGATGATGTCCGGAACATTTCATTCCTTCAAAGTTTTCGCGTTGGGTAGCTCCCATCATGCTTCGCCGTGCTCCGCAGGAACATTCTACCCACATATCCGCAAGTGTTGATGTATTGCCAGTCGAATACATACGCAGCAGTTTTGAAGCCTGGTATCAAAAGCAAACTCATTATGTGAAAATCTCAGAAAGGAGCAATGAAAATGGCATCTATCGTGAAGCGTAAAAGCAAATATTCTGTGGTGTATGATTACACAGATGAAAACGGAAAACGCAGACAGCGTTGGGAAACCTTCAGCACAAATGCAGAAGCAAAAAAACGAAAAAAGCAAATTGAGTATGAGCAGGACTCTGGAACCTTCTTTATTCCTACGGCAAAGACCCTGAACGATCTGCTCGATGAATATATGTCCATCTATGGTGTAAATACCTGGGCAATGTCAACATATGAAAGCCGCCGTGGTCTGGCGAGAAACTACATAACTCCTATTATCGGAGATATGTTACTATCCGACATCACTCCAAGGATGATGGATAAGTATTACCGTGATCTGCTCTCTGTGAAAACGGTAAGCGTCAACAACCGCAAACCCACAAGCGAATATCTGACCCCGCATACAGTAAGAGAAATTCACAAGCTACTTCGCAGTGCCTTTAATCAGGCGGTGCGTTGGGAACTAATCAGCCGTAACCCTGTCCTGAATGCGACACTTCCCAAAGAAGAACATAAAGAACGGGATATATGGACTGCCGAAACGCTGAGCAAGGCTATGGAAGTCTGTGATGATCCTATCCTCTCCCTTGCCTTAAATCTGGCGTTCTCCTGCTCTTTACGCATTGGTGAAATGCTGGGCCTTACCTGGGACTGCATTGATATTGCACCACAGAGCATAGAAAATGGTTCAGCTTATATATTCGTCAACAAAGAGCTGCAACGGGTTACACGAGGTGCATTGGACGATTTGAGCGACAAAGGTGTTATTAAGAAGTTTCCACCTTGCATAGCCAGTACCCATACTGCTCTGGTCCTGAAAGAGCCTAAAACCAAAACCAGTATTCGCCGCGTGTACCTGCCGAAAACAGTTGCCTATATGCTGGTAGAGAGAAAAAAAGAAATTGATGAGCTGATGGATCTGTTTGGAGATGAATACATCGACAATAACCTGGTCTTTTGCTCCAGCAATGGCCGTCCGATGGAAAGCCAGGTGATTAACCGTGCTTTCAATAAACTTATCAAAGAAAACGGACTGCCTCATGTTGTATTCCATTCTCTCCGTCACTCCAGTATCACCTACAAGCTGAAACTCAATGGTGGCGATATGAAATCCGTCCAGGGCGACTCTGGTCATGCTCAGGTAAAAATGGTTGCAGATGTCTACTCTCACATCATCGACGAGGATCGCTGCATAAACGCTCAGCGATTGGAGGAAGCATTTTACTCATCCAAGACTCCTGACCCTGTTGAAGATACAGAGCCTAAAACTGCGGATACTGCCGTCACTGAAAGTGATGAAAGTGATGCAGCGAAGATACTGGAACTGCTTAAAAATCCCGAAACTGCCGCACTGCTCAAGCAGCTGGCAAAAGCTTTATAAAGTCCCTCCCTCAGAAGAACGCCTCTCACTTTGTGAGAGGTTTTCTTCGTTTGAACCACTTTGCACAGTGACCAAACACTTTTTTTGTTAGCAAGGTTCTGAAAGCATTTTTGAGCGATGTTAGCAAATTCGCGATTTTGTTTGCAACTTCCTCTAATTTCTGCTAACAAATGTTTGCAAGTTCCTTTGGTAAAAATCGAACCTCTGACTTACCGCCTTTCTTAGCAAAAGGCCAAATCTCGTTAGCAAATGTTAGCAAACCAAGGTTTTTTGCAAAAAAGCCACAAAAGCCGCAGAAATAAGAAAAGCCGAAAACCCTGATAAATCAAAGGTTTTCGGCGTGTTTGCTGGCGTCCCTGGCGGGATTCGAACCCACGGCCTTTCGCTTAGGAGGCGAACGCTCTATCCTGCTGAGCTACAGAGACTTATATTAAATTGAGACTGGCAACGATCACTTTTCCCCGTAAGGCAGCTGGTAGAGCACAACCTTAGGAGGCGGACGCTCTATCCAACTGAGCTACTGGCGCATATTTAATTTTAAGGGCGACCGCCCCTCTGGCGGGGAACGCTCTTGGTTCTCTTAGGAGGCGGACCCTCTATCCTGGTGAGGTACGGAGGCATTTGTGAAATTTTAGCATTTTGCGAACAGACAGATAATCGCTTCTTGCCAAAAGGCGATGGCCGAAACATATCTTAGGAGGGGCTCTATCCGGCTGAGCTACTAAGATAAATTTCAACTTCTTTATTTTACACGCCGGGGGGAGAAATGTCAATGGATACCGCGAAAAAATGCGAAAAGCTCTTGCATTCTTCCTTATAAGAGCATATAATACAAAGGTTAGTGCGGAAAAAAGCACAAAGATACAGAATCCAGCCATGAGAAAGGGGCTTTTACCATTGCAGAACGAAAAATTGAGAAATGTTGCCATTATTGCCCATGTTGACCACGGCAAGACCACCCTGGTGGACGAAATGCTCAAGCAGGGCGGTGTATATCGGGAGAATCAGGAGACCGTAGACCGGGTCATGGACTCCAACGACCTGGAGCGGGAGCGCGGCATTACCATCTTGGCCAAAAACACCGCCATTCGCTACGGCGACACGAAAATCAACATTGTAGACACCCCGGGCCACGCCGATTTCGGCGGCGAGGTAGAGCGTATTTTGAAGATGGTTAACGGCGTTATCCTGCTGGTGGACGCCGCTGAGGGGCCCATGCCCCAGACCCGCTTCGTCCTCAGCCGTGCCCTGGAGCTGGGCCACCGGGTTATCGTGGTGGTAAACAAGATTGATCGGCCCGACCAGCGCATCCACGAGGTGGTGGACGAGGTGCTGGAGCTGCTGCTGGATCTGGACGCCACCGACGAGCAGCTGGATTCCCCGATGCTGTTCTGCTCCGCCCGACAGGGCATTGCGTCCTATTCCCCCGATGTGCCCGGCACTGATCTGAAGCCGCTGTTTGACACCATTATTGATTATATCCCCGCGCCGGAGGCGGATGTGGATGAGCCGTTCCAGATGCTGGTGTCCGCCATTGATTACAATGAGTTCGTGGGCCGTATTGCCATCGGGCGCATTGAGCGGGGGACCCTGAAGCAGAATCAGGAGATCGCCGTGTGCAACTACCACGACCCTGATGCGCCGGCCAAGAAGGCCAAGGCCGTGAGCCTGTATGAGTTTGAGGGCCTGGGCAAGAAGCCGGTCACGGAATCCACCGCAGGCAACATCGTTGCCCTCAGCGGTATCGGTGATATTACCATCGGCGACACCATCTGCGATCCCGGTGCTGTGGAGCCGCTGCCCTTTGTGAAGATCTCAGCCCCCACGATGGAGATGACCTTCTCCATCAACGACTCACCCTTTGCAGGCCGGGAGGGCAAATTTGTCACCTCCCGTCAGCTGCGAGAGCGGCTGTTCCGGGAGACGCTGAAGGATGTTTCCCTGCGGGTATCTGAGATCCCCGGGGCGATGGACGCCTTTAATGTGGCGGGCCGGGGCGAAATGAGCCTGTCTATCCTTATTGAGACCATGCGCCGGGAAGGGTATGAGTTCCAGGTATCACCTCCCCGGGTACTGTATGAGACCATCGACGGCAAGAAGTGCGAGCCCATCGAGCGCCTGGTGGTGGATGTGCCCGGCGAGTCTGTGGGCGCGGTTATCGAGAAGATCGGCGCCCGGAAGGGCGACCTGGTGGAGATGACCCCTGTGGGAAACCGCATGAAGGTGGAGTTCCTGGTTCCGGCCCGGGGCCTGTTCGGCTACCGCAACGAGTTCCTTACCGATACCCGGGGCGAGGGCATCATGGCCAGCGTCTTTGACAGCTACGCCCCCTATAAGGGCGAGATGAACCGCCGGAATACCGGGTCCCTTATATCCTTTGAGACGGGTGAGTCCATCACCTACGGGCTCTTTAACGCCCAGGAGCGGGGTACGCTCTTTATCGGCCCGGGCGTGAAGGTGTACGAGGGTATGGTGGTAGGCGTGTCTCCCAAGCAGGAGGACATCACCGTAAATGTCTGCAAGAAAAAGCAGCAGACCAACACCCGTGCCTCCGGCTCCGATGATGCGCTGCGTCTGGTGCCGCCTCGGAAGATGAGTCTGGAGCAGTGCCTGGAATTTCTGGCGGATGATGAGCTGCTGGAGGTCACGCCGGACAATCTGCGTATCCGCAAGACCATCCTCAACCACGAGAAGCGCATGAAGGCCGCCCACGGCAGCAAGAAAAAATAAACAAGAGGGCCTGCCCTGCAGGATTCTCTGCCGGCGTGCCGAAAGCATCTTTTCGGCACGCCGTTTCTTCATTTCGGCAGCCTCTTTGCTGCCCATTGACGGGAAGAAAAAAACAGTGTACAATGCAAAAAACAGATCGGCATGGAGTGAGAAAAAATGACACTGAATGAGATGAAAATCGGCAGCACGGCGGTGATTCGCCAGGTGGGCGGCGAGGGGCCCCTGCGGTGCCGCCTTTTAGACATGGGGCTCATACCGGGCACGAAGGTCACGCTGCAAAAAGTGGCGCCCATGGGCGATCCTATTGAGATTCGCGTGCGGGGCTATGAGCTGACGCTGCGTGTGGAGGACGGACAGAAGATTCAGGTGGAGGAGGTAAAGGCATGATCTTTGCGTTGGCAGGCAATCAGAATTGCGGCAAGACCACGCTCTTTAACGCCCTTACCGGCTCTAACCAGCATGTGGGCAATTTCCCCGGTGTAACGGTGGATCAGAAGATAGGGGAGATCAAAGACGGCAAGAGCGGATCGGTGGTAGATCTGCCGGGCATCTACTCTCTGCGCCCCTATACCCAGGAGGAGATCGTGACCCGGGATTTCATTCTCAAGGGAAAGCCCGATGGGATCATCAACATCGTGGATGCCACCAATATTGAGCGGAATCTCTACCTTACACTGCAGCTGCTGGAGCTGCGGGTGCCCATGGTGCTGGCCCTGAATATGATGGATGAGGTGCGCGCTAACGGCGGGACCATAGATGTGCAGGAGCTGAGCCGCTGCCTGGGCATTCCGGTGGTTCCCATCAGTGCGGTGAAGGGGGAGGGTGTGTCGGAGCTGCTGAATCAAGCAGTACACACCGCCCGCACAAAGACTTTGCCCAAGGTATACGACTTCTGCTCGGAGGAGTCTGCGGTGCATCGGTGCATCCACGCGGTGGTGCATATGATCCAGGATCACGCCGACAAGGCGGACATCCCGGCGAGATTTGCCACTACGAAGCTCATTGAGGGCGATGAAAACATCCTGCAGCAGCTGCAGCTGGATCAAAACGAAAAGGAGCTGCTGGAGCACTGCATCGTGCAGATGGAGAACGAGAGCGGCCTGGACCGCAACGCCGCCCTGGCGGATATGCGCTACAGCTTTATTGAAAAGGTAGTGGAAATCTGCGTGGTGAAGTGCCACGAGAGCAAGGAGCACCGCCGCTCTGTGCAAATGGACAAGGTGCTCACGGGCAAGTATACGGCCCTGCCGGTGTTTTTCGGCGTGATGTTTCTGATTTTCTACCTGACCTTCAACCTTATCGGGCAGAATTTGTCGGATTTTCTGAGTCTGGGCATTGACAAGCTGACCATGCTGGCCGATAAGGGCCTCACGGCCTACGGCATCAATCCGGTGGTACACAGCCTGATTATAGACGGCGTTTTTGCCGGTGTAGGCAGTGTGCTTTCCTTCCTGCCCATCATTGTGACGCTGTTTTTCTTCCTGTCCATTTTGGAGGATACCGGCTACATGGCCCGGGTGGCTTTTGTCATGGACAGGCTCCTGCGGAAGATCGGCCTTTCCGGGCGCAGCTTTGTGCCTATGCTCATCGGCTTCGGCTGCACGGTGCCGGCTATTATGGCCACCCGTACCGTATCCTCGGATCGAGACCGGAAAATGACCATTCTGCTGACACCGTACATGAGCTGCTCGGCAAAAATACCCATTTATGCGGTGTTTTCTGCCGCCTTTTTCCCAAATCATGCGGCCCTGGTGATGATCGGTCTGTATGTGACAGGTATCCTGCTGGGGATCCTTTTGGCGATTGTGCTGAAGGATACAGCTTTCCGTGGGCAGCCGGTTCCCTTCGTGATGGAGCTGCCCAACTACCGTATGCCCTCAGCCAAGAGCGTAGGTCTGCTGCTGTGGGAAAAGGCCCGGGACTTCCTGGAACGCGCCTTTACCGTTATTTTCCTGGCTACCATCATTATTTGGTTTCTGCAGACCTTTGACACAAAGCTCAATGTGGTCACGGACAGCGCCGATAGTCTCCTGGCCCTGGTGGGACAGTTTATCTCCGGCATATTCAGACCCCTGGGCTTTAACGACTGGCGGGTTGCCACGGCACTGATTTCGGGCTTCACAGCTAAGGAAGCGGTGGTGTCCACCCTGGCTGTGCTGCTGAATACCAGCACAGCCAATTTGGGAGCGGCCCTGGGCACCCTGTTTACACCGCTGTCGGCACTGTCTTTCCTGGTATTTACGCTGCTGTATACGCCGTGCATCGCGGCGGTGACCACCATTCGCCGGGAGCTGGGCTCCTTCTGGAAAATGCTCGGCGTGGTGGTGCTGCAATGCTCGGTGGCGTGGCTGATGGGTATGCTGGTGTATCAGATCGGAGGGCTGCTATGAACGCATGGGACTGGATGCTCCTGGCCGCTGTTCTGGTGGGGGCCGGGTTTGCCCTGGCACATTTGCTAAAGAGCAAAAAGAACGGCAGCTGCGGAAACTGTCACTCGTGCGGCGGCTGCTGCGAAAGAAAATAACGGAACGGGTAGATGCTTCGGCGTCTGCCCGTTTTTCGTGGGGACTGGCACAGTTTTGCCCCGGGAGACATAAAATATCCAAAGGGGTGGATGCTATGCTGAATCGATTTACACAACTGCGGCGCAAGGAGGTCATCAACCTCTGCGACGGCTGCCGCCTGGGCTGCGTGGGAGATGTGGAGGTGAAGCTGCCGGAGGGAGAGGTCCGGGCGCTGATCGTGTTCGGCCCGTGCCGGTTTTTCGGCCTGTTCGGCAGGGGCGAGGACTACTACATACCCTGGGACTGCGTGCAGAAATTCGGGGATGATATCATCCTCATTGACAAACCATTCCGCCGTCCGGAGGGGCCGGGGGACCGAAAGCGCCGCCGGTGGGGATAAGGCGGAAAAAACCGCAGAAAATACAGAAAATCAAGAAAAACTACTTGCATTTTAGATTTGTATGTGGTATTATATTTCAGCATTCCGCACAGGTTTGGACTCTCGGTCGGTGCCGAAACGGTTGGCCGGGGGGAGGAAAAGCCTGGAGGGTAAAACTAAATTTCAAAGGAGAACGAATCAAAATGGCAAATCAGAATGTTGTTTCCATGAAGGCTCTGCTGGAGGCCGGCGTACACTTCGGTCACCAGACCCGCCGCTGGAACCCCAAGATGGCTCCCTACATCTACACCGAGCGCAACGGGATCTATATCATCGACCTGCAGAAGACCGTGAAGAAGCTGGAGGAGGCTTACAACTTCGTGCGTGAGCTCAGCGAGTCCGGCCAGAGCCTGCTGTTTGTGGGCACCAAGAAGCAGGCTCAGGAGGCCATTAAGGACGAGGCCCTGCGCTGCAATATGTACTATGTGAACGCCCGCTGGCTGGGCGGCATGATGACCAACTTCAAGACCATGCGTACCCGTGTGGACCGCCTGAACCAGCTCAAGACCATGCAGGCCGACGGCACCTTCGATATGCTGCCCAAGAAGGAAGTCATCAAGCACCTGGGCGAGATCGAGAAGCTGGAGAAGTATCTGGGCGGCGTGAAGGAAATGAAGAAGCTGCCCGGCGCTCTGTTCATCGTGGACACCCGCAAGGAGCGCAACGCCATCGCCGAGGCGCACCGTCTGGGCATTCCCGTTGTGGCCATCGCCGATACCAACTGCGATCCCGATGAGATCGATTATGTGATCCCCGGCAACGATGACGCTATCCGCGCCGTGAAGCTCATTGCCCAGACCATGGCTGACGCCATCATCGAGGGCCGCGAGGGCCAGATGGGCGCCGCCGCCAAGGAGGCCGCCGAGGCTGAGGCCGATGCCGAAGAGGCCGGCGACATCAACGTGGAAGAGTAATCCCTTTTCTATAAAATAGGTAGGAACGCTGATTGGATTTGGCCCGCTGGCCCGCCAGGGGGCATACGAGAAAGGATGTTGCAACATGAATTTTACCGCGAAAGACGTCGCCGCCCTTCGTGAGAAGACCGGCTGCGGCATGATGGATTGCAAGAAGGCCCTCACCGCTTCCGAGGGCGATATGGAAAAGGCCATTGACTTCCTGCGGGAGAAGGGCCTGGCCGCTTCCGTGAAGAAGGCTGGCCGCATCGCCGCC